>Ga0224508_10005112_pt1 | contig 10619 bp, 10 predicted proteins | sample SF_Jan12_sed_USG_4_FD_170157 | JGI IMG/M metagenome (GOLD analysis project Ga0224508, IMG submission 170157) | Sediment microbial communities from San Francisco Bay, California, United States - SF_Jan12_sed_USGS_21 | ecosystem: Environmental > Aquatic > Marine > Sediment | place: USA... | reverse complement strand
GGATCACTTCACGGTCATCGGCTTCGAAATAATCGATTCCCGCCACGGCAAGCCTCGTCATCTCCCAACGGTGCTCTCGATCGGTGATGTCTCGCTGGCCCTTCTGCCACGGAGCCCCGGCGGGCAAGAAGGTGACGACGTCGAGCTCGAGCTGGCGGTAGGCAACTTCGCCCGCGATCAGGTGGGCCGTATGGATTGGATCGAACGTCCCGCCGAGCAGTCCTCTTCGCACCACGACACTTTAGGCGCAGTGATCACTGAGCCGGCACGAGGTGCAAAGCGGCCGGAATGGAGAAGGCCGGACATCCGAGTAGCTTCGACGGATCCACATAGGCCCCGTCGATCCGCGTGGAGAAATGCAGGCCCGGGGTCTCCTGTCCATGGAGCGTGCCAGACGTTCCTACCACCGAGCCGGTTGATACGGCGGCGCCTCGACGGACCCACACCTCGGCCAGGTAGGAATACGAGGTCTTCAACTCTCCCCCATGGTCGACGGTGACTGTTCGGTTGCCGGCCACGATTCCCGAGAATGACACCCACCCGGCCGCGGCGGCCCGGACCACTTGGCCGGGCTCGGCGTCGTAGTCGATTCCCCAGTGTCCGGCATAGGTGCCGGTGGGTGCGAAGCCGGTCACGACCGGCCCTGCCACCGGGGCCGACAGCCCAACGCAGACCGCGCCGTTGGCGGTGAGCGGGCTCAAAGCCAAGATCAAGAGCAGAGCGGTTCGGACCATCATGACCTCCGGCCCGAAGCAACCCGGCCTCACCGTAACCCATCAGATGGGATCCAGGAAGAGGTGCGGGGGCAGTCAGTTCGGTCGGAACGTCAGTCGTATTTGTAGAGCAGGCGCAGGACTTCCTGGCGGAAATCGTTGGGCTGGAACGGCTTGGTCACGAAAGCGTCGGCGCCGCCTTCGTCGGCGCGTTTACGCGACTCTTCTTCGGCATGGGCAGTCAATACCAGCACAGGAAGACGTTGGGTGGCTGGATCTTTCCTGAGCTCGTCGAGCACTTGCCAACCATCCATCTCGGGCAGGCCGATATCGAGGACCAGCAGATCAGGGTTCTCCGAGCGAGCTGCAGCGAGGCCGGTCGGGCCGTCTTCGCGCATCAGAATCTCGACGTTGGCAGGGCGAAGACACACCTCGATGAGGCGGCGAATCACCGCTGAGTCCTCAACGACGAGCACCCGATAACCCACAGTTGTTCCTTCCCGCCGATCTGCGCAGCGTCACTGGGCAACCTTCGTGAGCCGCCTCCGCTCGGTCATATCGTCGGAAGCGACCCTTCTCTTGAGGCTCCGCCCAGAACGGCACCTGCCATCAGGATAGCGACGGTCGCATTCCAATCGACGGCACTGCCACCGTCTCGATGAATTCCTCGAGCTGGCGCAAGTTCCGTACCTCACGTACATCGGTGCACGCAGCCTGGTATTTGCTCATCACAGAGTCGCCAGTATCCCAATAGGCCTTCGGCTCCGGGTTGAGCCAATACACCGCCCGAGCTTCGGCGGCGATGGCGGCAAGGATCTCGGCTTGCGGGTCCCGGTAGTTGCTGCGGGCATCGCCGGTGACAATCACAACAGAGCGCGGGGTCAGAAAGCCCGCATAGCGCGACCAGAACTGCTCAAACGACCGGCCATAGTCGGAGTGGCCGTCCAACCAGACGACTTCAGCGTCCGTCGTGATCCGATCGAGCGCCAGCGAGAAATCGACTCCGGGCTCGAAGAAGGAAGTCACTTCGTCGAGGGCATCGATGAAGGCAAACGACCGCAGCTTCGAAAACTGGCCGGACATCGCGAATGTGAATTGGAGCGTGAATCTGGCAAACGTGGCCATCGAGCCAGAGATGTCGCAGAGCAGGAATATCTCGGGCTTGGACGGATGGGCGGCCTTGAACTGCGGTTCGAGGGGAACACCGCCCATCGCCAAGCTGCGCCTCATGGTCTTCTTGAAATCGAGCCGTCCGTCGCGCTTGCGGCGCCGCCGCGCGAGCCGAGTCGCCATCTTCCGGGTGAGCGGCTGGATCACTTCGTCGAGGGCAACGAGGTCGGCACGGGTGGCGTGCATCAGATCGGTCTCTTCGATCAACGGCTTCCGCAACGTCTTGGCGACTGCTTCTCGCCCTCGATCCGACACCAGTCGCCGCCGAATCTCCTGCTCGATCTCGCCTCGCAGCTCGGCTATCCGCGCCTCGAAGTCCTCGCGGATCAGGTGCTCGTCGAGCGCACTGAGCGCTCCACCCGCCTGGGCTTTGGCATCTTCGATGAGCCGCTCGAGGAGGCCCTCCGTATCGAGCTGCCGGAGCGTGCGGTAGAGGTAGTACGTGCCGCCGACCGGGCGGCCTGCTTCCATGCCTGCCAGTCTGCGTACCGCTCGTTGGGCGAGCGATCTCAACATTGGCATGTTGTGCTCGGCCAGCGCTTGCTGGAGTGCCGCCAGCAGGCTGTCGAGGTCACCACCTCCGCCTCCGCCCCCGCCATTCGCACGTTCGTCGGCCGACAACGGTTCGAGGTCTGGCTCGGGCTCTCCGGGGGCAGGGCGTTGCAGGGCGAAGAAAACATCGAAGGCGGTCTCGAAGGCGTCGTAATGGCGGGCGTTCTTCACCAGGGTTGCGCCGAGTGATGCTTTGAACGCTTTCCGGTCGGAGAGGTCGGTGTGACGAAGCGCCTCCATGGCGTCGATCGTCTCGACCATCGATACCGGAATGCCGGTGGCCCTCAGCTCCTGGACGAACCCGCCAAGCACATCGACGAGCATCAGTCCTCGCTGAAGTGGGCGGCTACCCGCTCGATGTCCGACTGGTACTTGAGCAGCACGTGGAGGGTGTCGGTGACAACACCGCCGTCAATTTCCTCGATGCCGAGCGCCAGCAGCGTCCTCGCCCAGTCGAGCGTCTCCGAGACGGAGGGAGGCTTCTTCAGGTCATGCGACCTCACACTGCGAACCACCTTCGCCACCTGATCGGCGAGGTGCTCAGCCAACCCATCCACCCGCGCCAGAATGATCTCCTTCTCCCTGTCCACGTCGGGGTAGCCGATGTGTAGGAAGAGACAGCGTCGCTTGAGCGCCTCCGATAGCTCGCGAGTGTTGTTCGACGTGAGCAGCACCAGCGGCTGTGAACTCGCTGCCACAGTGCCGAGCTCTGGTATCGACACCTGGAATTCAGAGAGCACTTCGAGCAGCAATGCTTCGGTTTCGATCTCAACCCGATCGACTTCGTCGATCAGGAGCACCACGGGCTCGGGCGAGCGTATCGCCTCGAGCAGGGGCCGGGTCAGCAGAAAGTCTTCGGAAAAGATGTCCGATTCGAGCTCTGTCCACTCGGCGCCTTCATCGGCCTGAATCCGCAGCAGTTGTTTCTTGTAGTTCCACTCGTAGAGGGCCTTTGCCTCGTCCAACCCTTCGTAGCACTGAAGGCGAATGAGCCGACGATCGTGGATGGCGGCGAGCGATTTTGCGAGCTCGGTCTTCCCGACGCCGGCCGGTCCTTCCACCAAGACGGGCTTGCCGAGGCGCTCAGCCAAAAACACCACCTGGCTGATCCGGTCGTCGGCCAGATAGTCAACGGACTTCAAAGCGTCCAAGACCTCCGAAGGGCTCGAAAAGGCATCAACCGGCATGGCGGAGAGTGTAACGAGCAGATCGCACAAGAAACTGAATGCACGAAGGCGCGACTAACCTTTTCGGGTCCCAGTCAGAGATCGGAAGAATCGTTGCGAATCGTCATCGTCGGCGCAGGATCGGTGGGTTCGTACCTCGCTCAACGCCTGTCGCTCGAAGGCCAAGATGTCGTGGTCATCGAGAGCGACCCCAAGCGGGCTGCCGATATGCAGGACAAGCTCGATGCCCTGGTGATCGCCGCCAACGGCGCCAGCCCCGCAGCCCTGGAAGAGGCGGGAGCAGGCAGCGCCGATCTCCTGATCGCGGTCTCCAATAGCGACGGCGTCAACCTCCTGGCCAGCCACGCTGCCGGCCATCTAGGCGCCAAACGGACGGTGGCTCGTGTCGAAGAGCCCGGGCTTCAGGCGGGAATGCGAGGCCTCAACGTAGATGTGGTCATCGACCCCGCCGAGAGCGCCGCCGACGAACTCGTCCACCTGGTTCGACAGGGTGGCGTGTCGGAACTGGTCGAATTCGGTGAAGGCAAGCTCATGCTGGTTGGCGCCACCGCGCAGCCCGCCAGCTTGATCCTCACCGGCAATCTGGCTTCATTGCGGTCGGAAGTCAGTGAGTTCGACTGGGTGGTTGCTGCAGTCGTTCGGGGGTCGCAGACCATCGTCGCCAACGGCGGAACTCAGGTCGAAGCCGAGGATCACGTTCTGATGATGGTGACAGCCGGCCACGTCGAAGACGCAGCCAATCTCTTGGGATTGCGCAAACGCGACGTGTCCAGAGTAATCATTCTCGGTTCCACCCACTTGGCTGAGCTCACGGCCGACGCCATGGCGGAAGAGGGCATCGACGTAGTGATCGTGGACCCGGATGTTGTCAGGTGTCGTGAAATCGCCGAGAAGCACGCCAAAGCGCTGGTGATCGAAGGCGACCTGAGCGATCCTCAAACTCTCAGCGCTCTGGGCCTGGGAAGCCGCGACGCCGTGCTGGCGTTGTCGGGCTGGGACGAACAGAACATCGTCGGCTGCCTGTTGTCTCGAGAGTTAGGAGCTGCTTTCACGGCATCACGAGTCAACCGCCAATCACTCATTCCGTTGCTTGGCGGAGTCGGAATCGACGCCACCATCTCGGCACGGTTGGCGGCAGCGAGCGCCATCCTGCGTTTCGTTCGAAGAGGGCGGATCCACTCTGTTGCCACTTTCGAGGACACGGACGCCGAGGCCATCGAGCTGGAAGTTGCTCCCCATTCGGCTGCCGCCGGCCGACGAATCGTGGACCTCGACCTACCCTCTCGGGCCGTAATCGGCGGTGTGTTGAGAAACGGAGATTCGTTCGTTCCCTCAGGCCTGACAGAAATCGAAGCCGGTGACCACCTCATCATCTTTGCCCTTCCCAAAGCGCTTGCCACGGTCGAAGCGCTCTTCTCCGAGTGACGGCCCGACTGGCGGCCATCCGCCCCGGCGGTTGGAAGATGATCGTCCGACGCGTCGCCTACGTCATCGGCGCCGTAGTGGCAGCTTCGGGTGTTGCGATGATCCCACCAATCATCGTGTCGCTCATCTATCGGGAGTGGGCCACCGCGGGTGCCATCGGGCTGTCGTGTGCGATCACCATCGCAATTGGGCTCTTCGGCTGGAGGGTCGTTGGCCGCAGTGCCGGTGAGCTGACCTCGAAAGAGGGCTTTGCGATCGTTGGGGTGGCCTGGTTCGTGATCAGCCTGTTCGGTACCCTCCCCTACCTATTGTCCGGCAGCATCGGCAATTTCACTGATGCCTACTTCGAGACGGCATCGGGGTTCTCCACGACGGGCTCGTCGGTCATCCCCGATCCAGGCCTCCTCCCGCACGGCATTCTCGTGTGGCGTTCGCTAACCCAATGGATCGGCGGCATGGGGATCATCGTCTTGTCGATTGCAATCCTGCCGCTTCTCGGCGTCGGAGGGGTCCAGCTCGCGCGAGCCGAGTCACCCGGGCCTCAGCCTGACCGGCTGACGCCTCGCTTCAGAGAGACCGCCAAACGCCTCTGGCTGCTCTATGTAGCCATCACGGTGGTGGAAATCGTGTTACTCGCCGCCGGGGAGATGGACCTGTTCCAAGCGATCAACCACGGATTCACGACCATGTCCACCGGTGGCTTCAGCACCGAGGCGGCCAGTATCGGCGCCTTCGGCGCCTACACCCAGTGGGTGATCATCATCTTCATGTTCATCGCCGGAACTTCATTCGCTTTGCATTACCGAGCGCTGCGAAGACCGGTTGAGTACGTGCGTCACCCAGAGTTCCGGCTGTATTCAGCCATCGCCGTTGGGTCGTTCATCATCATCACCGGAGGTCTGATCGCCAATGGGACGATCGACGAAAAGACCATTCGCGACGGGGCGTTCACTGCGCTGACGCTCATCACCACGACCGGATACGGGACCGAGGACTTCACGCAATGGGTGTCTGGCCTGCAGATCTTTGCGGTGGGTTTGTTCTTCGTGGGAGGCATGGCCGGCTCAACGGCTGGTGGTGTCAAGATGTTCAGGATTGCAGTCCTCACGAAGGCAGCTCACACCGACCTTCGCAAGCTTCTCCACCCCAAGGGTGTCTTCGTCACGCGGTTCGGCGAGAAGGGGGTACCCCGGGAGATCGTTCAATCTATCCAGTCGTTCTTCTTGTTCTACATGTTCATCTTCATGACCGGAACGTTCCTCCTGGCGTTCATATCGTCAAACACTGTGGAACTCGACCTCGTCACGGAGGCAACGGCCGTGGCTTCTGCCCTGGGGAATATCGGTCCCGGTCTCGGTGACATCGGACCGGCCGGCAACTACCTCGGGATTCCGTGGCCAGGAAAATGGCTGTTGTCGTTCCTGATGATCACCGGCCGCTTGGAGATCTTCCCGGTTGTGCTGCTGGCCACCCGAGAGCTCTGGAGACGCTGAGAGCGCCTCAACTGCTGGGTTCGACGAGAACCACCAAATCGTCTCGATGGATCACGACGCCGGCGTCGGCGTGTTCGTCAGTGCGCTTTCCCAACGCATTCCGGAGACCCGCCGCTCCACTCCGGCTGATGCCCTTGCCGATCAAGTCGCCGTTTGGCGCGTAGATCTCTACTGCTTCTCCCGGCGTGAAGTTGCCTTCGACGCTGTGCACACCGACCGCCAGCAGGCTGCGATTGCCGTGCAGGAGTGCTGTGGCGGCCCCAGCATCGACGACGAGTCGCCCCGCCGCCGGGAGACCGAATGCGATCCACAGCCGCCGCGCCGACAAACCCCGCCCGCGCGGGCCCACCCAAGTGCCCACCTCATCGCCGGCGATTGCTCGCCTCACCACATCCGGTTCCTTGGAGTTGGCGATCACGGTGGGAATACCGGACCACGCCGCCATACGAGCGGCCGCCACTTTCGTGGCAACGCCTCCCGAGCCAAGCGGACCGGATACGCCGGCCGCCAACTCGTCGAGCACTTCGTCGGTGTGACGCACGGCCGTCAACAACGTCGCCGATTCTGACGACCGGGGATCATCCGAGTAGAGACCGGCAGTGTCGGTGAGCATCACCAGTTGTTGAGCGCTCACAAGGTGCGAGACGATGGCCGCGAGGCGATCGTTGTCGCCCAACTTCAACTCGTCTACAACAACTGTGTCATTTTCGTTGACGACTGGGACAATCCCGAGCTCGAGCATGGCATCGAGGGCGGCGCGCGATCGCACATACTGCTCGCGGTTGGCGAGCACATCCTTGGTCAGGAGCACCTGGCCGGCTGTGCGGCCGTGAGCGTCAAACGCATCCGCATATTGACCCATCAACCGCACCTGACCGACCGCAGCGGCAACTTGGAAAGAGGCCATGTCCTGCGGGCGCCCAATGAGCCCGAGCTCGGGAAGGCCGGCTGCTACTGCCGCCGACGTAACAAGGACCACTTGGTAGCCGGCCGCCCATGCCTCGCTCACCTGGCGCACAACTCGATGCAAAGCCTCCTGGTTGATCCCGCCGGTAGGGTACGCAAGGCTCGACGAGCCGACTTTGACGACCACGCGGCTTCCAACCGGCAGCTGAGTCCTCGTCATTTGTCGTCGTCCTGAAACTCGAACACGAGCTCTCCGATCCTCACGTCGTCTCCCGGGTTGGCGCCCGCTCTACGGAGTGCCTCCTCGACACCGAGCCGTTCCAGGCGAGAAGCGGCCAGGTCGGCGGCAGAGCCTACTGTGAGGTCGTCGAAGGCAACTGCTCTTTCCACCGACCGCCCGGTGAGCACCCACGTCCTTCCGTCGTGGGTTACTTCGAAGCCGCCGCCGAGCGGCCGATGCAGCACGTATCCCTGGCGGTCTGGCTCAGCCCGGGCAGCCTGGTCCACCAGCTCGAGGATCGCGTAGGCCAGCTCGCTCAGTCCCTCTCCGGTGACGGCCGAAATGGCCAAGACACGATCGAGGGCTAGCGACGCTGCGAGTTCATCTTCGGCTCCAGGTTGAAGATCGATCTTGTTGATCACAACGAGATGGGGACGAACGGTCAGCTCGGGACTGTGCGCAGCCAGCTCTTCACGCAGTACCCGGTATTGGGTGGCGACGTCATCTGCCTGCAACGAAGACGGGTCGAGCAAGATGATGAGAACTCTGGCGCGCTCGGTGTGTCGAAGAAACTCGTGACCAAGTCCTTTGCCATCGGCTGCCCCTTCGATGAGGCCGGGAATGTCGGCGAGCACGAACTCGCGCTCGCCCACCGCCACCACTCCAAGATTTGGTACCAGGGTCGTAAAGGGATAGTCGGCGATCTTCGGCTTGGCCGCCGACAGCCGCGAAATCAGCGTGCTCTTACCAGCATTGGGATATCCGATGAGGGCCGCGTCGGCAATCAGTTTCAGCTCGAGGGTGAACCATGCATCAGCTCCGAATTCCCCCTGTTCCGCGAAGTGGGGGGCTTTGTGCTCGCGGGACACCAACGCGGCATTCCCCTTGCCTCCCCGGCCACCTTCGAGCGCGGTCACTCGCTGGCCACCGCGAACAAGATCCGCAAGGAGCACGCCGTCGTCGTCGTACACCAGGGTTCCCAGAGGAACAGGAAGGACCAAATCGTCGCCGTGACGGCCGTGACGTCGGTCTCCTTCGCCATGGGTACCGTTTCCGGCCGCGTGGTGGGGATTCCTCTGATATCTGAGAAGGCTCACCATGTCGGCATCTGCCTCGAGGATCACCGAGCCGCCCCCACCACCCGATCCACCGATGGGCCTGCCTCGAAGCCGCCCCTTCTCCTTCTTGAATGCAACAACCCCCGCACCGCCATTACCGGCACGAAGGTTGATGTTGACTCGATCGGCAAACATGGGCCGCTCTGGCCCTCGCTGCCTATTCGGGCAGCACGTCGACGAGGCGACGACCGCCCCGAGAACCGTATTTGATGACACCAGGCGTCATTGCGAACAACGTGTCGTCGCTGCCGCGCCCGACGTTTTCTCCTGGATGGATTCTGGTGCCTCTTTGACGAACGATGACGGTGCCGGCATTCACGATCTGACCATCGAATACCTTGGGGCCGAGGCGCTTGGCCTTGGAGTCGCGCCCGTTCTTCGTCGAACCACCGGCTTTGGTCTTGGACATGGCTACTCCTCTTCGGTTTTGGCGGCTCCGGCCTTCTTGGCCTTTTTGGCCTTCTTGGCCACCGCCACGTCCGTGATTTCGAGGCGGGTATAGATCTGGCGATGACCCATGCGCCTACGGTATCCGGTCTTGTTCTTGTACTTGAAGATGTCGAGTTTGTCGCCGCGGTTCTCGCCGAGCACCTTGGCCGTCACGGTGGCCGTGGCGAGGGCGCCCTTGTCGGTAACGGTCGTCCCGTCCTCTTCGACCACCAGGATGGGCGTGAAGGTGACCTCGTCGTCGGCGCCTTTCAAGCGCTCAACATCGATCACGTCGCCGGCGCGGACTTTTGCCTGCTTGCCGCCGGTCCTAATGATTGCGTACATGATTTCCTCTTCTGAACAATGGGGGCGCCGGGAACCCAGCGGGGGTAACTCTAACCGCTGTGTTGTCGTTGCCAACCTGGCTGATGGTCCGCTCTGGGATGCTATTCGTTCTCGAGATCGAGAATCGCCGTGTCTTCGTAGGGGATGCCTTGCGTCGCTGCCTCTTCATTGAGGAGCACACCGCGACCGGCACAATGAGAACATTCCTCGGAGAAGTGCTCCAGAAGGCCCCGAGACACGTTCTTGCGGGTCATCTCCACGAGGCCGAGATTCGAGACGTCGAACACCTGAGTCCGGGTTTTGTCCTTGGCTAGCTCCTCCTTGAACTTCCTGATCATGGTGCGCTGGTTCTTCTCGCTCTCCATGTCGATGAAATCGACGACAATGATCCCTCCGATGTCGCGCAGTCGGAGTTGGCGCCCGATCTCTTCAGCAGCTTCGAGGTTGTTCTGAAGAACCGTATCTTCGAGGTTCGAGCTGCCAACGAACTTGCCCGTGTTCACGTCGATGACCGTGAGGGCTTCGGTGCGATCAATAACGAGGTGACCGCCCGATTTGAGCCACACCCGGCGATCGAGCGCTTTGCGGAGCTGATCCTCGACATGAAACCGTTCGAACAACGGCAGCTCGTCTTCATACAGGTGAACCTTGTTGACGAGCTCTGGGGCGGTATCGCTCAGGTATTCGGTGACGCGATCCATCGAGGTTTGATCGTCGATCAAAAGGCGTTTGAAATCAGAGGTGAAGTGCTCGCGAATAACCCGAATCAACAGTTCCGGTTCCTGATACACCAGTCGCGGCACTGGGCCGCCTTCGGAGCCAACTTCGATCTTTTCCCAGAGGTCGACGAGCCGATCGATGTCGGCCTTGAGCTCTTCAGCCGAAGCATTGGCGGCCGCGGTCCGCACGATCACGCCAAATCCGGCCGGCTTGGCGGTGTTGACGATCTCACGCAGACGGCGCCGCTCCTCATCGGGAAGGCGTCGCGAAATGCCCTGTGCGTCCGAATTCGGCTGCAGCACCAGGTACCGGCCGGGCAGCGAGATCTGTCCGGTGAGCCG
>Ga0224508_10005110_pt1 | contig 10620 bp, 9 predicted proteins | sample SF_Jan12_sed_USG_4_FD_170157 | JGI IMG/M metagenome (GOLD analysis project Ga0224508, IMG submission 170157) | Sediment microbial communities from San Francisco Bay, California, United States - SF_Jan12_sed_USGS_21 | ecosystem: Environmental > Aquatic > Marine > Sediment | place: USA: California... | reverse complement strand
ACCGCTGCCGAGAATGGCTGCTTTTTCAATTTTTTGGGACATGAGCGATCCTCGTGCAATAATGAATGTCGTTCAGTAACGTGGATTGTGCCCTCGATGGAGGTCATCGTCAACCTTTAGAGCGAAATTCCTCGAAATCCTTTTTTTAGAGTGTCCGTTTTGCCCGAATATGGAGCCCGGCTGGGCTTGGGGCGGACAGCAACTTATTTGAAAAACTGAAGAGGATTCATTAATCATGACCGGCAAACGGGCCAAGGAGCACGACGCCAAGCGATCCAGGATCCTGAGGGCCGCGATCCAGGCGTTTAGCCGCGACGGCTACCACCAGACTCGTATCAGCGACATCGCCAAGGCCGCCAACGTCGCCGACGGAACGGTCTACCTGTACTTCGACAGCAAGAAGGAACTGCTCTCGAGGATCTTCGAGGAACGCATGAGCGGGTCCCTCGAACGTGGACGAGAAGAGCTGGAGCGCATCGACGGCGCGGTCGCCAAGCTCCGCCGTATCGTCGAACTGCATCTCGAAGATCTCGGTGAGAACCCGGAACTGGCGACCGTCTTCCAGATCGAACTACGCCACTCGACCCGTTTCATGGAACTCTACAGTCGCGGCCACCTGCGCGACTACTTCCAGCTCATCGCCGAGATTCTCGAGGAAGGCAAGAAGGAAGGAAGCATCCGCAACGATTTCGACACTTGGTTCGCGACCAAGTGCATCTTCGGCGTCCTCGACGAGGCCGCCACCAACTGGATTCTCAGCAAGAAGAACTACCGCTTGCACGGCACGGCAAAGCAGATCCTCGACTTCGTCCTCAACGGCCTCTCCAACGAGGCGCCCTCCGGTACCTACATCGCGAACCGGTAAGCCAGAACGAAGCTCTCCCCGCCTCCGTCGATCTCTTCGTCACGCAAGAACATAGAACGGTGGGCGACGAGCTTCCGGTACTCGATTCCCAGATAGCTTCGACCTGTCAAACGAATGTCGAAGCCGGCCAGGACCTGCGTCAGCAGGGACAGTTCACTTTCCAGCGATTCCGTAAACCAGGAATCGGAATCCGTCATCGCCACGTCAATGACACCGACTCCGAGTCCCACACCGATCTGCGGCCGTAGTCTCCCTACCGGACGTTTGAGCTTGACGTTGCCGAGGAACCCCGCCGTCGAGAGGGTGAGCTCGAGGTCGGTGAGATGGCTGCGTGTCATCGACTGAGGCAGTTCGTAGCTGGTCTCGGATATGTTCAAGTCATACTCGAACGTCAGGAACCGGCTGAACTGCCGTCCCCAACCTCCCCCAACCGAACCGCTGTCTTGCGTACGGTCGAGGAGCGCGGCTGTTTCACTCGTTTCGAACCCGCCCACGTAAAGAAAGATGTAGCCGGTTCGTTCCTTCGAATCCTCCGAGGTCCCGCGTTCGGCCGCAAGTGTGGTCGGCATTTGGACCGCGCAGGTCGCTAGAATCAGCATACACACGCCGATCCAGCGGCCGGGAGTAAGGATTTTCGTCGTCTTGTTCATTGCCCCCTCCTTTTTGCCGTAGATCACCTTTGTCGTGACTCAGGGTGCAACGAACGTGCCGACGGGGCCGGTGGAGTTCGCGGGCACGCGCCAAACGAAAATCCACAGGAAGGCGGCGAGAGTGACTCGATCGAGACCCCTGAAGGGGGAACGACCGGGAACGGCGCTTCGCGGTGCGCCCGGGAGGTGCGCATCCCGCTTCGCACCAGCCTGGTCGGAACCCGGAAAGACGGGGTCCCTGCCGCTGGAACGTTTCTTGCGGCTCTCGGGGTTCGGTTCCACCTGCTCGGGTGCAAGAATGGGTCGGCGGTTGCGTCGGTCCCCTGTCGTCAAGCGCCCGTTCAGGTGTTCCGATGGATCTCAGTTCGATGATGCATCTGGTTGCCGGCCTCGGTGCCCTGGGGATGGGTCTGGGTATCTTGATCCGAGGCTCGCGTGTCGTACGCGACCGTCTGTTCGCCTTGCTCTGCGCCTCACTGGCCCTGTGGAACCTGGCTTTCCTGGGCAGAGACCAAGGCGATCTGTGGCGTCCGATTTATCTGTTTGGCTCCTGCGCCGCCGCGCCCCTCGGCGTGCACTTCGCGTTGGCATTGACCGCAGCCGCGGGGCCGCGGCGGAAACGTTTCCTCCGGCCAGCCTACCTGCTGGCGGGGCTGATCTGGATTTCGTCGTGGGCTCCGCTTCCGCGCATCGCCGAGTACTGGCATTTCGTCGCCATCGGCGGACTCGGAGGAATCCTGCTTGCCGGAGTCTGGATTCTCGCTCGCCACGCGTTCTCGCGACCCGCGGGTGCCGAGCGGCACGCCCTGCTCTACGTTCTCGGTGCCGCCGTGATCGCCGTGATCGGTGGGATGTCCGACTTCGTGCCCCGCCGCTGGTTCACCATCACTCAACTGGGGCCGCTCGGTGTGCTGTTCTTCCTGCTCGTCGTTTTGGTCGTCCTTGTGCGTTTCCGATTCCTCGACGTCGATGTGATCCTCGGTCGTCTCGTCGCACTGATCGCCGGTGCGACGATCGTGGCCCTGGCGCTTCTCGGTTTGATCCGCTACGTCAGCGACGATTTCGTCGCGCTGTTCCTGGCCTCGCTGGCGATCCTGGCCGCTTCCGTACCCGTAGGCCGGATCATCCTCAGCCGATCTCGAAAGTTGCTGCCGGCCGACCCGCTCGGTCGTGCACTGATGGAGATCAGTCGAAAGCTCCCACAGGCCCTGACCGCCGAGGACGTCTGGACCACGATCGACGAGCATCGACGCGCCTTGCCGCTTCGCATCCGAATCGACGTCTACCTGCGGCGTTCGCATCAAGAGCACTTTCATCTCCTTTCCAGGAGCACTGGCTTCAAGGAGGTCGATGCGTCCCCTCTCCACCGCAACAGCGTGCTGCCCCGGATGCTGGAGAAGGAAGGTCTGCCGCTCACTCGACGGTACCTGGAACAGGAAAGACAAGACGAAACCCTGGTGGAGTTCGATCGTCTCGATTTCAAGCTGGCGGCTCCATTCCACCTTCGCGATCGCATGGGCGGATGGATTGCCCTGGCAGGAGACGTCCCCGAGCCGAGCCTGACCGCGCAGTTGGCCGGTGACTTCATGCTCGTTGCCAATCAAGCCGCGGCGGCGCTGAACCGGATCGAGGCGATGGAAATCTTGCGCCGCAAGGAGGCGCTTGCGGACGTCGGCGAACTGGCTGCGGGCCTCGCCCACGAAGTCCGCAACCCGGTGGCCGCCATCCGGGGCGCCGCCCAGGCGATGGGGCCGGCGGCGACGACGAATCAACGACAAGAAATGATCGAGGTCATCGAGGAGGAAACTGAGCGCCTGGGGCGCGTCGTGGGCGAGTTTCTGGGTTACGCCCGCCCCGGTCCACCCCATCGCCAGCCCATCGACCTTGCCGTTCTGATCCGGAGGGTCGGGCAGTCCCTCGAACTCGCAGGCAAAAAGTTGGAGATCGAACTTCATGAGAACGGGCCGGTCGCTCCGGCGCTGGGCGACCCCGATCAGCTCCATCGTGTCTTCGAGAACCTGATGCGCAATGCGTGGGAAGCGGCGGGCGAAGGTGCGCCGCTCCGCGTCGATCTGTCCAACGTGAAGAATCGTCGAGTCGCCGTGCGGCTGCAAGACAACGGCCCCGGGATTCCCGCGACGGCCGTACCGCGTTTGTTCAAGCCGTTCTACACGGCGAAACCGGGTGGCACCGGCTTGGGGTTGGCTCTCGTCCATCGTATAGTCGAGGCCCATCAGGGAGAAATCAGCGTCGAGGGTCGTCCCGGAATCGGCGCCGCATTCACCGTGATCCTGCAGGCTGCCGGCGAGTCCCAGGGGGGGCAACCGTGAAACAAAAGGCTCACGTGCTGATCGTCGACGATGAGCCCAACGTTCGTCGTGTTCTGGGCACGCTGTTGGAGCAGGCCGGATGGTCCACGACCCGGGCCGAATCGGGCGATCAGGCGCTCGCTCTCGTGCGCGCCCAGGATCCCGATCTCGTCATCAGCGACCTCAAGATGCCGGGGATGGACGGGATGGAGCTGCTGAGCCGAATCCAGGCTTCGTTCCCCGAGATTCCGGTCATCCTGCTCACCGCTCACGGCACGATCACCAACGCCGTCGAGGCGATGAAGCGCGGCGCGCACGACTTCATTACCAAGCCTTTCGATCGGGACGAGGTCGTCCAACTGGTGCAGAAGGCGCTCGGTCAGGCCGAGCGCGGACGTGCCGAGTTCCGAGGCCCACTCGTGGCCGGCCAGCGTTGCGGGATTGTCGGGAACAGCGCGGCCATCCAGGAGCTGCGGAGATTGATCGAGAAGATCGCGCCGACGTCCGCCACCGTGTTGATCCGTGGCGAGACCGGGACGGGAAAAGAATTGATCGTCGAGGCGTTGCACCAGTTGTCGAAGCGAAAAGCGATGCCGCTGGTGAAGATCAACTGTGCGGCGCTTCCGGAAAATCTGGTGGAGTCCGAGCTGTTCGGCTACGAGAAGGGCGCGTTCACCGGCGCCGAACGCGCCAAGCCGGGGCGCTTCGAATTGGCCGATGGGGGCACGCTGTTTCTCGACGAGATCGGTGAACTACCGCCGCCGATGCAGGTCAAACTGCTGCGCGTTCTTCAGGATGGGGTGGTGGACCGCGTCGGGGGCACCGAGCCCCGGCAAGTCGACGTGCGGCTGATCTCCGCCACGAATCGCGAACTGGACCAGGAAGTTGCAAATGGGAGATTTCGGGAAGATTTACTTTACCGCCTCAAGGTCATGGAGTTGGTCTCCCCTCCCCTTCGAGAACGTCTGGACGACATCCCGGACCTGGTCGAATGTTTCGTGGAACGTCACGCGGAAAGATTGGAGCGTCCCCGGCCTGCTGTCGGACCCGAGGCGCTTCGCGCACTGATGACCCTGCCCTGGCCGGGCAACGTACGCGAACTGGAGAACGCGGTCGAGCGAGCCGTCCTGCTCGCCGACGGCGAGACGTTGACCCCGGTCGATTTCGGCCTGACCGACGATGCTACGCAACGAGCTCCGGCGTCCACGTTGAAAGAAGCCTCGCGTGTCGCCGCGGCCGAAACCGAGCGCCGCATGATCCTCGCGGCGCTCGATCTGACGGACGGCAACGTCACTCACGCCGCCGAGCGGCTGGGCCTTTCTCGACGCGGTCTTCAAATGAAGATGAAAGACCTCGGGCTACGCTGATCGTCCTCAACGGTCTCTCAGAAACGTAAACCGGCCCGTAGAGTGATGATCTCCCCATCGTAATCAAGCAGGGTGTTGCCGTCCTCGTAGTCGAGCATGCGGTACGATCCGCCGACGAACATCCCGCCGTCGAAGAAATAGTTCAGCCCGACTTCCAAATCCACGAGCTCCTGTTTGATCGATTCCGAGTTGACGATTCCAGGAGCCGGCGTTGCATCTCCGGTTAGCACGTTAACCCCGTCCGACTCGGCGGCCATGAAACGCACGTTGCCCTTCCAACGCGTGCCGAAGGCGCAATTGACGTAGCCGGAGTACTGGGTGTTGTCGTTGTCGAAGATCGAAAAGCCGGTCTCCGTCCCGAAAAAACCCGCCGTGTCGAACGTGACGCCGACGTTCGTCTCGATCTCCTGCCCGGCATAGCGCAGCATGTAGTCGATCTTCTCGCCGACCCGGTTCCAGAAACTGACGGATAGCGATTGGCCTTCCCTCAGACCGTTCCAGAACGAGCCGAGATCGCGGATGTCGGGCGCGGTGTTCATCGACTCGAAGTCGAGATAGCCCAGATCGATTCTCATGTTGTCCTGCGGGGTGAACGTGGCGCGGACCCTGAGATGGTCCGACTCCTCAGGGGCCACGGCGGTAAACGGTTGGGTCACCTCGCCGTCCTCCAGGTCGGCGTTCAGCCGGAACCAGTCCACGGGTTTGAGCGTGATCCCGAAGATCAGCGTGTCATCGTCCTTGGAGTCGTAGTCGATGTTGCGCACGCCGAGGAACCCGGTGCGTTGCAATTCGCGATCGATCATCCGGTAACCGACACGGAGGCCGATCTGGCGGACGGGGCGATAGTTCACGATCGCGGACATCGTGCTGAGCGAGTAGTCGTTCTGGACGTTCACACTGCTGGACGTACCGGTCCCTTCGAGGTCCTCGTCGGCTGTGCCGGCCAGGTCCCTGTCGAACTCGCGGTACTGGAGGTGTACGTCGAGCTCGTTGATGACGCTGACACTCAGGTCCGCGTCGACCAGGGTCGTATCCCCCTGCAGATCCGCGCGGCTGAATCCGTCGACGAACGATAACGGAGCGCCCGAGAAATCGGTACCGTCGGCGTTGACGGACACGTTGCTACGCAGCGAGTCATCGCCGAGGAACGTGCCCAGGACGCCGATCGTGAGGTCGACCCGGCTACCCAGCGGCGCATGGACCTTGAAGCTCGTCCAGTCGGTGCTGCCGCTATCCCTCTGGTTCCAGTCGTAGTGGGTCAGGGTGGTCAACGAGCCCAGTTCGATACCGAGATTCTGCTCGGTCATGTTGTCGAACAAGTTGACATAACGGCGCATCGTCTGACGAACGACAAAATCGACCTCGCCGAGTTTGAAGTCGCCACCGACCGTGTAACGCTTTTCGTTCACGTCCAACGGTGTTTCGAGCCGGAAAAGTTGCCGCGAAATGTCCTTCATGACAAGCGATGTCCCGGATCGTTGCCCGTCACGGAATTCGAACACGAGCTTGACGTTATCCGACGGGTAAAGTTTGAGGGCGATGTCCGCAATGCGCCGCTGAGCATCCCACGTAGCACCGTCTTCGTTACCCACGAGCTCGAACAGGTTGTAGATGTAATCCCGCTTCGTGTAGTTGAACGACAGGTCGAACTTGTCCTTGCGTCCGAGCCGTAGTTTCGTGCTCTCGTAGGGGTCCCCGCCCAAACCGCTCATATCCAGCCGGGCGTAGTCGAGCTTCCCGGACGCCGGCTGCAGCCAGTTGGCCGAAAGACTTCCGAGCCGAACTCCGGAATCCAGGCCATCGTAGTCTTCGTCGTACTTGCGCGACTCGCCCTCGATGTCGACGTCGCGATAGAGCAACTCGACCGAACCCTCCAACCCGCCCTTACCATCCTCGGCCAGCGCAGGAACAACGCTGAGGAGCAGCGCTGATAGTGCGATATAGACGATTCTCGTTCGCATGGCCTACTCCTCCAGAAAGAACGAACTCGTGTTCGAGCCGTGGATCGCGGTATGGCAGGCGGTGCACTTCTCGTTGAGGAACCGCGGGACGCTGTGCCAGCCGGGCGTGACCGCCGCGCTGTGGCACTGGTAGCACAGGTTGACCTGCGGCTCGTGCTTGAGGAGGTGCCTGTTGGGCGAGCCGTGCACTTCGTGACACGTGGCGCAGCCGTCGACGAGGGCGACGTCGTGATCGTACAGGAACGGACCTGTTTTCTCGAAGTGGCAGTTCACGCAGGTGTCACGGAATGCGGTGGTATCGGTTCGCAGCGATCTTGTCTGATGCGGATCGTGACAACTTGAGCAATCGTCGTCCGGATGCGAGCGTGCCAGGTCGAATTGCGACGCGATCGCCTGGTGGCAATCGCTGCATAGCTGCCGGCCGCTGCGTTCCAGCATCTTGTCGTGCGTCACGTGGGGGTTGTGACAGCTCGTGCAGGCCACGTCCCCCAGCGAGTGAATGCTCTGGCGGAACGAGAAGTGCGATTCCTGGCGTTTGTGACAGTCCATGCACATCGTGTTGACCTCGCGCGCGGAGAGGTCGGAGGGCTGGCGAATCAGCTCCGGATCCCCCTCGTCGACGTGCTTCTCCCCGGGACCGTGACAGGATTCGCAACCCTTCTCCACGCTCCACCCCGAGGCGACCGCGTGCGGTGTGCGACTGAACTGCAGGGTGATCTCGTCGTGGCACATGGCGCACGTTTCGTCGCCGACATAGCCCTCTTCGGCGCTTGCACCGGCCGCAGCCAGCGCGAACAGCAGCAACGGCAAGACCACCCACTTTCGGCGCAGAATCCACATGACGTCCTCCAATGCCCGAAAAGCGATGTGTGATCAGTACTTTAACAGCAGTCCTGCCCCCAGGTTGATGCCGCTTGCGTCGGGCAGACCCGGAGTGTCCGAGAGTAGCTCGCTGTAGGACAGGCCGAAGCTGAAACCGCCGTGTTCGAACGGGTAAACCTTGACGCCGAATTCGACGCCGTAGGAGAAGTCGTAGGCGTCACCGAGATCTCCGCCCATCGTTGCAAGCGAAGCGCCCAGGTAAGGCGTCAACGTAGTCCCGGCACTGAAGTTGTAGTTGTAGAATCCGCCGAACTGGGTGCCGTCGATGGAAGCGTCGGGGCCCAGGCTGCCGCCTTTGATTTCCTGTTTGACGTACCCGAGGGACAGACCCAACTCGTGACTGTCGGTCAGATACCAACCGTAGGCCAAGGAGACATCCGTGTCCTGGCTCGATCCGAAATCGAGACCTCCTGTACTACCGAAATCGGTGTCGGAATAACTCAGCCGGAAGGCGGTTTCGTTCTCGCCTTTCTCCGGTCCGCCGGCCATGCACAGCCCGCAGACCGTCAACATTGCGGCAACAATGGCAACGTACCTCATATGTGAACTCCTCGTGCCGGGCCGCACAAACGTCGCGGCCCGGCGGTCTACGGTTTGCTGAATCCCTAGTGCCAGAAGCGCCCTCGGGGGAAGAGCAGTTTCGCCGGAGGCCTGGGAATGGGCGGCGAGCCGTGGAAATTCCGCGCGTAGAACGACGCCCACTCCATCGTTTCCGTCTGGTGACACGAGAGACAGGCAAAATCGACCGTCACCTTGGCCTTACCGTTCCCGTCGAGCGCGACGAATTTTCCGTCCGATGTGAACATCGACACGTTGGGGTCGGTCTCGATCCGGAACAGGTGCGTCTGGATGTCGCCCTTGTGCGGACCCAGCGCCTGGGCCGACTTGGAAGCCATCGGCATGTGACAGTCCTCGCACGTCACGTTCCAGTCATCCATCGGCGTCCCCGCGTACGCCGCGGCTTCGTTCTCGTGACAGTCCGCACAGGTCACGAGGATCGACTGGTCGGACTTCTTGTGCGGGTCGTGGCAGGTCACGCAATTCAGAGCGGCGTGCGGGCTGGCCAGGATCTCGTTCCACTGCTCGTGGTGGCGGATGAAGCCACCACTCGCCGGAATCGTTGCGGAGTCGCCACGGATGTGACAGGCGCCGCACGCGGCAGACGAGCGATCGATCACCGGGTCATTCGCCGGGTCGAAGTGCGCGCCGGGACCGTGACAGGCTTCGCACTGGATCCCCTCGAACTCCCAGGTTCCCAGGATGCCCGGGAGTCCGTCCTGGTTCCCGGCCTCCGAGAAGCCCGTGGTGTGGCACCGACCGCAGTTGTAGGGCTTCACTTCGCCGGGGTGGTAGTCCGACCATTGGCCGGTCAGGATGTTCCACTGGTTCTGCCCTTCCGTACCGTCCGGCAACGTCGTGATGATGTAACCGTCGGTCCCCATGAAACGGGCCTTCCACTTGTAGCCCCCGATCATGTAACTGACGTCGTCCCACGTGACGCCCTCGGGCAGCGGGATCGGCTGGTTCCGCGCGTCTTCGGATTTGGTGAGCTTGTAGGGATGCCCGGAGACTCGCATATCGTTGAATTTGTCGTAGTGGCAGGCGCCGCAGGCCTCGGAGCCGAGGTAGGTCTGGGCGACCGCCGGCGTCGCCCAGGCAAAGGCGAGGACTCCGAGGGCGATCAGCAGCGTCGAGGCCCGCGAAACCAATTTGCGGTTCGTTCCTAACATCTTTAGCGCACCTCCGTACCGGTGGGCGCCCGACGACGGGCGGAGAAACATATTGCGACCTATCATTTCTTTGCAACAGTAAAGAGTTGTTCTTAGGAGATCAATAAGTATGTTCACGGATTTGCGAGCTTAGGCGAACCGTGTATAGGTGTTTTCTCTACTTGCGCTACGGGTAAACCCCGGCGAGACACAGGAGGTGTTGCATGCCGACTTTCGTTCTGATGACCAAGCTCGCGCCGGAGGCAATGAAGGATCAGCAGCAGCGAGATCAGCACCGGGTAGACCACCGGGCGGGTCTCCCTTCCCTGGTGAGTGTATGTCGTCAGAAACCGCGCGAGATCAACCATGCCAGGACCAGGCCGCCGAGGAAGACGCCGATAGCGGGCCCGGGGCCGGCGCCCCTGAACACGAACCACGAAACAACGAGCAACGCGGCGAGGACACCGACCTGCCACAGGCGCCAGATGGGATCCCTGAGGCCTTCCACCCGCGTGGCCTTGTGACACTGCGGGCAGTTGGCGTAGCCGCCAACCAGTTCCTTAGCGACCTCGAAGTCGAGGCCGCAGAAGGCGCAACGGGCGACCGGGTTCACCCCTGACGACCCTCGATAGCCGAGATCAGGACCGCGGTGCCGAAGATCAGGCGGCGGTCGAGCGTGGATCCGGCGGGAATCTCGACCTCGAGTTTGTAGACGAACGGATTGAAACGTTGCTTGAAAACGATCGGCCCACCGGCGCCGGCGTCGAGATGGAACGTCTGCGGGATCAGGTTCACGAATCGACGGAGTAACGCCATCCCGGCGCTCTCCTCCTCGAGTTTCGCGACGGGGCGATCGTCGGCGTCCAGGATTTCCCAG
>Ga0224508_10005109_pt1 | contig 10625 bp, 9 predicted proteins | sample SF_Jan12_sed_USG_4_FD_170157 | JGI IMG/M metagenome (GOLD analysis project Ga0224508, IMG submission 170157) | Sediment microbial communities from San Francisco Bay, California, United States - SF_Jan12_sed_USGS_21 | ecosystem: Environmental > Aquatic > Marine > Sediment | place: USA: California... | reverse complement strand
TGTCGAGACCTACTACTGTCGCCACGTAACCTGCTGCCGTCGCAGCAGGCGTGGCGATTGCTTCACAGGCGTTCAGTCCCGGGAGGACGACTCCAGCGCGGCGTTGACCCTGTGCGCGAGCGACAGCTGCTCTACGCCGAGCTCCGTCAGGCGCGCATGACTGGCCTCCCGGAAAACCTCCAGCGCCATCTTGATGTCGGCCGCGGCCCGGCGTGAGATGGTGACGTCCTGGCTGCGTTCGGCGAGCTTGCGGCGCGCGACCCCGAGGTTGGCAAGCGTCATCGCCCAGCTCATCGGCTCGCGCTCGCGGGTAAGCTCCTTCAGGGCTTCCCGGTAGGCGGCGACCGATCGTCCGAGGCTCAGTAGGTCGTGCGTCTCTTCACCGAGTGCCTGCAACGCTGCGCCCAGGTCGTTCTGAGTCATCGCCCATTCACGCGGCATCCGCTCCCGCGTGCGCATCGACAGTGCTGCGTCGTAGACGGTGACCGACTGCTCGAGCGCGCCGGTGTCCTTGCCAAGCTCTCCCAGCAGTCGCAGCGCCGAGCCGACATTGCTCATCGTGGCGGCCCAGAACACGGGTGTACGTTCCGGTGTCCAGAGCGCGATGGCGGCCCTGTAGGCGTCGACCGCCCGCTTCAGCAACCCGGTGTCCTTCTTCTGTCGGCCGAGGGTCTGCAGCACGGCGGCGAGATTGCTGTGCACGCTCGCCCGGGAATCAGGGGTGGCGTTCGAGGCTGGTACCTCGAGCGCGGCTTCGAAGGCGTCGACCGACTGCTCCAGCAGCTCCAGATCCTGCTGGCGCTGGCCGAGAATGCCGATCGCATTGCCGAGATTGTTTTGCGTCGCGGCCCAGTCGAACGGCTTGCGCTCCCGGTCGCGCAGCTCGAGCGCCGACTCGAACGCCTTCACCGCCCGTTCCAGCGTGTGGGTGCCGCGCTGTTGTCGACCCAGAATCCCGAGGGCGTGACCCAGGCAATCGTAGACCCAGGCACGTTCGGCGGGCTTCCGATCCGCGCGCGCCATCGGTAGCAACGTCTCGTCGCAGAGATGCGCCACCGCGCGCAGGGACTCGACGTCGTTGAACTCGCGGCCCCGATCGAGCAGAAACTCTGCCTGTTGAACGCGGTATCGCCAGCACGCATCGGAGTCGGCCGGTGCCATCGCCGCGGCTTCCTCGCTGAGCGTTGCGGCACGCGAGAAGTCGAATGACACAGCCGCCGCCAAGGCGTGTGTCGCGCGAACGCATGCGGCGTCCTTACTAAGCCCTTGCCTCTCGCGGCAAGCGTCGAATGCGTGTCCCAGCGACGCCGCTACGCTCGCCAAGGAGGACGCGCCGCCGCCCTTGAGTGCATCGGCGGCCCGCTCGAGCGACTGCGCCACGTCCGGATCGATGTCGAGCCCGCGCAGCTCGGCAATACGCTCGCGTAGTTCCTGCCGCCGACTCCAAGCCTGCTCGAGCAGAGGCTGGACCTGCGGGCGCGGGCAGCCGAGAGCGAGCAACGGGGGAAGCAGGGCTTCGAGAGCAGACGCTTCAGCGTCGAGCTTGGCTGAGACGGCCGCCAGCTCGAGCTCGCGGATGTCGCGCTCGAGCCAGTCGAGTGCCGCGCCGGCAGGCACCGTCACATCCAGTACCTCGACACTGGGAGTCCGAACGGTTCAGCCGCCGGAGCAGCATCCAGATTCACAGCGCGCCGAGGACGGCCAGCCGGCGCTGTCGCGACGAGGCGTAACGCCGCATATGGGCGCTTGTCATGTGGCCCGAGGGGCGCCGCACACGGCGCCCCCGACGGCGTTGCAGTCCGTTGACAGAGCCGGGTCATGCCGGCGGGGTGGCACCTTGCCGAGGACGCCGTGTGGGGCTCCGAACCACTCAGGATCTCCGTACCGAGGTACTAGTCGACGATGTGGTAGAGCGGTGCCTTCTCGAGCGACCATTCCCCCGACTCGGGATCGCGCCGCGACGTGGTCAGCACGTGCCAGTTCTCGTCGTCGAGCTTCATGTGGTCGCCGCGGTAGTAGTAACCCGGCCAGCGGGTCTCCTCACGGAACAGCGTGTGCTGCACCACGCACTCCGAGGCAAGCGCACGGTGCTTCAGCTCCCAGGCACGCTGCAGCTGGTGCAGGTCCTCTGCGCCCAGGTGCTCGAGATCTTCGTGCAGCGTCTCGAGCAGATGCAGCCCGCGCTTCAGCAGCGGCTCGTTAGTCATGTAATTCGACGTGATGCCGCCGGCGTACTCATCCATCAGCTTCTCGAGCCGCTGCAGGCCGTGGATCGGCAGGAGATAGCTCGGCGAGACCGTGCCGCCGACGATCTCGTTCCGACCGACCTCGTAATTCTCGAGCGGCCTGTAGACCGCCTTCCGCAGGTCCTCGCACTGTTTCTCGGAGACCTTCAGCTTCTCGTTCTGGTAGTCGCGGACGTACTGGCACGCGGCTTTCGCGGCCAGGCGGCCCTCCGTGAACGATCCCGACGAGAACGCATGCGCGGTGCCGCCGAGGGCGTCGCCTGCTCCGAACAGGCCATCGACGGTCATCATGCGGTTGTAGCCCCAGTAGTACTCGGACGGGGAAACGTCCTCGGGGCCGCTCGCCCAAGCGCCGGAACAGGTCGCGTGCGAGCCCATGACATAGGGCTCCGACGTCGTCAGCTCGGGATTGGTGTACTTCGGATCGATGTCCTGGGAGGCCCAGACCACCGCCTGCCCGATGGTCATCCCTAAGAAGTTCTCCCAGCCGACGGTCTCTTTGTGCGGATCCTGGAAGGCTTCGGTAGTGACCATGTGAATCGGACCGCGCCCTGCCTTCATTTCCTCGATGAAGGCGTGGTTGCGCAGGCAGGTCGGCACCGGGTGATGGTCGATATACTCACCGACCATTTCCTTGGTGTGCTCGTACCACTTCTCCTCGTAGTTCTCACCGTACGCGTTCTGGGTGTAAGTCTTAAGGTGGAGGAAGTATGCGCCGACCGGACCGTAGCCGTCTTTGAAACGGCACAGCACAATGCGGTTCTCCATCTGCGTCATCTTCGCGCCGACCTGAATCGGCAGCGCGTATGCCGACGCGCTGCTCCACGGTGCGTACCATGTCCGGCCCATGCCTTCACCGACCGCGCGGGGCTTGAAGATGTGCGAGGCGCCGCCGGCGCCGACGATCACCGCCTTGGCGCGGAACACGTGAAAATCACCCGTGCGGACGTTGAAGCCCACGGCGCCTGCGACGCGGTTCGGCTTGCTCTCGTCCATCAGCAGGTGCGTAACCATGATTCGGTTGAAGATCTTGTCCGCAGAATTCTTCGCCGCTTCGGCGACGATCGGCTTGTAGCTCTCCCCATGGATCATGATCTGCCACTTGCCTTCCCGCAGATAGCGATTGGTTTCCGGATCGCGCATCATCGGAAGACCCCACTCGTCGAACGTGTGAACCGTGGAATCGACGTGGCGTGCCATGTCGAACGCAAGGTCCTCGCGGACCATGCCCATCAGGTCGTTTCGCGCGTAGCGGACGTGGTCCTCCGGCGTGTTCTCGTTCCACTGCATGCCCATGTAGCAGTTGATGGCATAGAGGCCCTGTGCGACGGCGCCGCTGCGGTCGATGTTCGCCTTCTCCGCAACGACGATCTTCAGGTCACGCCCCCAGTGTCGGGCTTCGTACGCGGCACCGGTGCCGCCCATGCCGCCACCCACGACGAGGATGTCGCAGTCCTCGAATACTGTCTTGAATCGCGCCATCAGTAATAAACCCCCTGCTTGAACCGGCTTTTGTCGATGGTCGGGAGGCCCTCGTCGAGGTTGAGCGTGTCGGGCTCGAACGACAGGTGCTGCGACTTCACGTCCTCCTCGCTCGGCGCCGGCTGCTCCGCAAGGCGGGGAATCGCTTCACCCCAGGGCTTCGTCGTGATCGGCGAGACAAAGTCCTTCTGACGGCCGTCACGGAACTTGATCCGCCAGGAGATTGTGCCTTTCTCCTCCTCGCGGCGCACTCGGACGCTGTGTCCGAGCGGCGCAAAATCGGCGTAGCCGCGGGCATCGATCGCGTGCTGCGGGCAAGCTTTCACGCAGCTGTAGCACTCCCAGCACATATTGGGCTCGATGTTCACTGCACGTCGGTACGTCTTGTCGATGTGCATGATGTCGGAGGGACAGATGTCGACGCAGTGGCCGCAGCCGTCGCATCGGGTCATGTAAACGAAAGTGGGCATGAAGGAAGGCTCCGTAAGACCTGGTGGAATATGTCGGGTGGACCGCCGAGGAGCGTCAGTAGTGGCGCGGCATCTCGCGCTTGATGCCCAGCCCGAAGGTCTCGGGACGGTCGGCCGGCGGCGGCAGGTTGTCCATGGAGCCGTCCGCCTCTGCGAGGTGTTTCTGGAAGGCTGCCGCCGGCTTGAAAAACATGTGCGCGAACTTCGACCACAGCACGCCGCCGAACAGCACGGTGCTGGAGATGACGAACAGCGCGAACAGCAGCGTCGTCAAGGCGCCGGCCCCCGAGGCCTGTGCGATCGACCACAGCAGGGCGAAAGTCGTGGTGGCCAGTAGCGAGAGCACGAACAAGTCAGCTCGCACGAGCCGGTACCAGGGATTGCCCTCCGCCGCGACGTCAACGCGGATGACGAACCAGAACCAGTAGCCGCCGATGCAAACCGCCAGAGCTCCGAGGTGCCAGAGCGTCGTGACGATGCCGGGAGCAGACGCGTCCGCGCTCGCATGGCTGAAGACGAGGATCACCGTCGTCACGGCAAAGGCGACGAACCCGTACATAGTCAGCAGGTGGGCTGTCCGCCGCCGCGGGCTCAAGAGTTCAGCCGAGGTCAACACATCGTGCGCAATCGTCTTTGTGAGGACCGCGACTTTCTCCCCGCTGCCGACCTCGCGCGTGCGCGCAGCTTCGGCCTTCTTCGCGTGCTCGAAGAAGTACTTGGCGCTCTTCTTGTGCATAACGTCCAGCAGGGTTCCCGCCACGACGAGAATGAACATCAGCACCACATATGCCTGCATCGCGGCCGCTGGAATCGTGGCCGAGAGTTCGGCAAACGGATTATAGGTCATGTAGAGCTCTCCACTTGGGGCAGTTCGAACTACCAGAGTTTGGAGAGATCGCGGCGGCAATACAACTCAGCAGAATTGGTAGGCCGATAAGCACAATTTATGGCTCTCCGAGGGCCAGGGTTTGCGGCGCGTCCGCGCTTTGTCAATAAAATTATTGGGTGCCGTTCTCCAACCGGAAAGCTCAACGCTGCATCGTCCATGCCTAGCGCAATATCTTCTCGAATGTCCCGCATGGGGCGGTGAAAGAGCTCACCATGCGCGAGGCGATCCATGCCCGGTGACAGCGTGCTCGCGATTCCGCACAACGGCAATTTGTCGAATGGCATGATGTTCGCGATGACGACCTTGTCAGGAAAAAAACTCTCACGTGCTTACGCCGAGCAGCGCGCCAAGTGGGAACCCGGTTAACACTCAACGAACCCCCATACTCGTGCCGGATCCTTTGTGCCCGATAACCGAGTATTCGGTATCCCACGATTTATCCGGCACCGGATTCGGAAAACGCGTTGCATACCGCCAGGAAAAACTGGTAATAGCCACACAGGCGATAAGCAAACCAGGTGAACGCGATGCATACGGTGTTAGTTCAGGGTCGGATTGCCGCACCCTACGCCCCGACCTTGAAGAAAAACCTCGGCGCAGAATGGGAGGTGCTGGTTTGGGATCCCGCCCGGCATGATCCGTCGGAATTCGCCGGTATGGCGGCGCGCGCCGATGGCATTGTCGGCGGCGGTATCCCGCTGCCCGAATGGCCCGAGACGCCACGGCTGAAGGTTTTCCAGATCCCCTGGACCGGATTCGACTTTACGAGTCCCGAACGGATGCCGGGAGGGGTGCCGGTCTGCAATACCTTCGAGCACGAAATTTCGATCGCCGAATACGTCATGCTCGCAATGCTGGAGTGGCGCATTGGTCTCAGGAACATGGATGCGCAGTTCCGCTCCGGCGGGTGGAACGGCAAGCTGCCGGGCGGGGGCGCATTACACGGCGAGGTGATGGGCAGCACTATCGGGGTGGTCGGCTACGGCCATATCGGCCACGAGGTTGCCGTGCGCGCCCGCGCTTTCGGCATGCGGGTGTGCGGTGTGCGCCGGTCCGTTCGTCCTTGTCCCGGGGACCTCGATTGGCTCGGCACGCCGGATCGTCTGGACGAACTCCTGGAGACCTCGGACTTCGTGGTCATCGCCTGCGACATGAACGAGGAGACGATCGGCATGATCGACGCCGCGCGTCTGGCTTGCATGAAGCCGCAAGGCGTGCTGATCAACGTGGCCCGGGGTCGGATCGTGGACGAGGACGCCCTGTTCGCAGCGCTGAAGGAGCGACGTATCGGCGGCGCAATCCTCGATGTCTGGTACAACTACCAGCAACCCGACCAACCCCCGGTGTGGCCGTCCAACCATCCTTTCCAGAACCTGAACAACGTCATCCTGAGCGCGCATGAAAGCGCGATGACTCAGGGCCAGGTCGACCGCCGCTGGCGATTTGTCGCTCAGAACCTCAATCGCGCCGCGACGGGCGAGGTGTTGGAGAACGTGGTGTTTACCGGCACGCGCGAACGAGTCCGCTGACCGACTCATTTGCACTGCCCAGGGTCCCACGGTCCACATGCGGCAATCAACACAGAATGATGTGCGGCACGTTCGGCAACTGGGTAGAGCATGACGGGCGGGTTGCGAGACTAGTCGCCGCCATCAAGGTTCCCGGAACGGTTCTAACGCCCAGCGTAATTCCCATGCGTTTTCGGCTCTTGTAGCGCCACCCACACTCATCAGCAGGACTATGGAGGCAAGCACAGCAGCCGCAATCCCGCGTATTCGCAGCCCGGCATTATCGTCACCAGATGCCAGGCAAAGACAGTGTCGACATCGCGGACGCCCTGCTCAAAGCTGGTGCCGACAAGGATGAGTGTATAGACGAGCCTGCACGCGGCAAGATGTCGTTGCTGGACCTGGCCCTCTTTTGGTGGTAACCCGAGATGGCGGACATGTTGAGCAAGCACGGCGTCCGACGGCGAACCAACAGCGAACTGAACCTGGGCGAAGAATACATACGCAAGGTGTTATCCATCTATTACGATGAGAGCAGGCCCTAGTGAAGGGTTCGACGCATTGTTAGAATCAGTCCCCTAAACTGATTGTCGGCATGGCCCATCAAGCTGGCGAACCTGCTCAATGTCCTAGGTCGAGTTCATCACCGTGGCACGCTAAACACTATGTGCAATTTTAACTGAGTTAAGAGAATCTTCGATGAAATCATGGACTGTTTCGGTTGTCGGCACACTGGTCGTTGCCACGGTCCTTGGCCTGATCTTTCAAGCAGTTTTCTGGGATCAACCGGTGTCGCCAGAGCTGGCTTTGCTGTTCGTCATCATAAGCCTGCTTCTAGTTACCGCTGCGCGCGCAATCTGGAATGCAATCGTAGCGAGAAAACGAACGATTGATTCTCCGACGGCGAGCGGTAAGCTGGAAGACTCTAAAAACGATGAGGCCTCGGACCCCTGAATGATGCGTAAACGCCAGACTGTAGAGTTGCGAAAAGCAGCCTCTAACAACTATCTAAACCAACTTGCGCGCATACTAGTAAACGGCCGAACAATAGCCAGGCTCGCGAAGACGATTTCGCTTGCGCTTTCCCTGGCGTTGACGCCCATTGCGTTTGCACAGCCGGATTCGGTGGTTCGAAATATAGAGCGCTACACTGCTCTGTATCAGCTTGGTCAGTACGCAGAAGCTGAGTCAATGCTCCGGCAAACTATTGCCGCTTCCGAACGGGAGTCGGGTAAAGATGGTCTCGCAGTCGGCGGATTGCGGCGCGATTTGGGTGAACTGCACCGTGTGCAGGGCGAATATACGGAAGCGGAACAGGAATACCTGAAAGCGCTCACGATTCTGGAAAACGCACTGGGCGACGATCATCCCGAAATTGCTGTCCTGCTGCTGGAACTGACCGAAATCTTCCGTTTACAGCGCGCTTACTCCAAAGCGCAAGCCACTTATTCTCGAGCAATCCAGATTGCACCTAAGCTTGTTGTGAGGGGCGGTTTCGAACTCGTGGACGGTCGTGGTGCACTCACACCATCGCCGGTCTACAACAGCGTCGTCGACTTCTTCGATCGCGAACATGTGGAGTTGGCTGACTACGGAAGATATACCTACGTATTGATTCCTTCTCCCTCTACACGAAGCACGGAATTGATCTCTCTTCTGCTCGTTAGCACACCACGTGGCGAAATATTCGAGTTCGATAGAAAGAAACTGAATGTATTCTACATTCCGGTAAAAAACGACTATCAAGATGCGGCGCGTGGCGTCGCACTCGCGACCGCTGCCGAGCAGGCCGCCCAGCCAATTGCGATTGCCTACTATGACTACGATTTTGCTGCGGAACTGCTGACCCGACTGTGTGATGCCTCGTATTCCGGCCAGCATCTTCCCAGTATATGCGCCAGCTCGCTTGACGATGGCCCGTATCTAGTCACGTTTGCCGGGCAATTCGCCCGGCAGCAAAGTAATCCACACCCGTACCTGCTTCTTGATTTGAGCGGGGTTCATGCTGATGCCTTCGACAAGTTCATAAACGCCTTGAAGGTGCAGATCAAGGGACCAGATTTCACCGAGGTTGGACGAATCGCTGTTACGCGCTTGGCGCTTCTCAACATCATTCTTAAAACCGCCGACTTGATGAATCCGATAAAAACCGCAGTGGCTGACGTCTTTGAGCTAGTTGAACCGGGATCCGGTAAGTAGAGCCCGGGGTTTGCAGATGCTTAGATTGAAAATGTTGCCGATCGAGTTTGATTGATTCAAACATGCACCCATTCGACACGAAAACGAAACTAGTGTAACGGTCCTCCTTCCCCAACAACTACGAATGGCGCCCAGAAAAGTGGATGAGCGAAGTGTGGATTACCATCGTCTCGCATAACTTTCAGCATTGAACGACGCAAAGCTTCGGATTTTCGTATACCTTTGGCCGCAGCCAGTCTGAACATTTCGGTGGTCAAGGCGACGGTCGCATCCGAGCTGACCCGCCAATGCGAAACGAGCAATGCTCGACTGCCGGCATAGAGAAACGCTTTAGCAAGGCCAGATAACCCCTCGGCACCGGGTGTACCGTCAGTTGATGCCGTGTTGCAGGCCGACAAAACAACCCAATCTGCGTTTAACTTGAGCTCAGCAACTTCGCTCGCGGCCAAGAAACCATCATCCTCGTCACTGACCTGCCTGGGGGGTGTCATGACGAGACCAGGTTCCATCGTATCACTGATTTGTCCGGCAACGAGTCCATGAGTTGCAAAGGCAACGATCCGATAATTCTCCAGCAAGCCCTGACGGCTCATCCGTCGAAGACGAGTTTCGGTCGCATCCCGCTGCAGAAAGACTGCCTTCGCCGGTTGAGCCGAAAGTTCGTTGGCGATCTTGAAAAGCTCTACCGCCGTATCCGGTAGCGGCGAAAGGCGTCTGAGTGATTCGAGTCGATAGTCTACTCGACCTGCCGATGGCGCATCCGTAGTGATTCGTTTCGTGCCGTATCGGCCTTTGAGCGACGGGTCGCCGAAACCAACAAAAGGTTTCGAAGCCGTCGACAGCGCGGTACGTTGCCGCAATGCCGGCAACGAAGCTACCGATGGGAGTATGGTAATTGCGTATTGCTTTGCCAGCCATGGCACTTCTTTATAGACGCGAAGATCGTTTATGTCACCGCTTGGCTCTTCTGACACGAGGAGCGAAAACGGAAGACTTTGCAATACGCCGTCGGCCACGACCAGAATGTGTCGAACCCCGTCGAGCAAATCCTTTGTACACGAGTTGCCAATCCGCACCGTCACCCCGCACTCGAACCAGTCTCTGACCGGCATAATCAGAGTACGGTACAGATTGTACGCAGCATGGATGTCGAAGGGGGTGAGATTCTTCAACGTTGGCTCGTCACTTCCGCCGAGCGACGACCTGATCTGTGTCACGGCTTCAGAAGTTTCCGTTGGACGAGTTCGAATATAGTGAAGTCGCGTATCGTGTTGTCGAACCACCCACAAACGCACACCGCGCGTCGAGACTTGATACGTGAGTAGTGCTTCGTCGGGCTGGAGCGCTTGTTGAGCCTCGGCCAACGGTATAGGCCGCAGCGCCGTCAGATTCGCGTAGCCGGGGAAATCACGAGCCACTATAGTGTCGATCTGATTAAGCCTTGTTGCCAGCGCGTTGCGCTGCTCGCGAAGTGCGGATTCCCTGGCAGGAATGCGTTCCCCTGGCAGGCGGGCGTATGAATCGATCAGCTTCGCGTCAATCTGCAGAAACATCCTCGCTGTGTCTTGACGTTCTCGAAGCAACGTGGCCAGCGCAGTATTGTTACCGGCGTCTAATCGTTCCACCATGTCGGTGACGGCGACCTGTGTGCCCGTAGCCAAGGCCATCTGAGAAGAGCGAAAAGCCTCGTCGGTGATGGACTGTTGATCAGGTGGATTGCGAGCAGAAATTGCAGCAACCACATCAATATGAGTGCCGAATATCTGCTTATATTCTTCCAGCTCCTGAAGTGTATCCATGCCGCGCCGCGTGTCTGTGATTCGTCGACTCA
>Ga0224508_10005108_pt1 | contig 10628 bp, 7 predicted proteins | sample SF_Jan12_sed_USG_4_FD_170157 | JGI IMG/M metagenome (GOLD analysis project Ga0224508, IMG submission 170157) | Sediment microbial communities from San Francisco Bay, California, United States - SF_Jan12_sed_USGS_21 | ecosystem: Environmental > Aquatic > Marine > Sediment | place: USA: California... | reverse complement strand
CCATCGCCTTCGGGGTCTGGATCGCCACCGTCGTGGGAACTGTCCGGAACAACTCCGGGCGTGGTGGTCGAGACGATCGCCGTGTTGAAGAAAGGTCCAGCCTCCCCGTTGGGTGAAAATCCCACCGTCACCGCAACCGTCCCCGTAGCGCCGGCCAGCAATTCATCAATTCCCGAAAGAACGTTCGGGTCGGCTCCGCCATCGAAACCGGGGTTTAGCGCCAACGTCTCACTGCTGACAGCCAGCACCTCGAAAGTGGCCGGCGGGGGGAAGGTCGCCGCCAGGTTGTCGGTGATCTGCACGCCAGCCAGGGGCGCATCTCCATAGTTTCGCGCGGTAAACGTCAGGATGGTTTCGAAGGTCTGGGATGAATCGGCCGACCGTACCGGTTCGGATGCGGCTTTCGCAAGGCCGAGGAAGGCGGCGGCGGGAATGTCGTCGAATTCGATGGGCGTAGGGGTGCTGTTGTCGCCAGGACCGTCGCCTTCAGGGTCAGAATCTTCGCCATCGTGGGAGACGTCGGTCGCTGCACCATCGGCGCTGACGGTCGCGCTGTTGAAGAACGGCGAAGTCGCACCGTTGGGCGAAAAGGCGACCCGCACGGCAATCTCGGCCGACGCGCCCGGCGCCAGGACGTCACTACCGGTCAACAACTCGTCATCATCGATCCCGTCGTACTGCCCGTTCACGGTCAAAGTCGCGCTGGATACAGACTGGACGGTAAAGCTCGCCGGCGCGGGGAAGGTTTCGGCAAGATTGTCGACAATCTGCACGCCCGCGAGCGACACCGTCCCGAGGTTCTCCGCACGCAGGATCAGTTCGACCTCAAATACCTCGCCCGTCGTAGATGTGGCCACAATCGCTGGATCGGCGCGCTTCGCCAGGCCAATGACGCGCTCGGCCACTGGGACCTCGATGGGCGTGGGCTCGCTATCGTCACCAGGTTCCGGATTATCACCAGGCGCGAGACCTGGCGTGTCCGGGTCCGTATCCAGGCCATCGGTCGAGGTGTCTTCCACCGCCTGGCCCGAGATGTCGCCGACCCCGCTGGCGGTAGCCGTATTGAAAAACGGTCCGGCATTGTCCCCCGGATCGATCTCGACGGTGAATTCGAGCACCGCCTCGGCGCCCGCATCCAGGGTCTGGCCCGGCGCCAGCAGCGCGGCATCGCCGTCGCCATCAAATGCCGGATTCACCCCCACATCGCCCCTGATCACCACCAGATCGCGCACATCGGTCACCACTCCAGGGGCCAATGCGCCGGCCAGGCTGTCGGTGACTTGCAGGTTAGTGAGCGCTTCCTCACCGGGGTTTTGCACCACCAGAGTCAGCCGCGCGCGCACGTTACCATCAACCGTCAATGCGATATCGTTGGCGGCCTTGGCGAGACCGATCGCCGGCACCGGTGCCGTGGGTACAATGATGGGTGTGGGGGTGTCATTGTCGGCAGGCCCATCGCCTTCGGGGTCGGGGTCGCCACCGTCGTGGGAACTGTCCGGAACGACGCCGGGCGTGTTGGTCGAGGCGATCGCCGTGTTGAAGAAAGGTCCAGCGTCGCCGTTGGATGAAAAGCCCACCGTGAGCGCAACCGTACCCGTGGCGCCGCCCGGCAAAACATCAATACCCGAAAGAACGTTCGGTTGAAGCGTTCCATCGTAATCAGTGTTAACCGTGAGGGTATCGCTGGTGACGCTCAGCACCTCGAAGGTGGCCGGCGGCGGGAAGCTCAGCGCCAGGTTGTCGGTGATCTGTAGACCCGCAAGTGGGGCGGTGCCATAGTTTCGCGCCGTGAAGGTCAGGGTGGTTTCGAAGCTCTCCAACGAGTCAACCGATATGACGGAGTCTGTGGCCGCCTTGGCCAGGCCGAGCAACGCTTGATCAGGCGCTATCTCGAACGGAATCGGCGTCGGGTCGTCGTCGTTGGCCGGGCCATCGCCGTCCGGGTCGGGATCAAGGCCATTATGCGAGGCATCCGATGCGGTGTCCGGCGTGCGGGCAGTCGCCGAGGCCCGATTCAGGAACGGGCTCTCAGCGCTGCCGGGTGCAAACTCCACGCTAACGACAATCTGGGCGCTGGCGCCGACTGCCAGGCTGTCGTCGCCACCCAGCAGCCTGAGATCATCCACGCCATTGAAAAGCGTGTTGACAGCCACCTGGTCGCCGTCGATGGCGAGCACCCGGAAGGACGTCGCGTCGGCGAAGGTCGCCGCCAGGTCGTCGGTCACCTGAATTCCATCCAGCACCACAGTGCCCGCATTCGCCAGGGTAAACGTGAGATCGGTGGTAAAGATCCCTGGCGCGGTCTCTACCGCGGTCGCCGCGGCTTTGGCCAGCCCGATAATCGGCGTGACCGGGGCGTCGTCGAATACGATCGGCGTGGGCGTATTGTTGTCCGCCGGGCCATCGCCTTCCGGGTCCGGGTCGTCCCCGTCATGGGATTCATCTACAGGCGCCCCATCCGCACTGGCCGTCGCACGGTTAAGAAAGGGCGAGGCCGCGCCGTTCGGCGAGAAGGCCACTTGAATCGAGACCTGCCCGGCCGCCCCGACATCCAGCACATCGCCGCCGGTCAGCAACTCGGAGTCGGCCGATCCGTCGTACCGGCCGTTCACCGTCAGGGTCGGGCTGGCGACAGAAAGCACGGTAAACGTGGCGGGTGCTGGGAAGGTTTCGGTCAGATCGTCAATGATCTGCACACCGGCAACGTCCACATCGCCCAGGTTCTCGGCACGCAGCACCAGATCTACCTCGAATGCCTCGTCGGTGGTCGAAACAACGACTGGTCCGGCCTGCTTCGCGAGGCCAATGACACGCGCCACGGCGGGCAATTCAATGGGCGTGGGCTCGCTATCGTCGCCCGGGTGCGGGTTGTCTCCCGGTTGCAGCCCCGGGGTATCAGGGTCGGTGTCATCACCGTTCTGGGAAACATCGTCCACCATCCGGTGGCTGTGCCTGCCCTTGGCCCAGGTGGCCGCGCTGTTGAAAAACGGCCCCGGGTCGGATCCCGGATCGAAACGAAGATCAAAGGCGACTACCGCTTGTTGGCCGACGCCCAGATGCTGCCCCGCTGCCAGCACGCCAGTGCTGGTAACACCATCGAACTGCGGATTGGCGGAGAGACCGCCCGACAACAACCGCACCGGCGAAACCGAAACGAGCGTTGCGGGGGCAATCATCTCGGCTATTTTGTCAACAATCTGGACGTCTTTGAGCTTTTCGTTACCAACATTCTGAATCGTCAGCCGCAGCGTCGTTTCAAATGTCCCATCTCCCAGCGCCCGACTCGGATCCGCCGCCTTGGCAAGCCCGACCGCCGGATGAGGGGGGGCGATTGGCAGGGTGATGGGCGTGGGCTCACTGTCGTCCCCCGGATGCGGGTTATGCTCGGGGCCAAGACCAGGGGTATCGGGGTCGGTGTCCGGGCCGTTCTGAGAAACGTCATCCACCATCTTGTGGCTGAATTTGCCCTTGGCCCAGGTGGCCGCCGTATTGAAGAAGGGGCCTGGATGGCCGTCGGCGTCAAAGGTCAGAATGAACGAGATCGAGCCCTGCTGATTGACGCCAAGCCGGTCGGTTCCCGACAGCAGATCGGTATCGCCCTCACCATCGAAGTGCGGATTAGTGGTGAGGGTGCTCTCCAGGTGGCTGACACCTACCAGCCTCGCAGGCTCGATGGCTGCAGCGAGATCGTCCATGACCCGCACGTTTTTGAGCTTTTCGTTGCCTACGTTCTGCACGACAAGGTCAACGGGCACCGAAAACGTGCCGTCGGAATTGGCCGTTACCTCTCCCGCCGCCTTGGCCAGGCCAACTTTCGGTTGATAATTGGTACCGACCGCCATGGCGGGTTCGGTCATCAATCCCAGGACTGCCAGCGCACCTACCATGCAGGTTCGCGCTGAACCCATCCCCCGTCTCCCGCTGCGGCCCGGTGACTGCAAATGCACCGGCATTCTTGCGATCTCTCCGTGTGTCAGAGGCTCACGCCATCCATGTCTTGTGAACCGCCAGCAAGGCGCCTCATTCCCTCCAACAAATCCTAACTCGCAGAATCAATCCCCATGGTTCCGCGCAAACCCGCATCGTGGCGGGTGATGCACGTTATGACGACCCTGCCTGACAAGCAATGAGCCTTTTGTTAGCGAGTCCTAACAAAAGGACGGCTGGCGGATTCAATCGCTGCGCAGCGCCTCGAGCCGCTCGACGGCTTTTTCTGAATTGTGAAACGGATTGTTGAATCGCAGTTCCAGGAATCCGTCTGCGTTGCGCAGATCGTGGCGGAACATCCGTTTCGCCATGGCGATGTTCGAAAATGAGCCCTCGATCTCGAGGTCTGTGACCTGGATTTCGATGACAAATGCGCTGGAACGTGAGCGTCGATTGTAGGGGCCAAGCCATATCCTGCCGATCTTGTCCCAGTTCAGACGCAGCCACCGATTGCGCTCCGCGCCAAAACCGTGGGTATGAAAACGAATCCCACTCCGGTCGGCTACAAACTGCACCCACCACTCACGGCGCCGCGGCATGAATACAAACCCGGCCATGACGATGCAGATGGCCCACAGCGCATACTCGAGCCACGCCTCCTGGTCAGGATTCCACTCTGCGCCCCGGTAAGCGCTGACACCGCTGATGATGCTGATCAGCCCGGCAAATCCCAGCAGGCACAGCTGACCCCAGCGAGGGAACCCATATTCGAATTGTCTCAAGCTGTACGACATCAGCCCCTCCGCGAGAGTGAACCGCACATTCGGAACACCGCCGCCTGTTTCAATCGTATTGAAACAACAGCGGCAACACGAACACAACGAATGCGGACCAGCAGCCGTAAACCGGGATGTACCTGCCTATCACGCGCTCCATGGCCTCAAACTCCACCTTGTTCCGTGCCAGCTTCAGGTAAGTGAACCCGATCCAGACCAGGTGTATGAAGATGACCAGATTGGCGCCGAGAACGGTTACCCGATTCGGTGTGAATCCGTAAGACGCCAGCCGAAACAGAATTGCCGACAGAGCAATGACGTTGATCAACAGCGTGGTGCCCACCAGGCCAAGATTGACATAGTCGGCGAGGCCCACCGCGGACTCACGATCTCGCTCAACCAGGGAGAACACCGTTATGGCCAGCACCACCAGCAACAAGCCATTGAACGTGATCAGGAACGAACGATCGACGAATGGATTGCTACCCGCCGTAAAAGCAGCCACCAGATAGCCGACCACAACCACCAGAAACAGCGGCGCAAATACACGAGCCAGCACCGTGGCGATGGCACTTCGGCGGTTGAAGACAACGTCGTAGAGGTAGGTCGCCACCACCAGGGTTGCCGCCATGCCCATCACCACGATGTTCTCCAGCCACCACTCGACGATGTCGTCGTCGATCAGCGAAAACAGCCCCATCGACAGACCGCTGAGCACCATCCCGCCCAGCAGGACCAGGCTTCCGAGTATGGCCAGCTCGCCGACATAGCGCGCAAACTGCACTCGGGCCAGCGGGTCACGCCACGCCCCGTTTACGAATACCAGGCCTACATACGCACCGAGGAACAGTGGCAGGTGTATCAGCGACATGATGATTGAATCTGTGTAGTCCGGCAGCAGACTGACGTAGATGGCAGATAACAACGCAAGCCCGGCGCCGGCAGCGATCAGCGGGCGCCGAGGCTGGGAAGAGAGAAAATATGCGGCCAGGGATATCAGCACCAGCATCGGCGCAAAGCGGGGGTAGAACCAATCCCCGCTAATCCAGATGGTTGGCAGTCGAACCAGCAACGCCACCGCCAGGCCGATGGCGATTACCCACCACAGTGCAGCATGCCCGGCATCCCCCGCAGGAGCAGAGTGCGCGAGACTCAGCCGTGCGTTCCACACTCGCAGCGCCAGTGAGTCCGGCGCCTGCGCTAAAGCTGCTGGCAGGGAAACACTGAAACCGTTGCTATTCGCACGATACAGGCGCTCGAGCGAATCCGGGTCTTCGCGGTACTGCAGGATGAGCTCGGGAGTCGGCTTCATAACACCACTACTTCACGTAAGAATATCAAAGTACTTTGTATTTCAAAGTATACTAACGAAAACAACCCTCAAGTGTCAACGGACGCACCTTGGTGTGCCGGGCGCGCGCTGATAACGTAGCACTCCAATCGCAACGAGCATGAGTGATGGAGGAAATCTACGCCGATCTCGCCAACGGTACACGCCTGCGCTACCTGAAGCGCCCAGGTGCGGGCGCCGTTGTCGTCATGCTGCACGGCATCACCGATACGGCCGATTCCTACCGCCCGTGTATCGCGTCCATTGGCGCCGATGCATGTCTGTATGTTCTCGACCACCGGGGCCATGGCCACAGCAGCAAGCCCGATGATCGCTACACCACCGACGCCTACGCTGACGATGTTCGTGCGTTTATTCCTACCGTGAGTGACGCACCGGTGCTGCTCGCCGGCCATTCCCTGGGCGGTTTGGTGGCGGTTCAGGTCGCAGCTACCGCGCCCGAACTGGTGTCGAGCCTCCTGCTGGAGGATCCGCCGCTATATTTCGTGAACGCAATCACCGATGTCTATCAGGCCATTTTCACCGGAACGATCGGCGTGGCAAGCAGCATTCAGGACGGCAGCAAAACCAGGGACGACTGGTTCAACGTGATGAAAGAGCTGCCCGATCCATTCACCGGCGAGCCTTCAACCATGAGCGAGCAGCAGGTGCGTGAGCGGGTAGATGCGGTGGCGTTAATGAAACCGAAAGCAATGGCTGACGCACTTGATGGCGCGCTCAAGTGGGATACCGATGCAACCTTGCAGCGAGTTCAGTGCCCCGTACATCTACTCACCGGCAATCCGACGCTCGGTGCGGTGATCGCCGAAGGAGAAGCCGCTCGCGTCGCCGACGTGATTGACGATCTGACTCACGCCCACTTCGACGATGTTGGCCACCTGCTGCACCAGGAACGCCCCGAACAGTACGCCCAGCTGGTGACAAATTGGATTCTACACTGACGAAGGGAAACTAGTGCCCAGGCCGGAACGCACGGGACCTGGCGGCGAATCTGAGGGGAATGCCAACCTGGGTTGGCTGGCTCAACCGCAACTATTCAACGCTCGGCTTGCGACTACGGAGGAGGTGCCGAAGGAATACTCGCATTGGGTGCATCTGCAGACGTCGATGACGGAAGCCATCGCCAATCAGTTTGTCGCCTTGCCCGAGGTAGTCGTGCACTACTCTGGCCGATGCACACTGCTGGATTGGGAAGCACGCTTACTCAGCGACGCAACCGCGACGCGTAAGTCGGCTACCGCGCGGCACATCTCGCTGCTCGCCGATGGCGAGCCGGTGATGGTTGCACGGTCGGTCGTCCTGGCGGCGAGCGCCATCGAGGAAGTACTCACCAGCCTGCAGTCCACCCCGTTGGGAACCATGTTATTCGAAGATGGCCGCTGGCAAAGGATATCTCAACCATTGCCGCTGATTGCCAGATCCACCCTCATCGGACGGGCCTGCACATGGCGCCACTTGCCAACATCGGAGACGCTCGCGGTAGAAGAGTTTTTTCTGCCCGCTCTTTTGCCTCACCGGTAGCCTGCGCCTCCAGCAAGCCAACGCCACGGCAGAGTCCGCCACCGGTTTCTCACCAACATCTGCTTGCCGTAGACTGCGCCTCCCCTTACTTCAAGCGAGCAGGCCTACGGTGAAGGAATCCGTCGAATTTTCGAACAACCCCCAAACGTCCTGGCGAGTTCGGCTCGGCGCCTGGGTGGAATCCGGCTGGCGGCAACGAGCGATTATCAGCCTCATCGTCGCAAATGCGATCACCATTGGCCTGGAGACTTCGCCGGCGGTGGTTGATCACATCGGCGGCCCGCTAAAAGCGTTTGGCGCACTGGTGCTTGTCATCTTCGTGATTGAGATCGTGGTCAAGCTCATCGCCTACGGACCGAGATTTTTCCGCTCCGGCTGGAACAACCTGGACTTCTTCATCGTTGCGATCGCGCTGATTCCGACTGCCGGTTGGTTGTCGATACTGCGCACTCTCAGAATCATGCGGGTGCTGCGCCTGCTCTCAACCGTGCCGCGCCTGCGCCAGCTCACCGAGTCGCTGCTCGCGGCCATTCCCAGCATCGGCTGGATCACCTTCATGCTCGGGCTGGTTTTTTACGTGTTCAGCGTGATCGGCACCGAACTGTTCGGAGCGCAATTCCCCGACTGGTTCGGCAGCATCGGCGCCACCATGTACACGCTTTTCCAGGTCATGACCCTGGAGAGCTGGTCCATGGGCATCGCGCGGCCGGTCATGCAGGCCTTCCCGCTGGCCTGGCTCTATTTCGTACCGTTCATTCTTATTTCAGCCTTCACCATCCTGAATCTTTTCATCGGCGTGATCGTCAACACCATGCAGGCGTTTCACTGGGAAGAGGAGGAAGACAAACGCAAAGAACAGGAGCAGCGCGCCCACACCGAGCGCGAAGAGATGATGAGCGCCATCCACGATATCGCGGCGCGGTTGGCGAGGATGGAAGACGGCCGGAACGATAGCGTGAGTTAGACCCGCTGACGCTGCACTACGAAAATCGCCACTCTGTCCAGCAACTGGCTTTTCCGCTGGGTTTATCACAGACTCGGCTGCGGGAAGGGTGAGAACCAGGGACTGTTGTAGCGCGTGCGCCGATCATGGGAGCTTTTCGCGGCGCACTAGTGCGAATTCCTTTCGTTCAGCCTCCTTCGACTTAAGCAAACGTAAGGAGAATCGAATTGAAAACGACAATTCAGCCAGTTGGAAAGCTGGTATATCTATTGTTTCCGCTGCTGGCCCTCACGGGCTTGAACGCACAGGCCGATTCGCACGTACCGCCCCCTCCGGGTACGCTCGAGGCCTTTTTCTGTATCTACAACGACGGCAAAGATCGCGACGACCTGGATGCCGCAACGAGCTTCTATCTCAAGCAGGCTGAGAAGGCCGGTTTTGCAGCTCCGACCTCTTATCTGTGGACGCTCAACAAAGGCACCGGCCCGGCCGACATTGTGTGGGTGAACGCTCACGAGAGCCTTTCTGCTTTTGGCGCATCGAGTGACGCTTTCGCGGCTTCCGAAGACATGGCGGCTGCCGGCGAGCGCTTCAGTACCGTGGCCGACTGCCAGCCGAACCTCGCCACGGTCAGTACGGTGTTTGCACGCGAAGACGCAGACGACGGCGGTGCAACGGCGCTTGCTACCTACGCCTGCAACTTTCGGCCTGGCGCTAGCCCCGCCGCGATGCTGGGCGTGCACACCAGCATCGCTGAGTGGAACAAAAGTCTGGGCGACGACGCACTCAACGGCGTCTACCAGATCGTACCCATGACCGGAAACGCTCAGACACCGGATGTGGCTATCGTTGCCGTGGCCGAAAACACGGCTGCCTGGGCGGCCCACGTCGAAAGCCTCGGTGCCAGTCCAGCTGGGCAGGCAACCTCAGGCATCTTCGGCGCGGTTCTGGACTGCACCACGAGCTTGTGGTGGTCGGAACAGATTGTCGGCGGCGAGGGCTGAAGCGGACGATAACAGCAACCTGGACGTACCCGGCTCGCGACAGCGGGCCGGGCGTTCAGACTGCCAGCGGCGACTCATTCGACGTGGAAGGGCTGAACGCATCGGCACGCTCATCGGCAAAGGTGGGCGCCAGCTCCGTTTCCGCATCCCCGGAGATTCGCGTTCCGCGTAGCACCCTGGCGTGAGCGGCATCGTACGGGCGCGCCCTGTGCATCAGGCATCGATTGTCCCAGACAACGGTATCGCCAACCTGCCACTTGTGCGTATAAACGCGCGGCGGCTGACAAGCGTTCTCTAACAACTCCTTCAGCAACAGCTCCGAGGCTTGCTCGCTCATTCCAGGAATGCCGTAGGCGTGTCTGCCGGTGTAGATCGACTTGCGTCCGGTTTCCGAGTGCGTCTTGATCAGCGGGCGCAACGGCGCGCCTTTATCGTGCAGCCCGTACAGGTTGTCGGTCTTGTGAAAGAACCCGGCCTGGGCCTGGGAATAGTAGAGCGAGTGATATGCAGATAATCCTTCGAGCTGGGTTTTTGTCTGCGCGTCCAGAGCATCCCAGGCGGCACGCATATCGGCAAACTCTGTGTCCCCACCTTCAGGCGGCAATTCGATGGCGGTCAGCATGGCGACCTTGGACGCCAGCGGCATGTAGGTGCTGTCGGTGTGCCAACCCTCGTTGCCACGAAGAATCTGATAGTGGTATTCGTCCGGCTGCGCGAGCGAGCCATCCGGTTTCTGATTCGATATGGGTACGCTTGCACCCTTCTGCCTGGGCGAGAGCCTTTCGGTTTCCCCGAAGCGGCGGGCAAAAGCGGCCTGGGCATCGTCATCGAGATGCTGACCTGGAAATACCAGCACGCCGTATTCAAGAAAAGCCGTATGGACCTGCGACCAGGTCGCATCGTCAAGCTGGGCCAGGTCGACGCCCGTGACCACTGCGCCCAAGGTTGCATTGGTTGGTGTGACGGTGATTGCCATATCGAACTCCCGCGGAAGCCTGACTGATTCTACGAGCCTGTGCCTGAAATACCTAGCTTCCCGGACGTTGCAAAAGGGCGCCCATCACCCGTAGGCTCCGGAGCAAGCACGCACCGAGCGAACACCCGAA
>Ga0224508_10005107_pt1 | contig 10629 bp, 7 predicted proteins | sample SF_Jan12_sed_USG_4_FD_170157 | JGI IMG/M metagenome (GOLD analysis project Ga0224508, IMG submission 170157) | Sediment microbial communities from San Francisco Bay, California, United States - SF_Jan12_sed_USGS_21 | ecosystem: Environmental > Aquatic > Marine > Sediment | place: USA: California... | reverse complement strand
CGGCGACCACCGCCGCCGGCCTGGGCCGGGCCAACCTGCCGGTCGCTCTCGTGCCCGGACACGTCGATACCCAAGCCTCACCCGAGCTCGAGGCCGCCGTCCGATCGGTGACCGTCGCGGCGGTGATCGACAACCTCACGTCGACCCCCTCGGCGACCGAAGCCGTACCGGAGCCGGAGGCCGACGAGATCGTGGCCGTCGGCACCTTCGACGAGATCAACGCTCGGTTCCTCGAGGAGCGCTGGAGCGACGGCCTCCCGATCGTGCCGCCCACTCCCGAGCGGATCGCCGAGTTCCTTGCCTACACCGACCGTCCCGGCGACGACGTCCTGGGCATCGTCCTCCCCGACAGCCGTGAGGTGACGGTCCGCAGCCTCGCCGCCAATGGCGTGATGGCCGGCTGCCGACCCGAGTACATGCCGGTCCTCGTGGCCCTCGGGCAGGCGATGGCCAACCCCGCCTACGGCGTCGAGCACTCGGGTAACACGCCTGGCTCGGAGACGCTGATCACGATCAACGGGCCGCTGGCCGCCGGGCTCGGGTTCAACAACGCCCAGGGCGCGTTGCGGGATGGGTTCATCGCCAACACCTCGGTCGGTCGGTTCTGGCGGCTCGCCCTGCGCAACATCGCCGGCTTCCTCCCCCACGAGACCGACAAGGCCACGTTCGGCAACACCTGGCGGGTCGTGCTGGCCGAGAACGAGGAGGTGCTCACCAGCATCGGCTGGCCGACCCTGGCCGAGGCCTTCGCGATCCCGGCCGGGGAGAACGCGATCACGATCTCTCGCTATACGGGCGGAAACGTGATCACGTCGGTGTTCGGTCAAGAGGCCGAGCACATGGTCGACTACCTGGCCGACGCCCTGGCCAAGCAGACCGGATGGGAGCTGGTGTTCACCATCGGCGTGGCCGGCGGCAGCTACCGGCCGCTCCTCGTGCTCAGTCCGGTCCTGGCCGAGACGATCGCCGCGTCCGGCTGGTCGAAGGCCGACCTCCAGCGAGCGCTGTTCGAAAAGGCCCGCATACCGGCCTCCAAGTTCGAGAACTACCTCGGGCACTGGACGAACCTTGTGCCGGGCCGACGGTCGCTGATCGACTTCGTCAACACCGGCAAGGCCGCTGAGATCTACGCCACCTCGGCCGACCCCGACCGCCTCGTCCCGATCGTCACCGAGCCCGAGCACCTCCTGATAGCGGTGGCGGGCGACCCCCTTCGGACCAACGCCTACGTGTTCTCCCACAACGGCATCCTCGGCTTCCCCGTTGCGCAACGTATCGAACCCATGTCCTGACCTCTTCAGCTCACCGAAGGTCACCTCACCCGAGGTCACCGCACCCAAGAACGTCATCAGCAAGGAGCAAGACCCATGGCGGACCTCGTCATCAGAAATGCCCGGATCATCGACGGCACGGGGGCCGACGCCTTCGTCGGCGACGTCGCCATCGACGGGGCCACGATCACCGAGGTGGTGTCGTCCGCCGAGGGTGGCGTCACCGCCATCGGCACCCGAGAGATCGACGCCGAGGGCCAGCTCCTGACCCCGGGCTTCGTCGACATCCACACCCACTACGACGGCCAGGTCTGTTGGGACAAGCTGGTCACGCCGAGCAGCTGGCATGGGGTGACGACGATCGTCATGGGCAACTGCGGAGTCGGCTTCGCTCCGGTCCATCCGGGCTCGGAGAACCAGCTCGTCGAGCTGATGGAGAGCGTCGAGGACATACCCGGCACCGCGCTCCACGAGGGCGTTCCCTGGGGGTGGGAGACCTTCGGTGAGTACCTCGACGCGATCGATACCGCCTATGCCGTCGACATCGGTGCCCAGGTGCCCCACGTTGCGCTCCGCCACTACGTCATGGGCGACCGCTGCTACGACGACGCCACAGCCGACGACATCGCCCGCATGGCGGCGCTGACCCGGGGAGGTCTCGAAGCCGGCGCCCTCGGGTTCTCCACGTCGCGCTTCTACGGCCACCTCGACTCGAACGGCAACCTGGTGCCGGGGACCAATGCCGAGGCCGACGAGATGCTGGCGATCGGTGAGGCGATGGCGTCGGTCGATCACGGCACCATGGAGGTCATCTCCGACCATCTCGACTCCGCCGACGAGCTCTCCTGGATCGAGCACATCGCCCGGGCGACCGGCCGGCCGCTCACGCTCCTCGTGACCCCCGACAACGGGACGGGTATCTGGGACCTGGCCGACAAGCTCAACCCCGAGGGCTTCGAGATCAGGCCCCAAGTAGGCGCCAGGCCCGCTTCGGTGCTGATGACCTTGGAGGGGACGCTCAACCCGATGCGGCAGTTCCCGTCCTACAGCGAGATCCGACAGCTCCCCGTCGAGGAGCAGCGAGACCGGCTGCTGGATCCCGAGCTCCGAGCCAAGGTGTTGGCCGACGAGCCGAAGCGGTCGCGCTACCGGGACACGAATCGGATGATCTCGACGTGGGACAAGATGTACGTGTTGCCCGAAGACCTCAGCTACGAGCCCGGCTATCCCGACTCGCTAGCGGGGATCGCCGAGGCCAGCGGTCGTCACGTCCGCGAGGTTCTCATGGACGTGATGGCCGAGGGCCGGCCGATCCTGTATCTGTTCGGCAATTATCGTGGTGACCTCGAAGCCCAGCGGAAGGCGATCGAGCACGAGCACTCGGTGTTCGGACTGTCCGACGGCGGGGCCCACTGCGGCGTGCTGTGCGATGCCAGCGTCCCCACTTACATGCTCGCCTACATGACCCGCGACCGTGAGAAGGGCCCGAGGATGTCGTTGGAGCACACCGTTCACAAGATGACCCAGGACACCGCCCGGGTCTACGGTCTCGTCGACCGAGGGGTGATCGCAGCCGGCTACAAGGCCGATCTCAACATCATCGACTACGACCGGCTCGCTCTCGGCGACCCCGAGATGGTCTACGACCTCCCGGCCGGAGGTAAGCGGATCATCCAGCGGGCCGAGGGCTACGTCGCCACGATCTGCAGCGGCGAGATCACCTACGCCGAAGGTGAGCACACCGGTGCCCTGCCCGGCCGCCTGATCAGGGGTGGCGCCTGATCGCCAAGACCGGCGACCGCAGCACCGACCCCGGGGCCCGCCCAACATCGCAGATGGCACCAGCGCGCCGGGTCGATCGTCGCCGAGACGCATGCTCCACGCCCGACACCCGCGATGCTCGACCTCTGATCGCGTGACGAGCACTTCGCCGAGATGGAACCGGGTGAGCTTCGACCGGCTCCCGGACGGTCAAGACGACGACCCCGACCTCTGGGCCGGTGACGAGCACCGGGAGCCCGGCCGTGTCGAGGCACCGGTCGGCGGGCGGGAGCAGCTCGTCCCCGCCGGCCGCGGCGAGCAGCTCGGATCGCCGCGTCCGGTCCACCGTCAGGTCCCGCCCTCAGCGCGTGGCGGGCGGCCGTCGACCGGGCCGAGCTCCAGCGACACCCGGAAGCAGTCGGCCCGCATCCAGCCCTGAGCCAGCTCGATCGGAACCGCTCGCTCGAGGCACCGGTTCACCGTCTCGGTCCGCCATGCCGGCGGCCGGCCGGTCAGCTCGAGCTGGGCCGCGATGTCGGCCGGGGGTGGCAGCAACTCGGCCGTCGACCACCAGCGATCGGGCCGCATGCCGAACGTCTCGACGAGCAGGTCGGCGACGGAGCCCCCGTCCGCCACCAGCTCGGCGATGCCGGGGACGAGCCCGGCCGCGAGCCACATCGTCTGGTGCGACGCGACCTCACCGTCGACGAAGCCCCGGCGGACCAGGCGAACCACCGTCCGGCCCCGCCCGATGAGTAGCTGTCGCGCTACTGCGGCCGGCGCCCGCAGGGGTTCGACGGAATCGACGGCGTAGCTCGGTGTGTGACCGGTGGCCGTCACCAGCCGGCTCCAGCTCGGTGGTATGCCCGGTCTGATCGGGGTGCTCTGGTGCCGTTCACGCCCCTTCGCTACGGTCGGACCGTGAATGGCGTGCAAGCGTCGCTGGCCGGCGCGATCACCGGCGGGCTTGTCCTGCGGTCGGGCTCCGATCGTCCGGCCCCTGGCACCGTGCGTTGGTCGGGCTCGACGATCGAGGCGATCGATCCGCCAGCTCCGGAGCCTCGGCTGGCGTCCGGTGGAGCCGCAACGGCCGACGGGCCCGCTCCGGCGGTCATCGATGCCACGGGTGCTCTCGTGCTGCCCGGCATCGTCGACTTGCATGGCGACGCGTTCGAGCGCTCGATCATGCCCCGGGCCGGCGTCGAGGTCGACGTCGAGCTCGGACTGGCCGACAACGGTGCACAGCTGCTCGCCGCAGGGGTAACGACGGCGTTCCTGTCGGCCACCGACAGCTGGGAGCCTGGCCTGCGGAGCCGCGAGACGTTGCGCCGCGTGATCGCGGCGATCTCCCGTCGCCGAGGCGGACCCGACGTGCGGCTCCACGTTCGCCACGAGCGCTGCAATACGACCGGCCACGAGGAGCTGGTGGGGTGGATCGAGGACGGCACGATCGGCTTGCTCTCGTTCAACGACCACACTCCCGGCGGGATCGCGCTCGTGCCAGACGGAGTCTCGGCGCTGCAGGCGCAGCGGGCCGGGGTCGCGGCCGAGGTGCTGGAACGGCTCCAGCAGGAGGCGATCGGGCGGCGAGCGGTAGGGAGGGAGCAGGAGCGGGACCTGGCCGAGACCGCCGTCCGGGCCGGGTGCGTCACCGCCAGCCACGATGCCGACGACCTCGACGATCTTCGCCGCGACCTCTCGCTGGGGGTGACGATCGCCGAGTTCCCGACGTCGATCGACCTGGCGCACCGATACCGGCGCGAGGGCATCGAAGTGCTCTTCGGCGCCCCCAATCTGGTTCGTGGCCGCTCCCACCTCGGCAATCTTTCGGTCGCTGTGGCGCTTCGGGCCGGCGTCGGCACGATCCTGTGCTCCGACTATCACTACCCGTCGCTCCTGCAAGCCCCGTTCGCCCACACCGCCAGCGGCGAGGTCCCGCTCGGCGAGGCGTGGTCGCTCGTAGCGGAGCGCCCGGCCCGAGCGGCCGGGCTCGTCGATCGGGGCCGTGTCGCTGCCGGCGCCCGGGCCGATCTGTTGGTCGTCGAGCCGCCGGAGCGCAGCGAACCGGCCCGCGTTCGGGCGGCGGTCGTGGCCGGTCGAGTCGTGCTGCTGGCGCCGCGGTGAGGCGCGAGCTCATCCTCTACGCGACCCCGACCGGTCCGCTGGCCGAGGCCTGCGCCCGCTACTTTCGATGCGCCTCGAGGCTCGGGACGACCGAAGCGCAGGGCTATCCGCCCCACTGCACGCTCACCGGCTTCTTCCACCGCACGCCTGAGCGGGTCGATGAGGTCGTGCGGGAGACGACCTCCCGACTCGTTGCCGCCGGCCCGGTGCCCGATGACGCCGTGATCGTGAAGAGGCTCGGGGCCAGCGACGCCTGGGTCGGGCTCGAGCTGTCCTCGTCGTACCTGTTGCGGTTGACCGAGGAGCTGTTCGTCGAGCACCGTCTCGACGCCGGCGACGATCCGGTCCGGGGCAAGGACTGGCTCCACCTGAGCCTGGCCTACGGCGTCGATGACCTCGCCCCGTATGGCCTGCTGGCCGAGTCGGTCGTCGACCCGTCGGCCCCCGCGGGGTGGGAGGTTGCGCTGTGGGAGCGCCGCCGCGACGGCACATGGCGCCGCTTCGAGTGAGGCGCTACCGGCCTTGGTCACACCGGGCATGACCTGTCGGACGCTTCGTGTGCTCCCGGAACCCCGACTAGCGTCCGGGCATGGCAGACATACAAGGTTCAGCGGATCCCCGATTCGACCAACTGCACGACGTGCTCTCGGCGTCGATCGATCGGGGTGACGACGTCGGAGCGTCGGTTTCGGTCACGATCGAAGGGGAGACGGTCGTCGACCTGTGGGGCGGCTGGACCGACGAGGCCAAGACGAAGCTGTGGCAGGCCGACACGATCACCAACGTCTGGTCGACGACCAAGACGATGACGTCGCTCTCGGCCCTCGTCGTCGCCGATCGAGGCGACCTCGACCTCGACGCCCCCGTCGCCACCTATTGGCCCGAGTTCGCCGCCAACGGCAAGGAGGCGATCACCGTCAAGCAGCTGATGGGTCACACCTCGGGTGTCTCCGGCTGGGCCCAACCGGTCGAGGTCGAGGACCTCTATGACTGGGAGAAGTCGACTTCGATGCTCGCCGCCCAGGAGCCATGGTGGGAGCCGGGCTCGGCGTCGGGCTATCACGCCCTGAACCAGGGCCACCTCGTCGGCGAGGTGATCCGCCGGATCACCGGCAAGAAGCTGGGCGAGTTCTTCGCTGACGAGATCGCCGGGCCGCTCGATATCGACTTCCACATCGGGCTCGACCCCGCCCACGACGATCGGGTCGCCAACGTGATCCCCCCTCCCCCACTTCCGTTCGACCTCGAGTCGATGGATCCCGACAGCCCGGCCGTCAAGACGATGACCGGGCCCGCACCGTCCGCTGAGACGGCCTGGACCGCCGAGTGGCGCCGGGCCGACATCGGCGCCGCCAACGGTCACGGCAACGCCAGATCGGTCGCCCGAGCCCAGGCGCTGATCGCCAACGGCGGCGAGGTCGACGGGGTTCGCCTGCTGTCCCCGGCGACGATCGCCAGGATCTTCGACGTCCAGGCTGACGGCATCGACGTCGTGCTCGGCGAGCAGCTCAAGTTCGGCATCGGCTACGGCCTCAAGTCGGCGACCTCTGCGTACCTGCCCGACGGGAACCTGTGCTTCTGGGGTGGGTGGGGTGGCTCCTCGATCGTCGTCGACACCGACCGGCGGGTCACGTTCGCCTACATGATGAACCGGATGGCCGAAGGCGTTCTGGGTGATCCCCGGAGCGTGAATCTCTTCGAAGCCACCTACAAGGCCCTCGACCAGTAGACGCTCAGGCTCTCGGCGATCGAGGCGACGGGGCTAGACGCACGCCCCGTCGCTCACGCCGCGGGTGCAGAACGTGGTGGCCTCGATCGACTTGAGCACGAAGCCCTCCGAGCTCTCGCTCGGGGTTGCGAAGACATGGAGGCGGAGACCGCCAACGGCATCGTCGGCCTGGCCGACCACGTCGTAGGTGACCTCGCCGAGGTCGCCGACCGAGGGGGCGACGGTCTGCACGACCTTGGACGGCGGGTCGTCGATGGCGAAGCCGGCAGCGACGAGCTCGCCCATCTCCACCATCGTCTCGGTCTCGGGCAGCGGACCGCCATCGAGGAACGCCGAGGTGACGTCGTCGGTCGAGCCCAGGAACGCCAGGAACGCGGTGCTGGCCCAGCCCGTGATCCCATCGGCGGTCACCTCGTACCAGATCGAGTTCGGCAGCATCCGAGCCTCGCCGGTTGCGACGAGGTCGTCGGCGGTTGGGGCCGCGGTGGCGACGATCTCCTGGTCGGTGCCGGGGGCCGCCCTGATATTCAACACGTCGTTGTGGGCGACACCCATGACGACCAGGACGTCACCTTCGGCGGCGAAGCCGTCGTACGGCTCGCCCGGGAGGGTCGTGGATGTGCCGGCCGTGCCCGACGACGACGTCGAGCCCGGGTCCGACGTGTCGGTGGAGCTGGACGAACTGGACGAGCTCGCGGTGACGCTCGTTTCGGTCGACGAGGTGTCGGCACTCGTGTCGTCATCGTCGCCGCACGCGGCGAGAGCGACGGCGAGCGTCGCGACGACGATCACGCCCCGCCGCGCCCTTGTGGTCCACCGCTTCCGGTGGCGGTCGGTAGCCTTGCCCGCATCCCGCATCGCCCGAGCTTCCCACCTGAACGACCAGGTCAGCAGGGCACAAGGTCCTGAGTTCGTGAACGGGGCGCGTCTGGCGCTCAGCCCTCGACGCCGCCCCAGATGTCGTTGGCGCAGGCGACGACGAGCTCCAGCTTGGCCCGCTGATCGTCGGCGGTGATCAGGTTGCCTTCCTCGGTGGAGGCGAAGCCGCACTGGGGGGCGATCCCGAGCTGGTCGAGGTCGACGAAGCGCGAGGCCTCCTCGAACCGGGCCTTCAGCTCGTCGAGCGGCTCCAGCTCCGCGGTCTTGGTGGTGATGAACCCCGGCAGCACCCGCTTGTTGCCCTTCGGCAGCAAGCCGAGCGGTTCGAGGCCCCCGGCTCGGTCGGTGTCGTACTCCATCAGGTACACGTCGACGCTGGTTCGGTTGAAGATCGCGTCGGCCGCCGGGTCGTACCCACCCGAGGCCACCCAGGTCGACTGGAAGTTGCCGCGGCAGAGGTGCATGGCGATCGTCATGTCGACCGGTCGGTTGGCGATCGCCTGCTCCAGCATGTCGGCATAGGCCGTGATCAGCCAGTCGGGGTCGTAGCCGGCCTCCCGCTTGATCGCCCGCTGGGTCTCGTCACCGAGGTAGGCGAAGAAGATGTCGTCGAGCTGGAGGTGTCGGCAGCCGGCGTCGTAGAAGGCCTGGACCGCCTTGGCGTAGGTGGCGGCGATGTCGGCGAAGAGCACCTCGACGTCGCGGTAGACAGCGGGGGCGATGTCCGCCGGGTCGGTCCGGAAGTGGCAGGCACTCGGTCCCGGGATCGAGATCTTGGGGGTGGCGGTCGCCACCGACGCGAGGTACCGGAAGTGGTCGAGCATCGGGTGATCGTCGGGGAAGTCGAGCCGGTCGGTGATCGTCGGGAAGAACGGTCGGATCGTCGTGCCCGAGAACTGCACGCCGGTCTCGTCGGGTCGTTCGACGACATCGAGTCCGCTCAGGCCGTCCAGGAAGTCGTAGTGCCAGAAGGAACGCCGGAACTCGCCGTCGGTGACCAGCGGCAGCCCGATCTCCTGCTGCATCGCTACGGCGTCGATGATCGCAGCGTTCTCGACGTCGGCCAGCGCCGCCGACGACAGCTCGCCGGGACCGAGCGTGGTGGCCCGGGCCTGCTTGACCGAGTCCGGGCGGAGCAGGCTGCCAACGTGATCGGCTCGTACCGAGCGCTTGGTGCCTTCGGGTCGACGCTCTGCGGAAGCTTCTGTGGTCACGACCTTGACGCTAGCAACGCTGACCGGGTGAGATTGGATCTCACGTCATCGTTCCGACGCAGCCAGGGGGTCGTCAATGCTGTCGAGGTACAGGGTCTTGGATCTCACCGACGAGCGAGGGCACCTGGCCGGATTGCTGCTCGCCCAGCTCGGGGCGGAAGTGATCCTGATCGAGCCCCCGGAGGGGTCATCGGTCCGGCGGCTCGGACCGTTCGCCGGTGACGTCGAGGGCGTCGACCGCTCGTTCCATCACTGGAGCTACAATCGCGGGAAGCGGAGCGTCGTGCTCGATCTCGACACGACCGACGGCCAGGAACGGCTGCGCAACCTGGCCCTGGGGGCCGACATCCTGATCGAGTCGGCCGACCCGGGAACGATGGCGGGTCGCGGCCTCGCCTACGACGACCTGTCCGGCCCCAACCCCGCGCTGATCTATGTATCGATCTCCGCGTTCGGGGGTCACGGCCCGAAAGCGCAGTGGCACGCCTCGGATCTCGTGATCCAGGCATCGGCGGGCAACATGGCGATCACCGGCGACGCCGATCGGGCACCGTTGCGGGCGGGCGGGACCCTCCCCCAGGCGTATCACAACGCAGCGTCCGAAGCCGCAGGAGCTGCGCTGATCGCGCTGTTCGAGCGGCAACGCACTTCGGGACTGGGGCAGCACCTCGACCTCTCCGCTCAGCAGAGCATGAGCCAGTGCGCCCAGTCGATGACGCTGGCCGCTCCGCTATCGGCGACCACGACCAGGCGCATAGCTGGCGGGGCCAACATGCAGGGGATCCCGATCAAGCTGATGTGGCCGTGCGCCGATGGCCACGCGTCGGTGACGTTCCTGTTCGGAGGCGGCTTCGCCCACTTCACGCAGAACCTCATGGACTGGGTCCACGAGGAGGGCTTCTGTGACGAGGCGACCAGGACCAAGGACTGGTCGGAGTACGCGGTCATGCTGCTCGACGGTCGGGAGCCGGTGTCGGAGTACGAGCGACTCGTCCAGATCCTCACCGACTTCTTCGCGACCAAGACCAAGGCGGAGCTCCTGGGCGCGGCCATGAGCCGTCGGGTGCTGATCACACCGGTCTGGACCACCGCCGAGGTTGCCGCCAGCGAGCAGCTGGCGTTCCGTCGCTTCTGGGAAGAGGTCGATCACGGCGAGGCTGGCACCCACCGGCTACCGGGCCCGTTCGCCAAGTTCAGCGCCACCCCGATGCAGTCCCTGCCACCGGCGCCCCGCCTCGGGGCGGACACCGATGCCGTGCTGGCGGCCGAGGGGCGCCAGCCGGCGGTGGCTATCGCCGACCCGAAGCCATCGACCGAGCTGCCGCTGGCCGGCGTGAAGATACTCGACTTCATGTGGGCGATGGCGGGTCCGGCCGCCTCCCGCGTCCTCGCCGACTACGGGGCGGAGATCATCCGGGTCGAGTCGATCAACAAGTTGGACGTCGTCCGGACCCTGCAGCCGTTCCGGGACGACGTGACCGACCCCGAGCTGTCCGGTATCTGGAACAACATGAACGCCGGTAAGTCGGGCTTCGCGTTGGACATGTCGAAGCCGCCTGCCATCGACGTGATCTGGGACCTGATCGACTGGGCCGATGTCGTGCTCGAGTCGTTCTCGCCCAAGGCGATGAAGGCGTGGGGCGTCGACTAC
>Ga0224508_10005106_pt1 | contig 10631 bp, 10 predicted proteins | sample SF_Jan12_sed_USG_4_FD_170157 | JGI IMG/M metagenome (GOLD analysis project Ga0224508, IMG submission 170157) | Sediment microbial communities from San Francisco Bay, California, United States - SF_Jan12_sed_USGS_21 | ecosystem: Environmental > Aquatic > Marine > Sediment | place: USA... | reverse complement strand
GGTCGCCGAAAAGCCGGGAGCTGACCATATCCTGAAGACGGCCTGCGCCCTGGGTGAAAGACATCTTTCCGTTGGACGACGCCATCAGCTCATGCAGGGAGTTTCCCGTGCCCCTCAGTTCGAGTTGCCCGTCGAGAGGCGGCAGCGTGGTCCGATCCTGTTCCTTTGACGCCAGCAGGCCGAGATGCGCATCTTCGGCATTTAGTAATACAGCGAGAGCGTAGCTTCCATTCGACGGTCCCAGATGGATACTTCCTGATACGTTGCCTTCCGACTCGCGGAAAGAGATCGGGTCAACATCCAGCGACCCATCCCAGAGCTTCAGGCCAATATGAAAGTCCTGCAGATCACCGTGTCGGATCTTTAAATGATCCGCCTTGAACGCTACATCTATATTGACAGCCTGCAGCCACTCCGCAGTCAATGGTTCGTTCGAAAAAAGAAATTCGCTTTCCTCTTCGTCGCCATCTTCAACTTCAATATCGTCGGACGCAACTCGCGCCGTGAGGTCCAGATACGAAGATGCAAGAACGCCGGTCACTTCTGGCTTATTACGAAGGTCGGCAGTATATTCGCCGCTGATATTGCTATCGCCAACGATCGCATCGAGATTTTCTACCGCGAATCCCGTAGGTGTCCCGTTAACCTCTCCGGACACGCTGAACGGCAAAGCCGGAACGCCCTCGAGTTGAAACGGCAAGCCGAGTTCCCGGAGCTCGGGCCCGGAAAGCGAGAACCGCAGATCGCTTCTGTTCGACAGTGGCGCAGTGCTCAACGTGCCATCTACGGCAAGCAAGAATTCGTCAATGTGCACGTTGGCATCGGTGAATTCCAGTTCGGCTTCTGTTTTCTCGATCCTGCCGCTTATTAACACAGCGCCGTCCGGCAGATCCTCGAATCCTGTCAGCTTGCTGAGTACCGCAGTATCCGGCGAGGACGCGTTTAGCAGGACGTCAATGGTTTCTCCGCCATTCTTAAGTCCTCCGTCGATACTGATCTTTAGGTTGCCGATTGCCGCGCTAATTGAATTCAGTTCGTATTCTTTGCCCCGGTGATTGACGCGCCCCTCAAGCTTGAATGCCTCTCCAGACATTCTCTCAATCCATTCGGCCTCCATCAGGACTGCGGCATCCGGACCGCTCGCCGAGACCTCGACGTCGAACTCACCGAGGTCATTACCTAAACCGAGAGATCCAACGATAGCGCCATGCGTGTCACCAGCAGCCACGGTGGCATCGTTCACGTACAGCAAGTTACGATCTATGCGCATGCGGCCCGCAAACTCGAAGGGCCCCGAAGGCAAGAAAACAACTTCCGTGAGCAACGCCACATTATCGAGTTCGGGGCCGCTGCCGCTGACCTGAACGCTTGTGCCAGCGAGTCCTTTGCCCGTGCCGACGACGCCATCAACGTCGAGCCGATAATCGCCGAACACGCCTGTTGCATCTTCGAGCAAGATGCCGGCGCGGTCTTTTTTCACGCGCGCAGAAACATCAAACGGTCCCGATGGCAGGCCTTTGAGCCCGGTTATCGGCTGCAGCATCGATATGTCCGGGCCGGTCATGCTTATATTTAGTTCGTTGGCGGCAGCATCATTTCCACCAATCTGTCCATTCGCATTGATCTGGTTGTCGCCGACCCGTGCTGCGAAATTATCGAAGCGCCAATTGGCTCCACTTTTCTGGATCTGGCCCGAAATATTGAACGCCTCCGCCGGCAGACCGCGCACCTGGGCAAAGGGACCTATCAGAGACAGGTCCGGGCCTATTGCGTTGACGGTTACGTCGCCATCGGGAAACGTCTCGCCCAGGTCGATCCACCCGCTGGCATCGATTTCTCCATTGGCAAATCGCGCCTGCAAACGAGAAAATTCGTACCTGCTCGCCCGCTTTTTCAGATCGCCCGATATCCGGAAAGGCGCCGCTGCCGCACCTTCGATGCCGAATACTTCGGCCACATACTGTGTGTCCGGCCCGGAAAAATTGAAGTCAAGCTCAGCGCGTCGCGGCTCCATCAGTAAGTCGACATTGCCACTCACGAAGACTTCGATAGCACCCAGGTTGCCTTCCAGCCTCAGCTGGCTACCGCCATCCGATCTGCGAATTCTTCCATCGACCTGAAACTCGCCTTCTGCGAAAGGCGGCAGCCCCAATACGTCCACAACACGGTCTATGGCCGGCCCGCTGAGACCCAAAGACATTTCGACGCCCGAGAGCCTCGGCAGATCGGCGATCGTGCCTTCAATCGCCAATCGAACCCGCCCGAGTGTCAGATCGAGATCGGCCGTAATGTCTTTGCCATCAATGAAGTTTTCCCAGGGACCAAGCTTGCCGTCAGCCCAGAGTGGAAACTCATTGATCATGCCGCTCAGATCCAGATCCAGTATGTTGCTCTCATCCGGATTAACGGTCAGATGATCAAGAGCGAAGTTGAGTGGCCTTCGGCGCGCAGGATCGATAAACGTAAACTGAACGTCCTGTACCCGGACTTCCCTGAACGCTATCCGCTCCGGATCGAATTCGCCTTTTGGTTCACTGTCGCCACGCGGCTTGCCTGAGTCCCAGTTTGCCTGCGATTCGGCGTTTCTCTCCAGGCGCACATCGACATCCCTGATATCGAGGCCTTCGATGATGACGGGCCCGAAAACAAGCGACCACAGATCAACCGTTACCGACAAGTGGCCGACGCTCACGATTACGGGATCGGGCTGCCAGTCACTATTGAACAGCGTTATCTTCTCTGCCGTTAGCTGCGTCGTGCCGCCGAAGCGGAGTTCGAACAAACCATCGACGTCCAACTGGTGGCCGATCGCATCCGAGAGGAAAGCCTCGATCTGTTCTTCGTAAACACTCAGGTCGGCTTTTCGCAGGTACGTAAATACACCCGTTATCAATATGACAACGACGGCAAGTACCCAAACAAAAATTCGAACAAATCTACCCATTTGTCAGACTGCTTGTCGGTAACTCGGACCTGAGATATCTAACGGAACCCGATCACAGTGTTGATCTTATATCGGCAATCATTCATTATGGATAAGATGCTGCACCGCTGGTACCAAGGTTAAGAGGTCGGGTTGAAAAAAGGGGTCAGAGCCCTTTTTCAAAAAAGGGCTCTGACCCCTTTTTTTGCGGCGTTAGTCTCGTCGGCTTTCGATACGCATAAGCCTGCCTTCGGCGTTGAACGTCAGGATTCTGCGCATACTGCCTTGCAAATAAATCCAGGTGTTGCCGTTCTTCGCCTCCGGTTCACCGCATTTCTTGAGCACCTCGTACATCCCGGGGCTGTCAAACCCTCCTGCGTGAATCAGGTACGTACCGCAGCGCATGGATCGGTCCGACGCGAGCGCCTGCATGGCGGTGAGACAGAGCATCAACGCCAGGGTGATAAAGACAACACGTCTCTTCATGTCAGCTCTTTTCGGTTGTTACGACGAAGCCGTTCAGGGCAACGTAAACTTGAGCGATGGCATCCGCAGAATACCGGCAGCAGCATGTAGGACCGTGCCGCTTGACATGTCCGCGGCAAGGGCATGTACGGGCGATCGAACCGTCATTTTTCCCAACCCGCGGATGCCGGCAAACCGACCCGTTCCACCGGTGAGCTTGAACTCGCCGCGACACAAGCCGGCTCTTCCCTGACAGGTCATTTCAGCAAAGGCAGAATCCTCCGTTGAGGCGACGATCATGCAGCTTCCGGAGGCTGATGTGCTCTGGTCGTTGACGTCGATATCCTGCACTATCGGACAACGCACAAATGCTTCGTCCATCTCACCTTCTGCTGTTTCGACATACATGATGCCTTCCAAAGTGCCCAGAAAGCGGAGCTTGTCTGTCGCAATCTGGAATATTCGCCCTTCACCCTGCCAGGGAATAATCGCGGAGATGGTTCTGGACGCGGCATGTGTCAGGCCGGACCAGCCGCACATAAGCAGCATCGCTGCGGTAATTCCAATTGCTGTCTTTGTTTTCATCATAATTGCGTAACTCGTTAGTTTAAGTTGGCCGGAGAACAACCCGTATCAACTCGTCGCGGTGAAGCACCCTCCGGATAGAACGGCATGCGATACAACCGTGGGTACGGGTATTCGCGGCACGTTAATCTTATCGTCCTTTGAAATCAACTACGGTTCCGAAAACTGTGGGTTTCCTTGTTTCTCTTCCTTCGAGCATCATCGGGCGAAGATTCGATCGCCTATTTGTCGACTCCCGGCGGTGCGGCAAGCATGGTAAATGCGAAGAACACGGCCAGCACCAACGCGATACCTAAAGAGCGGGTGCCGGCTGACAGGCCCACGCCGATGCAGGCAAACGTAAAAAATGCATCGGACTGAGACTTGAGCGTGGTGCGATACCTGACGCCCGCAAAAATACCGGTCAGCGCAAAGGCCAGCGGGAGACTGTACTTGACGATATAGACAATTGCGGTGACCACGAGCGGCAACAGCAACAGGCTGGCGGCGACTTCCCTGCTCACGGACTTCTTCAGGGACTCCGCCATATACACCCAGCGCAGTGGAACCATGACGATAAGAGTGCCCGTCATGGCCGAAATCAGGTTCATCGCATCGTCGAACAGGGACAGGGGTCGATGGGTCGCGAGCAATTGGTCCACCAAGTTGCCGTCGTCGGATTGCGTCACGTCATTCTGAAGAGCATCGAGGCCACCGAAAGGCAGGTACTTCATCCATTCCGGATGAGTCAGCCCAGTGCTAAGAACCAGCGCAAAACAAACGCCGTAATAGATCGCGACCTTCCAAAATAGACTTATTCGGACGTTATCGGTCATGGTGGCCCCCGGCGCAGTTGCGAGACACGATGATAGCAATTGCCCGGATTGTCTGCGTCTCCGGGCACCATGCCATCAGTCAATCCCTCGTGCGCTGACAGCGACCAATTATTTGTTTCTGCCGTTTTTTCGAGTCGTTAACAATCTCGTAGAAACCCCGCAGGTACTTCAGTGCCGCTTTGTTATTGGACGACGCATCGGGACCGTTGCTGAAGAGGCCTTCGATCGCAGTTCGCTTGTCGTTGAACATTGCAATCGTCGAATCCAGTTGAGCGTTGCCACTACAAAAGCCGCGATACAATCGCTGACGAACCGATTTGATGGGCAACAATTCGCTGGGCATAGCGTAACTCGTGTTAATAATACCCGACTGATCAAAATCGTAGGGTAACACCACCCAACCGTTGCGAGAATCGGGTGGCCCAACGACTTTCCCATTGTGACAGCACTCCTCGGCAGCCGGGCCTTTGCGGACCGACCAGTCAGTGTTGCCGATCATGAACTGAAAGAGCGTGAAGATGCTGAGCTGGCGTGTGTCGAGCTGGGAGACATTGATCACATTGGTGTCGACCGCCGTCATCTGTAGACGCCCCGCCACCTCCTCATCAGACTCGATAAAGAACGCGGGTAGCGCTTGCTTCGGCTGTCGTCCGCTCGGTTCACGATAGCTTACCTCGAGCATTCGCGCTCGGAATGAATGCTCGGACAGGAGATTGTAAATCCTGTAGATCGTATATTCCTGGTGCAGATACCGTCGGTAGCTTGGACTGTCACGACAAAGCGTAACGAGCTTGAGCTTGTTTTGCCCGGCAAATAGCGTCGACGCGATCTGTTTGCGTTTCAGGTTGATGCTGAGCGGGGGATATCTGCACTGCTCAAGGCGTGAGTTTCCTCGCGTAGAAACCGCAACATCGAGCACAACACTACTCCCATCGATTCCCGTGTATCGCAGCACGCCGGGGATGGTGGCTTTCTCTTTTGCCTGTCGCAACAAATCCCTGAGCGGAAATTCAAGGACCAGTGCGAGCGGCTCATCCGATTGAAACAACGGATTTGCCCTGGCAACTGAGCAGGACGGAGTGGCTGAAAAAAGGACCACCGCAATTAGCATCAGATTTTTTTTCGGCATGCCACACTCCCGTCAGGGACAGATGTGCGGCGCTCAGCGTGCTGAGCGTCGAATTATTAAGACGTGCTGCAACATCTGTGCCAGAGAGAGGTCACCCAGCGGGGACAGGATTTTTTCTTCCCCATCCTGACTGTTGTCACAAAGTGTCTGTCACTGTTGGCCTCTTTGCCCTTGGCACGATTGTTGCGGATACTGTTGCGTGCGAGGCTGAAGTAATCAATGGGTAGCGCGTTGAAAGAACAATATCTTGTCCGACCGACCCTGAGCGGATTGGCGCTGCTTGTGTTGATGAACTTCATGGTGGCACAAGCCACTGCCTTTGAGTTCGATAGCGCAGTAGATGCTGCGGAGCCCGACAAGTCGTTGGAAGCAGCCAGCGTACAGCCCTTGCAACAGATTACCGTCCAACAACACGAGCTGATGGCGATTCAGGCCAGTCAACTTGAACGACAGCAACCACAGATCCACGAGCAGAGTCGAAGGGCAAGGGCTGGTGCTCTCTCTTAGTGGCCGCGTGAACATACCTCAGTGGGATGAAAGGAACGGCCTAATGTTCCAGCTGAACCACGGCGATGGAAACGGTCGCTATATCAACGATCTGGAGTCGATTGGCGGCCAGGACGGAGTGTTCGATCCCGTGACGGGAGAGCTGCAGGCCCTTACCGCACTCGGCGTTTATGTGGCGATCGAGCATTGGTGGTCTGAAAAGATGAGTTCAACTTTCGGAGCAGGCCTTACCAATGTCGACAACTTCGATTTTCAGCCGGACGACGCGTATCACCAGACGAAGCGCGTAACCGCCAATCTACTGTACTCCCCCGTCCCCCGCATGGACATCGGAGCGGAGTTGCTGTGGGGGGAGCGGACAAACAAGGACGGTAACAGCGGCGATGCCCTGCAGCTGCAGTTCACCGCCAAGTATATTTTCTAATGGCCGTGTCTATCTCCGAAATAATGGGCGCAGCCCTAAATGTTGGAGATTTTCGCAGCGACGAAAGAGTTTAGTTCTGCAATCGGCGTTGGTGAGTTGAATCCCTGATCAGGCGATCTGGAACGAAACTTGCAGCGAATCCATCGGGGCCTGGCCGATCAGGTCGATACACATAATTTGTAACGATGGGGATGTACTATGAAACACAAGCGATATGAACTGACAAGGACTGGGATTGCGGCGGTCGTTCTTTCTTTGGCCTTGCTGCTGTCGGCGCCGCCGGGAGCTTTTGCCCAGAAACAAGAGCCTCCGCAGGACACCCACGACGGATTGACGCTTGTGCCGGATCGCAAGGTTGCTGCCGCCTACATGGATTCGGAGGCAGACTTGAGCGTCTATGACAAGATAATGATTCTCGACTGCTATGTGGCTTTCAAAAAGGACTGGCAGCGCGATCAAAAAAAAGCGGGGTCGCGAATTAGCATCTCGTCCAGCGATATGGAGAAAATCAAGACGGATGTAGCCGGGCTGTTTCGTGAGGTCTTTACGGAGAAGCTCGGCGGGGACGGTGGCTACCAGATTGTTGAGGCTGCGGGCGACGATGTTCTGCTGGTGCGCCCGGCCATCATAGATCTCGACATTACAGCCCCTGACACCATGTCGGCCGGGCGAAGCCGCACATATACCTCCTCCGCGGGTACGGCAACCATTTTTATTGAGCTTTACGACTCGGTGACCGGGGATATCCTCGCGCGGGCCGCAGACAAGAAGGCCGCGAGAAACGCGGGTGGCTATATGTCATACACCAACCGCGTTACCAACAGGGCCGACGCCCGCCGGATGCTGGGTACCTGGGCCGAATTGCTGAGAGACAGGCTGGATGAGTTTCATGGCAAATAGCGCTGATGATTGAAATTGGGGATCTCCGGTTTTCCTATGATGAGGGAGACTTTTCACTGGAAATCCCTGAGCTAAAGGTGGCTGATGGCGAGACCGTCGCCATCGTCGGCCCAAGCGGATCGGGCAAGACGACGTTGCTCAACCTGATCGCGGGTACCGCAACCCCGCGATCAGGCCGGGTCACTACTAACGGTTACGAGATCTCCGGGCTGCATGACGCGGCCCGGCGTGACTTTCGAATCGCGAATATCGGACTGGTTTTCCAGGAATTCGAGCTGCTCGAATACCTCAACGTGCTCGACAATATCCTCCTGCCGTATCGAATTAACCCCACGCTTCGTCTCGGAACAGGAGTTCGTGAGCGTGCCGAGGCGCTCGCGAAACGAGTAGGAATCAGTGACAAGCTCGCTCGCTTCGTCAATCACCTGTCTCAAGGCGAAAAACAACGCATCGCTGTCATCCGGGCATTGGTGGTACAGCCGCCATTGCTGCTGGCCGATGAGCCGACGGGCAACCTCGATCCTCTGAACAAGGATCGCGTGCTGGATATCCTCTTGCAGTACGCTGAAAAAAATGCTGCTACTCTGGTCACCGTAACCCACGACCACGATATCCTTCATCGATTCCAACGCGTCATCGATTTCAAGGATTTCTATGACCACGCCACCGAGCTGCGTATCAACAGTATCGTGAGATCCTAGTGATGCGCGACGTAGTCTACTTGGCCTGGCGGTACCTGGTCTACAATCGCTGGAAGTCCGCCATCCTGATTACGTCGATCATGTTGATCGTCTATTTGCCAATCGGGCTCAATGTTGTCGTGGAGCAGAGTGCTGAGCATTTGACTGCGAGGGCCGCGGCGACGCCGCTCCTCGTTGGTGCCAAAGGAAGCCCCCTGGAGTTAACGTTGAACTCGCTGTATTTCTCATCGGAAAATCCGGAGCTGATTGACTATTCCGAAGCGACATTGGTGGCGGAATCCGGCCTCGCGGACGCAATCCCACTTTATGTTCGGTTTCATAGCCGCAGCCATCCCATTGTGGGTACGAGTCTCGATTATTTCAGTTTTCATAACTTGAGTTTTGCGGCAGGTCGTCCGATGGCGGTACTCGGCGAATGCGTCGTCGGGGCAACCGTGGCCGAGTCACTGGGCGTTAAGCCGGGTGATGCAGTCATTTCCTCGAGCGAAACCGTCTTCGACCTGGCAGGCGTGTATCCCTTGAAAATGAAGGTCACCGGTGTATTGGACCCGGTATTCACGCCGGATGACGATGCAATCTTTGTGGACGTAAAGACTGCATGGATCATCGAGGGGCTCGGCCACGGCCATCAGGATTTGGCACGTCCGGAGGCAGCATCGGGGGTTCTCAGCCGCACGAACGACAACATCGTCGCCAACGCCTCAGTCGTACAATTCAACGAGATTACCCCCGACAACGCGGATTCGTTTCATTTCCACGGCGACCTTGCCGGCTATCCGCTTACGGCAGTGCTGGCGGTACCGAAGGATGAGAAATCCGGCGTCATCCTAAGGGGACGGTACACCGACGATGATGCAAACAGTCAAATCGTCCGCCCCGTTACCGTCATCGATGAGCTGCTCGATACTATCCTGACCATCCAGCAATTCATTGTAGCTGCAGTCATCATCGTAGGACTGGCGACTATCGCTACGGCCGCACTGGTGTTCCTGCTGTCTCTCAAGCTGCGGCGACGTGAGATCGATACGATGCACAAGATAGGAGGCTCGCGTGGCCGCGTGGCATCTATGCTTCTCGCAGAAGTGTTCATCGTCGTGATGATGAGCGGTACGCTTGCGGCGGCAATAACGATGGTCACGTGGCGCTATGGGCCAGGTGTCATCGAAAGCTTCGTGTTGGCCTGACCTCGTACGAAGGGAAACGTATGTCGGTGGATCTACTGAAGATGTTTGCATGTGTGCTGGCAGTGGCTGCCTGCACACCAGGCGAGCGGCCCACCGAGGCCATCGAAGGCGGGGAGAGCCTGCCGCAGGTCTATGCGGTAAATTATCCTCTCGCTTATATTGCCGAGCGTATTGCGGGCGAATCGGTCACAGTCATCTTCCCAGCTCCGCCGGACGCAGATCCGGCTTTCTGGTCACCGACTGCGGAAACGGTCGCCGACTATCAGCGGGCCGATCTGGTGTTACTGAACGGCGCGACATATGCAGGTTGGATTCCGCGCGCCACATTGTCACGGTCTCGACTCGTTGACACGTCGGCTGCACTGGCAGACCAGTTGATACCGGTGGATGACACGGTAACGCATAGCCACGGTCCGGGCGGCGACCATAGTCATCAGGGTACAGCATTCACCACCTGGCTGGACATGAAATTTGCGGCCGGCCAGGCCCGAGCCGCCTTCGATGCGCTCGTTCGCCTGCGCCCGGAAATGGAGCCCGATTTTCGCGGGCGCCTGCGCGAGCTTGAAAAAGAACTCGGCGAACTGGATAAACGATTGCAAGACGTTGCCGGGCGCATCGGCGATCGCCCGCTCGTGTTTTCTCACCCGGTCTATCAATACCTGGTTCGGGGTTACGGACTCAACGGTCGCTCGGTCCACTGGGAGCCGCAAGAAATGCCTGGCGATGAGCAATGGCGCGAACTGTCTGACGTGCTTTCCACGCATGCCGCGGCCTGGATGATCTGGGAGGACGAGCCTCTTCCAGATATCGCTAATCGGTTCGAGCGCATGGGAATTGAGAGCATTGTATTTCGGCCGTGTGGCAATCGGCCTGCGGAGGGCAGTTTTGTCAGCGTAATGCTGGATAATGTGGTAGCGCTGGAGCAGGCATTTCCGGCGTCGGCATTATGATGGGAAACCAATAGACACTTCGCGCGGGCAGGGGCTGGTCGCGCATTA
>Ga0224508_10005105_pt1 | contig 10632 bp, 6 predicted proteins | sample SF_Jan12_sed_USG_4_FD_170157 | JGI IMG/M metagenome (GOLD analysis project Ga0224508, IMG submission 170157) | Sediment microbial communities from San Francisco Bay, California, United States - SF_Jan12_sed_USGS_21 | ecosystem: Environmental > Aquatic > Marine > Sediment | place: USA: California... | reverse complement strand
GTATGGCGGCGGCGGCACCGTCTGGGATTCAATGGCCTACGACCCGGAGCTTGATCTCTTGTATATCGGCGTCGGCAACGGTTCGCCCTGGAACCAGAAGGTGCGCAGTCCGGGCGGCGGTGACAACCTGTTCCTTTCTTCTATTGTTGCATTGAGACCGTCGACAGGTGACTACGTCTGGCATTACCAGACGACACCGGGTGACAACTGGGACTTCACGGCGACACAGCACATGATCCTCGCCGACCTCGAGATCGACGGAAAACAGCGCAAGGTCCTGATGCAGGCGCCGAAGAACGGCTTCTTTTACGTACTGGATCGGACCAGCGGCGAGCTGATCTCGGCGGAACCCTATGTCGCGGTGACGTGGGCGACGGGCATCGACAAAGCCACGGGGCGTCCCATCGAAGTGCCCGAGGCCCGCTACGGCGAACAGCCGGTGGAAGTCGCGCCGACCGGATGGGGCGGCCACAACTGGCACTCGATGGCGTTCAGCCCTGAATCCGGGCTCGTGTTTATTCCGTCGCAAGACCTCGCGGTATTGTATGCCGAGGAACCGGACTTCCAGTTCACGGAAGGCTTCTGGAATGGTGGTACAGAATTCGAAAACCTGCAATTTCCCGATGATCCGGCAATCGTCGCCGAGATCATGAAGTCGATTCGCGGTCAGTTGGTGGCATGGGACCCGGTTGCACAACGCGAAGTGTGGCGTTACCAACATGCGGGCCCGTGGAATGGCGGCGTTCTCGCGACCGCTGGCGGTCTTGTGTTTCAGGGAAGTTCGATCGGGAATTTCGCTGCGTACGACGCCGACAACGGCAAACGGTTGTGGCAGTTTCCGGCACAGACCGGCGTCGTCGCCGCGCCGATCAGTTACAGTGTCGATAATCAACAGTATGTCGCTATTGCCGCCGGTTGGGGTTCCGCCTTCGCACTTTTCGGCGGCGACGGCGTAGCTATGCTCGAGCAGAAGAATCACAGCCGGATTCTCGCCTTCCGTCGAGGAGGCGCCGCCGCCTTGCCCGCCGTCGAAACAACAGCAGCGACCCCGTTTCCGGAACCGCCAGACAGCGATGCTGACGAGGCTCGGCTGCTACTGGGTAAGGACCTGTACCATGAGCGCTGTGGCGTCTGTCACGGCATGGGCGTCGTCAGCGGCGGCGTCTTGCCCGACCTGCGTCGATCAAGTGCCGAGGTCCACGCAAGCTGGGATGCCATCGTTCTTGGCGGAGCCTGGCGCGACAAAGGCATGCCCGGATTCGGGCAGATCTTCGGCAAGGAAGACAGCGACGCGGTGCATGCCTTCGTTATCGAACGGGCACGTCACGCCTACGACAAACAGCCAGCACCGCCAAACCAAGAATAGCTTGCATCGCTACGACCCAAATCCGATCCGCTTCCAACCGTCTTCGGTTCGCCTGATTTCATAGGCGGGCCAATACTGATTATCGAGTTTCAGCGTGATCACCTCGGCGGTGCCATTCCACGTCACAGTTTTCAGCCGAATCGACTCCTGGTGCTTGATGCCTTCCACCGCGTCGATGAACGCCTGCAGATCCGGTGTCCGGGTTTCGTTAACCTCGACGACCCGCCGTCCGGCCCAAAGGCCATAGCGAGTCGCCGGCGAGCCATAGCTAAAGTAGGCAACGTAGACACCTTCGGTATCGACGCCGCGCTGCGCCGCCATGGCGCGGTGCGGATTCTGCAATAGCGCCCCCGCCCAGGAAATGGCCCGGTCGACGCCAAGGCCATCGAGCGCAGCCGTTTGCACGGCAATTTCATGCACCTCATCATTACGCCAGATCGTAACTACTACTTCCGGCTTCTGCACGGCTTTTTCGAGCGCCCGATAAGACGTGACGACCTCACCGTCAATCGCCAGGACCATGTCGCCATTACGCAGCAACTTCGACGCCGGCGTACCGGCAACCAGGCGAGTAATACTCAGCGCCCGTCTCCGCACGGGGTTGTTCTTCTCGAGCCGTGCCACCCACTCTTCGTCGATACCCATCTTGCGCGCTGCAAACAACGGCGCGTAAACGAATTCGGCTTCGAGCGAATAGAACGGCCTGCCTTGCCGGACCGTTGCGACAAATTGTTGGACGACGTCGCTGCCAATACCGCGATTGAACTGCGCGGCGTCCCCGCCCGACTGCAGCATGAAACTGGACCAGGTCGCCGACACGCGCCCCTGCTTGTCGACGAGTACTCCGTCGACGTCGGTTGGCGCGTTGACCAGGGAGATTCCCTCGATGTTCGAGTCGCGGAATCTCAAGGTCCGCGACAAGGGCAATAACAACGGGTCGACCGACGATACCGTGCTGCGCTGATGGACCAGCTGGTGATCACTTTTGATGCCCACGACCCAGACATCGTCGCCCGGCTTCAAGGTCGATGTATTGAACGTTGCCTCCTTGACGGAGGTCGTGCCAATAAGCCGCGGGTCATAGGAGACAATCGCGAGATTATGCAGAGGGTGCAATTGCTCAATCTTGCCTTTGACCTGCAACGATCCGGCAAAGGTAACGGTGACATCGCCTATAGCTATGGGCACGGTATTGCGATCCACGACCACGTAGCCTCGCTCCTTGTCGACGATGAGCCCGGTGCCGTAGTAATGACGATCGGACACGCCGGAGAGCGTGTACGGCAAGTCGAACGTCACAACGACCAGCGATGGCGCTATCGCTCTTGCGACAGGGTCGGCATATTTGGTCAATCGTGTGCTGCTGACCTGGACCGGCTCGGGCTGAGGCCCGTCCGCGAGATCACGGCAAGGCCAGTAGCCCAGCGCATCATCCCGCTTGCAACGGCGCGCGGGAAACCAGATCCGATCCATTTCCAGCAGGCGGACGATAGAATTCTGCGGGTTCTCCATCGTGATGTAACGCACGCGAGCACGTTCGCCGTTCGCAAGACCGTCGAGCGCCGCCTCGAAATCATCGAGATCGCGCACGTCCTCGCCGTCCATTTCGACAATCACGGCACCGCGCGGAATTGCCGCTTTCGACAACAGGTAGCCGGGGTTGGCGACGTACACACCCTCGGCGGCAAGATTGTAATGCCGCGCCTGCTGGTAAGAGAGCTTGTTCACAATGCCGTCGCCGAACTCGAGATACTCGTCCGGCGTGATCGCGTGCAAATCATCGACGAACACCCTGGCAACGATCTGTTGGCCGCCACGCTCGAGCTCGATATCGATTTCCTCGCTAACGTGGCTGTCGAGAATAGCTTCCAGCGGCACGAACTCGGTCACGAGTGCCCCGTTGACACGAATCAGGATGTCACCGGGTGCCAGTTTGCCAGCGGCCGGCGAATCCGGAATGACCTGATCCACGACCAGCATCCCGGTCTGCTCGGGAAACGACAGACGCGCGAGGCGTTCCGATTCCGCGGTCAGGCCGAGTCGCAGCAGCTCATCGTAAGCCTTGCTCTGAAAAGTCGTCTGCAGCGTCCCGCGTGCAACGAGTGAGCCCTTCTGCAGTTCTTTCAGGGCGCGATCGATCCTGTCGAGCGGCAGGAAGAAGCTGCTGGCCGCCGAGCTGTTGGCGCCGGCGTTCAAAGCAACGACCTGACCGTCGATGCTCACAACCGGGGAACCCGATGAACCTCCGGACGTGCCGGATGCGGCCTGCAGGTAAAACGTATTGAAATCGTTGTACTTGCCACGACCGTACTCGGGCGCTTTGCGATCGAGCCGCGCGATTGTTCCCGCGAGAATCGAGAGCTGCTCACCGGCATCGTTGCCAACGACGCGGATCTCCTTGCCGATACCTGCCCCGTCAGGGTCGAGCGGCAGCTCCACGGGCTTTATGTAACGCAGCTTTGCAGGGTCGTAGCGAAAAAATCCGAAATCATGTACCGGGTCTCGGTACACGGGCGTCAGCCGGACCTCCTCGTTATTGCGAAACACGGCCTCGGCGATGACCGGTCCGGGCGTTACGACATGTCGGTTGGTTAGAATGAGGCCGCGCTCGGCATCCACGACAAACCCGGTTGCCTGGCTGGAGCTGTTCCACTCGGTATCGAAGGCCCGCGTGCTGTCAACGCGTATGGATACGACGCCCGAGGAAATTCGGTCGAGGGTCTCGGTCCATGCCGTGTCTTCGGCGGCATCAATCGCGCCATTCAACAATAGCGCAGCGACTGCCGCCAGATGTCTGCCGTATCTCATATTCAACCTAATCACAATCCGGGCCGCATGCCCGCGTACTCTTTATTCTCGACTGCTTGCGGGCAGTACGGTTCCCCATTTGAGCAAATTCAGGGGCTCAGCGCGACAATGATTCTTCCGGGCGATAAGCAAGATCCAGCTGTCGCGCAGCTTTTACATCGTCGAGACGCCTCACGGGCATCGTATAGGGGGCTTCCTTGTAATCGACACCCTCCTCTTTCGCGGCCTTCACAATATCGATCATCGCGGCAACGAATCCGTCCAGCGTTTCCTTGCTTTCGGTCTCGGTCGGTTCGATCAGCAGGCACTCGGGAACGAGCAATGGGAAGTAGGTCGTCGGCGCATGGTAATTGCGATCCAGCAACGCCTTGGCGACATCCATCGCGGTCAGATGCACCGATTTCGCTTCGTGTTTGAGTGTCACGATGAACTCGTGACTCGCGCGACGTCCCGGGTAGGCAAGTTCGAAACCCGCGTCACGCAGTTTCGCCATCAGGTAGTTGGCGTTCAGCGTGGCGTACTCGGCGATGCGCTCCATACCGTCACGGCCGATCATGCGCATGTAGACGTAAGCACGCAGCAAGACACCGGCATTTCCCATGAATCCGGAAAGACGACCGATGCTTTGTGGCAGGTCTTCTTCCGTAAGCCAGTCGTAAGTGGTTTCCCCGTCAACTTGCTCTTTGCCCACCACAGGAATCGGCATGAATGGCAACAAGCGATCGTTAACACCCACAGCGCCGGAGCCCGGACCGCCGCCGCCGTGTGGCGTCGAAAAGGTCTTGTGCAGGTTCATGTGGATCACGTCGAAGTCCATGTCACCCGGACGAACTTTACCGAGAATTGCGTTGAGGTTTGCGCCGTCGTAATACAACAAGCCGCCAGCATCGTGGACCATATCGGCCACGTTCTTGATGTGCCGTTCGAAGACGCCCAGCGTTGACGGATTGGTGAGCATGATGCCCGCCGTTCGCGGGCCGAGCACTGCCTTGAGCGCGTCGATTTCGATATCACCATCAGGACCCGTCGGTATTTCCTTGACCGTGCAGCCACACATGTTTGCCGTCGCAGGATTGGTGCCGTGTGCCGCGTCGGGAACGATGATCTCGGTCCTGTCGTGGTCGCCGCGGGCCTCGTGATAAGCCTTGATCATGGCGACGCCGGCGAGCTCGCCCTGCGCACCGGCCATCGGCATTAACGAAACGCCCTTCATGCCGGTCACGTCCTTCAGCATCTCTTGCAGTTCGTACATGCAGGTGAGAAAGCCCTGACCATGGCTGACGGGTCCGAGCGGATGGCGGCCTGCAAATTCCGGCAGCAACGCCAGCGTATTGCAGGCACGCGGATTGTATTTCATCGTGCACGAGCCCAGCGGATAAAACTGCGTGTCGATCGAGAAGTTTTTCTGCGACAAGCGAGTGAAGTGCCGCACGGTCTGCAGCTCGCTCGCTTCCGGCAACCGCGGTTTGTCCTTACGCAGCAACTGCTCCGGGATGGCGGGCGCTGCGGCGTCAGCCGGCGCCTGCGCGAATGCGCGGCGACCAGAGCGGGATTTATCAAAAATAAGGTCACTCATCGATGTCAATTCCCAATGCGCGGAACGCCGCGCGGTAATCAGGTTCGGTCGTAATGTCTTCGATCAACTCGCTGTACACGACCGTGTTGTTCTCATCCAGAACAACGACGGCGCGGGAAAACATGCCGGCCAGCGGACCGTCGATGATCTGCACACCGTAGTTCTCACCAAATCCTGCATGACGGATCGCAGACAGGCCGATGACGTGCTGAAGGTCGTGTTCCTTCCGGAAACGCTGGTGTGCGAAAGGCAGGTCATAGGAAACCATGAGCAGTGCGAGATCGTCCCGATCGCCGCCATAACGCTCGAACTTGACGACCGATTCGGCACACACCGAGGTATCGATGCTGACGAAGATATTCATGATCTTGCGCATGCCCATCCAGTTCGCGAGTGAGACGTTTTGCAGGCTCGTATTCACGAGCGAAACGTCCGGTGCGCGGCTGCCTACGGCCGGCAATTCACCATGCGTGCGATACGACGCGTGTTCAAATTGTATCTTTGCCACTAGTGTTTCCTCGGCCGCTTCAGGCCGTGACCCCCGCGAACGCGGAAATGTACCTGTCGATATCCGCCTCGGATTTCGTCTCCGTGGCGCAGACCAGCAACGCGTCGGTTCCCGCGAAATCCGTCAGATCGAAGCCACCGAGGATGTCCTGCTCGGCCAGCTCGGCGAGAACGGGCCCTACCGGGCGATCCAGTCTCAGCGCCACTTCGTGGAAATACGGTCCTTCGTACAGCCGCTCTACGCCATCAATGGCGCAGAGACCGTCAACCAGCCGAGAAGTATTTGCGTGCGAGCGCCGCGCGACACTTGCAAGGCCGTCATGACCCAGCAGCGACATGTAAATCGTGGCGGCGGTGACCATGAGCCCCTGATTCGTGCAGATATTCGAGGTGGCTTTGGTGCGCCGGATATGCTGTTCGCGCGCTTGCAGCGTCAGTGTGAAACCCAGGTTGCCGTCGAGGTCGGTCGTACGACCGACGATTCGTCCCGGCATCTGCCGTACGTGTTTTTGTTTGCACGTCATGAAACCGAAGTAAGGTCCGCCCGACGACAACGGCACGCCCAGCGGCTGCCCCTCGCCAATGGCGATACCCGCGCCCTGCTCGCCCCATTGACCCGGCGGTTTCAACAGAGCCAGCGAGGTTGGATTGACGATGCCGATGACTGCCGCATCCTGTGCATGCGCCCAGTTGGTCAGTCGATCCACGTCTTCGAGCGTGCCCGGATACGACGGTTGCTGTATGACGACGGCCACCGGATCCTGGCCATCACCCAGCTCGTCGAACGCCACGTTGCCCGTTTTCGGGTCCATCGGCAGGCGTTCGAACGTGAGGCCCTGGCTGCCGGCGATCGCGGCTGCGACCTGTTCGTACACAGGATTGACGCCCGGTGCCAGCAAGACCCGCCCGGACTTCACTCGCCGATTCGAGCGCACGGACATCAGCGCTGCTTCGGCCAGCGCCGATGCGCCGTCGTACAGCGATGCGTTGCTGACGTCGAGCCCGGTCAGCGCTGTAATCATCGTCTGGTACTCGTAGATGACCTGCAACGTGCCCTGGCTCGCCTCGGCCTGGTAGGGAGTATAGGCACTGTAGAACTCGCCGCGGGTCGCAATGTCCCAGACAGCCGCCGGAATATGGTGTTCGTAGGCACCGGCACCGATAAAGCACAGCGGTGAGCCATCCATCGCCGCACGGTCTCGCATTAGGCGAGAGACTTCCATCTCGTTATGCGCTTCGGGCACACCGTGGAGATGGTCGATGCGGAGATTGGCAGGAATTTCGTCGAACAGCGCTTCGATCGAATCCGCACCGATGGCCGCCAGCATCTCCTGGGTGTCTTTCTCGGTATGGGGTATGAATGGCATTACACGTTACTCACTCGTCGAGTTCATCAAGAAGCTGCTGGTAGTCGTCAGGCGACATCAGTTCGCTTTCATCGACATCATCAGAGGGCGCGATTCGTACGATCCAGCCTTCGCCGTACGGCTCGGAATTGATTTTCTCAGGATCGTCGGCGAGGTCTTCGTTCACAGCAACGACGCTGCCCGAAATCGGCGCGTACACGTCGGAGGCCGCTTTGACCGATTCGACGACTGCCATCTCGCCGCCGCTGTCGACATCCTGTTCGACCTCGGGCAGTTCGACGTACACGAGGTCGCCTAGTGAGCTTGCCGCGTGATCGGTGATTCCGATAGTGACGGTACCGTCATCCTCACGTCGCAGCCACTCATGGTCTTTCGTATAGAGAAGGTCTCCCGGCAATTCATTCATCTTGTTTCTCCCAATTATTTGCTTGCATCGACGTCAGACGTCGATGCGAATTTGCCCGTTGCGAACGAATGGTGTCTTGACGATCCGAACATTCAAGAGCTTGCCCCTGACATCGACCTGGGCACGGTCGTAATTGCCCGCAGGAACCCGTGCGAGCGCGATCGAGCGCCCGATCGTCGGCGAGAAACCGCCGCTCGTGATCTCGCCCTCACCGATGCCTTCGACGACAACTTTCTGGTGATTGCGTAACACGCCTCGGTCTTCCAGTAACAGACCGACGAAGCGCCGTCTATCCGGGGAGCTGCGCAACGCTTCCATGGGCGCCCGGCCGATGAAGTCGCGCTCGGCCGGCTCCCAGGCCACGGTCCAGCCGAGACCCGCTTCCAGCGGCGAAATGGACTCGTCCATGTCGGAACCGTAGAGATTCATCGCGGCTTCCAGCCGCAGGGTGTCACGTGCGCCAAGCCCGCAGGGAACGACCCCCGCCGCGAGCAGGCGATCCCATACGCGTGGAGCGTTGGCCGCGGGCAGCACGATCTCCCAACCGTCCTCACCCGTATAGCCGGTGCGCGCGACGAAAATATCGTCGGCCTGCAAGCCGTTGAAGGGTTTCAGGTCCAGCGCCGACTCGCGCCATTCTGCATATATGCACGGAGCGGCCAGTTTTCGTGCATGCGGTCCCTGCACCGCGATCATTGCCAGCTCGGCGCGCTCCAGCACGTCGACATCGAACGGCGCTGCCTGTTCCCGGATCCAGGCCAGGTCCTTCTCGCGGGTCGCCGCATTCACGATGAGGCGGTACTCGGTATCCGCTAGAAAATAGATGATCAGGTCATCGATGACACCGCCGGCCGGGTTGAGCATGCAAGTGTAAAGCGCTTTGCCGTAATCCTCGAGCTTGGCAACATCGTTGGCGACCAGGCGCTGCAGAAACTCGCGCACTTTCTCGCCACTGAGATCAACGATGGTCATGTGCGAGACATCGAAGACACCGGCATCGGTACGCACCGCATGGTGCTCCTCTGTCTGTGAGCCGTAATGCAGTGGCATATCCCAGCCACCGAAGTCGACGATGCGCGCGTTGGCGGCAACGTGTTGATCGTAAAGCGGTGTTCTTGAACCCATGGTGTCAGCCCGTCTTTAAGTCTAGTGCAAAAAAATAGGGGCGGCAGGCCGCTAAGCCTACCGCCCCTCTGTCCTTTGCAACCTGAGAGATCATTGGTCGCCGGTGTTACGGCGTTACCACATACCCCTTCGGTGGGCCGTTTGGCCGCTCTCCAGAGCTGATCAGCGTACTCGGTCCTTTTGCCTGAGCGTTTCCGAGCGTGTTGCGCCTTCGGCGCCCCGATTGAACGAGGTCTCTTCTGTGCACGCTATAGATCAGTGCGCGCAATGATAGCCAATGGGGGGGATGGTTGCCAGCGCGCACCAAGTGCATCCGTCTGTAGTGGATTCTCGGCGCCTTGATTGACGGCAGATGATCCTGGTTTGGGCAACAAAGCGGGCACTCGGGCCCGATTCTGTTGTCAGGCGATTTCAACACCTGGTACTGGAGACAGTCGAAAATATTGCGTGAATTAGCGAATAGGCATGGCCTTACGATGTTGAATTGCGACGAAGATCACCGCAAGCGCCGGCGTCGACCAGTTGCCTCCGTTGTTGAGGAACCGCTGACGATCACAGCCGTGCCCGGCGAACGTGCTCTTGTTCATCGGTCTCGCCAGCCTTATCGCGGGAAATGTGGCGGGCAAGGCCCGCTCCTACAGGCACGTGGACCATAAAAGCGGGCGCTTGTATGTTGGCGACGACCGTGGGCTGCTAACATCGGCGTGCCATCATAACGAGAATAACGTGATCAAGAGATTAGTACTGGTACTGCTTCTTCTTACTGTGCTGTTTGGCTCAATTTTCGGCTGGAAGTACTTGCAGATGCAGCGGGAGATGGCGAGCAGAGGTGGCCCGCCGCCGGCCGTCGTGTCGACTCGGACCGTCATGCGCGAAAGCTGGCAACCGACGCTGAAGGCCGTGGGCAGTATTACGCCGGTACGCGGCGTCGTCATCTCGGCAGAAGTGCCGGGCGTTATTCGGAAGATTCACTTCGATTCCAGCGACCGGGTGCCAGACGGCGCACTGCTGGTTGAACTCGATATCGAAGTCGACCTGGCCGAGCTGGCCGCATTGCGGGCCGACCGCCGTCTTGCCGAGATTACCCGGGATCGTTTCGCAAGAATCTCGACGCAGAACCTGGGGTCGCGCTCCGACCTCGACGAGGCGCAGGCGTCTCTCGATCGCGTCGACGCCGAAATTGCTGCCAAGGAATCAATGATTCAGAAGAAAGCCGTGCGCGCACCGTTTGCCGGCGAACTCGGTATCCGACGAATCAATCCTGGGCTATACCTTAAAGAGGGCGATACGATCACGGACATCGTCGCGCTTGACCCGGTTTACGCCGAATACGCGCTTCCCGAAAGATTTCTTGCCGAACTCGCAGCCGGCCAGTCCGTTGTCGTGCGCGTGCAGTCGTATCCCGATCGTGTTTTCGAAGGCAGGATTCACGCCGTCAGCCCCTACGTGCAGGCGGCGTCGCGGAGCGTTGTAGTAC
>Ga0224508_10005103_pt1 | contig 10634 bp, 10 predicted proteins | sample SF_Jan12_sed_USG_4_FD_170157 | JGI IMG/M metagenome (GOLD analysis project Ga0224508, IMG submission 170157) | Sediment microbial communities from San Francisco Bay, California, United States - SF_Jan12_sed_USGS_21 | ecosystem: Environmental > Aquatic > Marine > Sediment | place: USA... | reverse complement strand
GTGTTTGCGGTGAATTCCGGTATCGAACACATTGGATTTACTTTTTCGCCTCACGTTACCTATTACCGTCATATGCCATGGCTGGATCGCTCATGGCGTTTGGGTCTGTCCGGTGGTTTGGAATTTGGTGACAATGAATTGCACGACTATTACTATTCCGTTGACCAGCAATTTGTCCGTGCCGATCGGCCGTTATTTGACGCCGACGCGGGTTATGCAGGCACGCGTTTTACCGTCTCATTTCAAAGCATAAACGAAAAAAACTGGATCAGTTTTTTTGCGCGTTATGATCGTGTCGACGATGCTGCGTTTGAAGATAGCCCATTAGTGCTAAGAAAAGATGGATTAACTGCCGGCGTTGTCTTTACCTGGTTTATATGGAAGTCGAAAAAGAGGGTCGACGTAGAGCCGTTTTAGATATTAAGTTTAAATGGTTACCGCGAATAATTTGGTTCTGATTTGGCGATTTGACAGTCCGTGGGATGCGTATTTAGCCGCAGGGCGTTTAGACGTCGACGGGATAACCTCTTTTGTCGTTCATCCCTACCATATATGGGCAAAATGGCCCTTATCGTTTGCGCTCGGATGTGTAAAAGTTCAGGTGCATCGAAATGAAGAAGCGGATGCGTTAAGAGTTATGCGCGATCACGTAGCTGGGAACTATCAGGAATTACTCGCTGATGAATTTCCTGAAACCTACAGGTCAAATTGCGAGCAATGTGGATCTCACAAAATAAAGAAGAAATTTTTGTCGGGAGATGTCTTATTACTTGTTTTTCTTTTCATGTTCGGATGTATTTTTCCTATTGTTCGTCATGGTCATAGTTGTCTGGATTGCGAGCATAGTTGGCAAGAGTACTTTCCGTTTAACTCTCCCATTCTTTAGTAAGGTGGGTTACGTCCGTAAGGACGTAACCCACCTTAACAAACTAATTCAAACACTATTAAAATTCAGTATGGTAGGAGTGAGCCCCTGCCTTCGCAGGGACAGGCTTGTTCGTGAATTGTCTTAATTGTATCGACTGCCACGGATTGTGGAATTGCAATATGGTTATATTTTTGTCGATATGTTGTCGGTCTACGACCGAATAGTTTTTACTCGATACCTATCTTCGCAGGTATGACTGATCAGCTGACTACTATAAACTGATTACTAAAAACTTAAGACCAACAGTCAAATCCAGTGTGCCGTTCGGGTCATTACTTTCGAACCCAGTTTCATTAAATCCTTAATCGGCGACGGCAAATCGACACCACCTGCGCGTGTAGCAGTGGTAGCGTGATTGCTTTCGTCGGTTTTCATTTGTTCGACAATCGCCCGGCTTCTTTCGTCTTGTTCGGGCAAACGATCCAAATGCCCCTGCAAGTGATCGGCGACCTGATGCTCGGTTTCCGCTAAAAAGCCCAGGTTCCATTTATCACCGGCCAAACCCACAGCGGCGCCTAGCGCAAATGATCCGGCATACCAAAACGGATTGAACAGACTTTTACGCGCGCCCAGCTCATCCAGGCGTTGTTCGCACCAGGCCAGGTGATCATTTTCTTCTGCGGCTGCCTGTTCCAGTGATTTTTGAACAGACTTGTTTCGTGCGGTGAGTGCCTGGCCTTGATACAAGGCTTGTGCGCACACCTCGCCAACATGATTTACCCGCATCAAGCGCCCCGCTTCATGGCGTTCGTAATCGGATAATTCAGTATCATCGACATCCGCCGAAGGATTGATCCGCCCGGTGGTGCGTGGCGCGCCACACACGGTTCGCAATGCCTGGTCAGCGCTCGTGATTAATTTGTCTACTAATGATATTTCAGTCATGGCATTGACCTCCGCACGCTATTTTATAACGCTACGTTGTTCACTGCACCATTGAACTGCAAGCTTTTATATGTGCTAGATTGCTCAATATCCATAAGCTTATAACCTAAACCAAATGAGCGACCAAAAACCAACTATTCTCGTCACACGTAAATTGCCCGAAGCTGTGGAACAACGCATTCTGGAACACTTTAACGCGAAATTAAATGCGGATGATCATCCCTATACCACGGATGAGATGCTGGACTTAGTGCAGGGCGCAGACGCGATCTACGCTTGTCATACCGACAAGTTGTCAGCCGATGTTATTCGCCGGTTGCCAGCCAGCGTGCGAGCGATTGCCAATATTTCAGTCGGTGTCGATCACGTCGATCTGGATGCTGCCAAGTCGCGTAGCATTGTCGTTACAAATACGCCGGGTGTGTTGGCGGACGCCACCGCTGAACTGACTATGCTGCTGATTTTAGCCGCTGCCCGCCGTGCAGGAGAAGGTGAGCGACTTGTACGTTCCGGTAACTGGAATATGTGGAGTCCATCATTCATGCTCGGTACGCAAGTGACGGGCAAACGTCTTGGCGTTATCGGTATGGGCGGCGTAGGTCAGGTCGTGGCGACACGCGCTCGCGGATTTGATATGCAGATTCACTATTACAATCGAACGCGTTTAAGTCCTGATCTTGAACATGGTGCCGAATATCACGACAGTTACGAGAACTTGTTACCCCATTGCGATTTTTTGTCACTGCATTGTCCGGCCACGCCCGAAACCCATCATTTGCTTAATGCCGAACGCATCGCATTGTTACCGGATGGTGCCATCGTCGTAAACGCGGCGCGCGGCAGTGTGATTGATGAATCGGCGCTGATGGTTGCACTAAAATCGGGTAAATTGGCGGCGGCGGGTCTCGATGTTTTTGACAATGAACCGAAAATCGACCCGGCATTTCGCGAGCTGGATAACGTATTTCTTATGCCTCATGTCGGCAGCGCCACGCGTGAAACACGCAACGCCATGGGTTTTATGGTGATCGATAATCTTAACGCTATATTTGCCGATCAGGAGCCGCCAAACCGAGTGTTATAGCAAAAGCCTCGTATCATGCTAGGATACGAGGTTCTTGACCGATATCGCGTCTCAGTACGTGATCGGGAAAAGGGGTACACGGCCACTTACCGGTCAGTACAAGAACAATCATTTAATATAAATCTCGCTAAGAGGAGTTACACAATGAAATCTGATAATAAAACTACGTCCCTGGACAAAACCAAAGGACGCCGGAATTTTCTTAAGGCCGGTGCGGGCGCCACAGCTGCTGTCGCCGCTGTTCCCTATGTCGCCAGAGCCGAAACTGTTTTAAAAGTGCAAGCAGCTTGGGGCGGCGGTATCTTTCTTGAGTTTGCACAGGACTACGTTAATAAAGTGAACGCTATGTCCGGTGGTTCACTGAAAATTGATCTATTGTCGGTGAACTCGGTTGTGAAAACCGCTGAGATGCAAACTGCGGTGCATAAAGGTGTGCTCGATGGCGCGCATTTAGTCCCTGCTTATTGGTACTCGAAGAGTGCCGCGGCTTCTTTATTCGGTACCGGCCCATGTTGGGGTTGGAACGCTAACCAATTATTGGGTTGGATTAAATACGGTGGTGGCAATGAGTTGTATTACGAACTCATGGATGCGCTGAAACTGGATATCGTTGGTTTCTTTAACAGCCCCATGCCGGCGCAACCATTGGGTTGGTTTAAAGAGCACATAACCAGCTCAGATCAAATGAAGGGCCTGAAATACCGAACCGTTGGTTTAGCGGCGGATGTATTGCAAGAAATGGGCATGTCTGTGGTGCAACTACCGGGTGGTGAAATTCAACCGGCCATGAAAAGTGGTCTTATCGATGCTGCCGAATTTAACAACCCGACTTCAGACAAAGACTTCGGTATGCAGGATGTGTCAAAAGACTATCATCTGGCCAGTTTTCACCAGAGTCAGGAAGCGTTTGAAGTTATTTTCAACAAGAGCTTGTTCAACAAACTGCCAGCAGAGCATCAAGCGATTCTGGAATTTGCTTCTGAAGCATCTTCCGCTGACTTTACCTGGAAGTCTCAAGACCGTTACTCCAACGACTTGATTGCACTTGAAGAACTCGGTGTTAATGTGTGGCGTACGCCGGATTCGGTGATGGCCGATCAGTTGGTCGCATGGGATATTGTTACCGCAAGACTTTCCGAAGCCGATCCGTACTTTGCGAAAGTTGTTGAATCGCAAAAAGCGTGGGCCAAGCGAGTGGTTCGTTACGAAACCCTCAACGCACCCGATTACAGCGGTGCTTATAAACACCATTTCGGAGAAATGGTTTAAGGCCTAATGTTACGTGCCGGGCCGGCCAAAACCGGTCCGGTTTTTTTCGTTATAAGATGATGTTTGTAACGAATACTCAGAACTAGATTGCTAACCGTTGTCTTACATATACACAACGGTACAGATCAGGGGGAAGTAGAATTAGGTACAACACGGTGTGCCAAAATACCGGTATATTAGATTGTGAAGCCTTACGACAGCCCATATCCACCAGGTAAATTGCTATGAATCGATTTCTGTACTTTGTTGACAGTCTTAGCGTTTGGGTCGGCAAATCCTTCGCATGGTGCATTGTTGTGCTGACGTTCGCAACCTGTTACGAAGTATTCGTGCGTTATGTGCTTAACGCACCTACGGTGTGGGCGTTCGACATGAGCGTGCAAATGTACGGTGCATTGTTTGTCATGGCGGGTGCATACGCTTTAGCGCAGGACGCCCACGTTCGTGGCGATGTGTTGTACCGGTTGATGTCGCCGCGCACCCAGGCATCGGTTGATCTCACACTGTATATTTTGTTTTTGTTGCCCGCCGTATTTGCTTTGACCTGGTACGGTTATGGGTTTGCAAAAGATTCCTGGTTTTACAAAGAAGTGAGTTGGAGTAGTCCGGCCCGAATTCAGATTTATTTTTTTAAAACACTCATTCCTATCGCCGGTGTTTTAATGATGTTGCAAGGTCTCGCTGAATCCATTCGTTGTGTCATGTGTATTCGTGATGGCAAATGGCCACCGCGTATGCACGACGTTGAAGAAACAGAAACCATGTTAATGCATGAAGCTGAGGATGAAGAAGCTCTAGGCAAGGGAGCAACACAATGACCGATCCGCAAATTGCCATCGTCATGCTGGTGTTGTTTATCGGCATGGTGTTGCTGGGTTTCCCCATCGCCTTCACCCTGCTCGCCATGGGTTTAGCGTTCGGTTACTACGCTTACTACGACGCGTTGCGTATGGATACGATTTTCGACAATCGTATTTTCGATCTCACCGTGCAAAACACATTCTCGGTGATGTCCAACGATGTGTTGGTGGCGATACCCTTGTTCTTGTTTATGGGTTATATCGTCGAGCGCGCGAACATTGTTAACCGTTTGTTCTTTTCGCTACAACTTGCGGCGCGACATCTACCGGGTTCGATGGCTGTTGCCGCGTTAGCGACTTGCGCCATCTTTGCTACTGCCACCGGTATTATCGGCGCAGTAGTGACATTGATGGGTATGCTGGCGTTGCCGGCCATGCTCAAGGCAGGCTACGATAATCGTTTTGCATCCGGTGTGATTTGTGCGGGTGGTTGTTTGGGTATCTTGATACCACCCAGCATTATGTTGATTGTGTACGCGGCGATTGCCGAATTGTCACCATTACGTTTGTACGCTGCCGCCATGTTTCCCGGCTTGATTTTGGCGGGTATGTATATGGTTTACGTGGTCGTGCGAGCGACTATCAACCCAAAACTCGCACCGAAACCACGTGAAGAAGATGTGCCGCCGACCATGATGATAATTTTTCAGGTAGTCACGTCGGTGATTCCATTGGCCGTGCTGATTCTATCGGTACTTGGTTGTATTTTATTTGGTCTTGCGACTCCTGCTGAAGCAGCCGGTGTCGGCGCGTTGGGTGGGTTGGTGTTGGCTCTGGCTTATCGCTCCTTGACCTGGGAGCGGTTCAAGGAATCCGTGTTTTTAACCGCGAAAACATCGGCCATGGTGTGTTGGCTGTTTGTCGGTTCCTGGACTTTCGCCTCGGTGTTTTCCTACCTCGGCGGACATGCGTTGATTGAAGAGTGGATTCTCGCCTTGAGTCTCGGCACCGTGGGTTTCCTGATTTTAGCCCAGGTCATTATTTTCTTGTTGGGTTGGCCGTTGGAGTGGACTGAAATCCTGATTATTTTTGTGCCGATATTTCTACCCATGCTGGATACCTTCGGTGTCAACCCATACATGTTCGCAATGTTAATCGCGTTGAATTTACAAACGTCGTTTTTAACACCACCGATGGCGATGTCGGCGTACTATCTAAAAGGCGTTGCGCCACCACACATTCAACTGGTGGAAATATTCCGTGGCATCATGCCTTATCTCGCCATTGTTATATTGTGTATGGTGTTGATTTACATGTTCCCTGGAATTGCCTTGTGGTTGCCGGATTATTTTTTCGGCAAATTACCGTCTTAATACAATTGCGCTAACTACCGCTGCGGAACAACGCGCAACAAATGGCATTACATTCTCTTGGCATCACCGAGGCGGTGGGCATTCTTGGTCGTGGTGAAGCAACCTCGGAAGATTTGGTCGCAGATTGTTTGAAACGAATCGAGGAGTTTGAACCTACTACTCAGGCGTGGGCGCATCTCAATCCCGAAACCGCTTTAAAACAAGCGCGTTCAAGGGATGAAGCCCGTCGGCGCGGGCGGGCACTTGGCAGATTGCACGGCGTGCCTATCGGTATTAAAGATATTATCGATACCGCGCGCGTGCCAACGGAATGGGGTTGCGAGTTGTTTTCCGGTCGTATACCGATGAATGACGCGTGGCTGGTGCAAAAACTGCGTGATGAAGGCGCAGTCATCATGGGCAAAACAGTCACTGCCGAGATGGCCGCCTTTGGCCCCTGCAAGACACGTAATCCACATAATCCTGAACACACGCCTGGCGGATCATCCAGCGGCAGTGCAGCCAGTGTTGCTGCATACATGGTGCCTGGAGCCATTGGTAGTCAGACTAATGGTTCAGTCATTCGCCCGGCAGCTTATTGCGGTGTCATCGGATTTAAGCCGAGTTACGGATTGATTCCAACCCAAGGCGTGTTGAAACAATCACCGTTTTTAGATCAAGTCGGCGTGTTTGGGCGCTCTTTGAGCGATACAGCTTTGTTGGCGGAAACCGTTATCGGTTCCCACCCCGACGATGACGTTGCAGGTGTAAGCAAACCAACACCGCCTTTATTGCGTATTTGTGATGAAGTGCCACCCATGCCGCCACGTTTTGCATTTGTACGCACGGCAAGATGGGAAAAAGCTGACGAAGCGACCCATGCAGGTTTAGAACAAGTTGTCGAAGCTCTAGGTAATCGAGTAGCGGAAATAAATCTTCCTTCGATTTTCGATTCGGTGTGGGATTGGCAAAAGATTGTCAACGAAACGGATATCGCCGCCAACTATGGCGATCTTTGTGCGCGCGGCATGGACAAAATTAGCTCGTCTTTGCGTGGCCAGCTCGAAAAAGGCAGTCAAACTAAAACAGTTGATTATCTGCACGCCCAGGCACAACGGGCAGGATTAAATGCTTGTTTGAATGAGATATTCGAAGATTACGACGCCTTGATCACGCCTGCTGCTACAGGTGAAGCGCCAAAAGGACTGGACCACACCGGCGATCCAATGTTTTGTACACCCTGGACGTTTTGCGGCGTGCCCGCATTAACATTGCCATTACTTCAAGGCGAAAACGGGTTGCCCGTCGGTGTGCAGATAGTCGGACAGTACGGAGACGATGGTCGCTTGTTGAGAACGGCACGTTGGTTGCAAAATGAAATAACGGAACAATGATTTTATACACGATAAGGTTAACGATATGAACGAAAGGATCGCAGGTGCCATCGGCATGATTATTCTCAGCGCATTTTTGCTTGGGTTGGCAAATTCAATCAGTCAAACACCGTTTTGGGTCATCGTACTATGCGTATTGCCATTGGGTTGGATAGCCTGGTATCAGGAAACAGTACGGCATAAGTCTGATTACTGAGCGTTGGCTTTTTCGGCGCGACGAGTCACGCCCCACCGCGCTGAACACATAAACGCTCATAATCTCTTTGGGTCGACATCGTAACAATTATAGCGACACACTCTCACGAAAGTTGGGTGGGTCAAGTAAATCGAATAGACATCGTGTAAGGCGATAAACTACCAGGAACTACTCAATACTGCGATCATATTTGGTTTGGCGGGGCTCATTTTTTGGACGAAGCCAAAAGAAGTGAATAAGGACGGAAAACTTTGAGCTTTTTTCGGGGTTTTAGGTTTGTAAGCCCCGTAGTAATTGCTGTGTACCTACACTTAATGTACATCTTTTATTTTGGTGATTGTGCAAGTGATTGCGATAACGACGTATTGGGTACAATTATAGCCAGCGCTATCATTACGATGGTATTTATTGCTCCTTTGCCCCATGTTCTCACTAGAAAAATTATTCTCATTAAGAACTCTCTTGAAACCTTTAGCATATTTTCAGGAAAGAAATTGCTAATGCTCAATGATATAGTAAGTATTTCTCACTCAAAACGATGGACTGGTATGGTCATCAAAACCTCGGAAGCCAAAATAGTCGTAGAAAAACTATTATCTGGTTGTGGCGCGTTAATTCATGAAGTTGAAAGATCTCTTTCGGATACGAAGAAGTCTCAACATCCGTAATTAGCAGGCGGTGCCTAGATGATGAAATGCAAAAACTGGACTATATTTTAAAGTCTTGGTAGTGCGCGAAAGGTGGTCTTAGGTAGGGCGCGACACGTCGCGCCGAAAGATTATTTACAAAATCAAAATCGCACGAAAGTCGTTTACGTTTGTCAGCGTAGGGCCGGTTATCACTAACTGGTCCAGCTTTTCGAAATAAGAGTACGCGTCGTTTTGATTAAGATAGTCTTGCGCGTCAAGATTGTTTTTTTGCCCAAGCTGTAATGTTTCCGGGGTCATAAACGCGCCGGCATTGTCTTCCGTGCCATCGATGCCGTCCGTATCGCAGGCGATAGCGTAGATTTCGGAATGTCCGTTTAAGGCAATGGCAAGTGATAATAAATACTCAACATTGCGCCCACCGTGTCCGTTTCCTTTTACGGTTACGGTAGTTTCGCCACCGGACAACACAATACAAGGCGGTTTGATTGTTTCCTTGCCAGCGGCGATGTTCAATGCAATCTTTGCATGATCGCGTGCAACGTCTTGTGCTTCGCCTTGAATATCGTCGCCAAGATTTAGTACGGCTAATCCCGTTTGTTCTGCGCATGATTTTGCAGCGGCCAATGAATCTTTCGCGGCGGCTAACAAAATGGACTCGTTACTATTAAAAATAGAGTCACCGGGTTTTGGTGTTTCTGATATTTTGGAAGTTAAATAATCCATGACAAGCTCAGGTGCTTTTATTGCATATTTTTCGAGTATGCCAATCGCATCGTTGCTGGTCGTTGAATCCGGCAGGGTCGGCCCTGAACCCACAACAGTCAAGTCGTCTCCGGGGATATCAGAAATAACATAGGTTATGACACGAGCCGGAGTGCAGGCGGCGGTCAGACGACCGCCTTTGATGGCGGACATATGTTTACGCACACAATTCATCTCGTTAATATTTGCGCCACTGCGTAATAAGGCCTTATTCATGTCTTGTTTGTCTTGCAAAGTGAGTCCGGGAGCGGGCAGTGAGAGCAGGGCGGATGCGCCACCAGACATGAGACAAACGACGAGGTCTTCCGCGGATAAATTCTTGGTCAGGGACAGCAACTTTTTTGCAGCTTCTTGACCAGTAGCATCGGGTACGGGATGAGCTGATTCGATGACTACGATGTTTTTGCATTCCACCCCGTGGCCATAGCGAGTGACGACTAATCCGCTTACAGGTTCATGCCATCGTTTTTCAAACGCATGTGCCATGCTGGCGGCTGCTTTTCCTGCACCGATGACCAACGTCTTTCCGGCAGGTGGCTCAGGCATACAATCTTCAAACAACGCTTCTGGTGAGACCGCGCGTACAGCAGTGTCAAATATTTCGCGCAAAAATTGCGGTGGATTTTCGATGTTAGTCAACTGCCGTCTTTTATTCAGGAGCGGTTACTTAGCTGCTTAACCCAGATCAGCCCCGATTCAGTATCCGCTTTCGGAAAATATTCGCAACCAATCCAGCCGTCGTAGCCGATTTGATCAATATGTCGAAACAGGAATTCGAAATTGATCTCGCCGGTACCGGGTTCATGTCGACCGGGATTATCGCCGAGTTGCATATGTTTGATTTTGTCGAGGTTGTTTTCTATCTTGCAGGCAAGATCGCCCTCCATGATTTGCATATGATAAATGTCATACTGCAAGAACAGATTATCCGAATCGACTTGCCGAATAATATCTAAAGCCTGTTGTGTGGAATGTAAATAAAAACCCGGATTGTCTATGGTGTTCACGGGTTCAGTGAGCAAACGGATATTTTGCTTGTTCAATTCATTCGCGGCAAATTTCAGATTATCGATCAGCGTCTGCTTTGTGACATCGTCATCGGTTTCAGCACCGGGAATTCCAGCTAGGCAATTGAGTTGGTTGCAGCCGAGGGTTTTTGCGTAAGTTATAGCCAGTCCAACGCCGTCCTGGAATTCACCGATCCGGTCGGGTAGACAAGCAATGCCGCGTTCTCCTGCTGCCCAGTCGCCGACAGGAATATTGTGTAACACCATTTGGAGTCCGTTTGTTGCCAGCTGGTCCGCTATGGTGTCT
>Ga0224508_10005102_pt1 | contig 10634 bp, 4 predicted proteins | sample SF_Jan12_sed_USG_4_FD_170157 | JGI IMG/M metagenome (GOLD analysis project Ga0224508, IMG submission 170157) | Sediment microbial communities from San Francisco Bay, California, United States - SF_Jan12_sed_USGS_21 | ecosystem: Environmental > Aquatic > Marine > Sediment | place: USA: California... | reverse complement strand
TCCAGCCGGCGCCGCGCGTCGGCATAACGCCCCAGAAGCAGCAGGGCCGTGACCTCGCCCCGCCGCGCCAGGCCGTCCTCGGGCCTCGCCTCGACGACGAGCCGAAACTCCTCGACGGCAGACTCGAACTGCCCCTGGGTGGCCAAAACGCGCGCCAGCTGAAACCGCACCTGGTGCAACTCGGGGTCGCGCTCCAGAGCCGATCGGAACCCGGCCACCGCAGCCTCGTAATCGCCCACCTTGACGGCCTCGACGGCTCGCTGAGCAAGCTCGGCGGCGGTGCCACCGGTCTGCGGCCAGACCGGAACAGAGATCAGCAGAACTCCCAGCAGCACGATAGCGGCACTTCGCGTCACGGGTATGTTTCTTGTCGTCAACATCAGGTCCCCGACATCGAGCCCGGTTCGGCGTTTCCCGCAGCGTCCGCCGCAAGGTTCGCCTCGATGATCTCACGTGGCGACGTCGCCCGCCACGCCGAGCCTTGCTCGTACGCCGCCAGCCGTAGCTTGACCCGGTTCACCAGCCCACCGTTCCCAGCGGCCGAAACCTGCTCGAGCAGTTGCCGCTGCAATTCGACGGCCTTGGCGACTTGTCCCGCCTCGGCATACGCCATCGCCAGTGTCTCGACAACCTGGGGGTCGGCAGGGCCTGCCGCGTAAATCCGCTGCGCCACCTCGAGCGCGAGCCGCCCGTCGCGAACCCGGGCATCCGGCGCCGCCGCCAGCAGGTGGACAAACGCCATCGCCAGCTGGCGGTCTCTGGGTAGTGCCTCGAGAGCCCGATTGAGCCGCACCCGGGCATCGCCATAACGGCCCTGGAGCAAGAGGATGGTGATCTCGGCGCGCCGAGCGGACCGAAGAAGCGGCGCTTCGGAGATCACCTGCTCGAACTCGGCAAGCGCTTGATCGAGGTGGCCTTGGTGTCCCAGAACCGACGCGAGTTGGAACCGTGCATCGGTGTGGCCCGGCTCGATCTCCAGAATCTCGCCGAACTTGCCCACAGCGGGCTCGAGCTCTCCCCGTCGAACCAGCGCCAAAGCTTCGCGGAACAGGATATCCACCTGCCCGCCGCCCTGCTTTGCCAAACGGATCGCGGCCTCGCGCTCACGGCGGGCCGCCCCGTCGTCGCCGAGAAACTCGAGCACCTCGGCGAACTGCTGCCGGACGAGGGCATTCTCCGGCTCGAGCTCGACTGCGCGACGAAAGTCCGAGAGGGCTTCTCGCGAACGTCTCAGGTTGGTCAGCGCGGTCGCTCGCTGCACCAGGAACTCGGTATGGTCCGGTATGAGCTCGAGCGCCCGATTGTAGTGCGGTAGCGCTTCTTCGAATCGACCTTGCCGGGAGAGAGCGTTGGCCAGCTTGCTCAGAACATCGGGTCGATCGGGGTTGAGCTCGAGCGACGTCTGAAACAGCTCCGTGGCCTTTCCGGCGCGACCCTGGAGTGCCGTAAGTCCACCCAGTATCCGATAGATCTCGGAGTGCTCGAGCCGATCGCGTGCGGGATCGGTGCTGGCACCGGTCTGGATCGCCTCGAATAGCAGATCGATCGCACCGTCTAGATCACCCAGCTTCTGGAGACAGAACCCGAGAGCTTTGTAGGTCGTGAAGTTCTCGGGCTCGATCGCCAAGGCTTCCCGATAGTGCGCGGCCGCCTCCTCCCACCGCTCGATTGCGAACGCTTGCGCACCGCGCACCAGATAGAGCTCGGCGCTGCGCCCGAGCTGGGCCACCGGCTGGAGCAGCGGATCGACAAAGAGAACCGCTCCGTCGCCTCCCTCGTCCAGGTTCTTTCTGGCAAGCTCGAGGTCGCCGAGTCGGCGGTAGGCCAGACCCAGCGCGTAGTGAACGCTCGAGGCGGTCGGCTGTAGCTCCAGAGCCCGCTCGAAGTACTCGACCGCGCCGGAGTGGTCCCCAAGACCGGCCGCCGCCTTCCCGAGGCCGTCGATCCCGGCCGCCGACCCGGAGTCGATCGCCAAAACGCCCTCGAAGTGCGCCCGGGCTTCCTCGTAGCGACCCTGCTCCAAACGCACTCTTCCCAGCCGGATCAACGTCGGCGCATCCGCGGGGTCGAGCCCGGCGGCCCGCACCAGAACCCTCTCCGCTTCTTCGAGCCGCCCCTGGATCTCGAAGATATACCCCAGAAGATACGGCCACCGGTGGTCTTCGGGCACCAGCCGCTCCGCGTTGGCGAAACAAACCTCCGCAGCGTCGAGAAACGAATACGTGATGTAGAGCAAGCCGAGATCGCCAAAGGCCTCGACGAGCTCGGCGGAGGACAGATCCCCCTCGAGAAGACGATCGAGCTCATTCTGCTGTGCCCGCAGCTGCTCCCGGACCTCGTCGGTGGCCGACACCAGGTCGGGCACGGGAATCGACACCAACGACGCCCGTTTGGCGCCCTCGCGGGACGCTCCGCCGCAGCCCTGCAGCAGAAACGCGAGCACAAGCAGCACCGGACACACGGAGCGCCTTGTCGTTCGTATGCCCCTCACTCCGATTCGATCCTCGAGCCCTGCCCGTGCCGCAACGTATGGTAGCGACCGGACTCCAGGCCCCGCCATTCCTCCACCCCTCCGTTCGGCCAGTGCGCTCTCACAAAATCGTACCCTTCATCCTCACCCAGACCGAAGAGAACCCGCGGATCGTGGGCGGAGGCGAAGCCTCGGGCCGTGCGGACCTCCCGCCACAACACCTCGCCTCCCGGGCGAACCAAGGCAACCCGTGCACCGAGCTGGTCCACCAATGATTCCGCCCCGACCAGCCGAACACCGAGCCAATGGTTCCTGTTGCCAACGTGGTTGACGAGCAGCCGCACCGGTCCGCTGTTGTTGGCAATCACCGCGTCGGCGTCGCCGTCGTTGTCGAGATCACCAAAGGCCGTACCGCGGCTGACCTCGGAAAGTTCGAAGACTGCCCCCGCTTCGGCGCTGACGTCGCGAAACCTCGCCCCCCCCAGATTGCGAAAGAGCTGGTTGGGAAGATGCAAGGGTAAGGGATCGCCGGCCCGGGCCTGGGACTCGATCTTTTTGACCGCACCGCTCACGGTGAGAAGGTCCAACAGCCCATCGTTGTCGTAGTCGAACCAGCCGGTGCCAAAGGAAGTAAACAACCGACTTGGCGGACCGAGCCCCGAGTCGACGCTCGCGTCCTCGAACAGACCACTGCCGTCGTTGAGATACAGGGTGTTGGACTCCCCGGTCAGGTGGGTCATAAAGAGGTCCAGATCGCCGTCGCCGTCGTAGTCTGCGGCATCGACCCCCATACTCGCCTCCGCCTTGCCCTGGCCGCTCAACGCACAGCCCGCCAGCAAAGCCTCATCGACAAAGGTGCCGGCGCCTTGGTTGAGCCACAGGTTGTTGGCCATCCCGTCGTTGGCCACGTAGATGTCGGGCTTGGAATCACCGTTGAAATCGGCCACGATCACCCCCAAGGCTCCACCAAAGCCGCCGGTCAGTCCCGCCGCCTCGGTCACATCCTCGAAGGAGCCGTCACCCATCCCGCGTAACAGCCGGTCCGCCAGAGGCGCAAACGCACCGGGGCCGCAGTAGTCCAGCCCCCCCGCCAGATCGCGGCAAATGGTCCGATTATCGAAATCGGCTGCGATGTAGTTGCCGACGAAGAGATCGAGCCGGCCATCGCCGTCGTAGTCGAAGAAGGCGGCGGGCACGCTCCAGAGCTCGTCGCCGGCGCCGCTCCCCCGGGTGACGTCCGTAAACGTGTCATCGCCGTTGTTGTGCCACAACTGGTTGGCGCCCAGGTTGGTGACGTAGAGATCGACCCAGCCGTCGCCATCGAAGTCCCCCGTCGCGACGCCCATACCGTAACCGGTTGCCTCGAGACCGCTTTCCTCGGTCACATCGGTGAACGAAAGCCGGCCATCGCCGATATCGAGATCGCCCAGATCGTTGCGGTAGAGGCGATCTTTGAAAGGAGGCTCGCCGGGCGGCGGAAGAATCGCATCGTCGATCGTCTTACCGGGTCCGAGCATCGCTCCCTGGAGCAGATACACATCGAGATCGCCGTCATTGTCATAGTCGAGCAGCCCGACACCGGCGCCGGTCACCTCCGCCATGTAGTAATCACCCGACATACCATTGAAATGGACAAAGTCGAGCCCCGCCTCAGCCGCTTCGTCGCTGAAGATGTCCCCGACCAAAACAGCCGCGGTGTCTTTGGCGGGATCTACCATGTCTCCACCTGCAGAACCGCTACCGCCCTCCCCGGCGCAGCCACAGAGCAATATCACCACCCCAGCGAGCGTACGGATGACTGGGACCGAAAACCGGTCGGCCCACACTCTAGCCACCTTCGGCTGCCCCTAGACGGTCGAGAGTCGATTGATGGCGCCCCGCCTCCTCGTCCTCATCGAGCGCTCGCAGCACCCGAGTCAGGTTGACCAGCGCCTTGACGTTGGTCGGGTCCAGTTCCAGACAGCGTTCATAGTGGCGTCGCGCCTCGGCCAACTGCCCCTCCTGCTCGTAGCAGAATCCGAGGTTGAGATGGGTGGTCCAGCGCTCGGCGCCGAGTCTCAGCATCTCGGTCAGCGCTTCTCTCGCTTCCGCGACCCGATTCTCGCGCAGCAGCAGCGGGGCGAGATTGTCCAAGGCGCTGGTGTTGCGTGGATTCTCGGCGAGGATTGCGCGCAAGGTCTCGATCGCGGCTCGGGTCCGCCCGGCGTTTCCGTCGTCGACGGCGCGCAAGAACAGGTCGAGCTCCGCGACCCGCTGAGCCGGGCTGGGAAGACCCGTCCTCGCCAGGGGGTGCGGAATCTCCTCGGACGTCCCACCCGTGGCATAGCCCAGCGCTCGGAGTTGCTCCAGGACCTCCTCATGCGCGTGTTCCTCGCGGTCGAGATCGGGACGACCCGCCACCTCGCCGATCGCTCGGACGGCTTGCGCCGTGATCTCGGCGTTTTCGCTGGCGACGTTCTCGAGCTCGCCGGAGTCCCTCCCGAGGTGAAAAAGCTCCGGGGTCGAGCTGTGCAGATACTTGGCGGCACCCGCCATCCACCCCGAGATCGGGCTCCAGCCATAGTTGAGAAAGGCATGGTACGACTCGAAATAGACCCCGCGCGAGGCCGGCACCCGGCGCTTGAAGAGGCTCAGACCGTCGATCCCGGGATCGACCTCGGCGCCCATGGCCTCGGCCAGGGTCGGGAAAACATCGGCTACGGAGACGGTCTCCTGGCTCCACTCACCGGCTCGGTATCCGTCCGGATAGCGAATAATAAACGGCACTCGAAGCGTCGAGTCGTAACAATAGACCCCGTGGGTTCGCTCACCGTGTTCGCCCAGGCCTTCTCCGTGATCGGCGGTCACGACCATTAGAGTCGTGCCCGGGTCCACCTTCTGAACGATCCGCCCCAGTTGGTGATCCGCCGCCGCCACTTCCGCCAGATACGGGTTGCCGCGGGCCTGTGGCAGGAATTCGGGCGGCGGATGATACGGAACGTGCGGATCGAAGAAGTGAACCCAGAGGAAGAAGGGGCGCTCGGGCGAGCGACCGGCCAGCCAGTTGAGCGCCTTTGATGCGGTCTCGGACGCCGGCCGCTCCTCGAAGCGCGTATCGAGGTGGCCATAGTCCTGGTGTGGTTCGTCGTAGACATCGAAGCCCTGTGCCAACCCATAGACACTCTTGAGCACTACCGAGGAAACAAAAGCAGCCGTCTGGTACCCGGAGTCTGCGGCCAATTCGGCCAGGGTGACCGCCTGTTCCGGCAACACCGAGAGCGAGTTGTCACGGATTCCGTGCCGTGGGGGGTAGAGCCCGGTCAACATCGAAGCGTGCGCGGGCAGTGTCAGAGGAGCGACCGTCCGTGCGGACTCGTAACGGATCCCCTGATCGGCCAGCCGATCGATCTGCGGTGTGATTCCGGGGATCAGTCCATAGCTCGAGACCGCGTCGAGGCGGGTGGTATCGAAAGTCACGAGGAGAACGGATGGGCGTCCGTCTCGCCCCACGGTGGAGACACCCGGCGCCACCGCGCGCGCGGTGGCGCTCACGGTCTCTTCCGACCCCTCACTCGTGCCACCCGGTGCTCCCTCTTCCGGTCTCGGGCCGCACGCCAGGATCCACAATAGGGCAAGCCAGGCCGCGGGTGAGAGCCGGCGAGGCCACGAGGTCAAATTGCCGATCTCCATATTTGCTTCTTCTTTTGATGCGATTCGCAGGTCCAGTGGGCGGCTCTCCCGAGGCCCGATCCGCGGGTCGAGCCACCCGGGGCACCTATTCTAGATCGGCTTCTTACGATTCGGAGAGGTACGGGCCGGGTCGGTAGGAGCGAGCCATCGCCCTCGCCGTCCGCCAGGCGCCCCACTCACTTAGGCGGCAGCCACCCTTCTGGGGGGCTTAGGGGTGTCGGTCGAGAGCCACCCACCTCCCCCAGCGCTTGGAACCGAGCCTCCGAGAGCACCGTTGACAAGCCGGTTCCAGAAGCGGTACTGTTCGCCGTTCTGACAAGCCGAGCCTGGGGGGGCACTCGATTCAAGGGCTTGGATCGCAGGGATCAACAGAACGAACACCGCCCAACGTTAGCCCCCAACCCAGGACGCTGCTTGAACGCTAAACTACTGAATCAAAAGAGGATACCAAAACCACCCTTTCAGGTGGGAGGCTGGCAGCCCGTTTGCACAGTAAGGTCTACGTTCTGGACCAGTTTTTGTTTCGAGTTCGAATAGATGAGCAAGTCACTGAATCAAACCGTAAAAGAAACCGCTTCGGTCGAAGCACACATGGAGGATTCGCATGAAACCTACCGCAACTAAGATCACGCTAGGTATCTGCCTGGTGGCCACCTTGCTGGTCGTCCCGCAGGTCATGGCGCAAAACCCACTTGGAGAGATTAGAGGAACGGTCAAGGATGACTCGGGCGCCTCGCTGCCCGGGGTCACCGTCACCGCCCTCTCAGCCAGTCTCCAGGGCGAACGAAGCACCGTCACCGGTGGAAACGGCGACTACAAGGTCGTTGGGCTCCCCGGCGGCCAGTACGAAGTGTCGTACGAATTGGAAGGATTTGCCACGGTCAAGCGTGCGGTGAAGATCTCCGCCGCCCAGACCGCGGTTTCCGATATCGCCATGCAGTTGGCTTCGGTCACCGAGGAGATCGTCGTCACGGCGCTCTCGGGTGACATTTCCGAGACCGGCACCGCGGCTACGACCTACACCAAGGAAGAGGTTGAGAGCCTGCCGATTGCGCGCACGATCCTCGCGACCGTCAACCTGGCCCCCGGCGTCCACGACACCGGCCCCTCCACGGCTCCGTCGATCAACGGCGCCATGTCGTTCGAAAACCTCTTTATGATCAACGGTGTTCCCAACGTCGACAATGTCAGAGGAACACCGCTGCCACTCTTTATCGAGGATGCGGTGCAGGAGACGACGACTTCGACCTCCGGCGTCTCGGCCGAGTACGGGCGTTTTACCGGCGGCGTGGTCAACGTGATCACCAAGTCCGGTGGCAACGACTTCTCGGGTTCAGCGCGGGTCAACTACACAAACGACGACTGGATCTCCAAGACACCGTTGTCGGGAGACCGCGTCGACGACATTTCGCACGAGGAAGAGGAAACCCTCGGTGGCTTCTTCTGGAAGGATCACATCTGGTTCTTTGGTGCCGGCCGTCAGCGTGAACAGACCGAGACCGACCAGACGGTGGTGACCAACATCACCTACCCGACGAGCGACACCGAGGACCGCACCGAGTACAAACTCACGCTGTCGCCGCATCCGAGCCACAGCATCATCGGCTCGCAGATCGAGATCGAGCGTACCCGCTCCGGATCGGCGTTCGGCAGCATCCTCGACACGCAGAGCCTCAACGACCGCCAGGACCCGCAGGAGATCGAGTCGATCAACTACACCGGAATCCTGACCTCGAGCTTCTTTCTCGAGGCGCAGACATCCGACCGTTTCTACTCGATCGCCTTGGGCCTCGGCGGACCGGCTCCAGCCAACCCCAACAACATCGAGGACTTGATTCCAGGAACGCTGCTGCGCGACCGCCCGAGCGGACGCCGGTTCTGGTCCTCGACATTTTGCAGGGACTGCGAGCCAACGCTAAGAAACGCCGAGAACACAATCGCCAAGGGCTCCTACTTCCTCACCACCGACTCGGGTAGCCACGACCTGGTGTTTGGCTACGACTCCTTCAGCGATATCACCCAGAACGTCAACCACCAGTCGGGAAGTGACTTCCAGGTGTGGGCCGACCGCGTCGTGATCGACGGCTCCAACAACGTCTTCCCGGTGTTCGAGAGCACGCGCACCTGGCTCGTGTGGTGGCCGCCGGTGGGACTCGACATCGCCCAGGAGGCCGACTTCACCACCGACTCGTTTTTTGCCAACGACAGCTGGCAGCTCAACGACAAGTGGAGCTTCAACATCGGCGTGCGTTACGACGAGAACGATGGCGTCAACTCGAGCGGCGTGGTATCCGCGGCTGACAGCAAGGTCAGCCCGCGTCTGGGTCTCTCCTACGACGTCAAGGGTGACGGTGACCTGGTGGTCAACGCCAGCTACGGCACCTATGTGGCGGCGATCGCCAGCTCGGGCAACATCGCAGATGGCGCCTCGACGGGCGGCGCCCTCGCCGGAGCCGGCTGGGTCTACAGCGGCCCGAACGTCAACGAGAACTGTCAGACCGACGGCTCGAACTGCGTCGGCACCGACGAAGCCTTGAGAGTCCTGTTCAACTGGTACACCGCCCTGGGCGGCGAGACCGACGCGGTCACCGCTCAGCTCACCTTCGCCCCGAACGCCAACCTCATCTTTGGCTGCATCCCGGGTGTCTCGAACATTCTGCCTCCCGGCGGAGGGTTCAGCTCCCCATCGGCCGACGAGATCACCGTGGGTGTGACCAAGCGCTTGGGTACCAAGGGCTTGCTGCGCGCCGATTTGGTCTTCCGCGAGTGGGAGGATTTCTACTCCGAGTTGATCGATGTCAACCTCACCGGTACGACGGATACGCCGGCTGGCGTGCTCGACGTCACCCACATCGGCAACTTCGGCGACAATGTCCTCGAGCGCGACTACCTGGGCCTCAACTTCCAGGCGCGCTACCGGTTCAACGACAAGCTCACCCTGTCCGGGAACTACACCTGGTCGCAGCTCGAGGGCAACATCAACGGCGAGACCAGCGGCTCCGGCCCGGTGCCATCGTCACCCAATGCCCAACCCGAGTACCACGACCCCGCCTGGGCCTTCCCGGTCGGTCCGCTAGCCTCCGACCAGGAGCACAAGCTGGGGGCCTGGCTGCTGTACGACATCGTCAACAACGAGCACCACTCGCTGAACGTCAGCCTGCTGCAGAGCTTCTTCAGCGGCACTCCGTACAGCACCGACGGTTCGGTCGATAGCCGCCCGTATGTCACCAACCCCGGGTATGCGTCGCCGCCGAGCACGGTGGCCTATTTCTTCAACGGCCGAGGTGACCAGCTCACCGACGACATCACCCGGACCGATCTGGCGCTCAACTACAGCTTCCAGTGGAACGCCTGGGGCAAGTCGATGGAGGTTTTCCTCCAGCCGGAGATCATCAACATCTTCAACGAAGATGGGATCGAGAACCCGGTCGACGATATTCTGGACAACACGAACGACGGCAGCTTTGCCGCCTTCAACCCGTTCACCACGACTCCGGTCCGGGGAACGCACTACGACCTGTCCAGCGACTACGGTCAGGCCGACGATGAGGACGATTTCCAGGACCCGCGGGAGTACCGCTTCTCAATAGGGTTCCGGTTCTAGGAGTCGGATCCACGTCAGCCGGCAACTGCTGACAAGGGCTTTCACGCCCCGGCGCCTCACGGCGCCGGGGCTTCTTTTGTGGGGTCGCCGGCGCCGAACAAACAGGGTCGCGCTTCTTTCTTGCTAGACTCTCTGCCGATCGATGCAGAAGCCTTCGCTGCACAATTCCCGAAGACTCTTGGTGGCCGTCTGCCTGGCGTCTCTGTGTGCAACCCCGACCGACGCCGGCTCGACCCGTGTCGACGACCCCATCGCCGAGGGTTGGGACACCGAGGCTTTTGCGGCCACCGCGGACCGGCAGCTCAAAGCGATGGGAACGACCCTGGCGGGGTCGGGTCACCTGTCCGAGGAGGCACTCGAAGCCCTGGTTTCGCCTCTCTATGACGGGGGGAGACTCAGACCGCCTCGTCTGGTCACCGTCTTCGACGACTCGTCGATCAGTGTGCTCCGCACAAGCTCGAAAGTTGAGGAAGACCGATCCCGTTTTCGCGGGCAGTCCGGCTTTTCTCGAGCGCTCGAACAATTGATGAAAACCTTCGCCGACACGCCCGCAATCCGTACCGAGTTCAAAACAGTGCGGGTATTCCAGTCGGCTGCTGGGACTCGGACACGCCATCTCGTCTCCATGTCCGGAGTAGGCCTCAAGGGCAGCGTCGAAGTCCACATGTCGTGGAAGATCGAGTGGGAAGAGGGGGCTAGACTCGCCCCGCCACGAATCCTTTCGGTCCAACTGACCGACTACGAAGAGGTTCGCTTCGACGGCCCCACGCGAACACTCTTTTCCGATGCCACAACCAGTGTGCTGGCTCGGAACCCGTCATTCCGAGAACAGATTCTGCGCGGTCCTTCCTATTGGCTGGGAAGGCTCGAAGCCGGGTTGGAACCGATTTT
>Ga0224508_10005101_pt1 | contig 10634 bp, 11 predicted proteins | sample SF_Jan12_sed_USG_4_FD_170157 | JGI IMG/M metagenome (GOLD analysis project Ga0224508, IMG submission 170157) | Sediment microbial communities from San Francisco Bay, California, United States - SF_Jan12_sed_USGS_21 | ecosystem: Environmental > Aquatic > Marine > Sediment | place: USA... | reverse complement strand
GATGATTCCGGTCAGTTCTTCGGCGATGTCTGGGAATGGACCTCGTCAGCCTACTCGCCGTATCCCGGGTTCCGACCTTTGGGCGGATCGCTCGGCGAATATAACGGCAAGTTCATGTGCAACCAGGTGACGGTGCGTGGCGGCTCCTGCGTGACGGCGGACGGTCACATCCGCGCCAGCTATCGCAGCTTCTTCTACCCCGATGCGCGCTGGCAGTTTCTCGGGCTGCGCCTGGCAAAGGACGGGCATGCCTGAAGAACTCAATACGCTGATCGCAGGACTGACCCGGCCGCAAAAAACCGTTTCGCCAAAGTACTTCTACGATGAGACAGGGTCCGGGCTGTTCGAGGAGATCACGACGCTGCCCGAGTACTACCTGACGCGGACTGAGCTCGGCATCATGCGCGAGCACATCGACGAGATGATTGCGCTGTTCGGACCGCAAGCGAGTCTCATCGAATTCGGAAGCGGCTCGAGCCTCAAGACACGCATGCTGCTTGAGCACATCGACAACCTCGCCGCCTACGTGCCCGTCGATATCTCTGAGGAGCATCTGCTTGCCAGCCAACGTGCGATACAGGACGAGTTTCCACACATCGATGTGCTGCCTGTGGTCGCGGACTTTACTCACACATTCAGTCTGCCGAACCCCGTCACGATGCCGCTTCGAAATATCGTCTACTTCCCGGGCTCTACGATTGGCAACTTCGAACACGATGATGCGATGGAGTTGTTGCGCGTCATGTACCAGGAGGCCGGAAAAGGCGGTGCGCTGCTAATCGGCGTTGACCTGCAGAAGGACCCTGCGGTCATCAACGCCGCCTACAATGACAGCGCCGGCGTTACGGCGCGCTTCAACCTGAACATCCTCAGGCACCTGAACCGCGAATTCGGGAGTAACTTCGACCTGGACGCCTTCGAACACAGGGCGGCCTATCGCCCTGACGAAGGACGGGTTGCCGTTGAGCTGGTCAGCACACGCCAGCAAGCCGTGAGGCTCGGGGATTCCGATATTGCTATCGATAAGGATGAGACGATTCTCACCGAGTACTCGCACAAGTACACGCTCGATGGGTTCGCGAGGATGGCCTCACGTGCGGGATTCGAAGTTCAGCAGATCTGGACCGATCCCGAACAATGGTTCAGCGTCCAGTTCCTGGTGCGCGACTAGTCTGTCGGCGGCACGAATTCCTTGGGCGCTGCTGAACCTCCAGTGAAGAAGAACTTCTCCATCTCGTCCTCGAGGAACTTGCGCGCATCGGGCTCGATTGGCGTCAGGCGATACTCGTTAATCAGCATGGTCTGGTGGGCAAGCCAGCGCTGCCAGGCTTCTTTCGACACGTTGTCGTAAATTCGCTGGCCCAGTTCGCCCGGGTACGGCGCGTAGTCGAGGCCCTCGGCCTCTTCGCCCAACATGACGCATTTAATCGTACGAGACATTCTTCAGGCCCTAAGTTTCGCTAGCAGTTTGTTGACAGGAGCGGCCACGCCGCCCGGCAGTTCATCACCAAGCCGATGCCACGTGGAATCGGCAGAGTCGGCTACTTTACTCAAAGGCGCGGCGATGCGCACGACAATCGGCTGAATATCGAGATCGAAGTGACTGAAACTGTGGCGCAGGAGTTCCCAGGTGTCACTTTCCGCGATCTCACTCCTGAGGCGCTCACTGCACCAGTCTTCCACAGCCCCGCTCGTCACTTCCGGCAGGCTCCACAAGCCGCCCCAGATGCCGGCCTCGGGGCGCCGCTCCATGTAGACATGCCCGTCGTGCCGGGCGATCACCATGGTTGTTACGCGTAGCGGCTTCTCTTTTTTCGGCTTGCGTCCCGGGTAAGACGTAACTGTGCCTGATTCGTGAGCAATACAATCAGCGGCCACGGGACAGCGGCCGCAGGCCGGCTTGCTGCGCGTGCAGAGCGTTGCACCCAGATCCATGATCGCTTGCGTATACTCCGCTGTCCGTCTGGCCGGCGTGTTCTGCTCGGCTATTTCCCACAGGCGCTTCGATACCGATGTCGTACCGGGCCAGCCCTCCACCGCCTGGTGCCTGGCCAGCACTCGCTTCACGTTGCCATCGAGAATTGCATGATGCTGGTCGAAGGCCAGCGACAGGATGGCGCCGGCGGTCGAGCGACCAATGCCTGGCAAGTCGGTCACCGCCTGGAGCGTATCGGGAAACACGCCGCCGTACTCATCTCGTACTACCCGCGCGGCGCGATGCAGGTTTCTTGCTCTTGCGTAATAGCCGAGGCCGGACCAGTGCTGCAGGACCTGGTCCTGGTCCGCGTTCGCCAGCGATACCACGTCCGGGAAGCTCTGTATGAAGCGCTCGAAATAGGAAATGACCGTCTGGACCTGTGTCTGCTGCAGCATGATCTCCGACACCCAGATTCGATAGGCGTCTTTCACCTGCTGCCAGGGCAGGTCCTTGCGACCGTGTACATCAAACCAGGCGAGCAAGCGTTCCGGGAATGCCGGCGACCCTGTCATCGATCGAAGATGTCTTTCAGCTTGTCCTTGAGGAGATCTTCAACTTCTTCCTCAACGCGCTGGCGAAACAGTGCTTCGATGTCAGGCGCAACCTTGGGGTCACTCAACGACCCCGTGATCTTGAGGGGTATGACCGTCTTCGTGAAGTCCTCGATTTCCTCCGGCGTTGCTTCTTCCAGCGCCTCGGGCTTTTCGAACACGCGTGCCTTCAGACTGTAGTCCACGGTGCCCGCCGGGATGTTGACGTCGCCGTTGCCAGTCAGCTGCATGAACGGCAGGTCGGCAACCAGGTCATCGTTGCGCATGATGCCGTTGGTAACAACCCCGGTCGCCGTGACCGAGCTGAACCTGGTACGCGCAGGCAGGACCGGTTCAGGCGGCGTTTCTTGCTTGAGTAGCGCCCGCGCCTTCCGCAGCTCGTACCAGACGTCCGTCCCTTCGTAAGTACCGTCCATCAGTTCAAAGTTCATGCTGCCGCCGAGCGAACGCTGCACTTCACCAAGGTCGTTGCCACTGCCCGACAATTTGAAGTTGCCGTTGATCGAACCAGTGATGTTGTCCTGTTCGAACATGGCGCGGGCAAGCTTCGCAAGATCGACGCCTTGTACTGTTTCATTCATCGAAAGCACGGGGCTTGCCGCCCTGGCATCGATGCGCACATCACCACTGTAAGAACCGCCATACAGGGCCGCTGTTATCGGATGAATTCGAAGGTTGCCTCCGGATGCATTGAGCGTCAGCGATACCTGATCGAGTTGCAGCCCGCCGATCATCACGGTACCGATCTCGAGGTCGCCACGCGCATTGAGCGGCTTGATCAGGTCGGCCGGGACTTCCACAGGTGCCGTATCATCGGGTACGTCACCATTCTCTGCTGACGGCGGCGCCATGTAGCGATTCATATCCAGCGCGTCAGCGCTGAGCTTGAGCAGGAACCTGCTCTTGCCGTCAGTCGGCACGGTCATCGAACCCGTAAAGGTCGTGTCATCGAGCTCGATAGTCAGGCCCGTCAGGCTGATGTTGTTTTCCCGGACGTAGGCTTTTGCAGCCACGCTCATGCTGCTCAGCGCATTCGGGTCGGCCGTCTCCGGAGACTCGATTTCCATAAGGTGCATCAGGCCGCGCGGCGAGAACGGTTCAATCCGCACCTGGGCCGTCGGCCTGATCTCATCGGCGTAGGAGAAAGTCTCGACCTCGGCATTGATATCGATATCAAGCACCGAGATCGCCAGCGGCTCAATGCTCAACGTATTCTCGGTGCTGTTGATTTCCATACCCGCGGTTTCAAAGCTCATGCGGGTCGGCCCTTCGACGAGGCCTTCAGCCTGGCCCTGCATCGAGAAACCGTCCAGCGCGAAAACACCTGTCTCCCGGTCGAACGCGACCACGGTTTCGACCTCGATATCGCCCGACAGGTCGCCGGGCTGCACGGCGAAGTGCAAACTGCCCGTGAGCGGTATCGGTTCGGCCTCGCTCGAGACCCGGCCGATCGAGAGATTCACGTCGGTTAGCTCGTAACGATCGCCTTTTTGTGCATGTGCGTAAGTGATCGAAGCATTGCTGATATCGACACCCGATATGTCCAGCGACCCGCCAGCGGATCCCGGCTCCGCAGAAGCCTCCTCACCATCACCTGCCTCGAGCAGGTCATCCCAGTTGGCGCGACCGCGGCCATCCACCTCGAAATGCAGGCGCAGACCGCTTATCTCGGCAGTGCCTATCTCGGCTTGCTGCCGCAGGAGGAGCGGCAGGATGCGCACGCTCAGGCGCGCCTCGTCAAACTCGGCAAAGGGCTCGTCGCCGAAGCCCTCCGCATTGCCGAGCGCGGCGTGGCCGACCTCGACGGCCAGCCACGGGAACAGTTGCACCGAGATGTCGCCATCTATACGCAGCTCGCGGCCGGTCGATTCCTGCACGGCGGACGCGATGTCCTCGCGAAAATCGTTGGGATCGAAGAATAGGGTCAGGGCGATCGCGGCTAGCGCGAAAACGGCAAGAAATGCAGCGATAACCCAGGCGAAAATCTTGGCAGGACGGCCCATTTTGGCACCTGTTGGTAGTGGACCCGTAGAGTATCAAATCAGACGAAAAACGGGCCGCATTTGCGGCCCGTTTCGTCGAAATATCTGTCGTTTTATTCGTCGCAGATTGAGACGTCTCCATTCAGTGTGGATACGGTTACGCGGGCGTTACCGCTACCTTCCTGGAAGCTGAGCTCCCATCCCGGCGTGTACTTGCTCGTCCGTTCGGCCTTCGGGCCGTAACAGTTGCGGATATCGCCATTGAACGTGTCGATGTCGTAGCGACCGCTGACCCTGTCATCAAACTCGATATCCACGTCACCGTTGACGGTCTCGGCCTGCAGCTTGCCACCATCACGCAGTTCGGCATGGAAGAAAATTTCGCCGTTGACAGTGTTCAGGCTGGCGCGCGAGAACGAGCCCTCGTCCACAATCGAGTCGCCGCTGACGGATTCCGCAACAACGATGCCCGCTACGCGGAACAAGGTCACATCGCCAGATACCGTGTTGGCGCGTGTTTCAGCGTCCTTGCCCTGGCCGTTGACCTCGACGTCACCGCTGACGGATTCTGCCGAAACGTCATTCTCGCCAGCCTCGGTATCGATATCTCCGCTGACCGAATTCAGGCTCTGCTCACCGCCGACATCAGTGACTGAGATATCCGCGCTGACCGTACCTACGTCGATCGAACTGTCTTCCGGCACCTGGATGTGCAGGTCGCTCTCGATTCCGCTACCGCTTCTCTTCGGTACCTTGACCTTGACCGTAACCCGGTCGCCGTCACGCTCGAGAATGAGCTCTTCGACATTGCGGCCCAGTTCGCCGGTTACCGCAACCTCATTTCGTGACCAGCCCGCGATCGTCACCTCACCGGCAATATTGGACACGTGGACATGGCCGTCGGCAGCCGCATCGATCTGCTTGTCGACCTCGTCAGCCGTGGCCGGCAGCGCAATCAGTGTGCCTAACAAAACTACAGTCAGTCTTTTCATCATACTTCTCTCTTCAAACTCCGGTCGGCAGCACGCCGACTAGATGTCGTTTCTCTTCATTACGTTGCGCGTCAGGCCACCGACCCGGCGCAGTAACGTCAACTCTTCCCTGTAGGCCTGCAGCAGCATTTGCTGCAAACGCATGTTGTCTGGCTCTTCTTCGAGCACGGCGTTGATATCGACGATCGCCTGGTGGATCAGGTCGAGGTTCGCCTGGATATCGTCGCGTGCTTCGGGAGACAGGCGATCCAGCTCGACATCGAGCTCAGCACGCAGACCGTTCCGCGCGTCCTGGAACCCCGGGCCAAGATGGTAATTGCCGCCAAAGGATGCTTGCTCGAAGACAAGTTCCGGCTGAATGATCACACCAGGCCCACGGTCGTCTTTCACCATGACATACGTTAAAAACGATGACGCGCCAATGAGTAACACGACGGCAGCCGCCTGCGCGAACATCGGTGTCCACCGCGAGCGCTGTGGCGTGCTTATCGCTGCAGCTATGTCCGGCCACAAGTCGCGTTCAGGTGATATTTCCGTTGCGAGTTGCCGTGCGGCCCGGTCCAGTTTGTCGTCAAATTCTTCAGTCATGCTGTAAATCCCTGGCTCTCCAGTTGTTGCACCAGCAGCCTCCTTGCCCGGTGCAGTTGTGCCTTGCTTGTCCCTGCCGCGATGCCGAGCATCCCGGCGGCCTCCTCATGGCTGTAGCCATACACGGCGTTGAGGACGAAAACGTGCCGTGCTCTTTCCGGCAGCCTGTCGACCGCCTCTGCCAGGTCCCGCAGCTCACCGGTGTCGCCGGTGCTTACCCGGGCCGGCTGCACATCCGCGACAGCCTGGATCCGATCCCGCTCCCGCTTCGACTTGCGAATCCTGCCGAGGACAGCGTTGACCGCGATGCGGTGTAGCCAGGTCGCAAATGCGCTGTCACCTCGAAACTTGTCCATTTTGTTCCACGCCTGGATAAAGGCCTCCTGCGTACAATCCTCGGCTTCACTGACGTTTCCCGTCATCCGCAGGCAAAGTCCGTAGATCTTGTCTGCGTGCAGCCGATAAAGGGCCTCAAATGCTCGCGCATCTGCTCGCTGGGCCTGGCGTATCCAGGCCTCCTCTTCCACGACTTTGTCTGTTCCGGCATTTGCCATGCCCTGACTATAGTCGCTGCCTTCCGCGGTCAAAAGCGCTTCCAAATGGCTTTTCTCCCTTTATCTTGACCTTTGGATGCCTGTGCCTCCATGAGGGTTTGAATGATCTCGGCCCAAACGGTAAAAAAACCTCTTAAGCGACTGTCTTTTCTTACTATTCTGTTATCATGCGATTGGCCTAAACGAACCCCGATAACAACATATGGCACGTTTTCAAACCTGTCCGTCCGATAGTCAAATCGATTCATCTGCGGCCAACGTGCCCCTGATGGTTGCGGCTTCCTAAGATGTCAGGTCATTCCATTCTTTATCTTGGCCGCGGTGAATTCGCCGCCGATTACCTGTCCGAACTCGAAACCCTGTCGTGTTGCACGATGCTGACGCGCTGCAATTCCTTCGAGCTGCCCGACGATGCGTCGAGTGTTGTGGACCTCGTTCTGCTCGAGGCCGGCCCCATGATCGCTCAGTCCGGACAGTCGCTCGGCGAACTGATCCAGACGCTCGACCCTTACCCGGTCGTGGCGCTGACACAGAGAGCGCACGAGCACCGTGGCATCGCCGCCGTGCGCGCCGGAGCGCAGGGCTACATCTGCATCGATGACGTTACTGTCGAGGCTCAGGACGCCGCATTCGACCATGCCGTCCAACGCAACCGCCTGCAGCAGCGCCTCTCGGATACGGACGTGACGGTTCTGTCGGTACTTCGCAATATCAATGACGGCGTGATCATCGTTGACGGCGACGGGCACGTAATGGATATCAACCCGGCTGCCAGGAGCATCCTCGGTCTCGGTGCTCGTAGCCAACCGGAGCCCACGTGGGAGCAGACGTTCTGCTGCATCGATGGCAATGGCGACAGCTACCGGAATGCGCACGAGCTGCCGCTCATGCGCGCTCGCAATGGCGAGAAGTTCTCCGACCAGGTGGCGATCTACCGCACACCCGAAAATCCAGACGCTGTGCTTAGCATCAACGGCCAGGGTCTGTACGACGGCAATCGCGAACTCGTCGGCGGCGTCATCACGTTCCGGGACATCACAGAGATTACGCACCGCACGACGGAGCTCGAAAAACTCGCGCAGTATGACGAGCTGACGGGCCTCGCGAACCGCAGCCTCTTCACTGAGCAGTTGTCACGTGCGATTGGCCGCAGCCAACGCAAGGGCGCGCCCCTTGCCACGCTGTTTATCGATCTCGACCGCTTCAAGTCAGTCAATGACACACTCGGCCACGATATTGGTGACGCCCTTCTCCGGGATGTTGCCGATCGCCTGAAGAGCAACCTGCGCATCGGCGACTTCACGGGCCGCTGGGGCGGAGACGAGTTTGTCGTTTGTCTCGAGGATTTTGGCGAGGCCGGCAATGCTGCGGCCGCGGCGCAGAAGTTGTTGCTGGTCCTGTCCGAGAAATACGAAATCGCCAACAGCGAAGTCTATGCGACGCCGAGCATCGGCATCGCCCTGTTCCCCGATTCGGGCGACACGGCCGAACGCCTGATCAAGGCCGCCGATGTCGCGATGTTCGAAGCCAAGAAACGCGGCGGCGGTCGCTTCCAGCATTACTCGAGCGCCCTGAACACGAAGCTTGCGCAGCGCGAGGAACTCGAAGTCGGGCTGCGGCATGCGCTCGTGCGCGACGAGTTCGTGTTGCACTACCAGCCGCGCATTGACCTGGCCTCGGGTCGCCTGATCGGCCTCGAAGCATTACTCCGGTGGCAGCACCCCCGTTTCGGCCTGTTGCCGCCCGGTCGGTTCCTGCCGATCCTTGAAAGCAGCGGCCTGATTCATTCGGCCGGCGAGTGGGTCATTGGCACGGCATGTCGCGCGCTTGCTGGCTGGCAACGCCGCTTTGAACTGCCCGATCTTTCGATCGCGATCAACCTGTCGCCGCAGCAACTCGTCCACAATCGCCTGGTCGAGGTGCTCAGGAAGACCCTGAACGACACAATGCTCGACCCGGGATGTATCGAACTCGAGATCGGCGATGGCGACGTCGTCGGCAAACGCAGCTCGGAAGTGGAAACGCTTAAGGCGCTGCGCAAACTGGGCGTACGGCTGTCACTCGACCATTTCGGCACCGGCGACGTGTCATTCGAGTCGCTCGACAACGGTTTCATTGATAGCTGCGTTCTCGATCGCGAACTGGTCGCCGACATCGTTGAGAACAACAGTCACCAGCGAATCGTCCGTGCGGCGATTGCGATGGCGCAGGGCCTGGATATCGAAGTCGCCGCCGAGGGTGTGGAAACACTGACGCAACTCGAGTTCCTGAGGAGCTGCAACTGCGATCTTGCCCAGGGCTTCCTGATCAGCCGCCCGATGCAACCCGAAAAAGTGTCGGCCATACTCCGCAGCGAGATCGCGGGTACGCCACTCCTTGCAAGAGGCATGCCCTAGCCGGCGTTTGCCTCGCAGTTCCAGCACGCTCCGAACTGCCCTTCATTCTGCTCACCACACTGCTTGCAGTGCCAGGGCTCTCCTGGACTTTCGGCGTCCACCGACTCGATGAGTTGCATAGCACGATCGAAGTCCAGATCGTTGATCACCCAGAGTTGCGGCCACGTCTCAAACACAGGCATTTCGCCCATGATGCCGCCCAGGTGCTGGTTCCGAATCTCTGTACGAATACCTTCCGCCTGGAGGATGTTCTTGTAGTGCGCGATCGTGACGATCGTTTCGGCTGATGTCAGTTTTTTCATTGGCCTTCGATCATCATATGGTGGCTCCACGAGCACCAGCAATATTCCGCCCGATGTCTATACTGAGGTGGTTACAACAACAATAATCAGAAAAGGGGATAAACATGCTCAAGAAGATTTTACTCGCGACCGTAACATCAATGTTCCTGCTGCTGTCTGCTGGCGCCAGCGCCGACGCTGTTTCAGTCGTTTACTCATGCACGCTCAACGAAGGCAAGACATCCGATGACGCGCACTCTGTAAATGCGCAGTGGCTGCAATGGGCCCGGGCCAAGGCCGGTACCGATGAAATTTCGAGTTCGTTCGTAACGGCCATCGTGGGCAAATTTGATGGGTTCATGTGGGTGGACACGTATAAGGACCTCGCAACCTGGGCCAAAGTCAACGCAGCCTCACTGAGAGAGGACAACCCTGAGCTTGCCGATGCATTCGATGCACTTCAGGAGTGCGAAAGCAACCGCCTCTACAACATAGAACCAACCAAGGCGGCTGAATAGTCAACCGAACAGGGACCTCAGGAAACGCCTGGGGTCCTCGTTCTTTTCCAGTACTTCCACCAGCGCCGACCCGACGATGGCGCCGCTGGCGTGTTGTCCGACGGCAGCAACGTCTTTTGCCTCGCGAATACCGAAACCGGCACATACCGGGATGCTCGACATACCTGACACCTTGTCGAGGTAGTCGGTCAGGTCGGCCGGCAAGCCCCCGCCACCGCCCGTGATGCCTGTGATCGTCACGGCGTAAACGAAGCCCCGGGACGCGTCGCACAAGGTCTGCAAGCGATCATCCGGCGTCGCCGGTGTAACGAGCTGAATCAATCCGAGTCCTTGTGCTTCAAGCGCTTCGCGCAGCTCCGCGGACTCCTCAAACGGCAGATCGGGCACGATGAAGGCGCACACGCCCGCCGCCAGCGCCCGTTGCGCCAGCCTGTCGTAACCGAAAGCCAGCAACGGATTCAGGTAGGACATCATGACCAGCGGCGCATCGATCTCGCCCGGTGCCGTGTCGAGCTGGTCGAAGATCCACTTGAGGCTCACTCCTTTCCTGAGTGCCTCGAAGCTCGAACGCTGGATCGTCATGCCGTCGGCCATCGGGTCCGAGAACGGTATACCCAGCTCCACGACCTCACCCGCCTCAGCGACGGCCTTGAGTGTGTCAATAAACCCGGATGGCTCCGGGTAGCCCGCTGTAATGAATGGCACGAGCGCCGGTCGGCCGGCGTCGTTTGCGGCTGTCAGCGCCGCCCCGATACGTTCATGCGCCTGCATGGCTGCGAATCCTCGCGGGGTAT
>Ga0224508_10005100_pt1 | contig 10635 bp, 8 predicted proteins | sample SF_Jan12_sed_USG_4_FD_170157 | JGI IMG/M metagenome (GOLD analysis project Ga0224508, IMG submission 170157) | Sediment microbial communities from San Francisco Bay, California, United States - SF_Jan12_sed_USGS_21 | ecosystem: Environmental > Aquatic > Marine > Sediment | place: USA: California... | reverse complement strand
CCCCGCATTTCTGGAAGACCTTACTATTGGGCCACTACAAGAGCAGCCCTTTGTATGACAGGGTGTTCGTCATATTCCGGGACGGTAGAGACGTTATGGTTTCTGCCTATCACCATTTCTTATTCGAGAACGAATGGAACGACCCTCGAACCGCAGACTGGGCGCGTCGGGAAATCAACTATGGCCCCGAAGACGAGCCGTACGCCAAATTTGATGACTTCGTAGAGTGGATGTTTACCGGGTACTGCAAGGGAGTCATGCGGTTCTCGTGGGCAGAGTTCGCCCGCTCCTGGATCGATAAGGATGTCCCGAAGGTTTTTTATGAGAGAATGCTCACAGAGCCAGTGCGTGAGCTGCACCAGCTGTGCCAGGCGCTTGGAATTAGCGTAGGAGAGCAGCGCATCAGGGAGATCGTCTATGAGAATAGTTTTGCGGCGCAGACCGGACGGAAACGTGGAAAGGCGGTACAGAAGGACTCAAGTGCTTTTGCCCGTAAAGGCATTGCCGGTGACTGGAAGAACGTGTTTGACAAGAGGTCTGCCGAGATATTCGACCACTACGCCGGCGCGGAATTGATCGCACTTGGGTACGAAGAAGACCGGAGCTGGTTCGACCTGGAAGAGAATATCGGTGATTGACTCGTTGCTACAACTGCATGTCCCACTGAGGGTAGAGGCTAAGATGGCATGGCCACGCTGATCAATGCCACGCTGCTGTTGCTGGCCTCGACCGTGGCACTTGTGCCGCTGCTCTGGCGGAAACAGAGCAGTTGGTTGGATCCAATGGTGCTGTTTGGTGGCACCGTTTTCGTGTGGGGATTCGGCAAATATCTCTTTCTGACCTTTAGCAAGCCAGTTGACGGTCTCCCCGCCTGGGCAATTGCGGCTGACTTGCAAAATGGTGTCCTTGCTATCTCGCTTTTCTGCCTTGCAGCTATTGTCGCCTATGTCGCGACTCGATCGGCCGCAGGGGCACCAAAACCGGTTGCCGCTCAGGCCACACTCGACATGCGAATCATCTATTTCGCATCGATGATTTTGACGCTGATTTCTTTGTCCGCCTTCGTCGCCATACTCTACTCTCCTGATATCGCGATCAGTTGGGACGCCATATCGGCCAAGCGCTTTCTGGATAGCGACCTGGGTCCAGCTGCGCGCGTCGGATCAATCGAATACCTGCTCTACAAAGCTACCTTGATGGCGCGCGTGCCACTGTACGCAATATTGGTTGGCGTCCTATTGCGTCGCAAAGCCCATGCTCTGGATACAGTGCTGTTGACGGTGAATTTCCTCTGTATATTCGTCGTCGCGTTCATCTTCAGCAATCGTTTCAACCTGCTTTTGGGTTTCGTAGACATGGCGGCGATCGCCGCGGTCTTCGTCCGCCGCATCATCAGTCCTCGATTCGTTCTTCTTGGCCTCGGCGTTTTTGCTGCCATGATTCTTGCGTCAGAGCTGAGAATGGGAGAGGGACGTGATCGCTCTGTACTGGAGCATATTTACGAAGGTAGATATTTCGCCGACGTCGAACGCACAGATAAGGTGATCGACTACTATGAAACCGCCGAACACCTCCACGGCAAGACTCTTTATGGTTGGCTCTTTATCGCTCTTCCCTCGTCATATGGGGATGGTGGCGAAGCGTTCTTGAATATGGGGTGGAACATCGGGTATCACGTTTTTGGCCTGAAGATGAGCGGCGTTCCACCAGGTTTCATCGGCGAGCTCTACATGAATTTCGGTTCGATGGGCATCCTGATCGGTGGACTCCTTTTTGGGATAGTTTCTGCTTACGTTGCCATGAGATTACACGACAGGTCAAAAATTAGCTGGCTGGCCGTCCTCCTCGCCCTGATCGCGATTCGGGTCGGTCTCGTGCTCTTCAACGGCAATTTAGGAACCGCCATGATCAAGATTGCGCTCGAGGCACTGCCCGCCGCTTTCCTGATTTGGGTGGCAACCAGAAGCTGGGTCAGCCGCCGGGCGCGCATAGGATCAGCTCAATACTCCGAGGCACAGGGACACTAGTCGGATTCGGGCGTGGCTGAACAGTCGCCATGATTCGATACCTGGCGCCCGGGCGCGAATATGGCTGCACCATAGGGCTGAAGCACATGGAGAGCGTCCGTGTCTCCCGACCACCGGGCATGGTCGACCGGCGCGCCGGAGTGCCTGAACCGCATAGGCCCGGCTTCCCCATCGCCGAAATAGAGAAACACCGTTCCACGTACAAATGGCCGGCAGTATAAGCCGCCTCCCAGAGCCCGGTAAGCGGGTGTCTTTGGAAGGCCTAGTCCAGCAAATGCCGCGGCTGGAAGCAGCGACAGCGCCTCGCTCTCCGGGTGTGCCGAATCCCGATAGCGCAGCTCTGCGGGGGTACGGTAGCGATCCCCGAACTTGTAGTAGATCGCAGGCACACGGGAGTCTTGCGGGAGACGTTGTGAGCCGATTAGAAACTCTGCATGACAGAATGTTCGCTGCTCCCGCACGGTTGAAAGTTGCGGCCGGCCCTTGGCGGTTGCCAGATCGTAGCTTCCTCGATCGTCCCAGTCGGCCAGATTGGTTTTCATGAACAGTTTCTTGCCTCTCTCGGCTGCGTCCCGCATCAAGTCCCAGTCTTCCCGGACTTCCATCTCGGTCTTGTAGGCCCGCACGCCGTAGAACTCGATATCCCGGTAGTCCGACACCTCCTTCGGACTGCGCTTACGCCTGTAAGCAATGCAAAAATCCTCATCGGCGGCACCGTGCGGACCTTGCCCGGACTCCGGAAATAGGAGAGCCACGTTACGATCTACACGCCATACCTTGTCGGACACTCCATTGAAGAAGATTTCTTTATTTGGATTACCGGTCCGAAGCGCCTCGATAATCTTGGGTAAATCGCGATTATAGGCGGCGATGATTTCAGCGTAGCGCTCCAACCCGAGCGCCGTCTGCCAGAACCAGCGCATGCTGCATGCAGACTGAAGGGCCGCATTGGGGTGCTTGCGGCGTACTCGAAGCGTCTTCGGGTTCAGGAAGGACGGATCTGCATCCGGGCAGAGACTGTCGCCTCGATTGTCCAATGGATTACCGCCTCCGATGGGATTCAGTGAATCCAACACAACGCAGTCGAATGGGGAATCCTCTGATTGCAGTAGATTACTGATCGCATCAACAACCCAGGCACGCTGCTCTGGATTTCGAACGTCCAGAAAGTAAACGTGGGGGTTGTTGGGAGGGTGTATAGGCTCCCCTTTACTGTCACGCATGATGAATTCGCGCGTATCTTCGCCGTTTCGCTCAACGGCAGCGATCAGCGTCTCGCGAACGTAAGGATTGCCTCCACCTCGCTCCGCGCCCTCTTTGGATGGTGGAGGTGCATCCTTCAACAGAAAGTCGCGCTGCGCTCGGCTCATCATCCGCGTCACGATGCTGGAAGGCTTCCAGTATAAGCAGACCTTTAACTTCGAGTTACTTGCCTTTAGGAGGCGAGCATCGGCCATACTGTTATAGTAGTTCCAACCGCCATGCGCCTCTGAGAAGAATACGTAACTAGCATGTGCCGCAATGGTCCGTACCTGTTCGTCCGTAAAACGACTATCCGGCTGTCGCTCTTGTAAAGAGACGCCGCTCCAGATGAAGTCGTAGCCGGCTGACGCGTCGGCGCATCCCAAAAGTAAAAAGGACACGAGCGTTGTCAAAGCGGGCGCGCCAAGAAAAGATGTGAATCCTTCTCGAGACATCTATACAGCCTTGGTCGGGCCAGCGAGTTTGGCGAGGGTTTTGAATATCAGCTGAATATCATGCATGAGACTCCATTCGCGCACATAGCGCAAATACAACTCCAACTTGAGCGGCATGACTCGCTCTACGTAGTAGAGTTCCGGATCTGCAGCTTGCGCCAACAATGCAGTCTCGTCAAGGAATTCGATAGCTGCTAGATCGGTGATGCCTGGTCGTACTGAAAGAACGATGTCTCGACTATCGGGCGGATACAGCGCAACATATTTGGGTACCTCGGGCCTTGGTCCCACCAGGCTCATCTCTCCACACAGCACATTGAAGAGCTGCGGCAATTCGTCGAGCTTGTATTTTCTCAAATACTCGCCTGCTCGGGTGATCCTACTGTCCCCCGCGACCGTGATTTGCGGCGACCCCTCACGCTGCACGGTACACATTGTGCGAAATTTGCAGATTCGGAACATGCTGCCGTATCTGCCGACTCTCGTCTGCCGAAAGAAGACAGGCCCTGGGGAGTCAAGCTTGATAACAATGCCGACGATTAGAAACAGTGGCGCTAGGAGTACCAGCCCGAGGAGCGAACTTACAAAATCGAAGGCCCGTTTACACCCGAGTGCCGCTCCGCCTCTTTTGGCTCGCGCCGCGTCAACGCTCATTCCGAGACAGTATGCTGCTGACGGTATCGGCAATCCGTCCGACGTCGCCGTCTGACAAATCGGGATAAATGGGTAGACTGACCACTTCCTCATACACGCGGCTGGCAACCGGGAAATCCTCCCTGCGCAGGTCATAGCGTTCCTGCCAGTACGGTTGCAAGTGAAGGGGGATGTAATGAACGCTGGTTCCGATACCGGCCGCGCTCAGTTCATCAATGAACTGATTGCGGTTGATGTTTAGCCTGTCAAGCTCCAGTCGTACTACATAGAGATGCCATGCATGCTGATCATCGAGGCGCACCTTGACCGGTAGCCGCAGCGGGCAATCCCGAAGCGCCTCATCATAGAGCTTGGCAATATGTTCTCGAGCCTGCCTGAATCTCTCTGCTTTGGCGAGCTGTTTGAGCCCTATGGCCGCCGCCACGTCCGGCATGTTGTATTTATAGCCGGGCGCGATGACCCTGTAATACCACGCAGGCGTGGTCGACCGGTGCCGCTCGAATGCGTCCCGGTCGATGCCGTGCAGGCGCATCACCTTCATCCGATTGGCCAGTTCCGGACGATCCGTGGCGACCATTCCTCCCTCGCCTGTACAGATGGTCTTGTTCGCGTAAAAGCTGAACACCGACACATCGTCGGGCAGAGCGCCGACGAAACGGCCCTTGTATTTTGCGGGAAACGCATGGGCAGCGTCGCACATGACCGCGCAACCGTACTCCGCGGACAAGGCAAGAATCTCATCCATATCACACGCCTGGCCCCCGTAGTGCATAGGAATGATTGCCTTTGCCTGGCATCGCCGCAATGCATCCCGCAAACATTCCGGATCCAAGTTAAGTGTGAGAGGATCAATATCGGCGAAGACCGGATCTGCACCCAGGTAGCGAATCACTTCTGCAGTTGCCGTAAAGGTAAATGGCGTCGTGATCACTTTGTCTCCAGGGCCAATTCCCAGCGACTCAAGCCCGAGGTGAAGACCCGCGGTCGCGGAGTTTACTGCGATTGCATATTGGCAACCAAGGAACTCAGCGAACTTAGCTTCGAACTCACGAGCGTTGGGGCCAGTTGTTAGCCACCCGGAGCGGATGACCTCCGCCGCTGCGGCCGCCTCCTCCTCTCCTATGCAGGGCCTCGCGAAGGGAATGAAATCCGAGCTGTTCGATGAGTGAGAAGACATCAGTGTGGGACGTCGCATTACCCGCTACTGTTTCCGAAAGAGATACCCACGGTCATCCTCACCGAATGGGCCAAAACCGTGCGACGACAGAAAATCGCCAGCGTCGGGAGTGATTATGGAAACGTACTCCACAATCGATAGAGTCTCTACGGCGCCTCTCAATACCTGCATCTCCGAGCCATTGGTAGTGATGCTGAGCAACTTGATATTCTTAATTCCACTGTCGGCCACTATGTTGTCCAGAGTGTCCACTTCGATATCGGTAGCCTCAAAGCCGGTTCGGTCCCGGCCGTCCACGACGACCTCTTCAACCAGATTGGAAGCCGGATGATCGGGGTTGATCAAGAACCGCAAACGAGCCTTCTTGTCCCACGCCCCGGTTGGGACCACAGTGATCTGGGACATCGCGTGTCGCTTTGCGAAGCCATTCAGCGCCTGGACGTTACTGTTTGACGGCTCAACAACGACAACTCGGCCATCGTTGCCGACAAAACGGGCAAAATGAGCAGCCCTCGAACGACCGGCCCGCAGAGTGTCCCATGGCGCTCCGACCTGTACGGCGGCATCGCCGTGACCAAGCAATTTATATGGCTGGCGGAAATGGCGCCACACCCCTCCAACGCCGTACTTTAACCAATCGGGCAGCCGCCAGAGCAGGACATACGCTGCCTTTCTTAGCAGATTATGGGCCCGGGAGAGGCGATTCGCTCTATATAGCACAAGATTTCCTGATATCACGCAGCAAGGGGTCGGGCTCAATTCTACATATAATCAAGCGTCCGTAACATCGGTTCGATTTCACGGAGGACAGCAACCTTGCTCTCGTCGGACACTGCCTGATCCCACGACCTTCCTATTCGGGTTCTCAAGGTTCGCCGGTATTGCTCGAGAATCCGAGTCTCATCCGGCAACTCCAGCCATCGAACCAGCTCGATCAGAGCCGAGTCGGAGGCAATCAGATCTTCATAGCGGATCTCTCTGTAGCGAAGCGTATCGTCAACTGCTCGCGCCTCTTGGACGCTGGACACGCTGGCAACCCATTGCCTGGCACATACCGCAGCAATCGGCAGGGAGGACGCGTCGACCTCGATTCCAGGATAACGAACACCCCAGATTGCCGTTTCCCGGGAGCGCGAACCGGTCCTCATACGGTTACCCAAATACCAGAGCGCGTATTTATAGTTACTTAGAGGAAAAGAGCGAGCTTTCCTGAGCAGATACCGCCAGTCGGTGCCCGACTGCCACTGTGCAATAGAGGACGCAACGACCTCGCGGCCGTCGCGGATGATATGGACGAAGTCCGCATTCGGAAGCACACGGGCCACGAAGGGCAAGCGTAGCGTGTTCGATACCGTCTTCTCCAAGAGACGCTTGCCATCATCCATACCGCCCATGCCTGCCGCTTTGCGTAATTCCGCACGAATACGGCTACGCGTTTTATCCCCGCACAATGATGGGGGAAGCGCGTCATCGGGATGGGATTCATTACCGGACCGCCATACATAGTTGAGATCGTATGGTGTGGCTGCGACCGATTCACTCGCGGCAAGCGTATTTCTCAGGAACTTGGTCCCGGAGCGCGCTGCCCCCAGGATGACGATCGGTCTGGAAGAAAGATTGCTTGCCACGGTTACAAGCTGGCTATCAACCTGGACCATTCGTCAAGTGTCTTGCTTTCATCGAACAGGCGTGGACCGATCTCTGCGGCACGACGACCGAGATCCGCGCATCGGTCACGATCTTCCGCCAAACTGCCGATTGCTCGGGCCAGGGCGCGCGGATCGGCCGGTGGCACGGCCATACCAATTTGCTCTTTGCACACCAGCTTCGCAAGATCGCTGGTCGGTTCAACGCACACCAATAGTGGCCGCCCTTCTCCAAGATAGGTCATGGTCTTGCTCGGATAGGCGTATTGCGATATGCAGGGCGCAAGACTGACCAGACAGATATCCGACTCGCGGATCATGGTTCTAACAACACCGACCGGCTGATGTGGAACGAAATGAATGCTTTCCCCAACCCTGCCTCCAGCGCGCGCGCGCAATTCCTCAAGTGCCGTTCCATCTCCTACGAAGACCATTTCCCAGTCGCTGCGCCCGTCCAGTAACGTCAACGCGTCGATCACAGTCTCAAGACCCTGAAATCTGCCAATGTTACCGGTGAAGATGACGCGTAGGCGACTGCTCCGTTTTGCGAATACGCTCGGCTGCTCGGCTGGAGGAGCTTGACCATTAGTCACATTGAAATTGTTGATGACGAGTACCGGAGCATGTTCTGTTCCAGGCCGTTCATGGATCGCAGCTCGCATGTCGTCAGAAAGTACAACGACATGATTTGCGCCACGACAGTTTCTTGAGTCCACCCGCCGCAGCAAGCCAAACAAAATGGGGTTGCTGAACTCACCCGAGATACTGCCAATTTCGGGATGAATATCCATGCAATGATAAATTAGGCGGGCCCCTGTGATTCTCGCCGCATACCTTGCGAAGGCGGCAGCGATTACGGGCGGAGTCGTTCCGACCATGATGACATCGAATCGGCGGCGTCTTATGGCATAGAAGAAGATGGTAAACACCCAGATCAATGCGTTGAGCAAACGAATCGATGCTCCCCGTCCTTTCTCCCTGAGCAAAGCGACCCTCCGGACTCGGACGCCGCCCTCGTACTCGATCGAATCACGGCGCGGGAGATCCGCCCCCGTCCTGTAAGATGGTTGGGTTGACAACACCTCGACCTGGTGACCGTCCTGCGCCCAACGCAGAACGATGGAGCGCAATATTACGCCGTAAGGGGCTGTATCCGGCCAGAAATAGCGATGAACCGCCAGGATTCGCCGCGGCCGCCCAAGGGGCGACTCAGTCGTAGTCATGCTTACGCAGTCCGTCCCAGCTATTGCTCAACTTCGCAGTCCCGACTATTAGGTTGACGACGCGTTGCGACACGTTGGGAACGGAGTATTCCACCGGGGCAGGCGGCACTACGCCCTTTGCCCAACAGTCCGTAACGACCTCTATGGACTGCAGGATGACGTCGGCGTCCAGACCGGTAAGGACGATGCTGCCGGTATCCAGAGCTTCCGGGCGCTCCATGGAGTTCCTGACTGTGATGGCCGGAAATCCCAGAATTGCCGATTCCTCGGAAATAGTGCCGCTGTCGGATAGCGTACAAAACGATTGTTGCTGAAGCTTGTTGTAGTCGAGGAAGCCGAAGGGCTTGGCAAAGGTAATCGCGTCGCTCACATGAGACTCGCCCAACGCCTGCAATCGTTTTCGGGTGCGCGGATGGGTCGACACGAGCACCGGGAGATCGAAACGTTCTTTCACTCTCCGCAGTGCCTGCAACAATGCAGACAGATTTTCCTTACTGTCGACATTTTCTTCTCGATGAATACTGGCAAGTATGTACTGCTTAGGTTGTAGACCCAGAGTATCCAGAACCTTAGATTTCTCAATCGCCGATCGGAAATGCTCCAGAACCTCGCGCATGGGGGAACCCGTAAGATACACGCGCCGATGGGGCATCCCTTCGGACAACAAATGCCGACGCGCATGTTCTGTATAGACTAGGTTGAAATCGCTGATCCGATCGATGATCTTGCGATTTGTTTCCTCCGGTACGTTGGGGTCGAAACAGCGGTTCCCGGCCTCCATATGATACAGCGGTATCTTCATCCGCTTCACCATGATCCCGGCGATGGAGCTATTGGTGTCCCCAAGAATAAGTACCGCGTCTGGTCGCTGTTCCCTCAGCACCCTCTCAATAGAAATCAATATGTTGCCGAGCATGCTCCCCAAAGAAGATACATCCGCGTTCAGAACAAAATCGGGATTGCGAATCTCCAGGTCCTGAAAGAATATCTCGTTGAGTTCGTAGTCGTAGTTCTGACCGGTGTGTACGATGACATGATCCGTGTAGCGATCCAGGGCTGCCATCACTCGCGATAGCCGAATTATCTCCGGGCGAGTACCCAGAATCGTCATGACCTTAATCTTGCTCATTGCGCAGTCCGTCCGTCCACGACCGGTTCGTGATAAGTGTCAGGATTATCGGGGTCGAAGATTTCATGGGACCAGAACAAGGTCAACAGCTCACCTTCGCCCGTGTTGGTGATGTTATGAGTATGTAAAGTAGGCATATCAATGAATACCGGCGTCTCTCCACTGACCCGAAACTCCTCGACATGGTCTCTGAATAGCCGGCGAATACGAATCAGCGCTTCGCCGTGGATAACCAGAAATCGCTCAACTTTCGCGAAATGGAAGTGATCGCCCCGGGTAACGCCCGGCCTGGTCGTCGACATGAACGCCTGTCCGCCATGATCGGATTTTACTGCTTCGAACAATGCGCCCCGGCTGTCCGTGCTAAGCTTGAGAGCTACGGGGTAGTAGTCAGGAAACAAGTACGATCGATAGGTATTGAAGAGCCGTAGATTAAAGGTGTCTCCCAATTTTGGAATGACGCCTTCTCTATAAGAACCAGCGATTCTACGCAGGCACTCCAACATTTCACTGACAAGAACGCGCCTACCATGTGTTCTAATGTCGCCACTTTTCTCTTCTTCTATGACCTGAAGGACCAAGGCTGCCACGTCCTGCGCGTGAAGCAGCTCAAGCTGGCCATCATTGTCTATTACGGGTTCTTGGCCATTCGCCACCTGATGACAAAAGGTAGAAACGACAGAATTGTAAAATGGTCGACCGCATTCGCCAAACACGTGCGGCAATATCAAGTTTGCGAGCGAGCCACCTGTGCGACCCCCCCATAGCGCGAAGATCTCGCTGGCTTTGCGCTTCGAACGTCCATAAGGTGTTTCGCCGTCCGCGTGGGTGGACGAAGAAAAAACCAGGTGGGGTTGCCGGCCGGTGCGCTCGAACGCAGAGACCAGAGTCTCGGCTAGAGCAATGTTAGTGCGTTCGAGTTCTTCCGGATCGCCCCGGTTCATACCTGCGAGATGCACTATCACCTCGCATTGCTCGACAAACTCATCGAGGCGCTCCTCCGACTCGAACGTGGAACGATCGGCGGGAATAACCCGGTAGGCGTCGGACTCCGAAAAAAGACGACAACGGAGGTGCCACCC
>Ga0224508_10005099_pt1 | contig 10638 bp, 10 predicted proteins | sample SF_Jan12_sed_USG_4_FD_170157 | JGI IMG/M metagenome (GOLD analysis project Ga0224508, IMG submission 170157) | Sediment microbial communities from San Francisco Bay, California, United States - SF_Jan12_sed_USGS_21 | ecosystem: Environmental > Aquatic > Marine > Sediment | place: USA... | reverse complement strand
CACTATCTGCGCACAAGCGCGCCCCCTCACAGCCGACGCCGTCATCGGGTTTCAATACCCAGGGACCGGAGGCGAATTCGTGCCGGTCGTGCATCCGGTGTGTCGCGACCGCCGGCAGTCCGTGATCGGCGAGCCGGCAGGCGGTTGCATGTTTACTGGCACAAATCCTCACAGCACCCGGTCGACTCGCAAGCAGAATTTTTCCGGCTTGGATTATCGAAGCTGAGATTCGTTCCAGGATACCTCCGGTCTCCGGCGCGATCGGCCATACTGCATCGATACCCTCAGCGTGCGTCCTCCACGGTGGATTTAGCGGATCATCCCACTTCCACTCCCCCGGCAAACCCAGACTCTCGAGTCGATAATCCCGCGTAAAGACAACCCGCACGTCGGGGAGTTCGATCAAATCGGACACCAGGGCCCGCACCATGAGGTCCGCCTCCGCTACCAGGGTATCGGGCAACGTTTCGCCAACCGCGCCACCACCGGTAATATATTCGTACACCAATACCTTCACGGTCAGAACGTGATTGTCATTCCGGTAATCGATCTGATGAACGGCGAAGTCGTCCACGCTCGGGGCGGCGACCGTTCACGCTACAAACCGTTGCGCTCGCCGATCGCGGTATCCAGCGATCCGGTAGATGTGGTGCACGGTCTTCGCAACGTCGCGGATTTCCGCACAATTTACGTCGCCGATCTCGATGCGATACGTGGAACCGGCCATCAATTGCGTCAATTGGCCGACGTGCATGCGTGTTTTCCCGAAATCGCGCTGTGGATTGATGCCGGAATAACGGATCGTCGCAGTCTGGAGAATTTTTTCAAATTCGACATCGGCACACCGGTCCTCGGCAGTGAAACACTCCGCGATCCAACCCTGCTTGCAACCCGCAATCACGCCGATCCGATTTTGTCTTTGGACTACGATGCGGATCGTTATCTGGGCGCGCTGGATCTTGCCCGCGAGGTGCGTGCGTGGCCCCCACGGATTATCTCCATGAGTTTGGACCGGGTGGGATCGGCACGCGGACCGGATACCGAGCGCGTGTCCGAATTGCTTGCCCTTAAGCCGGATGCGCAGATCTACGCGGCGGGCGGGGTATACGAGACCGATCACCTGTTGCGGCTTGCCAGCGTAGGCGCCCAAGGTGCGCTTGTGGGGTCCGCGATCTACGCCGGGCACCTGAGCCCGCAGGTGCTCGCCGGATATCGTACGCATCGAGAGGGTCCGGCATGACACAATAAGCGGAACGGACGGCGTGGCCTGAACCACGCCGTCGACCGCACAAACCTCCTACGAGTGAGCAGCGAACGGGTGGGCCGCTGAACCCTTCTGCGCGACCACCTCAGAGGCTTTCGGCTCTCCGGCAACCGCCCGCTTAATGGACTGTTTCGTCGCTTCGTAGTTGTAGTCCTGAATCTTCGCGTCGTCCGCGGCTTCCCAATGGATGAAAACCCCAACACAAATGAAAAGATCGTCCGCTTCATCAGCCGGGATCGTGCCGTCTTCAACACAATCGGCCACAGCCATCGCCACCGCGCGCTGCGCCGGTCCGAACATCTGCACCGCCTGGGTAGCGCCTTTGATGGTGACTTTGTTGAACATCATCGTGTTCGGTTTTACCGCTAAGTTAGGGGCAACCACCGCCAGCAGACTGGTGAATCCGTCTTTGTTGTTGACCAGCCCACTGGCGAAAGCGGTCTCCGCAGCGGAACCACGCGGCCCCATGATCAGGTCGATATGGGCGACTTCATTACCCTCGCCTACGAGCGACTCGCCAACCAAGGTCTTGTTAATTACTGCCATTATTATCCTCCTTTGTATTGAGTGATTAAAACGTAGCATCGCGCAACCTTCTGGTTTCGCGATCTCCACGATCCAAACCGGGCCCGGTTTGTCTACCCGACCCGCAAAGTTGTTCAAGTTCGACCGCCAGCGCGCTGGCTACCGTCATATCCGCAGTAGTTCCCGGGTTGACCCCGACCTGCTTGAACTCGTCATCCAACGCATACAACTCCTTGAGCAGACCCTGCGGATACGTTCTGCTCTGTAGCCGCTCCCACAGGCCCGCGGCTCTAGCCGCCACCCAGCGCGCCGCCGTAAGGCCGTGCTTACGGACAATGTGAGAGTCCGGGACCCGGGTCAGCCATTCCAAATACAATCCCGTAGCCGCCCATCCTTCATCGCCCCAGCGCCCGTACAATTCGGTAAAGCGCGGAACACCATACTCGAATATATCGGAAAAGTCGGTCGTATACAGGTACGCGATACGATCTCTCTCGGCGACGGCCTGCATCGCGTCCCGCAACGTGACGTCGGGTGCCTCCCTCACGTCATGGACGTCGGCCCGACCGAGCCCGCCCGGCTTGGCGAGGCGGATGGCCTGATACACCCAGTCCGCGTCCTCCAGTGTGGTCCCAGATAATACACGCTTTACGCGCTCGTCGAGTGTACCACCACTGGCTTCGCCGAGCAGGTCCTGGACCAGCGGTGCGGCAAGCAATATGATTCCCAGGTTGGTGTTGCAACCCACAGCGGTTCGGGTCGCCGTCACCGCCCGAAAAATCCGCTCGCCGAGAGCCACACGCGGGTCTCCCATAGCCGCCGCGCTGGCCTCGGCACTTTCCAGGAAATCCTCACCCCGCATGCCGTGACCGGCCGCAAACAAACTGACGTTCCCGGGTTTATAAGCTTCCACGTCCAAGCGGCAGGCGCGGCGGTACGCACTCTCGACACGCCGGTCATGGGCGCCCGTGCGCATCATCGTCACACCGCCGCCCGCGTCGGCAGGGACTCAATCGCCGACATCAAAGTGCCGGCCACATGCTCCGCAATCTGCACGTCGCACACGCCCTGCAAGCCCTTCCACGCCGGCACGCTGTTGACCTCCACGACCCACAACTTCCCGGAACGGTCGCGAATCAAGTCGACCCCGGCGTAACTCAGATCCAAGGCCCGCACCGCATCCTCGGCAAGCAGGCACATGGCGCCATCCGGCACGGCCGCGTAGCAGGCCGCACCGGTGGCCACATTATTGATCCACGTCTTTCCCTCGCGCCGCATTGCGGCTATCGCCCGGCCAGCCACTACGAAGACTCGCCAGTCGTGCCAACCAGAACCGGCCGATGCTATGTACCGCTGCAAGTAGTAGACATTCTGGTAGCGCTCCGGCTCGGGAACGTCGGCAGGGCCCGCAATGCGCATGATCCCGTTGCCTTGGGAGCCAAACAGCGGTTTAAGCACCAATGCATGTCCGGCACGCTGTTCGCGCTGCGCGATCGCGCGCACCCTGTCTGGATCGCGGACCACCCAGGTCGGCGGGGTTGGCACGCCGGCACGATGCAGGAGAAAACTGGTCATCCCTTTATCTACCGTGCGCTCAATACCGCGCGCGTCGTTGTGTACCGGGACCCCGAGTTCCCGCAGGCCGTGCAGAATATCCAGGTACAAAACAATCTCCTCCAACGTACCGCCGGGAACACCCCTAACCAAGGCGCCTAAGGGTAATTCGCCCGTAAATCCCGGAATCCTCAGCCCGGGGTCGTCCTGGTGGTGTTGGATATCCATATGGCAATCAGTCAACGAAACCGTTCTCGCAGCATAACCGTTGGCCGTGAACACAGCCCGCAGGCGTTCGCTGTGCCAACCGCACTCATGGGTGACGATGGCGATCGCCTGACTCATGCGGCGCACCCGAACGATTTGTTTAACAGCTCAGTGTCGATTCGACCGGCGCGAAACGTTGAACCGCTATCCAGGTTCGTAACCAGAACACGCGCCGGACTGAATAACATCGGATCGATCTCGAAAAAATCGTAGTCATAGGATTTGAATACCTCGGCGAACGGCCGGCCGTAGTCCCGCGATGCACTACTTGGCAAACTTTCGGCCAGCGAACACGCAGCTTCGTCATCGCCACGTACGAACAACTGGACCGTCCCCGCGAACAGGATCGCATCGTTGGTCCGGCCCATGGCGTTTAGGAAATCCGTCGCTGGTGGTGATAACGGCGCTGATCCACAACCATCGATAATGTGTTCCAGGGGAAACTTTAGTTCGTGGGCTTTATGCAACGCGACCTCCAGCACCCGCGCGACGACCTGGACATTTCCGGCCAGGCTGGTGGTCGGCGTCAGGATCAACGTCAACTCGGCAGGCGAAATTCCGCACGCGGACGCGATCTTTTCGGTGAGTTCCGGCGGCGGAGATCGGTCGACTTCCAGTACCAGACATGCGCTGTTTCCTTGATCGCGATATCCCAACTCGCTAAACAAGGGTTCTTTGACCGCAAGCGCGCGGCCCGGTCCAGACCCCAATGCGTGGAACGCCTGTTTACCTTCGCCATGGGACAGACTCCAGCCGGCGTACTGACTGGCCAGGCACGCCAGCACCGGGTGCGCGGTATGCACCCGCAACACCGTCGGCCATTCCGCGATCGGGCCGGCGGTGGAAAGACCCACCTCCCCCAACCCACCCAGGCAGATCCTGGCAATGCGTAAACCGGCCTCCAAGCCGCCCTCGGCGTCGATACCGGCATCGATCACGGTACAGCCGTTCGCCAGGGTTGCAACCTTCACGCGCAGAAAATCCGCATCGCGCCGAAGCTCTTCGACCAAAGGTGCGGAAAGAGCGGCAAGACTCGGCCACCCCACCGCCAGCGATGCGTGCCTGGGCGAGGTCATGACGCGAGCGCCTGGGAAGCGGTTTCGGTACGCATCAAATCGGCCACCACGCGGGCTTTGCGTTCCGCCAACAGCCGCCGTAGATAATGCGCGGCGGCGCGCGCAAGCACACTGCAAACCGGTGCCGACTCGGGCACCCGGGTGCCCGCGGCGGGAATATCCGCACACCAGTCCGGCCAGCAGAACCCTGCCGGGATGGTCAACCTGCGTGGTGCCGGCACGACTTCGTGCGCGCGCACCGGATGCGTCTGCGGCGTCGTGGGCAGGATACCCCAGCCAGCCTCGATGTGTGCTTGCACCAAACCGTGTGGATATTCCGGATCGTACAACGACATCGTAGCCGGCGGCCGGGCATTCAGATCGATCAGTAAAGGTCCTTGCGTGGTGAGCACAAAGTCGATGCCGTTCAAACCGACAAGACCCAGCGTCATCACCAGACGGTGAATCCAGCCGTGAACCTCGATGCGCGCGCGCGCATCGAGTGCGTCCGCGCGATTAATCGCGCCTCGGTAACGAAACCCGAGTCGTTCGTCGGGGCCGAGCAGCGTGTTCCAACCGACCACACGGAACGCGTGTCGGTTCGCGAGAAACACCACCGAATAAGGCGTACCGGCCGCGTAGCGTTGAAAATATCGGCCGGCATCATGCGGTTCTCCGGCCTGCCACCAGCGTACATGGCCACCGCCGCACGCGGCGGCGCGCTTGCTTAACCAAGCGCCATCATCGTTGGGCGGCGAATGACGGACTTCCGGGTACGGGATCACCAAGCGCGTCAATTCGGCAAACAAGCGCTCCGCATCAGTGAGCGTCTGCAGCACTTCCGGCGCATTGCCGGCAACCTCGATATCGTTGCGCAGCCCGACAAGCAGATCCGGCGTCCACTCCAACCCGCCGCCGTACACCAGGGTGTGTCCCGGGTGACGATTGAGCGTTTGGATCAGGGTGGTGCGATCAAAACCTTGCGGCCCCAACGCCACGTACCGGTAACGGTGTGCCGAGCGGCGGGTGTCCAAATCACCGAACCCATCGATCGCGGTCACGTTCCGATCGGCGCGTACCGCCGACCGGGCGAGGGTACGGGCGGAAGCGGCAACTACAAGAAGTGGGTGGCCGGTATCAACCATTCTCCATGGCCCAATCGAACGCATGTTGGAAGTGCAGGTAGAGCGGTTCGTCCGACTCTTTCATCTGCTGGAACAGGTGGTGCTGCGCCTGGTATTTGACGTTGCCCACGGTCAGCGCACCGATGGAGACCGCACCGCTCTGTGAACCCGCCAAAGGCGCGCCGTTGTCTTGTACGTCGACACCCTCGATACCGGCAGGCGGGACGGCGTTGACATCCGCCACCACTTTGAGAACCTTGGCCGCAGCGATGTCTTCGGCGTTCAACACCTGAACGCCAGCTTTAGCCGTCGCGAATACCACATCGGCATCTTTGAGCTGATCGGTCTTGTGGTCATTGGCATCCCCTTTGATTCCGCTTAAGTTCGCGCCATAACTGTGGCTGCATAGGGCTGCAACACGATCGGCTTTGTCTTTCTGGCGTCCCATGATTACCACTTCGGCGCCGGCTTGGGCAGCGAGCACCGCCGCCGAAGCGCCGACCGGCCCGGTTCCGCCCAGGACCACCACGCGCTTACCTTCGAGGTTGGTATCATGACTCTTGGCTAGCTGGGTGGCCGCGGCCGCGACCAGGCCGGCCGCAGTGGTAAACGCGCCACTGGGATCGGCAAATACCGACACCTCGAACGGCGGGACCATCGCGTCGCGTGCATTTTCCAACATATCCATCGCCAGCTGCATGTCGCGGCCACCGATAAAAACCCCCGTACGTTTCACACCCTTGGGCCCTCTGGAAAAGATCGCGTCCTGAATCAGAGCGGCCACGTCATCCAATTCGACATTCAAATAAGGCATGACCGCATCCCATCCCGCATCGTAGGCCATGTTTACATCGAACGGACTGGCGTTTTTATCGGGCGTTATGAGATGCAACACATAAGGTTTTTTCAAAACTGGCTCCTTGGTGAATTGATATATGTTGGAGTTTTGTTATGCGTTCAACTGTCTGTTGCCACAGTCCAGACTTTTGATCTCAGCACCGCGATTACGGCCACCGGCGACTTGCCAGGTGAGACCGCGGCCAACAAAACGCCTTTCGACCTCTCGCAACAAAGCATGTGCGCGGGTTTCACTATCGACGACCACAAATCCGGTCGGTCCCCATGAACTCTGTCCAATGCCTTCGAATCCCTGGGTCCGGCACCACGCCAATACTTCGGCCACCGCGTCGCTCGTATACCGGCCGCCCTGTGCCGCAGCAAAGTGGTCGCCAACGATATCCTGTAACTCACCTACCCCTTGCGCAAACGGCACCCAGTCTACTTCAGCCAGGCTCGGCAGTATCTTCATCATCACCAGACGACACAACGCACCGGATTGCGCATCAGAACATGCGGGCAGATTACTGAACGCCAGGGTTTCCCCGCGACCGTGCAGTCCCTTCGCGTGGCGGTCAAATAACAGCAATACGCGCCAGTGGGGGGGGAACTCGAATCGCGCCGTCACCGGCGGCGGTTCGTCGGAACTACCTTTGCCGCCATCGACCAGGAAACCGCCGTGGTCGAAGGCCCCGATACCGATTCCGGATCGGGCGCCGCGTCCCAGCAAGCGCGCCAATCGCGGCGAATCCAACCCCAGATCAAGGACCCGGTTAAGGGCAGTGCCGACCGCCAGCGCCAACTGCGTGCCCGACCCAAGTCCCGCATGTTCTGGTATAGCGGCGACGACATCGATATGTACAGCGCTGTTCAGACCCAGACGCTCCAGCATGGATTCCGCCCACCTGAGCGCCTGTCCGGCGCCGCGTCCTGAGGCCGAGAAGGTCCCGGCTTCGTGTACCTGCAACCGTGTCGATAACCCATCCAGAGTCAATCCCAAGCTGCCGAAACGACGCCCTAAGCCGCCGTCTAAGTCGGTAAAGCCGAAATGCAGCCGCGCCGGAGCGTCGACCGTTACCGTAATCGGAGATCCGTAATCATTCATAAGCCTTACAAAGCAACTAACATGCCGAACGTGACTTGTTGATTTTCAGAAACTTTATCAAGTAATGCGCGCGGGTTGAACCAGCGCCGTGACACTATGTCTCCGAGTGCCGGTGACAGAGACGAACCTACTTATCGAACAACAGAACCTCACCGAGATTTAGCTTGATGGAGTCGCCGCTCCACCTGCGGTAGCGCCCGGTCTTTTGGGACTCGCTTACCGGTAACCCGATCCCGGAGAGATAATCGAGATAATGACCAAGAAATACCGGCTGATAGGTGCACGCATAACGAAATGTCGGCAGTAATTTGGCATCGTGCATCGATACGATCGTGCCGCGTTTCATTCCCGCCCCGGTGCGTATCCCGAGTTCACCCAAAACGATCACGCTTCCCGCGATCATGCTGACACCGGCAAAGTCCCCGGCATTTCCGCCCACCGCGATAAACCCGCGCCGCATCGTATTCCCGGTTTCGTTACCGACATTGCCGAACACGATTATCTCGCCGCCGAGTATGCCGATTCGGCTTCCGCGATGGGCGCTGCCGACCATATGACCGGCATCGCCTTTGACAATGACGCGACCGCCGGACATTTCCGGAGCAAGCCAGTCGCCGACGTCACCAGCAACAACTATTTCCCCGCCGGACATACCAGTCGCCAAGTGGGCGCCCACGCTCCCTTCGATCATCAAACGGCCATGAGCCATCCCGGTACCGATGTGCTTTACGCGGTGCAAGTCGCCTTCCAGTCGAAACTCGCTATCGCTTTTTCCCTGAACCGCGAAAAAATCACCGACCGTAAGTTCCTCATTGCCGTGCAACACGGGCAGCGCAGCGACCTTGGACGCGTCCAGACCAGTCAGTCGCGCCGGCGTGATCGCCGCGGCTTCAAGCGGTACCGAGGGTTCAGTATTAAGTTTCAGGGTAAGCGTCATGATACGGCCCGCGCGTGCTCGAACAACGCGTGCAGTCGGATATGATACTTGCCCAGATTACCCCCATAGTTTCCCGCCGATATCTGTTTGATCCCACGTCTGGCCGCGGCCTGAACACCTTGCCGCATGGCTTCTTCCACCGCGCTCAGGCTCAATCCGTCAATCACGATTTCGAGAACGCAGTTCACGTCTTCCGGCAGCTGGCTGCGTTCCACCACCGCCCGCAAGGTCGGACAGAAGGCATCGTTGGTAGACGCAGGCAGGCTTTTGTATTTCGAACCCACCTTACTGCCGCTGCGAACCAATCCGTCGGGAAACGGTAAGATGACACCGGGAATCGAGCGCATGACCTTGGTGGCGGCTTTGGCGGCTTGCAGTGCGCTGGTGGCGGATTTTCCGAGAATCAGAAGATTACCACCGCCCACCGCGGGGACCACGCCGAATTGCTCGTCGATCACAAACTCGCCGTCCATGACCGGAATCCGCCAGAACCGGCGGTCGCCGAGCTTCTTGGAGGTCTGAAAGCCATCGCCAAAATAGCGCAGTTGCCCGCCTACCGCGACGGTTTGCTCCGCCGTGAGGCCGTTATAACAGGCTGTCGTCGGAGTGGTCATCACACATTGGCCGATGCGCTCGGTGAGGCGCTTGCCCACCCCTTGGGCGTCAAAGGCAAACAACAAGACACTCACTCCGGGGCGCCGATCCGGGGTCTGTGCCGGATCCAGTCTGGTCTCCACCCCCGCTTCGCATTTGCAGCCGATCACGGAGGTTGCGAACCCGGTCATCGACCGTGCCGCCGCCAGTGCCCACTCAGCGGTTTGCGCGGTGATGATGATCCGCGATGCCCACATCTCAAACGCCTCGGCAAACGTGTCGATCACCTCGGTGGTCTTGATCCGCATGTCTGATATTCCGCTCCGCCTAGCGATCGATCTATTTGGATGTAGGAACCAACTCGTGGTTGTGGAGGTAGCTGTCCGGTACCGCGTAGTTATCGAACCTCAAACTGTAATAGTCTTGGAAAAACGGCCGGATAATATCCTCTACGTCTTCGTCGTAGTTTGGCGCGACGTGCAGCAACCGCCCATAGTAGTCGATCCGAAACTCATGATCTTCGATTATCAAATGACCGTCCTTGATTACATACCGGGGGGCGTTAAACATGTATTCCTTGTCATCGTGCTCCTCGTAAATCGTAATGTCCGCGTCGGCACCCACACCCAGGTGCCCTTTGTTTGCCAATCCCAACGCCCGTGCCGGTCCTGCGCGGGTGATGATGGCGATCTCATTCAAGGTGTACTCACGGTCCAGATCATCCATAAGCATGGTCTTTTTCATCGCTCTTTGATTGACCTTGCGGATTTCCTCGTTACGGAACGAGCGGTCCATGAGCAACCTGATCAACTTCGGGTAACTCATAAACGAGCCGCCGTTCGGGTGATCGGTGGAGAGGATGACCCGCCACGGATCTTCAGATAGCAGAAACAACTCCAGACCGATACCCCACTGCAACGCGTGGGTGTATACGTGCTCCTGATAGGAAAACGGCACAATCCCGCATCCACTCTCGCACTCGGTGTCGGCGTTGGCCCATTTATTTCCGGTCATTTTTCTGAGCAAGTACGCCATGGGCGCATCACCGGTCATGATGGTGGATCGCCCGAACATCACCTGGCCCACGTCGCAGGTCACGTTCCGGTGTGTATTGATGTACTCGGCTATCTGCGGGCCTTTAGACTCCGGATTCTTGCCCGGTTCACCGCCATAGCTATGGAACTGGATATGTGCGAGGTGAATCCGCCGGCCTTCGGCGGCCTCCATGGTGCCCAGGGTGGTCTCGTAGTTCCCGCTATGCCCCAAGTTATTGCAATGTACGTGGGGCGGGTGTGGTAAACCCAAATCCTCCACCGCCCCCACGAAAGAACTGATGATCTTGCGCGGGCTGATATCAAAGACGTCGATGGTGTCGT
>Ga0224508_10005098_pt1 | contig 10641 bp, 9 predicted proteins | sample SF_Jan12_sed_USG_4_FD_170157 | JGI IMG/M metagenome (GOLD analysis project Ga0224508, IMG submission 170157) | Sediment microbial communities from San Francisco Bay, California, United States - SF_Jan12_sed_USGS_21 | ecosystem: Environmental > Aquatic > Marine > Sediment | place: USA: California... | reverse complement strand
GTGGCCGAGGCGCTGTTCGCGCGCCGCGGCTACGCCGGGGTGGGGCTGCGCGAGGTCGCCGAGAGCTCGGGCCTGTCGAAGTCGGCGCTCTTCCACCACTTCCGCAGCAAGGACCAGCTCTACTACGAGGTCCACCTGCGCGTGATGCGCCAGATCCGCGAGCGGCTCGACGCCGAGCTGGCGCGGTCCAGCTCGCCCCGCGAGCAGATCGAGGCCTGGCTGATCGACCTGATCGACGTGCTGGCCGAGCACCCCACGGTGCCGCGGCTCCTGCTGCGCAGCATCTTCGAGAAGGAAGACGCCAAGATCCCCGAGGCCGAGGCCGTCGAGGCCATGCTGGCCTCGATCGTCACCGACGCCGAGAAGCTCCTGCAGAGCGGGGTCGAGTGCGGGCAGCTGCGCGAAGTGTCGGCGCCCCACATGGTGCAGACCCTGATCGGCGCCACCGTCTACCACTTCGCCTCGGGCGAGGTCGGCGAGGCGATCCTCGGACGCTCGCCCTTCTCGGCCGAAGAGGTGTCCCGCCGCAAGCGCGAGCTGATCGCGCTGCTGCGCCACGGACTGTTCCAGCCAAGCGATGACCCGGGAGGACCCCATGCAGAAGCTGATCTCTGACCACCGCCGCCAGATCGGAGACTTCGAGGTCGTCGACATCGACGACAGCCTCGAGATCGAGCGCCTGCGCGCCGCGCGCGACGTCGAGGTGCCGCTGGAGCTCCACTGGACGTGGAACTACGACTCCGAGGTGGCCGAGCTGCGCAGCCTCTACGAGAAGGGCAAGGTCAGCCAGTGGAACGCCGAGACCGACATCGACTGGTCGCTTCCGTGCACGAAGGACGAGTTCATGATCGAACCCAACGTGTCGCTGCTGGCCAGCGCCACGCGCCTGATGGGCGCCGACGAGGCCACCCAGAAGGCCGCCGCCTTCGACGAGGTGAACTACCTGATCTCGCAGCTGCTGCACGGCGAGCAGGCCGCCCTTCAGCTCTGCGGCCAGCTCACCAACGTCTGCGACAAGATGGACGAGAAGTGGTACGCGTCGAGCCAGGTGATCGACGAGGCGCGCCACATCGAGGTCTTCAGCAAGTTCCTGCAGCGCAAGATGGACGGCATCCACCCGATCGCGCCCACTCTGAAGGTGCTGCTCGACATCCTGCTCGAGGCCGAGACCGTGCCGAAGAAGACGCTGGGCATGCAGACCCTTTTCGAGGGCATGGCCGTCGGCATCATGGACATGCTCCGCCACGAATCGCGCAACCCGCTGTTCAGCGAGATCCTGCGCCGTGTCGAGCAGGACGAGGCGCGCCACGCCGCCTTCGGCGTGCTGATGATGCGACGCATCGTGCGCGAGGCCAGCCAGGCCGAGCGCGACGGCATGGAGGACTGGGCCTTCTCGATCCTCGAGGCGCTCAACGCCAACCAGCAGCTCGACATGCTGCACCGGTTCGGCCCCAAGTACGGGCTCGACATCGAGGTCGTGACCCACGCCATGCTCGGCATGGAGGGCTGGGCCACGGTCAACGCGCGGCCCTTCATGCACACCGTGGTGCCGAACCTGCGCAACCTGGGTCTGATCACCGAGCGCACGCGCCAGGGCTGGGCCGACGTGGGCATGATGGTGGAGAGCGCGCCCGGGGTTAAGGGAGCGCCGGTGACCGCGGCCTAGCGCCGTGCCGCCACGGGGGCTTCCGCGGTCTCGTCGCGGTGTTCGGCGGTCTGCGGCGCGACGCCGTAGAGCGCGATCGGGCCCCAGCGCTCGATGGGCCCCAGTGCGCCGGAGGTCACCGCCTGCTGGAAGCGCTTGCGCAGGAGCCGGGTGCGCCCGGGCCGCAGGTCGGCGTTGCCTCCCATCAGGAAATAGCGGTGATTCACCAGCAGGTGGCTGATGCCGTCGTCTGCGAGGGCTTCCTGCAGCGCCTCGGGGCGCGCGTGGTCGTCGAGCAGGGCCTCGAGGCGCCAGGCTTCGAAGACGCTGTCGAGGCGGTAGGAGCGCGGCAGGTAGTAGGTGTAGCCGCGCATCCAGACCAGCCAGACGCGGCCGTCTTCGGGCACCGCCTCGGGCAGTGCGCGCAGGGCGGGCCAGGTCTCGGGCAGCATGCGCGCCAGCAGCGCGTCGCGGGTGAGCCGGCCGGCGAGCCAGTCCCCGGTGGCCTGGCGGCGCCAGAGCTCGCCCAGCGGGGCGGCCGACCAGCCGAGCTGCAGGACCAGCAGCGCCGCGACGAAGCTGCGCTCACGCCCGCGCGCCTCGAGCGCGCGCCACGACGACGCGGCCAAGGCCAGCAATGCCAGCGCCGCGGGCGCGACGATCAGATAGAAGCGCGCCTGCTGGACCGTGAGCGCCCAGAAGAGTGAGAGGCAGACGGCGCAGGCCAGCAACGGGGCGGCGTGGCGGCGCAGGGCCGAGTCTTCGGGGGCGCGCAGCCAGGCCAGCGCGGCCAGCGGCAGGGCCAGGCCCAAGAGAGGCCCGAGGGAGCCCTCGAAGCCACCCTCGAAGCCGCGCTGGGTGAAGAGCCGCCAGGGCAGCAGCAACGTGTCGAGTGCACCGCGACCCTGGCCGTAGTTCGCCAGCGTCTCGCCGTAGGCCCAGGCGCGCCAGGCGTCCCAGCCCTCGCCTCCGAAGAGCCCGTAGGCGGTGGGGAAGAAGGGGTTGCCGCGCCACCAGAGGTTGCGCAGATAGAAGGGCGAGGCGACGGCGACGGCCAGCAGCGTCCAGCCGCAGGCGCGCCGCAGCCAGCTCGCCGCGTCGTCTTCGCCGCGGCGCAGGCACTCGGCCAGCGGCGCGGCTGCGGCCAGGAAGGCGAGCAGCGCCAGCGCCGGATACTTGAGCCAGCAGGCCAGGCCGGCCCAGAGCGCCGAGCCCCACCAGGGCAGGGCGCCGTCCCGGGCGCGCAGCGTCCACCAGAGCGCCAGGGCCACGCACAAGAGCAGCGCGTTCTCGACGTAGGCCGAGGCGCCGAACTCGACGGCCGTCGGCAGCAAGAGCAGCAGTGCGCCGGCCATCGACGCCAACGCGGGGCGCGCGCCGGCGGCGCGCGCCAGGGCCAGGGTGGCGAAGGCCGCGGCCACCAGCGTCCAGGCCCCGGCCAGCCGCGGGTTGAACGGGGGCTCGAAGTCGGGCGCACCCCCGAGCGCGTGGAGCAGTGCCAGCGCCGACTCCCAGCCCAGGGGCAGGGCGGCGAAGAGGTTGTCGTCGGGCCACGCATAACCCCCGTGGCGCGCGAAGTGGCGGGGCAGCGCCAGGTGGTAGACGAGGCTGTCGCGATACCAGGGCGGAGGACTCGCCAGCAGCAGGAGCAGGCCCGCCGGCGGAGTCAGCCACAGCGCGCTGGCCCAGCCGCGCCAGCTCTCGCGCCAGTCGCGCAGCGAGAAGTCCCGCCCGAGCGCGATCGAGACGACGGCGCCCGCCGCCAGCCAGAGCCAGACCGCGGGAGCGACGAGGGCGCCACTGGCGCCGAGCACCATGCCGCCCGCCATGCACCAGAACAGGGCCAGCCCGCCGGCCAGCGCCAGCGACTCGGGTCCGTTCGCGCGAGTGCCGGCGAGGCGCCGGGCGGCAGGCACAGCGAGCAGCACCCACAGCGGCAACAGCCCCGAGATGGCGATCGATTCCACCTGCGCTGTATCGGGCGGCGCGGCGCTCGACCGAAGCGCCTCGGGGCCGAGATCCCGTCCGGTGGCGGAGCGCGTCAGGGATCCGACACCCCGCCTGGTGGCGAACCGGTCACGCCAGGCCGGGGTGCCGCCCGGGGCGGCACCAGCTCGAAGTCTAAAAAGTTATATAGATCATAGAGTTGGAGTCTTTTCTGCCGCCCGGCTGCCGGTTGGCACGGAGGCTGCTCTAAGGGGCGGGCGTCCCCCCTCCCCAGGAGGATCCCCGATGTCCGCCGTTTCCGTTCCCGCTTCCGACGACTACAAGACCGAGCCCCTGGCCGTCACGCTCAAGGAGCTGCTCGACGTGCTCAGTGCGCTCACCGATTCCGAAGAGGAGGTCGTCGCCACCCTGCTGCACATGGTCGAGGGCGGCCGCGTGCGCCTCGTGGCCGAGCGCGCGGAGTCCTTCTAGCGCGGGCGGTGGAACACGTGGCGCCGGGTCGTGCTAGTCGGCGGCCTTGCGGTAGCGCTCCAGCGCGCCCGCGAGCTCGGAGACTACGGCCTCGCGAAGCGCCTCCGGCTCGAGCACTCGGGCCCCGTCTCCGAAGGACAGGATCCAGGTGCGCAGCTCGGCAGTGCCGCCCACCTCCATCGAGAGCAGCACGCGGCCCTCGGGCTGAGGCTCGAGCTGCTGGCTCGGGTGCCAGGTGCGCTCGGCCACATAGCTGGCCCAGCGCGGCTCGAAGAGAATGCGCACGCGCGTGGCGGGCTCGGCGATCACGCCGAAGGAAGCGCCGATGTAGGACTCGAAGTCGAAGTCCTCGCGCACCTCGAAGCCCTCGTCGGTGGCCTCGAGCTCCTGGATGCGGTCGATGGCGAAGGTGCGCAGCTCGCCCGACTTGTGGTCGTGGCCCACGGCGTAGAGCCCGCCGCTGCGATACCAGATGCGGTAGGGGTCGAGCTTGCGTGTCGACTCGGCCCCGGTGGCGCCGGTGCGGTAGCGCATGCGCACGGTGCGCTGGTCGAGCACGGCTTCGTTGAGCGTCTGGATCGCCTCGTGCAGATGCGCGTAGCTCTTGTGGGGCCCGGGCAGCACGCGGAAGGACTCACCCAGCCGTGCCAGGTAGGCCGAGAGTTCCGGTGAGAGCCCCGCGCGGATCTTCGCCAGCGCCGAGCGGATCGAGTCGTGGAAGACCGTGCCCTCGAGCACCCGCAGCAGGTCTTCGCCGAAGGCCAGCGCCAGGATCTCGTCGGGGGTGAAGGGCACGTCGCCCAGGCGGAAGGTCTCGAGGAAGCGGTAGTAGACCAGCCCGTCCCGCTTCTCGCTCACCACCGGGAAGCCGGCCAGCATCAGGGCGTCCAGGTCGCGGTAGACGGTGCGTTTGACCACCTCGAGCTCGCGGGCCAGGTCGTCGAGCGCCACCCCGGCGCGGCTCTTGGCGAGCCGCTGGATCAGTTGCCACTGTCGGCCGAGCTGTTCGCCGCGCAAGGAGCCGCCCTAGTCCTCGAAGAACTTCGCCAGCTCGTCCTCGCGGGCTTCGGCGTCCCGGTAGCCGAGGTCGGTGAGCGGCTCGAGGAACTCGCCGTCGAAGAGCAGGTAGGAAAACAGGTCCGACTCGGCCGAGCGTCGGTCGGGGCCCAGGTTGCGCATGGCCAGGCGGAAGAAGGGCGAGCGCAGCGAGGCGCCCGGGATCTGCCGCAGCACCTCGGCCGCCATGGCGCCCAGGTCGGCCGAGGGCCGCACCACCAGGTCTTCGACGGGGCGCAACACCTGGCCGCGCTCGCCGAAGGTGTGCAGGCGCTCGAGGAACTCGGGGCCGAATGCGTCCGCGCCGTCGCGCAACACCTCGTTCATCACGCGCATGCGGGCCAGGTCGGTGTCGAGGTGGTCGAGAAGCATCGAATTGAGGATCTTGCCGAACAGGAAGGCGGGGCTCTCGAAGTCGTCGACGCGGTGCCGGGCCAGGGTGGCGGCGTGGGCGGTGCGAGCGTGGGGACGCAGGGCCACCACCAGCACCTTGTCGGCGCCCAGGCGCAGCGCCGGGGCCAGGGGCGTGTTCAGGCGCAGACCGCCGTCGGCGTAGTAGGTGTTGGCGATGCGCACCGCCGGAAAGAGCAGAGGAATGGCGGCGCTGGCCAGCGCGTGCAGCGGCCGCAGGTGGGTGAGGTGGGGCACGACCGAAGGATCGCGGGCCCAGCCCGGCAGCTCGCGGTCGCGCGATTCGAGGAAGCAGACCACGCGTCCGGTCGCGATCTCGGTGGTGGCCAGACACACCGCCTGCACCCGACCGGCGTTGACGTTGCTGCGAATGCGGCGCCAGGGTACGGCGCCCACCACCATGCGCTCGAGGCTGCGCGTGTCGAGCATGCCGTAGATGCGCTCGGGCGCAGCGCCGCCGCGGAATCGGTTCGAGGGACGGCGCAGGCCGAGGGCGCGGCGCAACAGGCCGAAGAGCTCGCGCCGGCTGAAGGGCAGCACCTTCTCGATCTGCATGGCGCGCCAGAAGTCGACCAGGCGCTGGCCGCGTCCCTCGCTCTCGTGGGCGGTGGCCGCCAGGTAGCAGGCGTGGATCGCGCCCACCGAGGTGCCGCAGAGGATGTCGAACTCGACCGGCCGCCCCGTCCGCCGCGGCAGCTCGTCGAGCAGAAAACGCATCACTCCGGCCTCGTAGGCGCCGCGGGCGCCTCCGCCGGAGAAGACCAACGCGCGCCGGGGGCGAGCGCGGTCGGCGGCCACTACCCCACCCGGGGGCGAGCGCGGTCGGCGGCCACTACCCCACCCGCTCGACGTACTCGCCCGAGCGCGTGTCCACCCGGATGCTCTCGCCTTCCTTGACGAAGAGCGGCACCTGCACCACGGCGCCGGTCTCGAGGGTGGCGGGCTTGGTGGCGCCGGAGGCGGTGTCGCCCTTGAGGCCGGGATCGCACTGGGTGATCTGGGCCTCGATGAAGGCGGGCAGCTCGATGTTGATGGGCTTGCCGCGCCAGAAGACCACGTCGACGTCGAGGTTCTCCTTGAGATACTTGCGCGAGTCGCCCAGCTGTTCGGTCGTGAACGGGATCTGGTCGTAGGTCTCCTGGTCCATGAAGATCAGCTGCTCCCCGTCCTGGTAGAGGTACTGCATCTTCTTGTCCTCGACCTCGGCCTCGTCCACCTTCTCGCCCGACCGGAAGGTCTTCTCCAGCAGGCGTCCGGTGCGCAGGTTCTTGATCTTGGTGCGCACGAAGGCGCCGCCCTTGCCCGGCTTGACGTGCTGGAAGTAGGTCATGACAAAGGGCTCGCCGTCGATTTCGACTTTGAGTCCGTTGCGGAATTGCGAGGTGTCGACCGCCATGCTGCTCCTCGGTGGGCGGAGGAGCATAGCGGCATGCTGGGCCGCCTGCTTTGCGCTCAGCCGGCCGAGGTGGTCTCGAGGCGGGGCTGGCCATCGCCGGGAGGCGTCACCCCGATGCGGTCGGCGGGGCGGAAGCCCAGCTCGCGCTCGGCACGGCGCGTGTCGAGACTGAAGCCGTAGCGCAGCGCGGGGCCGTCGAAGGGCAGTCGCCGCCAGCCGGCTCCGAGCAGACGCGCGCCGCGTCCCAGCGCACCCAACAGAGGGTGGGGCACCGACCAGGCCGAGCGCCCGGCCCAGCGCACCAGCGCCGAGAGGGGCAGCAGCTCGCGGCCGGCCACGTTGAAGATGCCGGAGCAGCCCGCGAACAGGGCGGCATCGATCGCGCGGGCCAGGTCGCGGTGGGAGATCACCGGACACAGCGGGTCGAAGCCGGTGGCCCGCGCCAGCGGCCGGTCCGGGTGGAGCAGCGGCGAGAGGAAGAGGTCGCCGCGGGATCCCACCACCGTGGGCGCGCGCAGCAGCACCACCCGCAGGCGCTCGCCGCGGACTTCGCCGTGCACGATCATGTCGGCGTCGACCCAGGCGCGCAGCTCGGGCGGCAGCCGGGGGTCGAAGTCGAGCTCGCTGTCTTCGGTGAGCCGGTTCGCGTTGCCCGGCTGGAGTCGGTAGACGTAGGCGCTGCCCAGCGCCACCAGGTTCTTCACGCTGCGCGCCTCCAGGGCGAGCTGCACCACCAGGCGGGTTTCGGCGGTGATCTCGGTGAGTCCCTCCCACGAGGGGCCCTCGCGCGAGCCGTCGGCGGCATGGGGCGGCAGCTGCACCACGCTGTCGATCGCCGCGTCGCGGAAGCGCTGCGAGTGGAACAGGTCGATGGCGCTGCGGTGGCGGGCGAGATCGGCCCGGGCGTACTGGGTGTCGGGGCCTCCCCGGGCCAGCAGCGCGTCGAAGGCTCGTGGCGTCGGGCCGCGGCCCACGGCGAAGATCGCCTCGACCCGAGGGTCGCGGGCCAAGCACTTCACCACCCCGCGTCCGATCGGCTCGTCGGCGTGGGTGACCAGGACCCGGGTCATCCGCGCTCGCTCTCGATCAACGCGCCCACGGCTCGACGCACCTCGGCGGCGAGGTAGTGCACCAGGCGCGCGTCCTCGGCACCCTCTGGGCCGAAGCGCTCGTGGAAGTCGAGGGGCTCGCCGTACACGATGCGGTAGCGCACGGGCAGGGGCAGCAGCCCCAGCGGCCCGAGCCAGGGGAAGGTGGGCGTGATCGGCACGGCGGGCATGCCCAGGGCCCGCGCCAGCGGCTTCAGGTCGAAGAGCATCGGGGCCTGGTCGTCGCTGCCCACCACGGCCATGGGCACGATCGGCACCCGCCCGCGCAGCGCGTGCTCGACGAAGCCGACGTGGAAGTCCTGCAGCCGGTAGCGCTCGCGCAGCGGCTTGGTGACGCCGGCGGCGCCTTCGGGAAAGACCAGCACCAGCTGCTCGTCCTCGAGCAGCTCGGCGAAGTTCTCGTGGGTGCCCACCACCTGGCCGACGCGGGCGTAGAAGATGTTCACGAAGGGCAGCTCCCCCGCCCAGCGGTCGACCACCGCCCGCGCCAGCCGCGGCGGGTCGGTGTGCATCAGCACGTCCACCACGGTCATGGCCGCATCGAAGGGGAGCAGGCCCGCGTGGTTCGAGGCCAGCACCGCGCCGCCGCGCTCAGGCAGGTGCTCGTGGCCGCGGCTTCGGGTGCGGAACCAGCCCCGGTAGAGCGCGTGGAACCAGGGCAGGGCCTTGCGCGCGGTCTCGGGCGAGAAGCCGAAGCGGTCGGTGGCGGCCTCGCCCTCGACGAGGTGGCTGGTGGCGCTGAGGGCGCGGCGCGCGCGCTCGGGCAGCAGGCGGTCCCAGAAGTCGCTCTCCTCGGGCAGCTCGACCTCGGCCAGCGCGGGAGTCCGGGGGTGGCTCGGCCCGCGCGCCCTGCCTTGGGGCAGGTCGGGCTGCGGCGCGTCGGCGGCGGGGGCCCGGGGCTTCGGGCGGCGGCGCGGACGCCGCCGCTCCAGCGCGTCGAGACGCGAAACCAGGGCCTCGCTGCCCGGCTCTTCGGCGAAGGGGTCGCGGCCGAGGGCCGGGCCGGTCTCGGGCTCGGCGCTCGGTGAGGCGGGACGCCGTCCGGACGCGGACGCAGCGCCCGGTGCGATGTGGGGCGGATCGCTCACGGTGCCGACGCTCCGCGCAGCTCGAGCTCTTCGGCCAGCTCGGCCATGACCCGCGCGCCCCGGTCGCGCGGCGCCAGCTCGAAGATCGACATGCCGCGCGACTGCGCCTCGTCGATGCGCACATGGTAGCCGACCACCGTGTGGGCCAGCTCCTTGGGGAAGCGCTCCCCCAGCTTCTCGAGGATCTCGGCCGCCAGGCGGGTGCGGCGGTGGAAGGTGGGCACCACCATCGAGACCTGGAGGTCTGGGTGGTCGTAGCGCTCGCGCACCGTCGTCAGGGTGCGCAACAGCTCGGCGCAGCCGTCCAGCGCGAGATAGGTGAGCGGCACGGGGATCACCACCTCACGGGCCGCGCGCAGCACGTTGAGGGTGAGCGGCCCGAAGGAGGGCGGCGCGTCGAAGAGCACGAAGTCGTAGCGGTCGAGCTCGGGGGCGGCGTCGAGGCGAGCGGCGAGGCGGGCGGTGGGATCCTCGTCGCCCTCGTCGAAGCCGCCGAAGAGCCCCAGCGCCTTGTTGGCCACCACCAGGTCGAGGCCGTCGATGCGGGTGGGGGTCACGGGCAACACGCCGCTGCTGCGGACGTCGAGGCCCGACTCGCCGAGCACGCCGTCGAGCAGCAGGTCGATGGCGGTGCGCTTCGGCGCGCGCCCGTCGAGGCCGAAGACCTTGGCGAGCTGGCCCTGGGGGTCCATGTCGATGCCGAGCACGCGCCGACCCCGGCGCAGCGCGAGATAGGCGCCCAGGCTCGCCACCAGCGTCGTCTTGGCGCTGCCGCCCTTCTCGTTGATGAAGGCGATCCGACGAGGTCCGGGCACGAAGAGCACCCCCCTGGCGCTTGCCGAGGAAGGTGCGTCCGGTCCGAGAGGCTGTCAATCGCGAAACGCGGGGTTTCGCGGAATCAGCCGCCCTTGGCTTCCTTGATCGCCGCCGTCAGGGCCGGCACCACCTCGAAGAGGTCGGCCACCACGCCGAGGTTGGCCACCTCGAAGATCGGGGCGTCGGGGTCTTTGTTGATGGCGACGATGTAGTTCGAGGCCTTCATGCCCACCAGGTGCTGGATGGCGCCCGAGATGCCGCAGGCGATGTAGAGCTTGGGGCTCACCACCTGGCCCGACGAGCCCACCTGGTATTCGTGGGGCAGCCAGCCGGCGTCGACGACGGGGCGGCTGGCACCCATGGCGCCGCCCAGGGCGTCGGCCAGGGGCTGGATCACCTCGGTGAACTTCTCGGGGTCGCCCACGCCGCGTCCGCCGGAGACGATCACGCTGGCCTTGGTCAGGTCGACGCCCTTGGCATCGCTCTGCTTGATCTGGACGAACTTGCTCTTGAGCGCGCCGGCGTCGAGGGGCACCTCGAGCTTCTCGACCGAGCCCTCGCTGGTGCCCTCGAAGGGAGTCGTGGCGCCGGGCTGCACGGTGCAGACCACCATGCCGGCCGAGGCGCTGATCTGGGCGTCGAGCTTGCCGTTGAACACGCGGCGCTTGAACTCGAGCTCCCCGTCGGCGGCGTCCACGTCGA
>Ga0224508_10005097_pt1 | contig 10642 bp, 9 predicted proteins | sample SF_Jan12_sed_USG_4_FD_170157 | JGI IMG/M metagenome (GOLD analysis project Ga0224508, IMG submission 170157) | Sediment microbial communities from San Francisco Bay, California, United States - SF_Jan12_sed_USGS_21 | ecosystem: Environmental > Aquatic > Marine > Sediment | place: USA: California... | reverse complement strand
TTTGCCGGTGTCAACGGATGTCGGGTGAATGCCGTTTGTTTTCAATTGGTTGACCGGCCAGGCGATGACCCTGAAGGCGCCGCTGGTAGCCAGGGTGTCGCTGTTCGGGCTCCAGGCGAGGGAGTGGACGGCGGCGGGGTAGTCGGGAAGCGTGAGCGCGGTGCCGTCCGCCAACTGCCAGATGGTGACGCCGCAGGTTTCCTGGCCCAGGGCGAGCTTGGATTGGTCCGGGCTCCAGGCGAGACTGGCCGGGCGCTGGCACGGCGCAAGCGTGTTCAGCTTCGCGGGTTTTTTTGTTGTTTCCCAAAGTGTTACATGACTTTCGCCAGCGACCGCGAGGCGGTTGCCGTCGGATGAAAAAGCGAGCGCGCCGATAGGGCTTTCATGATCGAGCACTTCGGGTTCGGCGCTGCCGCGGCGGATCAGGATGACCTGATGATCAGCCGTCGCGCAGGCGAGGTCACCGGTTGCCGGGGCATGATCGAGCGCGATGATCGGCGTGTTCGATGGCTTGGAAAAAGGCGTGCGCTCGCCGCCAATTGTAAGGCTGGTCAGCGCACCGGATGCGTCACCGATGACGAAACCGTGCTTGCCATAGGCGGTCAGCGCAACCGGCGTGCCGTCCTGCACGGTGAAGCGAACCACCGGTGGGAGCGCCTTGGTGCGCGGCAGGACCGTCGATCGGCCATCCTCGGCGCTGATGCGGATTCGCTTGGCGGCGGGTTCCGAGTCCTTGGTCCTGGCGATCGCGACCGAGCCGTCGGCAAGGGCGAAGGCGACAGCACCATCGCTGTTGTCGAAAGCGAGATCGACAATGGGCGCATCGAGATCCCAAGACCGCCCGAGCAGCCCAAATAGACTAAAATCCTCCGCGTCCACCCTATCCATTTTCTGTTCCACTTCGTTTCCATCTTCCCACCAGGCGCACCGCACCTGGGCTCTGTCAGGTTCAGGGTGCAGGCCCCGCCTGCTGGTCCAAGGCTCCGAGCTCGTCAGCAAGCTTATCCAACTCCCGGTCGCAGTTCGCGCAGGCGGCCGCCGCCGCTTTGTAGCGGGCTTCGAGGTCGTCGCGTCGGGCGAGGGATTCCCTCGTCTCGCCGTCGCGCTCGATGGCTTCGATGCAGGCGAGGAGTTCGACCTCGATGCCGGAACGGATCTGGGTGTTTCGAAGTTGCCTTGAATTGAGGGCCGCCGTCCTTTCGACCAGCGCCATCCGCTTTTGCATCAGCTCGGCGATGTCGGTCATGGCCCACCCTTTGGTGTCGAGGCTCCAGGCCCCGCCTGGTCGAGGCGGAGGTCCCTGGCCTCCTCGACGGCGGCGAGGATCTGCTGCAGGCCGCCGATGCCGGAGACGAAATGGGCCTCGGCTTTCTCGATGTAGGATTGGAGCGTGCTGCCGATGTCGAGGCGAAGCAGTTGCTGTGGGTCGCCCGCCATCTTCTCGAAGGCGGCCAGGTGGAACTGATGATGGAGGCCGATGCCGGTGACCACGAACTCGGCGAGTTCGGCCCCATGGGTTTCGATGAACGGAAGCAGCAGCGGGTGGTCCCCGAAGGTGATGCCGTGCTGTTCGAGTTTCTCGCGTACGTAGTCCTGGAAATGCCTTCGCAGGATGTGCTGGCTTTCGCCGAGGAACTTCACGACCAGCACCACATCCCGCTCGGCACGCGCCATGATCTCACCGGCAGGGCCGGTTGCCTCGGGTTGGAGCCCTTCGGGCAGACCGCCCTGCGATCCGGTTTCAGCCATAGGAGCCTCCGGAGGGCTCGAGGGCGCCCCCCCAAATCAGCGCCGCGCTTTCGTCCAGCGATGGCGGGGTGTGTTCGGTCATCCGTATGGCATAGGCGGTCGCCGTCATGATGCCTGCCCCGACCTCGCTGGCCCAACGCCGCGGAAGCGGGCGGCGTTCATTCGCACGTTATTTTTTACAATATTGCGTAAGAATATTCCTGGCCGTCAACAGCTTATAACAAAAGGATATCAAGATAATAATGGTAATTTATTGTGCACATGTAAGTCGTGAAATGAATATGTTCTAATGTGACACAGGCTGCGCCAATGAAACTGTGCCAAAATGAAACAATGATACAGTCGATGTCACAATAGAAAACGCTAATATATTGAAATTAAATGAAAAAATTATTTGGCATGCCTCTTGCTTCTCTCTTTTGACAAACAAGCCGGCCCAACGCTCCTTTCGAACAGGGGATGGAAGGGTCGCCGAAGAACGAAGGACTGGGAGCTGCATGGGATTTGGGATCGAAACAGGGAACGCCGCTGCTGCCGGAACCATGGTCGCGCCGAACGACCGTCGCCTGGTTGCCACTCTCTTGTCGATCCAGCCCGAAAGCGCGATCCGGGACCTTCGCCATGCCAATCCGGTCCGCCTGATTTTCTCCGATACGAGATCGAACCCATGCGCGCTCCTACCCGCATGGGTCGAGGTCTGGGCGGGGCATCGGGCGGACCGCCGAGCTTTTTGGCCGCGGCAATCGTGCGTGGCCTTACGTGATCAACGCAACGTTGCTGGAGGATAGACCAGATGGCTGAAGGCTTGACCCTCAACAAGATCACCGCGCAGAAGGGGATCCCGGTCAGCGAGGCGGCGAAGAAGATCGCCGATCTCGGATGGAATCCTTCCTATGTGCAGGAAGCGATGACCTTCCCGACCGACTACAAGATCACCAAGGCGCCGAAGGACCCGATGCGCCAGGTGCTCAGATCCTACTTCCCGATGCAGGAAGAAAAGGACAACCGCGTCTACGGCGCCCTCGATGCCGCGCTCAGAGGCGACATGTTCAGGAATGTCGAGCCGCGCTGGGTCGAGTGGATGAAGCTGTTCTTGGCGATCATCCCCTTCCCCGAGATTTCCGCGGCGCGCTCGATGGCCATGGTCGGCCGTCTGGCCCCGGGCGAGGATCTCCGCACCGGGTTCACCATGCAGATGGTCGACGAGTTCCGTCACTCGACCATCCAGATGAACCTCAAGAAATGGTACATGGAGAACTATATCGACCCCGCCGGGTTCGATATCACCGAGGCGGCGTTCGGCAAGTGCTACGCCACCACCATCGGTCGCCAGTTCGGCGAAGGCTTCATCACCGGTGATGCGATCACCTCGGCCAACGTATATCTGACCGTCGTCGCGGAAACCGCGTTCACCAACACCCTCTTTGTCGCCATGCCTTCCGAGGCCGCGCGTAACGGCGACTATGCTCTGCCGACCGTGTTTCTGTCCGTGCAGTCGGACGAGAGCCGGCACATCGGCAACGGCCACAGCATGTTGATGTCGATGCTGAAGGAGCCGGAGAACCATCAGCTCCTCGAACGCGATCTCAAATATGCGTTCTGGCAGAACCACGCGATCGTCGATGCCGCGATCGGCACCTTCATCGAATACGGCACCACCAACCGCGACAAGAACAAAGAATCCTATGCGGAAATGTGGCACCGGTGGATTTACGAGGACTACTACCGGACCTACATGCTGCCGCTGGAAAAATACGGCATCAAGATCCATCACGACGACGTCCAAGAGGCGTGGAAGCGCATCACCGAGAAGATGTATGTCCACACCGTCGGTCAGTTCTTCGCGGTCGGCTGGCCCGTGAATTTCTGGCGGATCGAGGCGCAGACCGACAAGGACTTCGAGTGGTTCGAGCATAAATATCCGGGCTGGTACGACCAGTTCGGCGAGTTCTGGAGATGGTACGAAAAGCTCAGCAAGCCTGGCCAGAAGGTCGTGACCTTCAATGAAGAGGTCGGCTACGTCTATCCGCACCGCTGCTGGAGCTGCCTGGTGCCTTGCCTGATCCGCGAGGACATGGTGGTCGAGGAAATCGACGGCAAGCTGCACACCTTTGCCCACGAGATCGATGCCTGGACCGTGAAGACGGCGTTCGCCGGCGAATATGAGGGTCGCCCGACGCCTGCAATGGGTCGCTTCAGCGGCCGGCGCGAGTGGGAGACCTGCTACCACGGTGTCGACCTTGCCGATGCCATCGAGGACCTCGGCTTCGTGCGCACCGACGGCAAGACGCTCATCCCGCAGCCGCATCTCCGCTTCGACGACAAGGACATGTGGACGCTCGACGATGTCCGCGGTCACACGCTGATGAGCCCGCTCACGCTGCTTCGCGAAATGTCCGACGAGGACCGCGAAGCGCATATCGCCGACTACAAGAAGGGCTTCACCATCAATCCTTGCAACTAACTGCCGCCGGCAGTCGGTCGACTTCAGGCAAGTGCCGGGAGGAGGCCGACTGCAAGCGGAGACCAACTACCGCGTCTCAAGTAGGCCGACTGGCCGATAGACGCCGTTCGCCGGAGGCGAACACCGGAAGAAAACGTGCAGCCCCAGGGGTCCGGCAAGCGAGCGGGTCCCAAGACAAATCAAGCGTGGGGACGAAAGGCTGATGAGCTCGAAAGAGGTCTACAACGTACGCCTTGAGCCGGTTGGTATCGACATCGAAGTCGAAGAGGATGAAACGGTACTGGATGCGGCGTTTCGCCAAGGGATTGCGGTGCCCCATGGCTGCAAGGAAGGCCAGTGCGCCAGCTGCAAATCGATCCTGATCGACGGTGAAATCGACCTGAAGAAATACTCGACCTTCGCTCTCAGCGACATGGAGCGCGATCAGGAACACATCCTTCTCTGCCGCACACTCGCCTTCAGCGATCTCGAAATCGAACTGCTGAATTACGACGAGGAGCTGCTCGCCTATTCGATCCCGGTCAAGGACTTCGAAGGGGAGGTGAGTGGCATCACGCCGCTTACCCACGACATCCGGCTCTTGGAAATCACGATCGACAAACCCCTGAAATTCTGGGCGGGTCAATATGTCGACATCACCTTACCGGACCAGGCGATTACCCGCTCGTTTTCCATGGCAAATCCGCCGAGCGAGACGGAGAAGCTTGCGTTCATCATCAAGCGATATGAAGGCGGCGCCTTCTCCGGACAGCTCGACGGATCCGGGGCCGGATCTGGCGGAGGACTCGCCGTCGGAACCAAGCTCAAGCTCCGAGGACCCTACGGCACCTGCTTCAGACGGCAAAACCACGAAGGACCGCTGATCCTGGTCGGCGGCGGCTCCGGCATGTCGCCGCTCTGGTCGATTTTTCAGGATCACCTCGAAAGCGGGGAGCAGCGCTCCGTGCGCTTCTTTTACGGCGCCAGGTCCCAAGCGGACCTCTTTTATCTGGACCAGATCAGGGAGTTGGGTGCGAAGCTCAAAGATTTCGAGTTCATCCCCGTCCTCTCCGATGCCGCCGATGACGACGACTGGAGCGGCGAGAAAGGCATGGTTCATGAGGTGCTGCAACAGCACCTCGCCGATCTCGATCTCACAGATGGCGGCGATGCTTACACCTGCGGTCCGCCGCCGATGATCGATGCCGTTCTACCGATGCTGATCATGTCCGACATCGAGGGCGATCGCATCTTCTTCGACAAGTTTACCCAGGCCAGTGGATAGCCCCCAGCAGTCGACCCAAGACTTCGATGGCAACGGGCTTGTCCGGGAGCAAGAGAGCAAAGCAAGGGAAAGGGAGACAGACATGGCGACCACTCCAGCGGAAGTGAAATCGGGTGCGGCGGGTGCTGCGCAGTTCGCCGACAGCGACAGCCGGAAATACCGCTACTACGACCCCAAAGGTAAGCGCGCGACCCACTACGAAGACATGACCGTCGACGTCCAGCCCGATCCAGAACGCTACCTGATGCAGGATTGGATCATCTCCTTCCCCGATGGTCGGGGCGCCTACGTCAAGGAGTTCACCGAGGCCAAGAGCTCGAACTGGCACGCCTTTAGAGCGCCCGATCAGGAGTGGGAGAGGACGCACTACCAGCGCCAGTCGACGATCGAGGGCATGATCCAGAACGTCGTGCAAAACGCACGTCGGGCGGGAGCCCCCAAAGCGTTTGACGCCGCTTGGGTCAAGGTTTTGCAGACCCATCTCGGTGCTTGGAAGCATGCCGAGTTCGGTCTGGGCACGTCGCTGATGCAGGCGCAGCGCTACGGCTACACCCAGATGATCAACAACGCTGTCCTGACCAACTCTTCCTACAAGCTGCGTTTTGCTCAGGACATCACGCTCTACCTCGCCGAGATCGGCATGGATATCGACGGCTTCGACGACGATGCCGGCAAGAAGGCCTGGATGGAGAATGATGTCTGGATGCCGACGCGCAAGGCGGTCGAGCACATCATGGGTTCGGAGGACTATCTGGAACAGTATTTCGCCACCAACATCTGTTTCGAGCCTCTCGTCGGCGAGCTGTTCCGAAGCGGCTTCATCATGCAGGCAGCGTCCTCGAATCGGGACTTCGTCACGCCTGCAGTGGTGTCGGCAGCCGAGGCTGACTATGACCGCAACCTCGCGAACTGCACCGACCTTATCTACATCCTCATGAACGATGAGAAGCACGCCAAGCACAACAAGCAGGTGTTCAAAGGCTGGCTGGACAAGCACGTGGCGCTCGCGCGCGATGCTGCGGCCAGCCTGCAACCGATCTGGTCGCAGCCCCACGGCAAGCCGGTGCAGTTCACCGACGCACAGGCGCAGTCCGAAGATCGTCTGAAGACCATCACCTCGCAGCTTGGCCTCGGCTAGCCGACATAAGGAGACATCCGACATGGCAACCCAGAACACCGGTTACCACAGCGACACCGTCTTCAAGAAGATGGACGAGATCGAGTTCAAGGACACGATCTCTCATCAATGCGGCATCACCATGAACGACAGCGTCGAGGCGCGCGCGATCGCCGAGCACATGGCGGAAAAACCGAACGTGACCGTGACCTATCAGCCGGCGCTGATCCGCATCGACGGCGAGGGCACGCTGACCTTCGACATGGAGGAGATCAGCGACATCCTCGGCAAGGACATGACCGTCGAGATCTTCGAGGTGAACACCTCCACCCATTACGGCCGCATGGTGAAGGTCGATGACAACACCATCCGCCTCTACGGCAACATGGAAGAGATGTTCGAGTTCATCGAGTAGCCCCTCGGCGAGGGGAGGCATGACTTAAGCAAGAGGCAAGGTGGGGAGGTGCGGGGTCGACTTTCAACAATGACAGCGATCCCGCCGCTACCCCGGATCGGAGGCAGCGAGACATGTACAAGACGCCAGACGGAGAAGAGATCTTCATCATCGACGGGCACACCCATATGTGGGACGGCAGCCCGGAAAACCAGCGCAACATTCACGGCAAGCAGTTCGTCGAGTGCTTCTACGCCTATCACACGGCGCTGAGCCCGCCGGAGGAGCTTTGGACGCTCGAGCAGTTCAGCAAATACGGGCCGCAGAAGATGTACAACGACCTGTTCGTCGACGGCCCCGACGACATGGCGATCCTGCAGTCGACTTACCTGAAGGACTTCTACAAGAAGGGCTTCAACACCATCGAGCAAAACGCCGAGGTGGCGAAGGCCTATCCCGATCGCTTCATCTGCAACGGCTCCTTCGATCCGCGCGACGGCGAGCTTGCGCTCGAATACATCCACTTCATGAAAGAGACTTACGACATCCAAGGCGTGAAGCTCTACACGGCCGAGTGGAAGGGTGACAGCCGCGGCTGGAAGCTGAACGATCCGAACGCCTATCGCTGCTTCGAGCTTTGCGAAAAACTCGGCATCAAGAACATCCACGTGCACAAGGGGCCGACCATCATTCCCCTGGACAAGGATGCGTTCGATGTCCACGACGTCGACCACGCCGCCACCGATTTCCAGGGCCTGAACTGGATCATCGAGCATTGCGGCCTGCCGCGCCTCGACGATTTCTGCTGGATCGCGGTGCAGGAGACCAACGTCTATGGCGGTCTCGCTGTGGCCATGCCGTTCATCCATGGTAAGCCCCATTACTTCGCCGAGGTCATGTCGGAACTGCTGTTCTGGCTCGGCGAAGACAAGCTGTTGTTCGCTAGCGACTACGCGATCTGGACGCCGAAATGGATCGTCGACAAGTTCATGGCCTATGAGCTGCCGGATGAGATCAAGAAGGAGCGCGGCGTCGATCTCACCATGGAAAGCAAGAAGAAAATCATGGGGCTGAATGCCGCCAAGCTCTACGGCATCGACATCGACGCGAAAAAAAAGAAGCTGGAGAACGAGACCATCGCCGTCGCCGCGGAGTAAGGGCGATGGATCGAAGAACCCGAGAGCATCACCTCGCCGAGGTGTGGGAGAGGCTTGGCGAGGTGACCGACCCGGAGCTTGACGAGCCGGTCACCGAGCTCGGCTTCGTCGAGCGGGTGGACGTCGATGCGGCGGGTGTGGTCGAGGTCGACTTTCGCCTGCCGACCTATTGGTGCGCCGCCAACTTCGCGTTCCTGATGGTCGACGACATCCGGATCGCGGTCGAGGGCGCTGACTGGGTCAAGGGGGTCAAGCCCAAGCTCCAGGATCATATGTACGCGGATGAGGTCAACCGCGGCGTCGGCGACGCCCTGTCGTTCAAGGACGCTTTCGGCAAGCTCGCGTCTGACGGAACCCTCGACGATGTCCGCAAAAAGTTCCGGATAAAGGCGTTCCAGCGGCGCCAGGAAATGGTGCTGCGAGCACTGCGTCGACAAGGTTTCGACGATGCTTCGCTCGTCGAGATGGATCTTGGCACGTTGGAAGCCCTGTCGATCGAGGATGAGGAAGGGACCAGACAGAAGCCTCGGTATCTGCGGATCCTGCGTGAGTTTGGGTGCGCGCCGGAGCCCGGGGCTCCCGCCTTCGTGACACCGGACGGTGATCGCATCACCGCGGCAGCGTTCCAAAAACACATGGAGGAGCTGCGCGGGGTGCGCATCAACATGGAGTTCAACGGCGCGATCTGCCGGGGGCTTTTGTCGACCCGCTACAAGGAGGCGAAGCTCGACGGTGAGGAGCCGACGCTGGTGGATTTCATTCACGGCAACGTGCCGGCCCGTGCGCGGGCTCGTTCACCTGCCGACGCGGAGTAATCAGACACCGGACCAAGTCCCAAAAAACTCGATGAAACGGGCTGCATCAGACAGGGAGGCAAAGATCGATGGCGAAGAAACTTCTTCATGACGCCGAGGCGCGCCGCGCCTTGGCGCGGGGTGTCGAACAGCTGACCAAGGCGGTCGAAAGCACGCTCGGGCCGAAGGGCATGAATGCGATGATCGATCTGCCCGTGGGCACGCCGATCGTGTCGCGCGACGGCGTCAGCATCGCCGCCGAGATCGAGCTTCCCGATCGCTTCGAGAACATGGGGGCGCAGGTCGTTCGAGAAGTGTCGTACCAGACCAACGAGGTCGCGGGCGACGGCACCACCACGGCGACGGTGCTCGCCAACGCGCTCATTCAGGGCGGCATCCAGGCGTTGGAGAATGGGGCGAACGCGGTCAATCTCACCAAGGGGATCAACCAGGCGGTCCAGGTGATCGTCGAGGCGTTGAAGGCGTCAGCGACGCCGGCTGCAAATGGTTCGCTCGAATCGGTCGCCTCGATCGCGGCCGGCGATCCCGGCATCGGCAGCATGGTGGCCGAGGCGATCGACAGGGTCGGCGCCGATGGCATCATCACCTCGGACTTCGGCGTCACGGTCGACAACAGCCTTTCGGTGATCGAGGGCATGTCCTTCGATCGCGGCTACGTCTCCCATCACATGGTCACCGACGTCGAGAAGATGGAGGCGGTGCTGGAGCGCCCCTACATCCTGCTCACCGATTTGAAGGTCAAAACCCCTGACGAACTCGAAAACATACGTAAGGCTGTTCGTCCTACCAACCGGCCCCTGCTGATCGTCGCCGAGGAGATTTCGCCCGAGGTCCTGAAGACCCTGCTGACCGAGGACGGCAAGGGCAAGATCCTGGTGGTGCATCCGCCGGAATACGGCCATTGGCGAAAGGCGATGATGGAGGATCTAGGCATCCTGACGGGCGGACGCGTTATCGCGCGCGATCTCGGCGGCAGGCTCGAGAACGTCATGCTCGACGATCTCGGCCAGTGCGAGCAGGTGAAGACCAGCGGCTCCGAGACCATCATCACCCGCGGCGCCGGCGACGGATCGGCGATCCAGGCTAGACGGGCGCAGGTGACCCGGATGTATCACGAAGCGCCTCCCAATATCGAGCAGGACAAGCTCAAAGAGCGCCTCGCCAAGCTCACCGGCGGCACGGCCGTCATCTACGCGGGCGGCGTCACGCCGGTGGAGCAGCGACGCACCATCCAGCTGATCGACGATGCGCTCAACGCCGCACGCGCGGCTGCGGAAGAGGGCATCGTCCCCGGCGGCGGCACCGCATTGGCGCAGAGCGGGCCCGCCCTCGAAGCCCTGTTCGGCCAGGCGAACGGCGACATCGGTGCTGGCGTCAAGCTGGTGCAAAGCGTGCTCTCCAGGCCGGTCGCCTGCATTGCGGCGAATGCAGGGCATGATGCCGAAGCCGTGGTCAGGCAGGTGATGCAGTCCCCGGCGGGAACCGGCTTCGATGCAACCACCGAGGATTTCGCGGACATGACATCGGCCGGCGTGATCGATCCGGTGCGCGTCACCTACACGGCGCTCTTGAACGCCGCCTCGGTCGCGACCCTGGTGCTCACCACCAACACCTTGGTCGGCGACATGTCGGAGGCGCCAGACCCGACCGTCGGCCCGGCGCTGGGCGGAGGTGCTGAGTAT
>Ga0224508_10005096_pt1 | contig 10642 bp, 8 predicted proteins | sample SF_Jan12_sed_USG_4_FD_170157 | JGI IMG/M metagenome (GOLD analysis project Ga0224508, IMG submission 170157) | Sediment microbial communities from San Francisco Bay, California, United States - SF_Jan12_sed_USGS_21 | ecosystem: Environmental > Aquatic > Marine > Sediment | place: USA: California... | reverse complement strand
TGACAGGCGATCTGACCAGCGCGCGTAGATGGCGTACCTAGCCGCGTTGAGGGGGGCAGCGAGCGCAAAGGAGACCGCGGCGGCGACGGCAATTGCGGACGTCCACCGCGCATCGATCAGCTCCTGGTTCACGCCGACGACGGCGACGATCAGCCCGAACTCGCTGTACGTGGCCAAGGTGATCGAGGAATGCCATGCCGTGCGGGCCCGGAAGCGGAAGCGCGACACCAGCCACACGAACCCGCCCACCTTCAGGGGCAGGACGAGCAACGCGACGAAAGCTACGACCAACTCTGCCGCACCGGGGGCGCCGCCGAGGCCGATCGAGAGGAAGAAGCCGATCAGCAGTATGTCCTTGAAGCCGAGCAGGGTGTCGGCCAGTTCCGGAGCGCGTCGGTGACTCGCCAGCGTGAGTCCGATCACCAGGGCGCCGAGGTCGGGCTTCAGGCCTACCTGGTCGAAGGACTCGGCACCGACGCCTATAGCGAGCGCCAGCCCCAGCAGGATCAGCAGCTCCCCATGACCGCTTCGGTCGAGCAACCAGCCGTAGACGGGACGGGCGGCCACGACCGCCACCACCACCGGCACCGCCCAGATGGACGGGCGTGCGTCGACGGCCACGGTCAGAAACGCGACGGCGAAGATGTCCTGGACGATGAGAATGCCGACGCCTATTCGTCCCTGGAGGGAAGCCGCCTCGTTGCGTTCCTCCAGTGCCTTCACCGCGAAGACCGTGCTGGAGAACGAGAACGCAAAGCCGATCAGCACCGCCTCAGCGGAGGAGAGCTCCGAAGCGAGCGGCAAGTCCAGTGCACCGAGACCCAGGAACAGAGCGCCAAGCAGCGCCGTAGTCAGCACGATGTGGATGCTCGCGCCCGCCCACACGACAGGGCGTCCCAATGTTCGCAACCGTAGCTTCAGCCCGATGCCGAACAACAGCAACAGCACGCCCAGCTCGGCAACGATGTCAATGCCCTCCGTCGTCTCGTAGCCAAAGCCGTGGAGAACAAAGCCAGCCGCGAGATAGCCGACCAGGGGCGGCAGGCGGACAACGCTGGCGACAAACCCGAACCCGAAGGCCACGATCAATAGGGCCACATCCATGAGCGCGGGTTACCTGAGAGGGGTCGTCATCGTACCAAGTAGGCCGCACGCTAGGACGACCACGACATCATGACATCCGTCGCCTACGTCACCGCTGAAAGGGAGGTGCTCGGTGCCGGGAAGCGACCAGAAGCCGTGGGCATTCCTCACAAACCACACCCGCGTACTGATCGCGATCTCCCAACTGCCCGATGCCCGCCCCTATTTGTGGAATTGACGGAAGACACTCAGGAGGGCCGAGTTGGGCGGAGGTGCCACCAAGGTGCCGAGAAGCTACCCGGAACCCAGGACACAACAGACATCTGAGGGATACGGGAGGACATCTGCTGCAACAAGGGCGCTAGCGCTTCCCAGAGCATCGACTACCGACCAGCCCGTCACGACGGGCTTCTGGGACACTCCGTGCTACTCAGAGACATCAGAGATCACAGCATTGCAGTGTCGGAGAGAGGACTCGAACCTCCACGGGCATAACTGCCCACTAGGCCCTCAACCTAGCGCGTCTACCAATTCCGCCACTCCGACGAATTGGGCAGCGAGTGTACCGAAGCGCCTGCCCGCAAAGGGCCCAGGGCTCAAAGCTCAAAGCCGCGGAGCCAGAGGCTCCGCTACAGCACTTTCTTCACTTCGGGGAAGTGACAAGCCACGAAGTGGTTCGGCGCCAGTTCTCTGAGCTCCGGCTCCTGGTCCGAACAGATGCCGGGCGCCTGAGCGATCGGGCAGCGGCTATGGAATCGGCACCCCGACGGCGGGTTGGCCGCCGACGGGATGTCACCCTCGAGGATGACGCGCTGGCGCCTCTTCTCGACGGCGGGGTCGGGGATCGGCACGGCCGACATCAGCGCGTGCGTGTATGGATGCATCGGCGACTCGTACAGGTCATCACGATTTGCAATCTCGACGATCTTGCCGAGATACATCACGGCAACCCGGTCGCAGATGTGGCGAACGACCGAGAGGTCGTGAGCGATGAACAGGTAGGTGAGATCGAACTCCTCCTGGAGGTCCTCCATGAGGTTGAGCACCTGGGCCTGGATGGACACGTCGAGGGCAGACACCGGCTCGTCGAGCACCATCAGGCTCGGGTTCAAAGCGAGGGCCCTGGCGACTCCGATGCGCTGGCGCTGCCCGCCCGAGAACTCGTGGGGATAGCGATTGGCATGCTCGGGATTGAGTCCAACCACCTCGAGCAGCTTCTTGACTGTTTGCAGCCGATCCTCTTTGGTGCCGATCCCGTGCACCACAAGTGGCTCAGAGACGATGTTGGCGACGGTCATGCGGGGATTCAGCGAGGCGTACGGATCCTGGAAGACGATCTGCATCTCGCGGCGCATCAATCGCAGCTTTTCCTTGTCGGCAACGACGATGTCAATGACGTCGTCAGTCGGACCGGATCCCTCGGTGTGGCCTTGGTACAAGACCTCGCCCGACGTTGGCTCGAGCAGCCGGAGCACACAGCGGGCCGTCGTCGACTTGCCACAACCGGACTCCCCCACCAGGCCCAGCGTCTCGCCCTTGCGGATCTCGAATGAGATGTCCGACACCGCCTTGACGGATCCGATCTCCTTCTTGAAGAAGATGCCTCGGCGGATGGGGAACTCCTTGACGAGGTGATTCACCTGCAACAGCGTGTCGGGCGACATCGGTGGCGTCGCCGCAGGAGCCGAGGTCACGTCGGTCATGGTGTCACCGCATGTCGATCTGAGGTGAGCGTCAGTTCGGTTGCGAAGTGGCAAGCCGCGTCGTGGCCAACGCTCAGATGCTGCAACGCAGGAAGCTTGGCCCGGCACACGTCCTGGGCATAGTCACAGCGTGGTCGGAAACGACATCCTTCGGGAAGTTTGATGAGGGACGGCGGAGCTCCCCTGATCGAGAACAGCCGCTCTTCCTTGGCTCGATCCATGCGGGTCATCGATCCAAGTAACCCGTGGGTGTAGGGATGCTTGGTGTCATAGAAGATCTCATCGGCAGTGGCCCGCTCGACGATGCCGCCGGCGTACATCACCTGGATCCGCTCGCAGAATCCGGCGACGACGCCAAGGTCGTGGGTGATCAGCATCAGTGCTGTTCCCCGCTCGTCGGCGAGGCGGTTCATAAGATCGAGAATCTGCGCCTGGGTCGTGACGTCCAGGGCCGTTGTTGGCTCGTCCGCGATGAGCATCTTGGGATTGCAGGAGAGGCCCATGGCGATCATCACCCGCTGGCGCATGCCGCCAGAGAATTGGTGCGGGTAGTCATCGATGCGGCGCTGTGGAGTTGGAATGTGAACGTCGTCGAGGCCCTGGATGGCGATCTCGCGGGCCTGCTTCTTGGTGACATCCTGATGCAAGAGGATGGTTTCGGTCAGCTGGTCGCCGATCGTGAACACTGGATTGAGCGATGTCATCGGATCCTGGAAGATCATCGCGATCTCGCCGCCGCGCACCCGCGACATCTCGTCCTCGCTCATGCGAAGGAGGTCTCGCCCCTCGAGCTTGATGGTGCCAGTCACTATGTTGCCGGCCGGTGGCTCGATCAGCCCCATGATCGACATGGCGGTCACCGACTTGCCCGATCCCGATTCACCAACAACGCCAAAGCGCTCGCCCTCGTTGATAGTGAACGAAATGCCGTCGACGGCGCGAACCACGCCCTCTTCGGTGGAGAAGTAGGTGCGTAGGTCCTCGACCTCGAGAAGGGGCTTCGGCATAGGCGCTGCTACCGCCGCTCGATCGTCTGCGTCGGATCAAGAGCGTCTCGAAGACCGTCGCCGAGGAAGTTGACGGAGAGAACGGTGATGATCAGGGCCAAGCCCGGGAAGATTACAAGCCACCAGGTGCCGGCGCTGACCCACAGCTGAGCACCGTCCGACACCATCGCGCCCCACGACGGTGTCGGTGGCTGAACGCCGAAACCGAGGAATGACAGGGCTGCTTCGAGGATGATGGCGGTGCCGACGATCAGGGTCGACTGGACGATGATGGGACTCATGGCGTTGGGGAGGACGTGCCGGAAGATGATCCGCCTGTCCCTTGCCCCGGCGGCGCGTGCCGCCTCGACGAACTCCTTCTCGCGCAGCGACAGGAACTCGGCGCGCACGATCCTGGCGAGCGTCCCCCATAACAAGAAGCCAAGGAGCAGGGCCAGCGTCCATAGTCCCCCGCCGAACACCGCAGCCGCCACGATGGCTACTGGCAACAGCGGCAGGCTGAGGATGAGATCGGTGAACCGCATTAGCACCTGATCGATGGCTCCTCCGTAGTAGCCGGCAACTGCGCCAATGATGGTCCCAAAGAAGGCAACCCCGAGTCCAGTCACACCGGCCACGATGAGACTCGCCCGCGATCCGTAGATGACCCGCGACAGCACATCGCGCCCGATGGTGTCGGTACCGAAGATGAAGTCTGCTCTGGGCGCCGCTCGTACCAATGGCCGCCCATCGGCGTCGACGAAGTCGGCAGTCGGGTCCGCCAGCGGCAGCACATCGGCGAATACGGCAGCGAAAACGATGATGAACAAGATGAACGCCGAGACCATCGCCAGCCGATGTCGACCGAAGCGAGCCCTGAACAGATCCCACTGGCTGATGGGCTCAACTGAGAGGCCCTCGGCCTCGAAGTCCTGCCCTCCTACCGGCTGCTGGATCGTGTGATCAGTCATACCGGACGCGTGGGTCCAAGAAGCCGTAGGCGATGTCGGCGATCAGGTTCATGACGACAACGCCGATGCCGAGCGCCATGACGATCGCCATGATCATGGGGTAGTCGAGGGTGCCGATGGCGTTGATGTACTGCCGCCCGAGTCCGGGCCAGCTGAAGATGGTCTCGGTGATGATGGCTCCGCCGATGAGCGCCGCGATGTCCAACGAGATGAGCGTGACTATGGGGATCAACGCGTTGCGCAGGGCGTGTTTGAAGATCACCCGGCGCCGCGGCAATCCCTTGGCCTTGGCCGTACGCAGGTAGTCCGAGTGGTACACCTCGAGCATTGAGGCCCTTTGGAACCTGGCGTAGACGGCGATCGAGATGAGGGCGATGGCAACCGCCGGCAGGATGAGATGTTGCACGGTGTCGCCGAACCGAGCCAGGGTGCCGAGGTCGTTGTATCCGGGCACGTTCATGCCGCCGGTGTATAGGAACTTGACACCCGTCCATCGCTCGAGATAGACCGCGAACATGATCTGCATGCCTATCGCTATGAGGAAAATGGGCGTCGAGAAAGTCACAAAGGACACAGTTGTCCCTAATTGGTCAAAGAAGGAGTACTGGCGCAGCGCCTGGTAGATGCCGAATGGGACCCCGATCATGACCGCCAGGAACAGGGCGGTGAGCATGAGGCGAAGAGTGGCGCCCGTACGGCTTTTGATGATCTCGAAAACGGGCTGCGTGCCCTGGAACGAGATTCCCCACTCGCCCTGGACGTAGTTGGTCGCCCAGATGCGGTACTGCACCCAAGCCGGTTCGTTGAGCCCGTAGAACTCCTCGATGTCGGCGATGTATTCCTGGGTGATCCGCGGGTTGCTCTTGAGGCGGTTGAGAGGTCCCCCACCCGACATCTGCAGGAGCGAGAACACGATGATGCTGAGCGCGATGAGGGTGACGACGCCGTAGACGATTCGGCGAATGATGTAGTTGAACATGCGCGCGCTCCCTCAGGTTGGCGACGAGCATACCACCCGGCAGCACGGCGCCTGGGTGGCCTGATCAGAGTCTCCCGGCCTACTCGGCCCAAACAAAGGGCGAGCCGTGGCGGTTGGTTGATGCAAAGTTAGCACAGAGAGGGCTGATTGGGACCCAAACGCAGTGACTCGCCCGGGCTCCCTCAGAGAACTTGGCCATAGAGAAGGGGCCCGCCGAAGCGGGCCCCTTCTACTGAGTAGTCGATGCGACCTAGAGGTCGACTCGGTACCACTCCTCGATGTTCCAAGTGTCTCCGGCCTGCGACGGGTTGTGCTTGTAGCCAGCAACCTCATCAGCCCAGACAGCACCCGGGTCCAGCCTCGCGTAGAGCGGGATGATGACAACCTGGTCGGCCAGGATGTTCTCAGCCTCGTTCAGCAGGGCAACCAACTCGTCCGTATCGACGGTGGCGTTCATCGCGTCACGGATCTCGGCGAACCGAGTCGTGTTCTCGTCGATCAGAACCGAAGCGCCCTGGTTGAAGCCGTCGGGGTCGGCCCCGGTGACCTCTGGGGTGCCCCAGCGGTAGTAGTTGGAGCCATCCGGCGGTGGAGCCTCGGGGTCCCACACGTCGAGGATGGAGATCAGTCCGGCGAAGCCAGGAGTACCAACCCACGCGAACTCACCAACGTCGATGATCGCGAAGTCGAGGGTCTCGCCGAAGTACAGCGAGCTGTCTTCGAGCTGAGCCTCGTAGGCGATCCCGGCGTCTTCGAACATGGTCACGAACAGCTCGGAGAGCGTTACTCGTGCATCGTTGTTCGAGGTGGTCGAGAAGATGGCCTTCACCGGCGTCGCATCACAATCCGTGTCGTCACGGGCGCAAAGGTCGTCGATGAATCCTGCGGCCTTGGCCGGATCGTAGTCGTACTGAGCCCACGAGGCCTGCGACAGGGTCGGGCTGAAGGCGTCGACGAATGAGTCGAGCGGCTCAACCTGTCCCTTGAGGATCTCGTCTACGATCTTCTGCTTGTCGATGGCGTGTGCCACGGCCTTGCGGTACTCCAGGAACTCGTTGTACGAGTCTGGGTTCCGCTGGAGGCGTCCGTCACCGAAGGTGAAGAACATGTGCTCCCAGATCGGGCCGGACAACACCTCGACGCTGGCGCCCTCACCGGTGAGGGTCTGCAGGTCTTCGATGGTCTCGATCGACGGCGGCGGGTTGATCACGTCTACCTCACGGGCCTTGAAGGCGTTGATGAGAGACGCGGTCTCCGGGATGAACCGGAACACCACTGAGTCGAGATATGGAAGCTGCTGACCAGTCTCAGCGTCCGTCTTCCAGAAGTTCTCGTTACGGACGACCTTGACGAACTCGCCCTTCTGCCACGCGTCGAACTCGAACGGACCGCCCGACACCCACATGGTGTCGTTCCAGTCGTTGATGAAGTCCGAGTCTTCAACGTCGTGCTTGGGCAAGATCGTTCCGAAGATCAATTCCGCCTGCACGGTCGGGGCCGAAAGCGTGTACTCGAACGTCTTGGGGCCAGCTGTGGTGCTGACGATGTCCTCGTAGGTCGCCTTCAGAATGGGGAGATCCGGGTCCATGATCGTGTCATAGGTGAACTGGAAGTCGTCTCCAGAAATCGGAGTCCCATCTGCCCAGACCGCCTCGTCGCGAATCTGGTAGCGGACCGTCTCGGTGCCGTCGGCGTTGACCGTAATGCCTCCGTTGGCCACTGTTGGCAGTTCAGTTACGAGATCGGGGATGAGCTCAAGAGTGAACCCGTCGATGTCCTGAACGCCGACCCAATACGACTGCCCGATGATGGAGACAATGAAGTTGTCCCCGCCCGGGGCGAACGTATTGAGCGTTGGCGGTTCCTGGTCGCTGGCAACGAATACTTCGCCGCCATACGGCTTCTGGAACGCCGGTGCAGTGGTCGCTGGTGCTTCGGTCGCCGGCGGCGCCGTTGATGTTGGAGCCTCTGTGGCTGGGGGCGATGTCTGCGCCGTTGTGGTCTCGGTGCTGCCTGTGTCTCCACATGCAGCCGCGACCATCGCGAACGCAGCGAGCAACGCTGCCCAGGTAAGAGGCTTCCGAATGAATCGCTTCAAAGCGTTTCCTCCTCGGCTATGCCTGTTTCCAATTGTTTTCATTTGCATTGGGGTCTAGTTCAGCTGCCAAGACAGAAAGACCGTTGTGAAGGCGAATGAGACCGCCGTCACCACTGTCAGCCTGTCGAGGTTCCGCTCCATCACCGTCGCTCCGATCGCGCCACTGGGCCCGACTCCCCCGCCGAACATGTCGGACATCCCACCGCCGCGGCCACTGTGAAGCAGCACGAGAACGATGAGTAGGAGGGAAACGAGGCCGTGGACGACCGCAGCGATGGCAGTGAGCAGGGTTTTGCCCCTTCGTTGGTGACCGGACCCGCAGACAACGCGGAGCCATGTCGCAACTTGATTAGATAAAGAACGATCCCGCCTACAACGCGGGAGTCGGCGGCAGTATGGGGTGTTTCGGGCCCCTGGTCAAGTCAAGTCCTGGCAGGTTTTCCCAGAAGGCTTGGGGAGCCCTTCTTCCGAGCGTTAGGCCTGTTTCCCCTGGTCGGCGACCGCCCTCGCCGCGGCAGCGGCCGCCTCAGGATCACCCAGGTAGTAGGAATCGGTGGGTGCGAGCCCCGAGTCGAGTTCATAGACCAGAGGGATGCCTGTTGGAATGTTGAGGCTGGGAATATCGGCCTCGGAGATCCCGTCGAGATCTTTGACTAGGGCTCGCAGGCTGTTGCCGTGGGCCACTATGGCGACGCGCACCCCGGCTGCCACCTGTGGAGCGATGACCTCTTGCCAATAGGGGACCATCCGAGCGACGACGTCGGCAAGGCATTCCGTTGCCGGCAGCAAAGAGGGGTCGATCGTGGCATATCTGGGGTCGTTGGCGGGATGGCGAGGGTCGTCGAGAGCCAACGCCGGGGGGCGAATGCTGTAGGAGCGGCGCCAGATGTGAACCTGGTCCTCACCGTGCTCGGCTGCGGTCTCGGCCTTGTTGAGGCCCTGCAATGCCCCGTAGTGACGCTCGTTGAGATGCCAGTCCTTGATGACCGGTATCCAGCTGAGATCCATCGCGGCCAGGGTGATGTCCAGCGTGTGGATCGCCCGCTTCTGCACCGAGGTGTGGGCGATATCGAATGAGATGTCGGCCTCCATGAGCATCTCTGCGGCTGTCGCCGCCTCGGCGCGACCAAGCTCGGTGAGGCCGACGTCCGTCCAACCGGTGAAGCGGTTCTCCTGATTCCAGGTCGATTGCCCGTGACGAAGAAGAACAAGCTTGTGAGTCATGCGCTATACGCCACAGGCCGTAGGCCATAAGCCATGAGCTCGCACGGAAGCCCTGCGCTTAGAGCTTGGAGCTTATGGCTTAGAGCTTGTTTCACATCCAGTACCTGATGACGCTGGCGAAGGTGTCGGGGTCGAGTGCGGCTCCGCCGACCAGAGCGCCGTCTATGTCTTCCTTTGCCATGAGCGCTGCGATGTTGCCGGCATTCACAGATCCGCCGTAGATGATGCGAACGCTGTTCCCGGCCCCCGGGTGTATCTCCTCGACTTGAGATCGAATGAGGCCAACCCCCTGCGCCGCCTCCTCGGGGCTAGCGGTCACTCCCGTTCCGATGGCCCAGATCGGTTCGTAGGCGATCGCCATTCCGGATACCTGCTCCAGGGTCAGTCCGCGCAGACCCGCCTTCAGCTGAGATGTGATCCTGCGATCGGTCTCACCGGCCTCTCGCTCCTCGAGCGTCTCCCCCATCGCCAAAATCGGTGTCATCTCGGCGGCGAGCACCGCCTTGACCTTGCGATTGATCATGGCGTCGTCCTCACCGAACAGCTGGCGCCTCTCCGAGTGGCCGACGACCACATAGCTAACGCGAAGGCTCGCCAACATCGCCGGCGAGATCTCTCCGGTGAATGCTCCACTCTCTTCGAAGTGAACATTCTGCGCGCCAAGCTGGATCGGCAGGTGATCGGCCTCGATGACCGTCTGTACCGATCGCAGCGCTGTGAAAGGAGGAACGACAACGACATCGACCCGGTCATAGTCACTCAGCTCGAGCCGGTACGACAGCTTCTGCACCATCTGGATGGCCTCCAGGTGGGTGGCGTTCATCTTCCAATTCCCGGCGATGAGGTTCTTACGCTCCATCGACCCACCTCCTCAATGTGTCGAGCACCGGCAGCGAACCCTGTTCCAGCAATTCGAGTCCGGCGCCCCCACCCGTTGACAAATGATCTATCGAGTCCTCGAGACCGAGTTGGCGCACCGCGGCGATGCTGTCGCCGCCCCCGATGACAGTGAAACCTGGAGCGTCGGCGACGGCCGTGGCGATGGCTTTGGTGCCCGCTTGGAAAGCCTCCCACTCGAAGACTCCCATCGGCCCATTCCAGAAGAGCTGCTCGGAGTTGGCGACGATGGCGGCATACGTCTCCTGCGTCTCGGGTCCGATATCGAGCCCGAAGCCGTCCTCGGGGATAGAGGCCGTCGAGACCACTTCATTCGAAGCGCCGGCGTCGAAGCTCTCGGCGACCACGATGTCTGTTGGCAGCATGATCTTGCCCCCACCGCCGGCCCTCAGCACCTCCTTCACCTCATCCATCATCTCGGTGTCGACGAGCGAGTTCCCGACCTCGTAGCCATCGGCGGCCAACAACGTGAAGCACATGCCACCCCCGACGAGCATGGCGTCGACCTTGGGCAGCAACGCCTTGATGACACCCAACTTGTCGCGCACCTTGGCTCCTCCCAGCACGACGACATAGGGATGAACCGTCGCCTCGAGGAGCCGGTGCAAGGCTTGAGTTTCGGCGACGACCAGGAGGCCGGCAGCGGACCGCAGGCGCTCTGCTACCCCCGCCGTTGAAGCGTGAGCCCGATGGGCACTTCC
>Ga0224508_10005095_pt1 | contig 10643 bp, 3 predicted proteins | sample SF_Jan12_sed_USG_4_FD_170157 | JGI IMG/M metagenome (GOLD analysis project Ga0224508, IMG submission 170157) | Sediment microbial communities from San Francisco Bay, California, United States - SF_Jan12_sed_USGS_21 | ecosystem: Environmental > Aquatic > Marine > Sediment | place: USA: California... | reverse complement strand
TTCTAAGTCTGTCTCTACGCCTTCAATGACGCCGACTTCTCTAATACCTTCGGCGAGTTTATTGATCGGCTCGAGCAGGTCAACAATTGCATTCTTGATGTCCTTTCTTTCGGCCTGCGCTTTGCCGGCCAGATAGATGCTACTCCCAATTAGTACTATTAGTGCCAGTATCAATAGGCCCAAGGCGACTGCCAGTTCCCGCCCGTTAAAGACCCGAAGCAACGAACCCATGAGGACCGCCAGAAAGATCGCGACCACATACAGGGCGATGCCAAGTATTGGGAAGAGCAAGACATATGGTGACGGAGAGACGCCATACAGAAGGTAATCCGTTGCATACAGGATAACGATGACCGGCAGCAGAATACCAAGAACGCCGATTGATCCCATTGCTAATTTCTTCTTTGCACCTCCTAAGTTCGAAATGTACTTGCCGGATCCGCTCAAAAACGCAAGGGTCGCCAGGACCGCGCTCAGGCCACCCTGCCAGCCTAGTTTTTCCTTTTGCAAATACTCACGTATGAATTCCAGAATCCAGGGTAAAGACTCCAGCAGGGCCACTGCAATGATCAGAATCAGCAGACGACCGAATATCTTCTCGCTGGCGTCCCGCAACTTTACTGAGCTTTCACTCCCTGTCTGCAGACTCCTTCGATAACTATAGATCTTGAATAATTGAGCGAGAATCGGGAACAGCAATATCGTGGCTACGCAGATTGCCAGCGTAGTCAGCGTAAGCCTGAACGGATGGCCTAACATCCAGTGGTGGCTGTAGGCGAGAGCGACTGAAATTAACAGCAATGCCGGCAGAAATATCAGAAAATTGAGAATTATCCCGCGCAATAGAACGCCGACGGAACGGAAATAATCCACGAATCCGCGGACGGCCATATAATTCGAATGATTACGTATCCAGACTAGATATCGGCTTTCTTCCTTCCTATCAGTCAATTCGAAAGGAAATGCGCCCACCGATACCTCGAGCGGCAACGCGGGGGCCCTTTTCTGATTCTTTTGCTCAGGGGCCATTAAGATTCTCTAAAGCGATCTACTTGCGATTCGAGTATAACTTACGGTCATTGGCGGGCAGAAGAAAAAATATCCTCAATCAGCAGCGAGCCCATACATCCCACCGTTTCCATCACACTTTCCTCATCCGCCCATTACCAAATGCTGACACTTTCGCCAGCACCCCCAACTTCGGGCCAAAAGTTACCCCTTAACTTTTGCATAAATCTTGGCGTAACATTTGCTCAGGTGTTATTGATCATGACATTGAAGAAGAAAGACCAAATTCGGGCATTACTGAATTGCATTGAGACCGGTGATCCAGGGCCGGTCGCTGTCGTCAATGAAGCTAAGTATATTCAGCACAATCCTCAGACCCACGAAGGGAGCGAGGGTTTAGCGGCACTATTCCAACGGCTGTCGAAGAGTTCACCCAAGGTGAATATCGTACGGGCCTTTGAAGATGGAGATTTCGTATTTGCACATACGGAATACGATTTCGCGAGCCGCAAAATCGGCTTCGAGGTCTTTAGATTCGAAGGCGGCCAGGCAGTGGAGCACTGGGACAATATCCAGGAAAGACAAAGGCCAAACCAATCTGACCGCATCATGGTGGATGGGCCGACCGAGGCCGACGACCTTGAGCGGACGGAAAACAACCGTGCCTTGGTTCGATCCTTCGTTGAATTCGTGCTCATCGAGGGGAATCTCGATCAGCTTACCGATTTTGTCGACGAAGACTCCTACGCCGAGCACAACCCGCGATTGGGAGATGGAGTGTCCGTTCTCCGATCCGCGTTGACCGCCGAGAATGAGCGCGGCAGACGCATCAACTACCACCGCATCCATCGCGTCCTGGCCGAAGGTAGCTTTGTACTTTGTGTCAGCGAGGGCGACTTGGATGGTGTTCACTCTGCCTTTTATGATCTATTTCGACTTGCTAACGGCAAAGTGGTGGAGCATTGGGACACCACCGAGAAAATCGCGCCACGCAGCGAGTGGAAAAACGATAACGGCAAGTTCTGACGTGATCGGTGAAGAGTCGTGGGGCATTGCGAATCTGCGCAGGGCACAGCGCTCAACTGCTACGCCGGACCTGGCTGCCTGATCGCGCTCTACGGCCAATTGATGGGCCGAAACAATCGGTGCTAAGCCATTAATGCTCGGTGACAGATCTCAGGATCTCAGGAACTTACAGGACGTACCGAGAAATTTGGTTATCCCTGGAGGCCGCTCGCAAAAGGGGCACGGCGGTCGGAGCCGGGAGCCCGATCAGGGTTCCGCATATGGGCGAAGTTGAACAAGACCGTGTTTGCGTATAAAAATTGAGGTCACGCTGATCCTCCGCGAACACCAACAAGAACCGGCCAAAAAGGGGAATGAGGATGTTGAGAACCGAATCGCCGCTTCGGCGCGAAGTTACAAATCGCTATCTCGTCTTTGTCACCGTCCTGATGTTTGCCGGATTCTCGCACGCAGCGAATGCCGGTCTGTCCGTTTCCCCCTCGCCGAGCACCGGCAGTTACACCGTTTCCTGGACAGCCGTCCCAGGCGCAGACGAATACAGGCTCAGGGAAAGCACCAACGGCGGAGTTACGTGGTCGGGCAACTATTACGTATGGGGCACTGCGAAATCGTTCGCCGGCAAGCCGATTGGAACGTACACGTACAAGCTGCGGTACTGCGTCGAAATCTACATGCGCGGCGAATATTTCCCGCGTTGCTATGACGCGACTTACCCGACTGTAAGCGTTACGGTCCAACCAGCGGGCCCTGCCACGCCTACCGGCCTGAGCGGCCCGTCAACAGACGATGACGGCGCGTATTCGATTATCTGGAACGCTGTTTCGGGCGCCACTCACTACACGATAGAACGCCAGACCGACGGTGGCGGATGGAGTTTTGCCACAGACGTCATAACGACGTCCTACGATGAATCCGGCCTGGTGTCAGGCATTCACGATTATCGTGTCAAAGCCTGCAACGCATCGACCTGCAGCGGATATTCCTCGACAACGACTGTGACGGTCACCATTCAGGGGCCGCCGCCTCCGCCACCGCCCGTTCCGGGTACAAACGGCGATCCTGGCGTCTCAAGGGAATCCGACCAAACCGGCACGATCGCGGGTACGTTCAGAGTCGACGAGTCCGGGGCAGCAACCTACAGCATTCCGATCGTGACCGCCGCAGGAACTGCCGGCGTCGCGCCTGAAATCAGTCTGAATTACTCCAGCAGCGGCGGCAACGGAATTGCCGGCATGGGTTGGTCCGTAGGTGGAATGTCTGCGATTACTCGCTGCAAACAAACTTACGACCAGGACCGCAATCCGCTGCCGATCACCTGGTCCTCATCCGACCGCTATTGCCTGGACGGACAACGCTTGCTGCTGGAAAACCCGGCACAGAGCTACGGTGCGGCGAATACGACGTATCGAACCGAAATCGATTCCGGTGCGATAGTAACAATTCGTGGCAGCAGCAACGGCGAACCGGACTATTTCGAGGTTCGACGCAAAGACGGTTCCACAAGCTATTACGGCAAGTCGCCTGGCGACACGTCGAACACGAGCGCGAAAAGTGGAGGCGGCGCTGGCAAAACGTTCATATGGGCGTTACGCCATTTCCGCGACAACATCGGCAATCCGATCTGGTTCGATTATTACAATGACAGTGCCGGCCAGAGAGTTAGAACAATTTACTGGGCTTTCGGCACGGGCCGGGGCCCGGTTTCGGGTCACGGTGCTCGTCTCGAGTTCCACTATATCGATCGCGACGACGACCGGCTCGGCTACGTTGCCGGCGTTGCACTCAAGACACAGAAGCTGTTGAGCGAAATTCGCTCCTACAACGTAGTCGGCTCGGCGTCCTTGATCCGCAGCTACAACCTCTACTACGACGAACAAACAACTACCAATGACAAAGTCAGTCGCCTCACGAGCATCAAGGAATGCGTTGGCGACACATGTTTGCCCAAGACCGAGTTTCGCTGGAACCTACCAGCAAACTACACCTACCTGGCGCAGCTTTCGTCGATGAACCTGGCCGAGAGCAATAACCTCAGCGACCTGACGCTGGCCGATATTAACGGCGACGGCATGATGGATCTCGTCTGGCTGGAAGGACAGCCGGCAAATGCCGTTTTCAACTACGCCACATCGAACGGCACGTCATTGTCGCAGCGGCCATTTTCGAATGGGAATCTGGAATATTCGCCATCCGGCAGTGCGGAAAAATTGACCCCCATAGATTTCAACCTGGACGGTCGCGACGACATCGCTTATTGGGACGATAACGCGAATCGATGGAAGGTGCTTATCTCTGCGCCGCAAAACGACCGCTCCTGGAGGCTCAAGACGTCGATCTACCTCACGCCGATCGACGACGAGGACGTGACATTCGTCGACATTGACTCGAACGGCACCACCGACGCGGTGTGGGCAACCGGAACAGGCAACAAACAGCTGAAGCTGAGCCGGCTCACCAAGCGCCCCAACCAGCAGCCGGGATCATCGATCTACTACCACTTTGATACACCGGTCAATGTCGGTTCCCCGAGTTCATCGACGACGGGCGAGCTGCACGCCGTGGCTGCAGACCTGAACGGTGACGGCCGTATCGGTCTCGTCGTGGGCAGAGACGCGCCGTTTTGCGAGTACGAGTTCAACCCTCCGCTGTGCTTCGGCCCCAAGTACGCCAACCTGCTCAATATTACGAACCCGATGTCCGCGACGCCGGGCTATGCGACCTACGCGAATCTGAATAACACAGGTGCACTGTGGTCCAATGAGCATGTCGTTCCCAGCGGCATCTTGGCATCGGACGTCAACGCCGATGGCCTGAGTGACTTCTTCTACCCGGTATATCGGGACCCGAACGACAACATCAACCAGTGGCACCTGGCGATCAATCGCGGTAACGGTTCGTTCGACGTAACCCAGCACTACGAAACGACGATGAGCAAGTCAGGTGCGCGCCGGCCGCAATTCGTGGACTGGAACGGGGACAACTTCCCCGACCTGATGTGGAAGTCGACGGCTGACGGAGGCAGTGTCTTTGTTCGCTACTGGAATCCGTCGACGAACAGACTCGACCCACGCACGTCGGCGACGTCGGTCGTCAACACATCGAACAACGAGTCGGTCTTCTTCCCCGACATGAACGGTGACGGCGTCCCCGACATGATGAAGGTCGACACGAGCAGCGGCGCCGGCAATATCAAGATCTACACGCGCAAGACCGGCTACACCGTCGCCAACAGAGCGGCGAACCGGATTCAAGAAATCGAGAACGGGCTGGGCGCTGTCACGACAGTCACTTTTGAGCCGCTCTCATACAGCGATCATTACGAGCGCCTGCAAGTCGACACGGATCAGAATGCGCCGGGCGGCGGACCTGTGCATTGCATCCTGGTGGGCGAAACGGCTATCGAGGATGTCTGTGTAAACCGATCGGTGTGGGAAGTAACTGCGGAGGGGTTTTACGAGCAGATCAACGGGGACTGGGACCTGCCCGGTTCGATGCCAAGCCTGAAGAAAACCTCGCCAGTGATCGAGGTGTCAGGACCGATGTACGTAGTCACCAACGTCGCGGGAACCGCTCCCGCAGGGTCGTTACTGACGCCCGGCGCTTTTAATGCTGCCGCGACGAGCTCGATCGAATACCACTACTACGAGGCAAGGGTACAGGCCGCGGGTCGAGGCTTCCTGGGGTTCGAGCAACTCAAAACCGTCGATACGATCAGCAACGTTTCGACAACAACACAATATCGCCAGGACTGGCCATTTACGGGGCTACCGATTGGCACCGTTGTATCGACAGCAGCTGGCCATATCTTAGGCGGCGGGTCAACAACGTGGGAAGTTCTCCAGTGGGATGCGGCGAGTCGCGCAGTTGCCGAAGCGAACGGCACGGCGAATCTAGGCCCGATTAATGTCGAGCTGACCATTAACCGGGAAAATTCCTACGAACTCGTGAGCAATGGTGCGGCGCCCGGTGCATTACTCAGCACCACACTGACGACAACCCAGTTCGATGCCGAGGCCAATGCCCGAACCGTCGCTGTCACAACGACCAATGAATTGACCGGACAAGATGACCTCATCGTCACAACGACCAACGTCTTCGAATCTGCGACGTTCGATCTTTGGGAAGGTCGCCTGAAGAGTACGACGGTCGTTTCCGACAGGCCAAGCTTTGCGGGCACAGCCAGACGCAACGCAAGTTTCGAGTATTACACCTCCGGAACCTACCGCGGCATGCTGCACAAGGAAATTAAGGAGCCTGGTCATCCGGATTTCGAACTCACGACGACGCACCATTACGATGCTTACGGAAATCGCAAGAAAGTAACCGTCGGCGACGGCACAACGACGCGTTGCTCGGCGCCTGCTGCGACCGCGGTCTATGAAAGTTCGGGGCGTTACGTAGATTACAACTATGATTGTCTCGGCAGACTCACCACCCACGTCGTCTCGCGCAACGCGTACGGGCAGCCGACACGAGTCGACACCATTCTCGACGCGAACAATACGAACTCTCGACTGACGACTAACGTCTACTATGGCGCTTTGGGCCGCGAATACTACCGATCGGCCGAAGACGGTTCATTCCAGACGACTTACCTGACGCCCAGTACCGGAAATTGTCCCGCGGGTAGTGCGTATAAAGCCACTACGTATACGGCAGGCGGCGGCACGAGCGAGATTTGCTTCGATGCACTCGCTCGAGAGACACGCAAGCTGACTCTGGGTTTCGATGGCGAATGGGACGCGCAGGACACTATCTTCGACGCGAAAGGCCGTGTTCTGCACAAGTCAGAGCCGTTCGACCTGTCAGGTGGTGCAGCCTATTGGACCACCCAGGAGTACGACCTGCTCGATCGTCCGACCAAGACCACCTTGCCGGACAATACCTGGAGTGACGTTGCGTACAACAGATTCGACACCCAAACGACAATTTCGTACCAGAACCAAAGGCGAATCGAGAAGAAGAACGCACTCGGTGACCTGATTGAGTCAACCGACAACATCGGAGGCACATCACGGTTCACTTACGACAATCTCGGCAACCTGCGCACATCTACGGACGCCGCTGGCAACATCACGACGACGGTACACAACGATATCGGCCAGAAAAAGCTGTTGCACTTGCCTGATTCGCGCAGCAATGCCGGCACCTGGACGTACGAATACAATCATTTCGGCGAACTGAAGAAACAGACAAACCCGAATGGCCATACGAGCGAAATGACTTATGACGCCGCTGGCCGGATGCGGAGCCGAATTGACAGGATTAATGGCAGTTCGATCGAGGCATCAGCGACGTGGATCTATGATTCGAGTCCGAACGGCCTCGGCAAGATCGATAGCGTTTCCGATGCCTATTCAGGCTACGCTCAGACGACCTTGTACGATTCGCTCGGTCGCAATGACGAGGTAGTCACAAACTTCGACGGTGGCGTCTATTTCGAGAAAACGACGTACGACGAATTCGGTCGGGTACACCAGTACTTCGATGCCGCCGGCAATGGTTCGTTTACCGATCACGGCATCGTCAGTCAATATGGATACTTTGGCCATCTCGCAGGCATTGCGGATGCGGTGGAGGTCGGCGGCGCGCCGCGGACCATCTACCGCCGTATTTCGGCGATGAACGCGCGAGGCCAGGTGACCGACGAAGAACTCGGAGTCGGTGCGTCGGGAGTCCCGGCGATTACGGCGAGTTACCTGTTTGAACCCGACACCGGAAGGCTCGCGGACAAGGATGCCTACAATGCAGCCGGTGAACAGGTGCAGGATCTGCACTACGTCTGGAACGACGTCGGCAGCCTGACCTCGCGAAGTGATACATACCATGGCGCCGGTGCGCCCAACATGCTGTCCGAAACGTTCGGCTACGATGGCCTCAATCGCTTGACATCGCATGGTGAGAACGGTCAGGCCGCTCTCTCGGTGACCTACGATGCCGTCGGCAACATCAAGACCAAGACCGGGGTTTCCGGCACGTACCAGTACGGCACCAACGCGAGCCCATATTCCGTGACTTATGCGAACGGCAGCAACTATTACTATGACCTCAGTGGCAATAATACGTCGGGTGGTGGCAGGACGATTGTCTACTCGACATTCGACAAGCCGGTGTCAATCTCTAAAGGCGGCAATTCGGTCACGTTTGCTTACTCGCCCGATCGTTCCCGCTTCCGCCGTGTCGATTCCGGCGCATCGACGAAGACGACGCGCTACATCGGAAACGTCGAATTCATCGATCACCATAATGGCAACGTCGAACGCAAGCGCTATATCGGCGGTGTTGCAATCGAAACAGGCTATTACACGAACGGCAATGAAACGCGCCGGGACACGGAGTACACGCTGCACGACCACCTGGGCTCATTGGATATCATTACTGACGACGCTGGTGAGGTATTGCAGAAGCTCTCGTTCGGCCCATGGGGACAGCGCCGAGATGCCAGTAACTGGAAAGAGACCAATTCGAGCAATCAGCTGATCGATCTCGGCCCGACATTTGACGTCAGCAAGACGACGAAGGGATTTACAGGCCACGAGATGGTTGACTCGGTCGGCATCATCCACATGAACGGCCGCATCTACGATCCGTTCCTCGGTCGATTCCTGCAGGCGGACAACCTCGTCCAGGATCCGGCGAATACGCAAAGCCACAATCGCTATAGCTATGTCTGGAACAACCCGCTGAACGCGACAGATCCGAGTGGTGAGTTCATCTTCACGTTGACCGCGATGTTCATCGTGGCCTTTGAGACTTTCAAATGGTATGCGATCGCAGCGATATTCGCGGTCGCTGGAACACTTGACGCGCTGATCGCCGGGGCGGACCTCAGCGACGCTTTCCTGTCCGGCATCATATCTGGCATTAGTGCGGGCGCGTTTGCGGGCGTCGGCAACGTCCTGACGTCGAAATTAGCAGGCAATTTTGCGGCCGGACTTAGCGGCGTCGGATTTGCCGTGAAAGTAATATCGCATGGGCTGATTGGAGGAATAACCAGCGTTTTGCGAGGCGGTAAATTCGGCCATGGGTTCGCTTCAGCATTCTTTACGGCTGCTGCGACGAGTTTCAACAACAGCCAGTTCATAGGCAAAGCCGGATACAGCTGGAAGCGGGTGATGATAGGTGCCACGATAGGCGGCTCCGCATCGAGGCTCAGCGGCGGGAAGTTTGCTAACGGCGCCATTACCGGCGCATTCAGCCAGGCGCTGAACCAGGAACGGGGTGAACACGCCAGGTGGCAGGAGAATGCGGCAAGGGAAATGGCCGAAGTGGAATGGCAAAAAGTCGCGTCAATCGAGTTTAACGTCGGGATGGCCGCCGACTCTCCGCAGATTGGCGAGCTGGGCAAACTGACGTTCGGGCTGTCTGCTAACGGTGAGGAACTTGCCTACGAGTTCGCAGTGGACGGCAAAGTCCTGTCTGTCGGCGTGGCGACCGGTTTTGATGGCGAGATCACCGTCGAAGTCTCCAGGGGTATCGGCTGGGAGGACGTTGCTTCAATTGCCGCTGGTGGCAGCCTTTCGACCAACCTGGACGTCGGCTTTTTTGCGGACGTACGCATGGGGATGTTTGCCGGCGACGTAACGATGTACATTCACAACAAGTCGATATGGCACGACATTACAAGCTGGTTCAAAGCTATAAATAACAGCATCAGAACAACCATGAACCAGATGCTAATGGACATGGCGCCGAGCAACCCTTAATCGGCGATTTGGGAGTGCCGAAACGACTATGGGCCGCTCGATAAGCGGCCGTAGAATGACCTGTGTCAATTCGATGCTGCGTGGAGTATTTCAATGCGGATTCAAAAAGGGCAATATCTTGCATAATCCATTATATGCATTGCGCGTGCTGCTACTTTGGGCCAATAGTTAAGGGAGCATCGTCAGGGAGCGGTAGCTCGAGTAATAGTCGACGAGCGCACCAAGATCTCCGGCCTCCAATTCACGTAGCTCATGGGCCATCGCCTGGAGCAATGCTTCCCGATCACCTTTCAAATATGCCTCGATCGCATAACGCAGGTACTCCCTGCGTTGCCCGTTCAGCGGTATTCCCAGGGAATACTCGACCTCCGGATCATCAGGACTCAGGTGGCAGGCGGCACAGTGTCTTCGATGCAGTTTCTCGCCTTTGGCTGCCAGGACTTCATCAAATTCCTCTTGCAATGGTCCGCGATGTTGCGCGGCAAAATACTCCGCGACTTCGATAACCTCGTTTTCCGACAACGCCGCGACCGTTTCACACATACGGGGTTCGTGAACACAGTGTCTGGCTTCGTCTACATAAGCGTAGATCGCTTCTTCGATATGGCCGGCCGGCATGCCGGCGATGACCGGAATCAGGGGCTTGCCATGACCCATACCATCAGTCCCATGGCACTCGGTGCAGGTCTCAACAACTTCCGGCACTTCCGACGCCGCAACGAGGAAAGCTGGCATGAACAGGAGGGCCAGGCATGGGAGCAGTGTGGGTTGTCGGGTACGCATGATATCGGTCACATTGAATCGTAATGAGTGTTGACAGTCACGCTAAACCCATATGCTGCCGGACGGTATACGCATTGTGACCTATGCGAGGCCGGCGTTGGCGTATTCATATTTGCGATG
>Ga0224508_10005094_pt1 | contig 10644 bp, 9 predicted proteins | sample SF_Jan12_sed_USG_4_FD_170157 | JGI IMG/M metagenome (GOLD analysis project Ga0224508, IMG submission 170157) | Sediment microbial communities from San Francisco Bay, California, United States - SF_Jan12_sed_USGS_21 | ecosystem: Environmental > Aquatic > Marine > Sediment | place: USA: California... | reverse complement strand
ATGATATATCCGCAAATGGTCTTGGTTACCCCCGGGGCCTTGCTAATAGCGATAAATCTTTGATCCAGGACTTTAAAATCCAGGCCGGAGCCTTTTTGCAAGTAGGCCAATATTAGATTTAGATCATCTGTTTGAGGTGGTGCCTCAATCTCGATCCCTTCTACATTCTGATCCAGATAGGTGAAATTGACGTCAAAAGTCTGCTCAAGTGTTTCTAATACCTCCCGCAAGGGTATTTTAGGAACTTCCTGTGCCTTAAGGGCTAAGAATCCTCCAAATAACCATAAAATGGCGCAACTACTTAGCTTCACCTGAAAGGGAAACAGTCTGATTCTCCCCAATGTTGTACCCAATATTTAATGGTTGTGTAATTGATGCAAGTGCTAATTTAACATCCTTATGGGTAAAACTGCCGGTGAACAACTGCTGAAGGTCAATGTTTTGAGATTCAATCTTCACGTCGTACTGACGTTCAAGTTCTTTTAGGACTTCCCCATAGGGTACGCTTATAAAGCTGCTAACCTGATCGACCCAACTGGGTGCTTCAATTTCCAGGTCCCTACTTCTGATCAAGGTTCCGTTTACTACTCTAAACATTTCAGTGGCCGCAATAATTTCCTGGTATGATTCACTTTTTATCTGCACCGAGCCCTCATAACAAACCACTTCAAAATACGAGTTGCGGCTCTTTACATTGAACTTCGTGCCTAATACAGTAACAGTACCCTGATCGGTTTCAACGGTGAAGGTGGCCCCTTTGTTAACCTTGAAGTAAGCCTCGCCCTGCAAGTTCAGAGAACGATTCCCTTCCCAGTTTTTAGTTCGAAAATTGATAGTTGAGGAAGCATTTAGGGTAACCTGGCTGGCATCGGGAAGATCAAAAGTTCTGGTTTCCCCTCTCGAAGCCTGTACCACTTCAATGGAAGGTGCCAGCTTTCTGGTAAGCACCGGATAATATTGGAACAGCAGTACTCCGATGAGCACTACCGCAGCAACTCTAATAATGGGCTTCCACCAATTTGCTTTTATTTCTCGGGCCTGAGGCTTTAACTTTAATCCATGTAATTCCTTCTCAACGTCCATTTCGGGAGCTTTAAAGGATTGTATAGCTTGATCAAGCTTCTGCAATTCCCGATAAGCCTCAGACTGCTGGAATTCTAGCTGTTCGTCTTCCGTTAGGGTGCCGGAAAGCCACTTTTTTATATACTCCTGATCCATAAAAGCTACTTTACATATTAATAACCGCGAAATACTCCAAAGTCCTACTTGATAAATGCATTTTTCTACAATTTTTCTAGTTTGCCCCTCAGTTTTGATAGCGCTGTATAGATCCTTTTTTCCACGGCCTTGCGGGAAATCCCTAAAATATCCGCAATTTCCTGGTGTTTCTTGCCTTCAATCCTGTTCAGTAAAAACGCCACCCGTTGCTCTTCGCTTAACTCCTCAATGGATCTTTGTAAACGCTCCATATATTCGCGCTCTTCCAATTTGAATTGCGGTGTTTCCAGATCACGATCTATTGAAAGCTGTTTTTGATACTTCAAGACGGTCTTTTTCTTATCCAACTCGTTAAGCATCTGATTTCGTGCCACTGTGAAAAGAAAGGAACGGGCTTTTTGAGGGGGAACTTTACTGCAATTATTCCATAATTTTATGAAGGCTTCTTGTACCAGATCACCGGGATAGTTTTCAGATCCGAACTTGTAGTAAAGGAAATCGTGCAGGTCTTGAGCATTTTTTCGGAAAATTTCCTGGAAAACACTCTCTTTACAAACGTCTGATGGGTTTATTTCGGTCATGCAACTGGTCTATAGAACACTAAATCTAAAAAAAAATTGTTTTGAGGGTAGGAGATTCTGGGTTTTGGCGGTTTTATTATCGTGGAATGCTTATTGGCGGGTTGTTGAATCAATTTTTTACAAGCTAAACCTATTATGGACAAGAAGAGATCACTGAATATTCTAGCACTAGTATTAGCAACAGTCTGGATTTTTACCGGTTGTCAAGAACCTATTGAAGAGGTTATTGACCCGCCGGCGGATGCCGTAATTACCGCGAACTCTAATGTCGCCAATTTACTGCAAAGAGTTTCATTGAATGATGGTTCGGATGACAATATAGTGGACAGTTCCAGTTGTATTTCCCTGGCACTGCCATTTACAGTGAATGTAAACGGTTTGGAGATTATTGTGGATTCTGAAGATGACCTGGATTTAATAGAGGATATATTTGATGAGTTTGAGAATGACGATGACATATTGGAGATCCTCTTTCCCATTACTGTGATCTTACCGGATCACAGTGAATTTACCATAGAAAATGAGGATGCCTTGGAAGATCTGGCGGAGCAATGCGACGATGATGAAGATGATGATATCGAATGCCTGGATTTTGAGTATCCCATCACGGTATCAACTTACGACACCATCAATCAAACCTCCTCGGTAATTGTACTGGAAAACGATGAGGACCTTTACAACCTGATAGAAGATCTTGATGAGGACGAACTGGTAGGGATCAATTTCCCCATTACCGTGATTCTAGCGGACAGCAGCGTAATTGAGATCAATAATAACCATGAACTGGAGGAGATCATCGAAGATGTTGAGGACGATTGTGACGAAGACGATGATGATTACGATGATGATGACGATCATACGGCCGATAGCCTGATAGTCAGCGACATTCTCATAGACGGATCTTGGATTGTGGCGAATTATAGTGATTCCGGTGAGAACGAAACTAGCGACTACAACGACTTCGTGCTGGACTTCATGGAAAACGGCGGAGTGTTGGCTGTAAAAGATAATAATACCATTGACGGAACTTGGGAAGAAATAACCGACGACGGTGTTCAGAAATTAGTCTTGGATTTTAATGAAGATGTGCCCTTTAATGAGTTTAATGATGATTGGGATATCGTGGATGTTAGAGAGGACAGAGTGGAGCTTCAGGATGTTAGTGAAGATGGCACTACGGATGTGTTAGTTTTTGAAAAGTTGATGTAGTAAAAATATTCATAAACCGCATGAGTAAAAGCCGCCTTTTTGGGCGGCTTTTACTATTTTTATTTATGTCAATTCCGCTGGTAGATATTAGCGCCCTTAAGGACACCGGAAAAGATCCTCAGAATACAGCTAACCATATCGCTGAAGCCTGCTTAGAATATGGATTCTTCTACATCAAAGGACATGGGGTTTCCAAGCAATTGCAAGACCGGCTGCAAACGCTTAGCTGGTCTTTCTTTAAACAAGATCAAGCCGCGAAACAGCTAATTAGCATTAAAAAAGGAGGTCGTGCCTGGAGGGGATATTTTGGGGTAGGCGATGAGCTCACTTCAGGGAAACCGGATGTAAAGGAAGGCCTTTATTTTGGTCAGGAATTAGCAGCCGATCATCCGTTGGTCAGAGCCCGTACCCCCATGCACGGAGCTAATCTGTTTCCGGACATCCCCGGTTTTCGAGAAACAGTTATGGAGTATATGCAGGCGCTAACCACTTTGGGGCATACATTGATGCGGGGTATCGCGATCAGTTTAGAATTGCCGGCTGACTATTTCCAAATCAGATACCTTAAAGACCCCTTGGTCCTTTTCAGGATATTTCATTATCCTGAAACCTCGGAAAATCAAAGAGAGCAGAAATTGTGGGGAGTAGGGGAACACACCGATTACGGGGTGCTTACTATCCTAAAACAGGATGAAGTAGGGGGTCTTCAGGTAAAATCACAGGATCAATGGATAAAGGCACCCTATATACCGGATACCTTCATTTGCAATATTGGTGATATGCTCGATCGGCTTACCGGGGGTTTTTATCGCTCGACGCCCCACCGGGTGCTGAATAGTTCAAGCCAGGGCCGGCTGTCTTTTCCCTTGTTTTTTGATCCTAACTATCATAGTGAGGTGGAACCCGTGGACCTCAGCCACCTGTCGCATAGCGCTCCCCAGTCATACCGTCGTTGGGACGGAGCCGACCTTCAAGTGTTCACCGGTACATATGGGGAATACCTGTTGCAAAAAGTGGCCAAAGTATTTCCCCAGCTGGTCCAGGAGGTTCGTTAGGCGGAGCTAGACCGCATCCGGGTCTAAGGACATGATGCACATCAAATTACCTTCGGTGTCACGGAACTTGACAATCCATCCCACTCCCGGAATAGCCGCTTTATCCATACAAATAGTGCCTCCGGCCGAGGTAATTTTTTCTATTAACGGATCCACGTCCTCCACCATAACCGTACCCTCCAGTCCAAGCAGGGGTTGGTCAAGGGGTGAGTAACGTCGGCTTTGCAGCGCGCCAATGAGCTCTTCGTCGCCCGAATCCCCGGTTACGATCTGTTTGAAATCATGGGGGCCGTAATCTTGAAATTTCCAGTTGAATAGTTTACTGTAAAAGGCACGGGCGCGCTCCAGATCATCTACATGAATAGCAAAATGAGTGACCTTGTGTTTCATCTGTATAACGTTTATTTAGTGGTTTAAAATTATGATACTTTACATTAGAAAACTATCTTATACTTGGATCAGCTGATACTTTGGTTCAAGGGAATGTTGAGCGATGTCATTTGCTAATATCTAATGGATCATTAAATTCTTTCATGGGAACTGTACTTAGAGGCCTTGCCATACTGCTATTCCTGAGCTTGGGGCACATCAAGTCAACGGCACAGCATAGCTACGATTTCGATTCGTTACTGAAACACAATCCCTATTATGAGCCCGTTTTGCGGGCCGTGGCGGATACTTTCAAGCTTTTTGAAGACCAATACCCCTTGGAATTTACGGTGTCAACAGATTTGAAGGCCTTAGCCAAGAACAAGTACAAAGACGTCTATCAGGAAGCCACGGTAAAGTATCAAATTGCTGACACCCTGGCTATTACCCGAAAAGTCAGAATCAAGCCCCGGGGTGAGTTCAGGTTAAAGAACTGTCGCTATGCGCCATTGCGGGTTAATGTAAAGAAAACCACGGAAATATTTGAATTGCTGGATGACTTGGACAAAATAAAGTTGGTGGTTCCCTGCCGGGGGCTAAATGTTCATCAGAATTACGTGTTTAACGAATTTCTGGCCTATAAGCTATATAACGTGCTTACCGACTATAGCTTCCGGGTACGCTTGATAAAAGTGGATTTCCATGATACCTCGGGCAAGCAGGAGCCCCAGTCTATCCATACTTTTATAATTGAAAGCCATAAGAATCTGGCTAAGCGGACAGATGCATTCCCTTATGAGCTGGAAAAGGCCAGTGCCAAGCACGCGCAAGAAGAGCACGCGGTAATGATGTACCTGTTCAATTTGATGATTGGCAACACCGATTATTCCATTTCAGGAGGTCATAACATAAAACTTCTGAAAAGCAAAGATCCCACCATACCTTTACTCATCCCGGTACCCTATGATTTTGATTATTGTGGTTTGGTAGACGCTACATATGCCATACCTGGAGACCACGTATCTATCAAAGAGGTCACGGAAAGGGAGTATTTAGGATATTGCACGTCTGAAGAAGCCTTGACCAAGGGTGTTCAAACTTTCTTGGAAAAGAAAGAAGATATCCTGAACGTTGCGCGAAACTTTCAATGGCTTGACGAAAGAGAGCTGAAAAAATCCATCCGATTTCTGGAGGAGTTCTATTGGATACTGGAAGACCCCAAGAAAATAGATTTTCGCATCCGCAAGGCCTGTCGTGAAAGTAAATAACCAGCAGCGTACATCCGTTTTTAGGGAGTTTAGTTCCCTTTCTTTTTAGGACAATTAGACCCCGGTAGGCCGAGCCCATATAAGAACCAACCACCCAGGCTGAATATGGACCAAATTCTTCAAAAAGAGAGTTCAGCTGTGGTGCTCTCTTTAAATCCAATGCGATGGGCGATCACCTGGATGGAGCCGGTATCCGGAAGAGCGATGGGTTCTTGATATATCTGCCAATGTTCGTTGGTACTAAATCGATATCCTATGGAGGCCCCTTCAGTGTTGCATTTCAGCAGGCCAGTTTTTGGTTGCCCGCTAATACTGATTTCTGGAGTTGACGTCTGTGGCTGCACTCCTTGCGGCCACCAGCTGGCGATCATTTCCTCTTCATTTTGTAACCCCAGATCTGTTATTTCCTGCATCCAGCGATCGCATTCTGCCCGTAATTCTTGTAGTTTTTCGGAGTAACGGGGATCTAAGGCCAGGTTGTGAAGTTCGTGAGGATCGTTTTCGCAATCGAAAAGTTCCTCTTCAACTTTTTGAGGTCGAAACCACTGCTTCTGGAATTGGTCAAGAGAATCCAACTTTTGCAGTCGTAGTAGCTCTTGCATTACCGGCATTTGCTCGCGATAGGCTACTGCTAGGTAATATCCCTTTTCAGGTTGATAATTGCGTAGGTATTTAAATTTTCGATCTCGTACGGCACGGATCATGTCGTATTTCTCATCAAATCGATCCGCTGCCGCGTGAATATATTTACGCGGGGATGCCTGGGAGGCTGTCCCCAGAAAGGGACGACCGTCAAGATATTCTGGCAACTGGAGGCCGGCTAAGGCCATTATAGTGGGTTTGAAGTCCACGAAACTGACCATTTGTCGGTCGGTAGTACCGGCGCGCCACTTCTCGGGCAAACGAACGATCAAGGGCAACCGGATGCCTGAATCGTATAGCAATCTCTTTTGCCTGGGCAGGGGGCCACCATGATCGGTATACCAAAAGATCACAGTGTGCTCCAGCAGGCCATCTGCTTCCAGCTCATCCAAAACTTGGCCCACCTGTTGATCCATGATCTTAATGTTGGAATACATTCTTCTCACATCCTTTCGGCCCACGGCGTTGTCGGGAAGATAGGGCGGAACCGGAACCGGCAGTTGGGGATCGACCCATAGACTATCTTGACTCCTGGCCCAGATCTGTGATTCATGGGTAATGCCAAAGTTAAAGATGGCAAAGAAAGGTTGGCCGGGGGCACGATTGCGCCAATGAGCATCGGGGCTGCTTTCGTCCCATGCGGTCAAGGGCGCCCGAAATTGATAATCCTGCTTGGCGTTGTTGGTACAATAGTATCCAGCTCTTCGCAAGTACTCACTATGCATTTTCACCTGCCCTGGAGGCAGGGCTTCATAAATGGTTAAGTCCTGGGGTCGTGAAGTATTGGCCTGGCCCAGCTCTTCATCGGACCACCTACGATACCAGGGGCCGGTACGCATGTGATGCCCCCCTCCGCGGTTGGGATACATGCCTGTGGCAATGGCAAAACGACTGGGTGCACACACACCTGATGGGGAATACACCTGGGGGTACACGATCCCCTCACGGGCCAGACGATCCAGATTGGGAGTTACTATGGTACTGTCGCCGAACGCTGGGATATAAGGCCCCAGGTCTTCAGCTACCAACCACAAAATATTTGGTTTTTCCGGCCACTTCTCCTCGACTTGAGCTACAGGAGTAGTGGAATTCTGACAGTTAATCAGCAATAGGAGTACGCATATGAGGCAACCGACAGTCCAGCGCATCGAATTATAAGTTTCCTTTGTTAACCTCTTTTACCACATGGTCGGCCGCACGGGCGGTCAAGGCCATATAGGTTAAACTGGGATTTTGGCAGGCTGAAGAGGTCATGCAAGCTCCGTCAGTAACAAATACGTTAGGTACTGTATGCACTTGATTGAATTTATTCAATACCGATGTTTTAGGGCTTCGCCCCATACGGGCGGTGCCCATTTCATGGATGGCTAATCCTGGTCCGCCGATACTGTCGTAGGTTTGAATATCGGCAAACCCTCCAGCTTCCAGCATTTCCGCTGCTGAGTTAATCATGTCTTTGCGCATAACCAGCTCATTTTCTTTGAATTCACAATCGATGGAGAGGGTCGGCATTCCGTACACATCCAGCACTTCTCGGTTTAAGGTCACCTTATTCTCATGATACGGCAGGCATTCTCCAAAGGCACCTAAGCCCATACGCCAGGGTCCGGGAGCGGTAAGACTTTCTTTGAAATCCGCTCCAAAGTCCATTTCTTTAATACTACGCATCCAGTTCTCCCGGCTGGCACTGCCCTGGTATCCAAACCCTCGGATGTAATCACTGCGCTGTTCATCAATGTTTCGGAATCTGGGAATATAAATGCCATTTGGCCGGCGTCCCCGGTAGTATTTGTCTTCAAATCCTTCGAAAACACCAGCGGCACCTGCTCTGTAATGATGATCCATCAGGTTATGACCCAACTCTCCGCTGTCATTCCCCAATCCGTCAGGGAATCGGTCGGAAGTGGAGTTTAACATGATTTGAGTGGTTCCAAGAGCTGATGCATTCAAGAAAACAATGCGAGCGTAAAATTCCATGAACTCTTTAGTTTCTGCATCCTGGATCCTCACTCCACTGGCCTTCTTTGTATTGGCATCATAGATGACTTCAGTAACAATGCTGTGAGGTCTTAAAGTCATATTGCCAGTGGCTACTGCAGCTGGCAAGGTGGAGGACTGACTACTAAAATAAGCTCCATAGGGGCATCCCCGTATACACATGTTGCGATATTGGCATTGGGCCCTTCCCCTATGAGGTTGGGTTAAATTAGCTGAGCGACCAATGGTGATTACCCGGCCGTTAAAGTTTTCGGCGACCTTGGTTTTCAGATGTTTTTCCACACAGTTCATTTCCATGGGAGGAAGAAACTTGCCGTCCGGCAATTGAGTAAGTCCCTCGGCTTGACCATTGATACCTGCAAATGACTCTACATAATCGTACCAGGGAGCTATGTCCACAGTGCGTATGGGCCAGTCTACGGCAATTCCATCTTTAGCATTGGCTTCAAAATCCATTTCGCTAAGTCGATAGGATTGGCGTCCCCATAGCAAAGAACGGCCTCCAACGTGATAACCCCTGATCCAGTCAAATCTTTTTACTTCGCTATAAGGATTCTCCAGGTCGTTTACCCACCAATGCTTAGTGCTTTGTTTAACGGTGTAACCGGTGCGGTTTTGTACATGGTGCTTTGCCAGGTCCTCTTTTGAAAGGCGGTCGCCATAAGGCAATTCCCAAGGGTGTTTTTGCATGGTAGGATAATCCTGAACATGCTTAACATCTCTTCCTCTCTCCAGTACCAGGGTTTTAAGCCCCTTTTCACAAAGTTCTTTTGCCGCCCATCCACCGCTTATCCCAGTGCCCACCACGATGGCATCGTATGTATTTTGTGGTTTTGCTTTGATATTTATATTCATGGAACAAATGAAATTAGTAAAGGGCCCAGGCTTTCTGTCCAGGTATCAGTGTGGTGCAACCATCGTATCCTCCTGGTATCTGTAGATATTCCAGGGCTTCGGTAGCACCCATTTCACTGGTAAAGTATCCCAGCAGGGTCAGTTGCTTTAATTGTTTGAAAAAGGTTTTGGCCTCCGGATTTCGGCCAAATCCTGAGTACTCATCAGGGGTATGATCTTCAGCGGCTATTTTCTTTAATATGGCAGTTTGTTGGTCATCCTCGATTTTGAGAAAATCCTGGCTATGATGGCTCTGAGACAGGGAGTTTAGTCGGTTCAATCCATCTAAAAACATTTGTTGTGCTTCAGTTTCCAAACATTGGTCTAACATACTGTCAATAAAATAGGGTACGCCGGCCTCAATAGCCCCTGGGGTTTTGGTTTCTGGTATAATCATATCCGCCAGCTTTGAAACCAGCCGGGCCTGATCTTCACTTAAGAAACTAGATTGCCACTCCAATGGAGGTGGAGCTTGCTCACAACTTTGTAGGATACCGAGAAGAGTTGGCGTTGCTACTGCACCTCCCACCAGGTAACTCAACTGCTTAAGAGCAGCACGCCGGTCAAGACTTTCTTTCATAGATAAAAATTAAAACAAGATTAAATATAAGGCTTATTTCAGTTTTTTTACGAAAATTTTTGGTTCCGAAAACAAAAGAGGCTCCTATAGGAGCCTCTCAAGATTTAGCCATTGGTTGTATCTACTGCGGAAGCGCGGTTCCAGCAAATTGCGCCACGTTGACCCGGGGAACGTTGGCTCCAAACTTGTCGTTAATGGCTTCTATGAATACATTAGCGGCAATGGCATAGCCTCTGGAGTTGGGATGAGCCCCATCTTCTGAGAAGACTCCAGCGGGAGGTGCCAGAGTAGCGGCTACCGCTACACCATCCTGCAATTGCGGGCCTGTAACTAAATCATTGAAGGCGGCGTTAACGTCGGCCAGGGCCACTCGATCTCCCACTCCCAAACCGGCAATGGTTCCTGCAATAATGGTATTGAAGGCATCGGTGCGAGCTTCTACCTCCGCTAATTCATCAGCTAATAACGTGAAACTGTCTCCAAGGGGAACAGCTACCCCTATAACGGATAAGGGGTTATTGGGATCGGCCAGAGTGCCAAGTACTGCAGCAGCCGGCAAAGTAAGCAGATCATCAGCTGTGGTTTGCCTCAGGTTGGGGAGTACCACACTTCCCGGAGGAAGGCTAAAGAAGGCCGAAATATCTACATTCTGGGTTAAACTTTCGTCTTCAACCAGCACGGCGTTATCTGCAACGCCTGCAAAGGAAATTTTTCGGGCAGCATTCTCCTCAGCGCTAATCAAACCAAGTCCAAGGGCTACATCCAGACCATCGTTGTATTCCTGAAAGGCCGCATTGACAGCGGCTGCAGTGAGGTCATCCAGCGGGATG
>Ga0224508_10005092_pt1 | contig 10644 bp, 13 predicted proteins | sample SF_Jan12_sed_USG_4_FD_170157 | JGI IMG/M metagenome (GOLD analysis project Ga0224508, IMG submission 170157) | Sediment microbial communities from San Francisco Bay, California, United States - SF_Jan12_sed_USGS_21 | ecosystem: Environmental > Aquatic > Marine > Sediment | place: USA... | reverse complement strand
CGTCACCTGGTGTGGGACACCGGTTACGGATTGCAGAAACAGCAGGCAACGGCGTCCGCCTGGTTCGTCCTTACCGCGTCACTCGTACTGACGGTCGTCTTCTGGGTCCTCCTGCCATGAGCCTGCGCGCACCGTTAGGCAAGGTTCTCGGACTCGGTACTGCCAAAGACGGCACCGGTCACTGGTGGGCGCAGCGCGTATCGGCCGTTGCTCTGGCTTTGCTGGGACTGTGGTTCGTTGCTTCGCTCGTGAGCCTCGATAATATGCAGCACGCAACGGCAATTGCGTTTATTGCAGCGCCGCTGAACAGCGTGTTGATGGTGCTGCTTTGCGCCACGCTTGCCTACCATTCCCACCTCGGCGTGCAGGTCGTCATTGAGGACTACGTGCATGCACCGGGGATCAAGGTAGTAGCGCTGATCGCGTCGCGGTTCGCGCACATTCTTGTAGCATCGGCATCGGTTTACGCCATTCTGAGGGTAGGTCTGGGCGCATGAGCGATTACGAATTCATCGATCACGATTACGATATCGTCGTTATCGGTGCGGGTGGCTCGGGCCTGCGCGCAACCTTCGGGCTCGCGCACGCAGGTTTCAGCACGGCATGCATTACCAAGGTGTTTCCGACACGCAGCCACACGGTGGCCGCGCAAGGCGGGATCAGCGCCGCCCTCGGCAATATGGGCGAGGATGACTGGCGCTGGCACATGTACGACACGATCAAGGGCTCCGACTGGCTCGGTGATCAGGATGCGATCGAGTACATGTGCAAGGAAGCACCGGATGCAGTTATAGAACTCGAGCACTACGGGGTGCCGTTCTCTCGTACCGAAGATGGTCGTATCTATCAGCGCCCGTTCGGCGGCATGACGACGCATTACGGTGAGGGCACGGCGCAGCGCACCTGTGCGGCGGCAGACCGAACCGGGCACGCGATGTTGCATACGCTGTACCAGCAGTCGCTCAAGCACGAGGCCGAGTTTTACATCGAGTACTTTGCGATTGATCTGATCATGGAGGACGGCGCCTGCCGCGGCGTCGTGGCGATAGATCTGGCAACAGGTCGTTTACATCGCTTCCGCTCGCACCAGGTTATCCTTGCGACGGGTGGTTACGGCCGCACCTATTTCTCCTGTACGTCGGCGCATACCTGTACGGGTGACGGCAATGCCATGGTTATGCGCGCGGGGCTGCCGATGGAGGACATGGAGTTCGTGCAGTTTCATCCAACCGGTATCTACGGTGCCGGCTGCCTGATCACCGAGGGCGCGCGCGGCGAAGGCGGCTACCTGACAAACCGGGACGGCGAGCGCTTCATGGAGCGTTATGCGCCGAACGCGAAGGACCTCGCGTCGCGCGACGTCGTCAGCCGTTCAATGACGATCGAGATTCGCGAGGGCCGCGGCGTTGGCGATGAGCAGGATCATATCTACCTGCATCTCGAGCATCTCGGCCCGGAAGTCATCGAGGAGCGCTTACCCGGAATCGCCGAAACGGCGCGTGTCTTCGCCGGTGTCGACGTCACCAGGACGCCGATACCGGTGCTGCCCACGGTCCACTACAACATGGGTGGTATTCCGACCAACTATAAAGGTGAGGTGGTGACGGTCACGGACGGTGATCCGGAAGCGGCGGTGCCGGGTCTGATGGCCGTTGGTGAGGCCGCCTGTGTGTCTGTGCATGGGGCCAATCGACTGGGTTCCAATTCGCTGCTCGATCTCGTCATTTTCGGCCGTGCCGCGGCCCACTATTGCGCAGAGTCGATGCAGCCGGGAGTACGGCACAAGCCGTTTGCTGCGGACGCCGGCCAGAACAGCGTTGAGCGTATTGACGGGCTACGCAACGCCAGCGGCGCGCGCCCAACGGCCGAGATTCGTCTCGAGATGCAAAAAATAATGCAGAATCACGCCGCGGTGTTCCGCACCGGCGAATCGCTGGCGGAAGGCGTCGAGCTGCTCAATCAGTCCTTCAGAAGCATGAGCGACATTCAGGTTTCCGATCGTTCGCTGATCTGGAATACCGACCTCATCGAGACGATGGAACTCGAGAACCTGATGCTCAATGCTGTGGCGACGATGCAGTCTGCGGCCAATCGGCTCGAGAGTCGTGGCGCGCACGCGCGCGAGGATTATACCGAGCGTGACGACGTTAACTGGATGAAGCACACGCTGGCCTGGGTCGATGAGAACGGGCAGGTGTCGTTCGATTACCGGCCGGTGCATCAGGACACGCTGACCGACGAGGTCGAGGCCGTGCCGCCCAAGGCGCGCGTTTACTAGGAGTTGTAACGTTGGCCGAATTCAGATTGCCACCCAATTCACGAATCAAGAAAGGCAAGCACTATGCCGCTCTGAGTGGGTCACAAAATGTGCGCCGCTTCGCAGTGTATCGCTACGATCCGGACAGCGGAGACAATCCGCGCGTCGACACTTACGAAGTCGAGCTGGACAGCTGCGGTCCCATGGTTCTCGACGCGCTGATCAAAATCAAAAACGAAATCGATCCGACCCTGACTTTTCGACGTTCATGCCGGGAGGGCATCTGCGGATCCTGCGCGATGAACATCGACGGCGGCAATACGCTTGCCTGCACGCGGGCAATCGAACATATCAAGGGTGACGTCAAAATCTATCCGTTGCCGCATATGCCGGTCGTCAAGGACCTGGTGCCGGACCTGACCAACTTCTATGCGCAATATGCCTCCATCAAGCCCTGGCTGCAGACACGTACGCCGCCACCGCCCAATCAGGAGCGCCTGCAGAGCAAAGAGGATCAGGAGCTGATCGACGAACCCGCCGCCTGTATTCTGTGTGCGTGCTGTTCAACGAGTTGTCCGAGCTACTGGTGGAACAGCGATCGTTATCTCGGCCCGGCGGCGCTGCTCGCCGCCTATCGCTGGCTGGTCGACAGCCGCGACGAGGCGACTGGCGAACGACTCGACCAGCTCGAGGATCCGTTTCGGCTGTATCGCTGCCACACGATCATGAACTGCACTCAGACCTGTCCGAAGGACCTCAATCCGGCGCTGGCGATCGCGGAGACCAAGAAAATGCTCGCTGAGCGGCGGCATTGACAGCAGCGCCTCTCGAGGCGCGTGTGCGTAATGGCGAAATCGACCAAAGATGCAGCCGCCTCCAAGTTGCGCTCCGAGGAGCACTCCAACGCATCGAGACTCAGGTGGCAATGCAGGTCGCATGGACATGCGAATGCTTGAATCGAAACTGAAGTGGCAATGTCGACGTGGCATGCGCGAACTTGATGTGCTCTTGAGCGGCTATCTCGAGCGCTGCTACGGACAATCGTCCGACGAGGATAAAACGGCGTTTCGGCAACTTTTGGAGCTATCCGATCCTGAGCTCGTGGGATACCTGCTAAAGAAGGAGATTCCCGCACCGGAGCTTGCGATTGTCGTCCAGCACATTCTCGACAGAACTCACGCCTGACTCGCGCCTGCGCATGGTTGTACTGTTGTCCGGACTCACAACGACGATGCTCGGTCTGCTCACTATTGCCACGCTCACCGGCGTGTTATGGCTGCGGCTCTGCGTCGCTGCGGCATGGCTCGTTGTCAGCGCCAGGGAACTGCTGCATATTGCCAAAAGCTATAAGCGTTGCCGCCGCATCCGCTTCGTCGCCGACGGCAGCATTACCGTCCAGACTCCTGAAGGCGCCTGGCTGGACGGTAAACTGCTGTCGGGCAGCGTCGTCCTGGGCGGGCTTGCCTGGTTACGCATCGAGGTTGCCAGTGGCGAGAAATTTGCGGAACCGTTGCGCGGTAATTGTAGAAAAAACAAGCATTGGCGGCGCCTGCAGGTGATCTGGCGCCACTTGGGGGCGGCACGCTGAAGCTGCTAACATGCGCCAGCTGTGGCGCGGTTTTCAGCCGATTCAGTCTGCGAGACTCGAGCCCGGAGAACTGGGTCACATAATAAGCATGAGAAACGCTGCAACCAGAGAACTTTCGCGAGTCCCGCCGGTCTATCGGGGAGTCGGGCGGTTGCGCTTGCATTGTTTCGGGACGCAGCCGCATGTCGAATGAGTCGACGGACAAGGAACTGGTCAAGCGGGTCCAGAAAGGTGATAAAGGCGCGTTTGACCTGCTGGTGCTCAAGTACGAGCACAAGATCGTCAATCTGGTAATGCGATATGTGCGCGACCCGGAACAGGCGCTGGACATTACCCAGGAAGCCTTCATCAAGGCTTACCGGGCATTACCGCGATTTCGCGGTGACAGCGCGTTTTATACCTGGCTGTACCGGATTGCCGTGAATACCGCGAAGAATTATCTCGCGGCTCAGCGACGGCGGCCGACCGACATCGAGCTCGACTTGCAGGATCCGGAGCAATACGGGTTGCATGCGAAGCTCAAGGAAACCGATACGCCTGAATCGGTGACCATGAGTCACGAATTACAGGACACGTTGGAACGTGCCATCGCGGCGTTGCCGGATGACTTGCGAACCGCGATCATCCTGCGTGAGCTGGATGGAATGAGTTATGAGGAAATAGCACAGACGATGGACTGCCCGGTGGGCACTGTGCGATCGAGGATCTTCAGGGCCCGCGACGCCATTGGCAAGAAAGTAGGGGCTCTGATTCGCTAGCAAGGCGGGGACGTATGAACGACGCAATAAAAATGCAAATATCGGCGTTCGTCGATGGCGAGTTGCCGGATAACGAATCGCAGTTGCTGCTGCGCAGGCTGTGCCAGGATATCGAGCTGCGGCAGCAGGCAGCGGAGTATTTTGCGATCGGTCGCGCGATCCGCGGTCAGCGGGGAGTAGCGGGTATCGAGAGGCTTCGCGAACGCATCGCGGCGGCGATCGATGACAAATCATTACAGGACGAATTCGACGCCATCGAACCGACGCAGCGTCGCTATTTGCGGCCGGTCGCCGGCGCCGCAATAGCCGCGACCGTCGCCGTTGTCGCGATTCTCGGTTTTCAGCAGTTGAACGGTGGTCTGGACGATGTGGCAGCACCGGTCGACCGCGTGGCTGTCGAGCTGGTCGAGCAGCCCAGTTACACCGTGCCCGATATCCATCGCGAGCAACACAACATGGAATCGGGTAATCTCGATGCTCTGCTTGCTACGTTCGAATTACGTGAGGTCGATATGGACGAGTCTGACGCCCGGGACGACGATGCTGCCGGCATCGATTCAGAATCCGGTCAAGACCCGCAGACACCGTAATTCGATGCTGACTAGCCGACCCATCCTGAACGCGACGGCCTGTGTTGCGCTCGGCGGCCTCGTCTCGTTCATGATGCCAGCAAAGGCGCAGGACGAAACGCCGAATGACTGGCTCAACAAGATGGCGCGAGCCGTCCAGACGACAAATTACGAAGGCACAGTTATCCGGATCAAGGATGGCACTGCCGAGGCCCTCAAAGTCGTGCGTATGGTCTCCGACGGCGTAATTCGTGAAAAGGTCCTCGTTCAGGATGGCAACGGCCTCGAAATTATTCGTAACGGCAATGAGGTTCACTGCATTCTGCCGGACAAAAAGTCGGTCCTCGTAGAGGAATGGGACGAGCAGAGTGGTTTGTTCTCCGCCTTGCCGTCCAGCGATGTTCGCTTCGGCAGCGAATATGACCTGCGCATTGTGCGCAGAGATCGGGTAGCAGGCCGCAAGGCGATCATGCTCGCCGTACAGCCGCACGATCAGTATCGTTTCGGTCATCGCATCTGGCTCGATATCGAGACCGGCTTTCCGTTGCAGACGCAACTCATTGCGGGTGACGGCGCTACGGTCGAGCAGGTGAAGTTCGCGGACATCACCCTGGACCGGGAAATCCAGATAAGCGCGTTGCAGCCCACCTACGATACGGCAGGGTTCCGCTGGATCGACGAACCGCGCCGCAGGATGACGCAGGCGGTCGAGGCCGATTGGATCAGCGATAGCCTGCCGCCGGGTTTTCGCATTGTATCGTCACATCAGGAGGAACTCCCTGGCAGCGACAAGCCAGCGACCCACATACTGTTCAGTGACGGGCTTGCCAACGTGTCGGTATTTGTCGAGCCGGCCGACGGCAGATCGGTCAGTGAGCGCTCTCGCGTAGGCGCATCGAACTCGTTCAGCGTCGCAACTGACGGATACATCATCACCGCCGTTGGCGAAGTTCCGGCGGAAACGGTTGAGCAAATCGCGCGGTCCATGCAGTCGCAGTAAGGCCTGGCCGCTTGCGTCTGACAAAGTTGTTCCCGAGCTGCTATAAGTTCGTCGATGGACAATCCCAAAGGCAGAATTCAGTCACTGCTCCGTGACGATGACGGCATGCGCGCGGTCGTCGACATCGACGTGGCGGCGGTGTGCCCGCGATGTGCGGCAGGCAAGGGCTGCGGCGCCGGTCTGCTGAGCGATGCGGACGGCCCGCGCCAAGTGGAGGTGCTGGTCCCGCCCGGTCTGCATGTCAAGGAAGGTGATCTGGTCGAGGTAACGCTGGCACCGAACCGTCTGCTGGGTGCAGCGCTGATCGTCTATGGGCTGCCGCTTGCCGGCGCCATCGCTGCGGCAGCGTTATCGTATGCGCTGAGATTAGGTGATGTTGCTGCTGCGGTTGCCGCAGTCGCCGGCCTGCTGACAGGTCTGCAGATCGGCCGTCGGCGCCTGAGCCGCGATAGCTGCCTGAGCCGTTTTGTGCCGACAATTGACAAACGGGTGCACGAAACCCGGGCGGCCGGCTGAATGGCGGCGCTGCGGGTCTACAGTCGGCAGGGCTGTCATCTCTGTGAACAGCTTATCGAGGCGCTTCTGCCTCTTGCGCGCGGCAAAATCGATGTGGAGATATGTGACGTCGACACTCGTGATGATTGGCGGCGGCGTTACGATACCCGCGTTCCAGTGGTTGAGCATGACGGCGAGCTCGTCTGCCAGTATCATCTCGACCGCGAAGCGCTCGCAAGGATACTGAGCACCCCCCCGACATGAAGCATATCCGCAATTTCTCGATCATCGCGCATATCGATCACGGCAAGTCGACGCTCGCCGATCGATTCATTCAGCATTGCGGCGGTCTTGCCGACCGCGAGATGGCCGAACAGGTGCTCGACTCGATGGACCTGGAACGCGAACGTGGTATCACGATCAAGGCCCAGAGCGTGTCCTTGAATTACACGGCGAACGATGGCCAGGTCTATGAACTGAATTTCATCGATACGCCGGGCCATGTGGATTTCTCGTATGAGGTGTCACGTTCGCTCGCTGCCTGCGAGGGCGCATTGCTTGTTGTCGATGCGGCACAGGGTGTCGAAGCGCAAAGTGTTGCTAACTGCACGACGGCCATCGACCAGGGCCTCGAGGTGCTGCCAGTGCTCAACAAGATCGACCTGCAGGCGGCCGAACCCGATCGCGTCAAGGCGGAAATAGAGGACATCATCGGTATCGACGCAACGGACGCCGTCGAAGTCAGCGCCAAGACGGGCAAGGGTGTCCCTGAATTGCTTGAAGCGCTCGTCAGTCGCATTCCACCTCCGCAGGGCGACGCCGACGCACCGCTGCAGGCGTTGATCATCGATTCCTGGTTCGATAACTACGTGGGTGTGGTCTCACTGGTGCGCGTCATGAATGGCAGCTTGCCGAAGCGCAGCAAGATCACGATCATGTCGACAGGGGATTCCTACGTCGCCGATCGTGTCGGCTGTTTTACGCCGAAAATGCAGGATCGCGATGCGCTCAGGACCGGCCAGGTCGGATATGTCATTGCGGGCATCAAGGACATCTACGGGGCACCGGTTGGCGACACGCTGACGCTGACGCGTGAGCCCTGCGGCGCTGCGCTGCCGGGTTTCAAGCAGGTGCAGCCACGAGTCTTCGCCGGCTTGTTTCCGATTCAATCGGATGATTACGAAAATTTCCGCGAGGCGCTGCAAAAATTGCGTCTCAATGATGCTGCGCTGCATTTCGAGCCCGAAACGTCCGCAGCGCTCGGTTTCGGCTTTCGCTGTGGATTCCTTGGCATGCTGCATATGGAGATCGTGCAGGAGCGCCTGGAGCGGGAATACGACCTCGAACTCATAAATACGGCACCGACCGTTGTTTATGAGGTAGTCGACAATACCGGAGCCGTCATTCATGTCGATAACCCGTCGAAACTGCCGCCTGTCAACGAAATTACGGAGTTGCGCGAGCCCATCATCGTCGCGAACATACTGGTACCCGAGAAACACGTCGGTGCGGTTCTCAAGCTTTGTATGGACAAACGCGGCGTGCAAAAACATATTCGCTACCTGGGCAGCCAGGTGTCGCTCGAGTTTGAATTGCCGCTGGCCGAAGTGGTGCTGGACTTTTTCGATCGCCTGAAATCTGTTAGCCGCGGCTATGCTTCTTTCGACTATCACTTTGCGCGCTTCGAACCTGCCCGGCTGGTGCGCCTGGATGTGCTTATCAACAAGGAACGCGTCGATGCGTTGTCGATCATAGTACACCGTGATAAAGCTCAGGCACGTGGTCGGGACCTCGTCGATCGAATGCGCGAGCTGATCCCACGGCAAATGTTCGACGTCGCAATTCAGGCGGCAATAGGCGGACAGATCATAGCGCGGAACACGGTAAAGGCATTGCGCAAAAATGTAACTGCAAAGTGTTATGGCGGGGATGTTTCACGCAAACGCAAGTTGCTCGAAAAGCAAAAGGCCGGCAAGCGACGAATGAAACAGGTAGGATCCGTTGAAATTCCGCAAGAGGCATTCCTTGCGGTCCTGCGCGTAGAAAAATGAGAATTTGATTTTGAGCATCAATCTGGCATTGGTACTGACACTGTTGACGCTGTTTACGGGCGTGATAGTGGGCTTGAACAAGTTTGTCTGGGAGCGCGGAGACAGAAAGGACGGTGGCTCAGCCGCCCGGCGAATTCTCGTCGAGTATTCGCGCTCGTTTTTTCCAGTGCTGCTCTTCGTGCTCGTGATTCGATCGTTCGTGTTCGAACCGTTTCGTATCCCGTCGGGCTCTATGATGCCGACCCTGTTGCAGGGTGACTTCATTTTCGTCAAGAAGTATTCATACGGGTTGCGCCTGCCGGTTACGGAGACAAAGATTCTTGACACGGGCACGCCCGATCGCGGCGATGTCGTTGTGTTCCGTTTGCCGGCGGATCCATCCGTCAATTACATCAAGCGTGTGGTGGGACTGCCGGGCGATAATATTGTTTACGAGCGCCACCAGTTGACTATCAATGGCGAGAGGATAAGCCTCGCGCGTCACCCCGACGCAACACCGATCGAGCCACGATTTGTCGAAATCCTTGATGAGCGGGAGCACGAGATCCTGATTACGGATGCGACGTATACGCGCAACGACGGGAGCTACCAGGTCCCTGAGGGACATTACTTCGTCATGGGTGATAATCGCGATAACAGTCGCGATAGCCGTTTTATTCGCTCGATTCCTGAAACGCACCTGGTGGGCGAGGCGGTGCGCATCTGGATGCACATTGACGGTCTCAGCTGGCCGCGCTGGGAGCGGATCGGCAATAAGATCCAATAATGTGGTGCATGTCACCGAATTGGCCTCTAGAATTACGTTAAATTTGATGCAATCGATCCTTGGAGACGGCTGCCGCGGCATATCGCGGCCGGATGCAGCGCATGAATAGAGCACGCGACAACAGGTATAAGAGCCTGGCGAGACGCCAGTCTGGCATGACGACCGTGGGCTTTATTGTGATCGGGTGTCTCATCGGCCTGGTTGCTTTTGCGGGTCTGCGCCTGATACCGGTGTATTTGAATTACATGAAAGTCGTGGGTGTCGTTGACGGCTTGCGTGAAGAATTCGACGGGCAGAACGCGGCTCGGCCAGCAATCATTCGTTCCATGTCGCGACGTTTTGATGTCGAGAGTGTTTCTGTCATCAGCTACCGTGACATCACCGTCAAAGCTGTAGATGGCGGCTATGAGGTGGCTGCCGTATACGATCACACGGCGCCTTTCATTGCCAATATTTCATTTACCGTGCATTTCGATAAATCTGTCGTCGTACGCCGCTGACGAACGTGCTGGATAAGGCCGAGACCTGGCTTAAAGAATCGCTGGATTATCAGTTTAATGACGCGCGGCTCCTGCAACAGGCGCTGACGCATCGCAGCGTTCCGGGAGACAACAACGAGCGCCTGGAATTTCTCGGCGATGCCGTACTGGACGTCGTCATTTCCGAAGTCGTGTTTCGATCGCATGCTCACGCCCCGGAAGGTGACCTGAGTCGATTGCGAGCGTCACTTGTGAAGGACACATCGCTTGCCAAACTTGCGTCCAATCTTGGCGTTGGCGAGCATCTTATTTTGGGTGGTGGCGAACGCAAGACTGGCGGACATCGACGCGAGTCGATTCTTGCCGACGCGCTGGAGGCCATCTTCGGTGCCGTCTACCTGGATGCCGGATTTGAGGCCGCTCGAGAAATAATCCAACGCGCATTTGGCGACCGTCTTTATGATCTGCCAAGCGTTGACGAACTGCGTGACCCAAAGACGCGCCTGCAGGAATGGTTACAGGCACGCGGGCTCGGTTTGCCGACCTACGAACTTGTCAATGTCAGTGGCAAGGCGCATCGTCAGACTTTCGAAGTGCATTGCACGGTCCGCGATAGCGCAGCTGTTACGAGCGGCGGCGGTACAACAAGGCGTGACGCGGAACAGGAATCCGCGAAAAAAA
>Ga0224508_10005091_pt1 | contig 10645 bp, 16 predicted proteins | sample SF_Jan12_sed_USG_4_FD_170157 | JGI IMG/M metagenome (GOLD analysis project Ga0224508, IMG submission 170157) | Sediment microbial communities from San Francisco Bay, California, United States - SF_Jan12_sed_USGS_21 | ecosystem: Environmental > Aquatic > Marine > Sediment | place: USA... | reverse complement strand
GAGGTGTCAGGTTTCAGTTTGTAGGGTGTGACCATTGTAGGGTGTGACAAGCGAAGCGCCGGCACACCAAGGCGCACCAAGGCACACCCAGCAAATATCGGTGTGCCGGCGCTTCGCTTTTCACACCCTACGAGGTAGTAACTCCACCCGCTGGCCGGTGCGAGCCGATTCGTAAACCGCCAGGATGATCTGCAATGTTTGGTGAGAGATCTCGTAAGACCCGTATTGCGGCGGGCGGTCGTGGTAGAGGGCATCGACATAGTCCAACAAACACGCTTCCATGCGTTGCGTCCGGGTCATTGCGGCTCCTAATGGCTGGACAACTTCCCTCTGGCCGGGACGGCGCAATTGCAACACAGGCTGCTCGTCGCCCGACACGTCCAGCGTAGCCTCCGTACCGGCCAAGAAATTCTGATGCGCGCGGGCCGGATCGGCGGCCAGCGTCCAGGCGTGTGAAGAAGCGATCCGCAGCGGCCCGTCATATCCGACTGTAAAACAGACGAAATCCTCGCCCTGTTCGGCGATCGTTTTGCCCTGCGGGTCGACGGCCAGTTGAGCGGCATCGGCTATCACCCACTGCGGCCGACCCAGGCCGCCCAGCCAGTAGAGATGCTTGTAAATCATGTGGTAGCCGCCGTCGATCAATACTCCTCCGCCCGCCTGCTCCCTGCGGGTGCGCCAAGTGTGCGGATCACGGTAAAACTGATCATGGCGGCTGAACCCCGTTTCGACGACCAGGAACACGCGACCTAACTCGCCTTCGTCGACCAGCTGGCGAATCTGATGGTTGACCGGATCATAAAGCTGATTCATGACGATCAGCAGGCGCCGGCCGTGGGACTCGGCCGCCGCCACGGCGCGATCCAGATCCTCGATCTTCGTCGCGCCAGGTTTTTCACACACCACGTGCTTGCCGGCTTCCAGCGCGGCCAGCGCGGTCTGGGCATGTAGATGGTGCGGCAGCACGATGTCGACGACGGCCACCCCGTCGTCGTCCCATACTTCTGACAGCGTCGTCGTCGTCCGCTGGACGATAGCGAACTCGGCAGCCAGGCGCTGTAGCGATGCGGGATTGCGACCGGCCAGTACCACGCCGGAGACAAGGGGGCTGTTGGAGAGTGCTGCCAGATGGACGCGAGCCCACTGGCCGCTGCCAATTACCGCCACCCGCCAGGACATGCCAGGACCTTGCTTGGAGAAATATGATAACCGGCGTTAGGGGCGACCGATAAATAACTTTCCGATTCCCGCGAGTGAAATCCGAAGCACCAAATCCGAAACAAACTTAAAATCCCAAATTAGAATGACCAAAACGACAGCGACCGCGGCCCGCCATTGCTTGGGTCATTGGACCTTCGTATTTCGGATTTGTTTCGGATTTGGTGCTTCGAATTTCGAATTTATATTCTGAAACCGGGAAGTTGCTCTCCGTCCGCCCCTAGACGCCTCGAGCGCCCTGTTTTAGCCGATCCAGGGCCGCTCGGTAATCTCGCGTCGATTCGGGCGGTGTGGCACTGCCTGGGTCGGGCCGCTGCCGGCCCGGCTTTGTGGGTGACCGGACCGAAGAATCACCATCGGTGCGGTATTGCTTGCCCGACAGATTTCCGAATCGTCCGGTACGTGGGTGGCAAGCCTGGCCAACCGCTTCTGCCAGGTCGGATCGCAGAACCATGGACATGCCGGTCTGGCGATGCGGACGGTGCGACGCCTTTCGCAGCGACTGGCCGTAGTGAACCAACTGCCGCCGCCACCACTTTTTCGGGCGGCCGGTTTTTGCCAGCGGGGGTACTGCGAGCTGTTGGTTTGCCGCCGGCCCGCCGACTGCGGCCGTGTGGTGCCGGTCCCGCCAGAGATGGACGACGTTTTCGATGTCCAGCGGTCCAATGCTGTCGCACACCAGGACGAAGTTTCCGCGCGTCGTCGCCAGACCGGACCGTACGCTTTCCTGACGACCCAGCAGAAAGGGATGACGCAGGTAATCGACCTGCGCGTATCGCGTGGCAAGTTCCCAGGCAATCTCTTCGGTACCGTCGTTCGAGCCGTCGTCGACGATCACCAAGTCCAGCTGGCGCGTCAGGTCGGCCGCGACGTCCAATAGCCCAGCCACCAGTGACTCCAATTGCGACTGGCAGTTGTGGACGAGCAACAGGATGGCAAGCGAGTCGCGCAACGAGATAAACCTGGGTGGCCGGGGAAAATAAGCAGACTTTGCGGGCAGATGCCCGCTTTTTCCATCGGGCAGCCGTAAGCCGGCAATCCAAGAGTATTTGCAGTTGGGAGGTTGCACGGCTGTTGCGGTACTTGCGGGTACGAGTGGCAAAACCCAAAGATCCGCTCGATCCATGTACGTTATGCGGTCGATAACGGTGGTACCGTTTGCGCCGTCATCGCGCGGGAATGCTGGCAGCGACAGCAGCCAACGTCTCGCGACGTTGTCGCGGCCAGGCGACCTTGCGGCGGGGGACGTCGATCAATAGTTTCCCCATTCGTTGACGCTCGTTTCCGTTCGTCGATTCATCAGGTGTTCTTTTTCATTACTCCAACAGACTGATCACACATGGACGCTTTGCAGCTTCAATTTCCTGAACAGGTCCAACACTGGGCGAATCTGATCCTGGTGTGGGTAGGTTACGGCACGCTGACTGGCCTGTTGGCTAAGGCGATCATGCCCGGTCGCGACCCGGGCGGAGCCGTGGCGACGCTGATGATGGGAATTGGCGGCGCGGTGATTGGCTGTGGTGTGCTGGCTTTTTTCCACGAAAATGCGCGCGTGGCGCCGATCAGCCCGGTGGGGTTTTTGGTGGCGACCGGCGGCGCGTTTATTTTGCTGTTCTTCTACCGTTTGTTGGCCGGCTATTTCTTTGTGGAAGGCGACCAACCGGTGCGGCGGCCTCACTATTCCAGGCGTCGGCGACGGCGTCGCGCCTACGACACGGTGCTGGACTGACTGCCTGCTGACGACCGTCATGGCTGGGCTGGCCGTTACTGCCGAGCGACGTAACTGCCTTGCTCTTTTTCAACGACCGGCACATTTTCAACGACCGGCACATTTTCAACGACCGGCAGAGGGACCATCGTTGCCGCGTCATCGGTCGGATGCAGAAACTGCTGAATGGCGGCAGGCAAAGCCATGTCGTCCGCCCACTGGCCGTCTGCCAGCCGCCAGACAAAGATCCAATGGCAACCGATACCGATCAGCACCGCCATATGGAACAGTTCGTGCGGGCCCAGCACGCCGGGAATCAATTGAGGGCGTCCCGCCAGGACAAAGGCCGCTCCCGCCGTATAGGCCGCTCCGCCCAGCAATAGTGGTTCCACCAGGGAAAGACCGTACCGCCGGGAGGCGGTTCGAGCACCGGGTGCGCCCAACCACCCGATGGCCAGATAGATAGCGAAATTCCAACGGTTCGGTATCCAGGCCGGGAAAAACCAGGTGATGACAATCCCCAGTACGGCCACTCCCCAAATCGCGGTCAACATCGTTCGACCGTGATTGCCGTCCAGCATGATCGAGCAGGTGGGCGTAAAGGTCCCGGCGATCAGCAGGAAAATGGCCAGGTAATCCAGCCTCAACATCAGCGCGCGGCTGGGGCTGGCGAAGGGCAACGAGTGGTACAGGCCGCTGACACACAGCAAAAAGATCGCCGATACCGCGAAGATGCCGACCGACAGCGTTCGAGTTCGCCCGCCGCCGGCTGCCGAATCGGAGGCGCTGGCCACGCGCAGCAGCGGGATCGTCAGCAAGGCGAACACAGCGGCGCCGGCAAGATGACTCCAACTGCTGAGAGGCTCGGCAAAGCCGGGCACCGAATCGGTCACGTATTCGTTCATTTACGCTCCATAATAACCGCTCCGCCCTGCCGATGGGCGGGCCCTGTCGGTGGCCAACGGCGCCGCGGCCCCGCTGCGACCGGCGATCCGCCAGGGCCTGCCGGGGGAAGATTGGCAACCATTCCACCCATTTTTCGCAGGATCGCTGCCCCCCGCTAGGGCAGATTCGCTCAGTTTGCCAATTCATCAGGCACAAGGCTACTGGGCGGAGTAGCCGTCGCCAAAGGCTCGCATGACTCGGCGGCCGGCCGCTTGTGACCTTGTTTCCTGTGCGTTTCTTGAGCGGTCGTTTTCGGCAGCCGGGTCAACACGGGTCTCGCCGGCGGCTGGCCCAGCGGCTGCTGGACAATTTGTCCCCAAATCGATGTAATTCACCTCTTTACATAAATTACCAGAGACCCTAGCATTTAAGGTTTCGCTGTCGGCGGCCGCCGTCCTTGTACTACTTCAACTTCGTAGTCGGGGCAAGGCATCGGTCTGGCCGAGGGGAGTTTATAAACGGTGGCCAAGGCACAGGAGATCATTCGAATTCGGATGGAGGCGTACGACCATACGGTGCTCGATCAAAGCGCCGCGGAAATTGTCGACACCGCCAAACGTACCAACTCGGAGGTCCACGGGCCGATACCATTGCCCACGCGAATCGAACGCTACACCGTGCTTTCCAGTCCGCACGTCGACAAGAAAGCTCGACAGCAGTTCGAGATACGAACTCACAAGCGATTGATTGATATCGTCCAGGCAACCGCCAAGACGATCGAAGCATTGAACAAGTTAAGCTTGCCGGCTGGCGTCGACATCAAGATCAAAGCGTCCAGTCGGTAATTTATTTCCTAACAGACAGGCAGGTCCGTCGCATGGATCGGAAGCTTGTCGGGTAAACTGGGACGTTCCACAAAATAGCCCCAAGTTCCCGGCTGCAAAGCATGTGACACAAGGTGAATGTCATGGCCATCGGATTACTCGGCCGCAAGGTCGGGATGACGCAATTGTACAACTCGGAAAGCAGTGAAGTCATACCGGTGACGGTAATCCAGGCCGGTCCCTGTCATGTGCTGCAACTACGCTCTGTCGACAACGACGGTTACGAAGCCGTCCAGCTCGGATATTTAGACAAGCCCCGGCGGCTGGCTTCGCGCGCCGAGCGCGGCCATGTCGCCAAGCTGGACAGTAAACGTTCCAAAAAACGCGCCGCGGCGGGGATCGAAACCGTTCCCAAGTCGGGCTGCGAGCCCAAACGGGTGATCCGCGAGTTCCGCGGTTCCACCGACGGCACGACGCTGGGCGATCAGATCGGCGTCGACACGTTTGCGGAGGTCAAGTCCGTTGACGTGATCGGCACCAGTAAGGGTCGCGGTTTTGCCGGCGCAATGAAGCGACACAATTTTTCCGGCCAGCGCGCATCGCATGGTGTCAAAAAATGCCATCGGCATCTGGGCGGCACCGGCTGTAGTGCCTCTCCGTCCCGGCTGTTCAAAGGTCGCAAGATGCCGGGCCGTTACGGTGGAGCGCGTTCGACGGTGCGGAACATCCAAGTCGTCTCGGTCGATGCCGAAAACAACCTGTTGATCGTGCGAGGCGCCGTTCCCGGACCCAACGGCGGCTATGTCATGATTCGGGAAACCAATAAACTTTAGTCCCCCTCAGGCTCCTCGCCCGTGCAGGAGCCATTTTTACGCCAAACGCATGAAAAACCATGGCCAGCCTGCCCGTTTACAACAAGACCGGTAAGAAGGTCGGCAGTTACGAGATTGATCCGGCCGAGCTTGCGCCGCGGATCAACAAGCAACTGCTGCACGACGCTGTGGTGATGTACCAGGCCAGCCAGCGGCAAGGTTCCGTGCGCACCAAGAGCCGCAGCGATGTCAGCGGCACGACCAAGAAACTGTATCGACAGAAAGGCACAGGACACGCTCGTGCCGGTTCACGGCGCTCGAACATTCGCCGTGGCGGTGGCCACACGTTTGCTCGGCACGCGCGGGATTACTCCTACCGTCTGCCGCGCAAAGCGGTCCGAGCGGCGACGCGGATGGCGCTGGCTTCCAAGATTCAGGACGAACAGGTGGTCGTGATCGACGAACTGGCCTTTAGCGAACCGGCAACCCGCGAGATGGCTGCGATCCTTAAAGCACTCTCCTGCGACGGACAGAGCTTGCTGGTGACCACCGAAAGCCATGACGAGAACGTGTACAAGAGCGCTCGAAATATCCAGCAGGTCGCCGTGTCACCCGTCGCGGAATTGAACGCGCTGGACGTGCTCGCGCCGCGGCGGTTGCTGGTCACCAAGGCGGCCCTGGACGCCATTCGTAAAAAGGCGGCGGCGACGGAAGACTAGGTGCTTTAACCAGGGTTTGCAGGCGGCTGCAGTGCCAGTCGACAGGAAACGACAACGATGCCCAAAGTCAAGGGAAAACGAAAGAAACTGAACACGGCCAGCACGGTCACGCGACTGACGCTGGAGCCACACCAGGTGATCCTGCGCCCGCTGGTCACCGAAAAGGGCATGCACCGCAGCACGCGCTACAACGCGTACGCTTTTGAAGTCAACCGGCTGGCAACCAAAGACGACGTGCGACGGGCCGTCGAGGATTTGTTTAACGTCAAGGTCGAACGCGTGCGGACCCAGAATCGCCGCGGCAAACCCCGCCGTTCGCGATTCCGTTACGGCTATACCAAAGACTGGAAAAAGGCGATCGTCAAATTGAACTCCGAGTACCGCATCGACTTCTTCTAAAACCAATCACTGTTTACCGATTACCGACCACCGATTACCGACCACTACCATGGGTATTCGACGATACAAACCGATCACGCCGGGCCGCCGCGGAGCGAGCGTCAGCGATTTTGCTGAACTGACCGCGGGCAGCAAGCCGGCCAAGCGTTTGTTGCGGCCAAAGGTCAAGACTGGCGGTCGCAATAATCAAGGCAAGATCACGGCGCGGCACCGTGGCGGCGGACACAAGCAGCGATATCGCTTAATCGATTTCCGCCGCAACAAGGACGGTGTGCCCGCCAAGGTCCACGCCATCCAGTACGATCCCAACCGATCGGCTCGCATTGCGTTGCTGCACTATGTCGACGGCGAAAAACGCTACATCCTGGCCCCCAACGGCCTGGAAGTCGGCACGCAGGTGCTCAGCGGTGCCGAGGTGGCTCCCTCGGTCGGCAACTGCCTGCCGCTCAAGAACGTGCCGCTAGGCATGACGGTGCACAATGTCGAAATACGGCCCGGTCGGGGCGGAGTGCTGTGCCGAGCGGCCGGCGCCAGCGCCGTGCTGGCCGCCCGCGAAGCCGATTGGGCTCAGCTGAATCTGCCCAGCGGCGAAATTCGTCGCGTGCCCAGCGATTGTCGCGCCACGGTGGGTTCGATCGGCAATGCCGACCACATGAACATTGTTTTGGGCAAAGCCGGCCGCAAGCGCTGGCTGGGACGCCGGCCCCATGTGCGGGGTACGGCCATGAACCCGGTCGACCATCCGCACGGTGGCGGTGAAGGCCGCACCAAAGGCGGCCGTCATCCGGTCTCGCCCACCGGCAAACCGACCAAGGGCGGGGCCACACGCAACCGACGGAAACCGTCCAACGCAGCCATCGTCCGCCGCCGCCGCACGAAACGTTACGGTCAATTGAAATTAAAGAAATAGGTAAAGCCACAAGCACATGGGTAGATCACTGAAAAAAGGACCGTTTGTCGACCCCAGGCTTTTCGGAAAAGTCGAAAAGAGCCGGAGTGAAGGGTCACGCGAACCGATCCGCACCTGGGCACGCGCTTGTACGATCGTGCCGGAATTCGTCGGCATAACGTTCATGGTCCACAACGGCAAACATCACATCAAAGTCTTTGTCACCGAGGACATGGTGGGGCACAAGCTGGGCGAGTTCGCTCCCACCCGTAATTTCCGCGGCCATGGTGGCAAAGGAAAACGGTAGGTCGTCACACGAACAGGTCAGGCAGATAGTGGTCAGGCAGATAGTGGTCAGGCAGATAGAGCCATGAGTTATCAAGCCATTCATCGTTTTGCTCGCATTAGTGCTCGCAAGGTCCGTCCGCTGGCGGATATGATTCGCGGCAAGCGGGCCGATGAAGCATTGAATATCTTGCGTTACCAACCCCAGCGCGGCGCCCGCTTGCTGGAAAAGGTGATCAAGAGCGCCTTGGGCAACGCCGAGGACTTACGCGCTCGTAACATCCAGCAACTTCGCATCGTCGACGCCCGCGTGGACGGTGGCCCGATGTTCAAACGCGTACGGCCCCGAGCGCGGGGGATGGCACATGTCATCAAGAAACGAACGTCACACATCCGAGTCGAACTGGACTGAAAACCATGGGCCAAAAAGTCAATCCAATCGGATTCCGTACCGGCATCATGGAGGGCTGGAAAAGCCGCTGGTATGCCTCGAAAAAGGACTTCTCCGACCTGCTGGTCGAGGACGTCAAGATTCGCAGGTTTGTGAAAGCCAAGTTTCGGTATGCCGGCATCTCCAAGATCGAAATCGAGCGGACGAGGGACGAGGTCAAAGTCGTGCTGCACGCCGCGCGGCCGGGCATCATCATCGGCCGCAAGGGACAGGAGGTCGAGCGGCTGCAGGGTGAATTGCAGGACCTGGTCGGCCGACGGATCAATATCAAAATCGAAGAAATCGGTCGGCCCGAAGTTTACGCTCAACTGGTCGCCGAAGAAATCGCCGAACAGTTGCAAAAGCGATCCAGCTTCCGGCGGACGATGAAGCGAGCCATGGAACAGACCATGGAAGCCGGCGCCAAGGGGATCAAGATCCAACTGGCCGGCCGACTGGGCGGCGCCGAAATGGCCCGTCGCGAAAAACAAATTTCCGGATCGATTCCCCTGTCCACGTTGCAGGCGAAAATCGACTACGGGTTTACTGAAGCGAAAACGGCCCAGGGCCACATCGGTGTGCAGGTGTGGATCAACCAGGGCATGTATCAAGAGGAAGAAACCAATGGCGTCGATGCCCAAGCGGGTCAAGCACCGAAAAAGCCAAAGAGGACGTATAAAAGGTAACGCCACGCGCGGCAACCGGGTCGTCTTTGGCGATTACGGCTTGCAGTCCACCGAAGGCGGCTGGATCAGCGCGGCGACCATCGAAGCGGGTCGTATCGCCGCGGCGCAATACCTGCGCACCGAAGGTCGACTTTACATCCGCATTTTCCCACACAAACCGATCACGTCGATTCCGCTGGAAACACGCATGGGCAAGGGTAAAGGCGAACCTGACTACTGGGCAGCCGTCGTCAGGCCGGGCACGGTGCTGTATGAAATCTCCGGAACCTCGGAGGCAGCCGCACGAGTCTGTTTCGCGCGACTGGCCCATAAAATGCCCGTCCGCGTACGCTTCCTCCACCGCCGCATCGCCTAACCACAACACCACCGACCACCGACCACCGACCACCGACCACTGACCACCATGTCCACCCAAGCCGACGAACTGAGGGAGATGAGCGACGAACAGCTGGGGCTGACGCTCAAGGAAACCCGCGAAAACCTGTTTCGCCTGCGCATCCAGGCTCAGACGGAACGGTTGAATGCTCCCAGCGAGCTGAAAAAGAGCCGTCGGATGATTGCCCGGATCAATACCATTCAGCGCGAGCGGGAACTGGCCGACACCCCGCGGCCGCCCAAACGAAAAAAAGCCCGAGCGAAATAGCAGGAATTACCGGTTATGCCTAAGAAAGTTGCCGTGGGAGTCGTTGTCAAGGACAGCGCCACGAAAACGCGCCGCGTGGAAGTGCCCCGTCTGGTGAAACATCCCAAATACAGCAAATACCTCCGCCGGCGGACGGTTTGCCATGTGCACGATGAACAGGAAGAGTCCAAGCTGGGCGATACGGTGGAAATCGTCGAGGCGCGACCCTACTCGAAGACCAAGCGCTGGGAACTGGTCCGCGTGGTGACGAAGAGCAAGGCGGTCGACCTGGCGGCTTTGCGGGCCGCCGGCAAGGCGCTCGAACAACAGGAACTGGACGCTCGGCAGCGTCCCGCGGATGAGGCAACCCAGACCGCCGGCAGCGAGCCACCGTCCCCGCAGTAACAAGAGGATTCGTAGACGCGGGAAAAGACGCCCGCCAGGCCCAGCTAGCCAGGCAACGTAACCATGATTCAGATGCAAACACGATTGGATGTGGCCGACAACACGGGTGCCAAGCAGGTGATGTGCATCAAGGTGTTGGGCGGCAGTCGACGCCGCACGGCCGGGTTGGGTGACATCATTGTCTGTAGTGTCAAGAACGTCATCCCGGGCAGCGAAGTCAAAAAGAAATCGATCGTCAAGGGCGTGATCGTCCGCTGCAAATCGCCCACGCGGCGGACCGACGGCAGCTACGTGCGATTTGACAGCAATGCGGTGGTCCTGATTGACAATGACCGCAACCCGCGAGGTACGCGTATTTTCGGCGCGGTCGCCCGCGAATTGCGAGATCGCAGATTCATGAAAATTGTCAGCCTCGCCAGTGAGGTGGTGTGATGCGGATACGAGTCGACGACACCGTAGAAATCATTAACGGCAACGACAGCGGTACGCGCGGCAAGGTACTAAAAATCCTGACTCGCAAAAAACGCGTCCTGGTGGAAGGCGTCAACCGGGTGAAAAAACACGTACGCCGTAGCCAGCGCAACCCGCGCGGCGGACAATTGTCCAAAGAGATGCCGATCGATATCTCCAATGTGCTACTGGTGTGCGGCGCCTGTGGCCAGCCGGCTCGAATGGGAGCCCGCTATTTGGACGACGGCAGTAAAGAGCGGTTTTGCAAGAAATGCGGTGCCGGCAACGGCGAGATTGCTCCGCAACGAGCCAG
>Ga0224508_10005090_pt1 | contig 10649 bp, 8 predicted proteins | sample SF_Jan12_sed_USG_4_FD_170157 | JGI IMG/M metagenome (GOLD analysis project Ga0224508, IMG submission 170157) | Sediment microbial communities from San Francisco Bay, California, United States - SF_Jan12_sed_USGS_21 | ecosystem: Environmental > Aquatic > Marine > Sediment | place: USA: California... | reverse complement strand
TACATTCATCACCTGAAACCGTTGTCGAGGGTCGACGGCCGTTACCTGTTCGTGCGCGCTCGCCATGGCCAGAACCCAGATGGAGCCGGCGCTCTCAGCAGGAACCTCGCCGGGAAGGGCCTGGGCGAGACAGCCGAAGGCGAGGTCCGGTAGCATCTGGCCGATCACGTGGCGGGCGGAAACCGGCGATGGCGGTTCCGGCGCAACGCAGCTTCCGGGCTCGGCCAGGATCTCGAACACCTCGAGCGAGCCCGCATTGTTGGGCACATCCGGCGCGATCACGCATTTCAGGCCGAACACGGTATAGGCGTCGGTGTAGCATTTCGGCGAGTTGATCCCAAAGCGCGAGGCCGGCGACGAGCCCGCATAATCAAACCTCAACCCGGCCGGGTTGAGGGTTAACGCTGCGCGGAGCTTGATTGGGGCTTCGTAGCCGTCCAGGGTCATCTCGGCGTGATAGGTGCCGTGGGGCAGCTCGGCGATTGCAGCCATTGCAGCGGAGCGCGAGCGTTCCAGGATGTGGGCGGCCAGCGTCTCGATGCTATCGAGGTCGAACTCGGCCATCATCTCGACCAGGCGGGTGGCGCCGGCGTCGTTGGCGCTGACCAGGGACAAAATATCGCCGCGCACCTCGATCGGGGATCGCGTGTTGGCCGTTATGATCGCCAGGAGCTCGTCATTGAGCTCGCCCTGCTTGCGAAGCCGCATATGCGGAATCCAGATGCCCTCCTCGAACACCGAGTTGGCCTCGGCGGTGAAGCCCCTGCCGCCGACGTCGATGACGTGGCAGGTGCAGGCGAAGAGGGCGACCGCGCGCCCATCCCTGAAGGCTGGTGTGACCACGACGAAATCGAACAGATGCCCGGTGCCGAGCCAGGGGTCGTTGGTGACGAAAACGTCCCCTTGCCGCATGACCGCGAGCGGGAAGCGCTCCAGGAAATGGCGAACCGCCGTCGCCATGGTGTTGACATGGCCGGGCGTGCCGGTGACGGCTTGGGCGAGCATGTGGCCATCCAGGTCGTAGACGCCCGCCGAGAGATCGCCCGCCTCGCGCGCGACCGAGCCGAAGGCGGTGTGCAGCAGGGCCTGCGCCTGCTCTTCGACCACCGCGATCAGCCGGTTCCACATCACCTGCATGCGGATGGTTGTTCGCGCATTGGTCACGGCTGGTTCTCCCCTGCCCTATCCAGCACGATCGCGAGGTTGTCGGCGATGTGCGCGCGCCAGCCCTTCGGCACCACGGTGGATGTTTGATCCTCGGCGATGATGGCGGGTCCATCGACGACCGAACCCGGTCGAAGGTCGCTTCGGCGACAGAGCTTGTAGGAAACCATGTCGCCAAGACCCGGATCGTAGACGTCACGCGAGGAGGCGGGTTCAACCGTCGCCGCGGCCACGACCGGAGTCACCCGTCCGCCGGTGGCGGTTGACGCCGAGATCGTCAGCGACCATGCGGTGATCTCGATGCCGACATGATCGAGCACGACGCCGTAGATCGACTGGTAGCGCTGCTCGAAGTCCGCCTTGATCAGCGTGGCGTCCGCGACGCCAAGCGGGCGGTCTTGCAGCGAGATGGTGAGCTCATGGCCTTGCCCGATATAGCGCATGTCGACGCTCAGATGCCGCTTCGGCGGATCGACATTCAGCCCCTCGCCCATGCCGGGCTCGACCACGGCCATGGCTTCCGATGTCATCTCATCGAGCAGCCTGTTGGCTTCGGCCGCATCGAAAACGGCGAGCGCCATCCGCCGGCTGCGCACCACTTCATAGGAAAGGGGCGCGCGCAAGAAGCCGATCGCCGAGCCGACGCCTGCATCCGACGGCACGATCACCCGGTTCATGCCGAGCTTGTCGGCGAGCCTCGCGGCATGCAGCGGCGCCGAGCCGCCAAAGGCGATCATGCTGTGCCGGCCAATCACCTTGCCGCGCTCGATCGCATGAACGCGCGCCGCGTTCGCCATGTTTTCGTCGACGATCTCGATCATGCCGGCAGCCGCCCAGCGGCTTTCCGCGCCGAGCGCATCGCCGACGTCCCGTTGGATCGCCTGTTTCGCGAGATCCGGTTTGAGCGGAATGGCGCCGCCTGCAAAGCGCTCGGGATCGATCCGGCTGATCACGAGATTGGCGTCGGTCACCGTCGCGCACACGCCACCCCTGTTATAAGCGGCCGGTCCGGGATCGGCGCCGGCGCTGTCCGGCCCCATGGTGATGCGGCCGAGCCGGTCGACGCGGCCGATCGAGCCGCCGCCGGCGCCGATCTCGACCATGTCGATCACGGGAATGCGCAGCGGCAGGCCGCTGCCCTTCAGATCCCGATAAACGCGCGCCACCTCGAAGCGCCGCGAACGATCCGGCGCGCCTGACGTGATCAGGCAGACCTTGGCGGTGGTGCCGCCCATGTCGAAGGCCATGACCTCGTCTTCGCCCATCTCGCGCGCGAGGTTGGCCGCAAGGATGGCGCCGCCCGCCGGCCCCGACTCGATCAAACGGATCGGCAGCCGACAGGCCTGGTCGAGCGTGGTGATGCCACCGCCGGACATCATGACATAAAGAGGGGCTTTGATTCCGATGCCCTCGAGCAGACCGGCCAGGCGTTCGAGATAGCCCGCCATAAGCGGTCGGACATAGGCATTGGCGACCGTGGTCGAGAAACGCTCATACTCGCGGATCTCGGGACAGACCTCGGAGGACAGGCAGATCGTGACGTCGGCGAGATGCGCCTTCAAGATCGCCTCGGTCTGCTTCTCGTGATCGGCATGGGCGTAGGCGTGAAGGAAACCGATCGCCACCGCCTCGGCCCCAAGCGAGGCTAGCCGAACGGCAATCAGGCGCACTGCATCCTCATCGAGCGGTTTCAGGACGTCGCCGTCAGCCGCGATCCGTTCCGGCACCTCGAAGCGAAGTTCGGACGGCACCAGGGCCGGCGGGCGCTCCTGGAAGAGGTCGTAATGGGCGTAGCGCTTCTCGAAACCCATATCGAGCAGATCGCCGACGCCCTCGGTGGTGACGAATGCGGTCTTGGCGCCCTTCTGCTCGATCAGCGCGTTGGTCGCGAGGGTCGTGCCGTGAATGACGACGCCGACATCATCAGGCGCAAGGTCGAGCTCGGCCATAAGCTGCTGGATGCCCTGAATGACGCCACGCTCCGGCGCGTCGACGGTGGTGAGGATCTTGGCGCTCGCCTTCCGATCATCCCATTCGACCACGACATCGGTGAACGTGCCGCCGATGTCGGCCGCCAGCCGCGCCGAGGGCCGGGCCCTCACCCCTTATGCTCCAACAGCGCCTCGCCCTTTCCCCGAATGCAGTCTTGCTCAAGGCTGCCGATCCGCTCAATATTGGATAAAACATCACCTGACCGGTGTGAACAAGCGGGAGCGATGGCGATGATCACGGAGCGGGACTGCAGGGCGCTGGACGAGGCCGATCCGATCCGGTCGATCCGTGACCGCTTCACCACACCGGGCGGCGATGTCATCTATCTCGACGCCAACTCGATGGGCGCCATGCCCAAAGACGTGCCGGCGCGCCTGGAGCGCCTATGCCTGAATGGCTGGGTCGCGGCCAGACGGCGCGGCTGGACCCAGTTCGACTGGCTGGATCTGCCCCACGACATCGGGGCCTCGATCGCGCCCTTCATCGGCGCTGATCCCAAGGATGTGATCGTCGCCGACAGCACCTCGGTCAACCTCTTCAAGATCCTCGCTTTTGCTTGGCACCGCCGTAGCGGCGGCAAGGTCATCCTGTCCGAGCGCGCCAATTTTCCAACCGACATCTATGTCGCCGAAGGCCTTTGCCGCCTCCTGGGCAAGCCCGTGCTGGAGCTGGTCGAGAGCAAGGACGAGCTGATCCCGGCGATCGGGCAAGACGTTGCGATCGTCTACCTGTCGCTCGTCGACTACCGCACCAGCGAACGCTGGGACATGGCCGACATCACCAAACGCGCCCATGAAGCCGGCGCGCTGGTCGTCTGGGACCTCTCCCACGCCGCCGGCGCCGTGCCGGTGGATCTCCTTGGCTCAAAGGCGGACTTCGCGGTCGGCTGCGGCTACAAATATTTATCAGGCGGCCCCGGCTGCCCCGCTTATATCTATGTGCGCGCCGATCATCAGGACGATGCCTGGCCCGCGATCGCCGGCTGGATCGGCCATGCCGATTATTTCGCGTTTGCCGACCGCTATGAGCCCGGCGCCGGCGTCAACCGCTTCATGACCGGCACGCCTGGTGTGGTGGCCAACGAGGTCTTTTCCGCCGCAGCCGCAATTCTTCGGGACGTCGACCCCGTCGACCTGTTCGCCAAGCATCGCTCGCTCAGCCAGCTCACCAAGGATCTCCTCGCCCAGGAATGCGCTGGTTTCGGCATCGAGGTGGTCTCGCCTGCGGACTATGATCACCAGGGCGGCCACATCGCGTTCCGGGCACCCGGCGCCGGCTCGGTGACCGAGGCCTTGCTGGCCCATGGCGTGGTCTCATCCTTCAGGCGCCCGGAACAAATCCGCTTCGGCCTCGGCCCCCTCTACCTCTCGCACCACGATGTCTGGGTGGCTGTCAGCCGCTTGAAACACATCATGGAGCAGGAGCTTTGGCGCGCCCCCGAATTCGAAAACGTCTCGATCTAGGGGTATGACCCCATCACTTGATTCACTCGGCGTTCTGCAATTGGGCCTGGAATCAACGCGTTGCACTCCCAGTCAGGCGAATCTTCCGATGTGGTCACACTCCTAACGCAGCGGCGCATTCACATGATTCACGAACCGCTGCACGATCACCTTGGTTTCGCATCAAACTCGCAAACATCGCTGATCGCCACATGAGGCTCGATGTCTTGCTGTTCTGCAAGCCAGCCGACCATCTCGGCTGCCGCTCTTGTTATTTGACCTCGCTGAAGAGGCGGCCCCATCCCTTGATGCGGCTGGGATCGGCATTGGCCAGCTTCATGCCCTTCCACACGCCAGTCGCAACCGTGTCGTAGATCGGAATGCCAAGTTCGGCTTCCATTCGGTCGGCCAAGGCCGTGCCCCGGAAGTTGGTGCAGAAAACGGTGATCGCCTCCGGTTTGGCGGCAGCGACGTCACGAACCATGGAGGCGATCAGCTCCTCGCTATAGTCGGAAAAGGAAAAGTTGCCTCGATCGCCGAGATGGCGTTCGGCGACACAAGCAAAGCCTGCGGCTTGGTAGTTGGCGACGATTCGCTCCTGGATCTCGTCGAGATAGGGCGTCACCAACCCGAAACGCTCGACGCCGGTCGTCGTGAAAATCTCGTTCAAGGCCAGAACCGATGTGCCGGCGGGGATCCCCGTTGCCGCCGTGATTTCGCGGCACAACGCTTCGTCGGCCTCGAACCCCATCCATCCCGACGACGTTCCGTTCCAGATGATCGAGCCGACCTTGGCGTCGGCGAGCAGCTCGGCGGCGTCCAAGATCGGGGCGCTGTCGAACTGGCCGAGCGCCTCGTCGCGAAGAGAGATCTCGCGCACGCGGAAGCGACCGAAATGGGCGGTGACATCCGGTAGATCGCTGAGCATCGCTGACGTGAACGGTTCGAGCACCGTGTTCGACGACGGCGTCAACACGCCCAAGAGCGTGCGCGGCCCAACCTTCTGTTCCATCAATCTCTCCCCGGAGCACATGGATAATGCAAGACCGCCATCGGGCGGTGCAACGGCTGTTCCAGACTACCTGGCCTGCAACGAGAAGGCATCCGAAACGGCTGCCTCGTGGTGCGACCACATCGGGGAGGTTCACTTGCGTGGAGTGTAACGCATTGATTCCGGGTCTGGTTACAAGACTCTGAATGAATCGAACGATGTGGTCCGCCGGCCTCGGCGTGGTCACAGCACTCGTCTTCGCTCGACCATGCTCACCTTGCGAAAGGCGGCGGCAGGCTGCCGGCGATGAACTCGGCGTCAGAATGGTTTGGTCCATAGAGTTCGGCTGCTGGCTGGTGAAAGGTCATGCGACCATTCTTCATGCCGAAAGACGGGCGCGTGATTTCAGCCACCACCTTGGCCTTGTCCGCAGCTGGAAGCGCAATCAATGTCGCCGGCACTCCGATCCCAATCGCATGATCTCGACCGACGATCCTTGCCGCAGCCTCGGTGACCATGTCGAAACATGTCGAGAGACCAGGCATGTCGCCGATCTGCGCGATGTTGGCGTAGAGATTGGCCATGCGCACCAGCGAGCAATCGCCGTAGGGCGTGAATGGGTTGAGGACGTTGTTGGTCGAAATCGAGCAGCGCACCCCTTGTTCCGCCAGCAGATAGGCTGGCGCCACGCCACGTGGCACCGCGTAATGCTGCCCCCTGCCCATCAGAAAAAGATCCGTGGATGGCAGCACGGTGACGGCAATGTCGGCATCGACAAGCCGCTTGGCCATCGCCTGCAGTTCGGCAGGCGGCAGCATCGAGAGCTTGGTCACATGGCCAACGGTCACCCGGCCCTGCCATCCATGGGCAACGGTCTTTCGGACGACCTCGTCCAGGTGATTCCAGGACGGCTCGAGATCGAAATCCAGATGGAAATCGAGATCGACGTCGAAGTCCACGGCAAGCTTGAAGAGGCGGTCGATCTGGGCCAGGGGATCACGATCGGTGTAGGGGCAGCCACCCAGCAGATCGGCGCCCTGATCGAGAGCCTGGCGCAGCAGGTCCTCCGTGCCCGGATCGTTGGTCAGCCCTTCCTGCGGGAAGACGCAGATTTGCAGATCGAGCGCCCATGCGTAGTCCTTCTTCAGTTGCCGGATGGCATTGAAACTGCGCAGATCGACGCGCGGGTCGGTTTCGACATGCGTACGCATGGTGTTGGTGCCCTGGACGATGGCTTTCTCGATGGTCTTTCGGCCACGGTTGTAGACATCGTCTTCGGTGAAGGCAGCTTTAGCCTTCGCCACAGCCATGATCGCCGAGGCGAGTGTGCCGTCGTGATCGCCGGAGCGATCCATCAGGCAGGCTTTGTCGAGATGGATGTGGGTTTCGACAAAGCCCGGGCATACAAGGTTGCCATCCAGATCATAAGACGGCCCATCGGCCACCAGATTCGGCACGATATCGACGATGACGCCGTCCCTGATCGCGATGTCGACCAGCGCCTCCTGGTCAGCGAGCCGTACCTTCCGCAATATCAGATCGAGCATTCACCTTGACCTTTTTCATAATCGCTGACGGCAGGCGACAGGTGCATGCCAGCTTGGGTGTCGTTATTGTTAGATCCTAGCGGAACTTTCCGTCGATCGGAGATCATCATGGCCGGCCAAAACCGCACAACCACGCCAGCTCTGCAGGACGATGCCGAGATCGTTCGTCAGTATCTGGAGGCCTCCATGGTTCCGGACCCGGAAACGGCCGCGCGCTATGTGGCCGAGAATGTTGTGATCACGTTCACTGGCGGCCGCGTGTTCGATCATCCCTCCGGCCCGGCCGCCTTCAACGCAAAGCGCTACAAGTGGGTGAAAAAGCGGATGGAACGTTTCGACGTCGCAAGCGGCGAGAACGAGACGGTCGTCTACAGTATCGGCACGCTCTATGGCGAATGGCCCGATGGTGAGCCCTTCGAAGGCAACCGCTATGTCGATCGCTTCGTGGTCCAGGGCGGCAAGATCATAAAGATGGACGTCTGGAACGACAGCGCCGAACGCATCCTGGTTCGAAGGAATATCACCGCGTGAACGCGTCACAGCCTTGGCCGCCGCGTCACCGGCAAGCGCAGCTCGACCCTTCGGCCTGGCCGATGGCTGCCGCCTTGTTTTTGATGCGTTGGCGATGAAGGCCGCGATAGCTCCCATGTCACGCGACGATGGCGATCGTGCAATCCTGGTGGAAGGCATCACTAGATGGGCCGCATCGGCCTCCCATCATGCAGAGCCGAATGAGCGGTAGATCGCATGCACAAACAAAAATTGCCCACAAAAACATAGATTTTGTCAACAAAATCGCCGACTATTCGAATCCTGGACACTGTAAGGGAGGCTCGGATCACCCAATTCGGTCCTTAGGATCGATGGCATCCGCAACCGAGATGATGTGGCAAGGCGACGAGGCGATGAGCTTGGCGGGCATGCGTCCCGGAGATCGGGCCGCATCTGATGACGATGTGATCTACCAGGAGATTTTCCTAGCCATTCTTGAGCAGAAGCTTCTGCCTGGCACGCAGCTCAAAGAAGACCTGCTAAGCGATATCTACGGCGTGAGCCGGCCGCGCGTTCGCGAAATTCTATCACGGCTCGTCCATAACAAGGTGGTGACTCGGATTTCGAACCGCGGCGCGTTCGTCGCCGAACCGACGGTCGACGAAGCGCGCGAAGTCTTTGCCGCCCGCCGCCTGATCGAAGCCCATCTTGTCCGCATGCTGGCTGCTCGCGAAGACAAGAGCTTCTGCACTGCCTTGGAGGCGCAGATCGAGCGTGAACGTCAGGCTCGCGACAGCGGCAGCTTCTCAGCGGCGGTTCGTGAAGGGGGCGCTTTTCATCTGACGCTGGCGGCGGTTGCCGACAGTCCGATCATCGGCGGCTTCCTGCGTGAGCTGATCTCGCGGAACTCGCTGATCAGCGCGGCCTACGAGCGCGGCGCGCCCGCGACTTGCGAGCTCGACGAGCATCGCTTGCTGATCGACCATATCGCGGCAGGGCGCGCTGAAGAGGCCGTAGCGCTGATGACCCGCCATCTCGACGGCATTGAATCGCGGCTCGACCTTTCGCCGCCACGAGAACCGCAGGCCAGCTTGCGCGAGATTCTGGGTCGAAGCCGGCAGGCGCAGAGCGCGTTTGACGATGGAGGCCCCCATGTCCTTGAAAGCACAGGAGGGCAAGACGATCGGCCATGCTGAGGATCGCTTAACATGAATTTTGCTTAATCAACGACGGCAATCACGTCGTCGCAACGAAGAAAGAAGGGGAGCAGAACGATGAGAAAGACAATGATGGCTGTCAGCCTGGCGGCGGGTCTCATGGCGATGCAAGCCTCGGCGGAGACGCTCAGGATCGCCGGCAATTTTACCTCCGATCATTCGTCCACCCAGGCTATCCAGGCGTTCAAGGCGGCGGTCGAGGAAAAAACCGGCGGCGAGCTGACGATCGAAGTGTTTCCGGACATGCAGCTCGGTGGTGCCGGGGAGAATGTCAGCCAGACGCGTTCGGGAACGATCGCGATGACCTGGGTGGGCATGGCCTATTTATCGCGCACCGTGCCTGAGCTCGAGGCCGTCAGTTTGCCGTTTCTGTTCCAAGACCGGCAGGTGGCCTATGACGTGATCGACGGCGAGGTCGGCGATCTGCTCGCGGCCAAGCTCGACGAGAAGGGCTTCAAGCTGCTCGGCATGATGGAGCTCGGCCAGCGCCAGGTCACCAACTCCACGAGGCCGATCAAGACCGCAGAGGATCTCGCCGGCCTCAAGATCCGCCTGCAGCCGATCGAAAGCCACCTCGCGACTTTCGAAGCGCTCGGCGCCAACCCGACTCCCATGGACATCCGCGAGGTCTACTCGGCCCTGCAGCAAAAGGTGATCGACGGCCAGGAAAACCCCTATAATCTGATCCAGGCCAGCCGGTTCTTCGAGGTGCAGCCCTATCTATCCAACACCGGCCATTTCTTCGACTTCATCTCGGTCGTCGCCAACAAGGGCGTGTTCGACGGGCTGTCGCCCGAGCATCAGGCGGTGATCCAGGACGCCATGGGCGAGGCCGTGGCCGCGCAGCGCAAGGCCGCCGCGGAGGCCGATGTCGCCGCGTTCGCCGAACTGCAGGAGCTCGGCATGCAATATGACGAGCTGCCGCCGGAGGAGATCGAGAAGATCCGCGCGGCCACGGCGGGTGTGGTCGATCAGATCCGCGAGCGTGCGGGTTCGGACCTTGTCGATGCCGTCCTTGCCGCGGTGAAGGCAGCCGAGGGCTAAGCCAGTGAAGGCCGATCCGGCCTCAAAAGTAGCGGTCGACGGCGCGCTCGCTGCCGTCGACCGGCTCTTCCGCCTCGCGATCGTCGTCTGCATCGGCGGCATGGTCATGATCGTCGGATCTCAGGTCTTTGCGCGCTATGTCCTGAACAGCTCGTTCGGCTGGGCGGACGAGCTTTCGCGCCTGCTGTTCGTCTGGTCGATCTTTCTGGCTATCCCGATCGGGATCAGGAAGGGCAGCCATATCGGTGTCGAGCTGCTTACCGCGCGGCTCCCGAGCTCGCTGCGTCGCCTTCTTTTGCGCGTGGTGATGGCCTCGGCGGCGGCGCTCATGCTGGTTGTCGCCTATCAGTCCGCGGTGATCACGATCTTGCAGTGGGACGAGCTGATGGTCTCGCTCGACATCAGCGCCGGCCTCTTTGTCCTGGCGCTTGTCATCGGTTGCCTGCACGCTGCGTTGCATCTGGTGCGAATCGCAGCCTTCGGCGCTTATGAAGCTAAGCCATGACCGCCATCATGATCGGCATTTTCCTGACGGTCGCTCTCCTCGGCATGCCGCTCGCCTTCTCGCTGGGCATCGCCGCGGTAAGCGGCATCATGATCTCCGGCTTCGATCTGAACGTGCTGCCGAGCCGCATGATGAACGCGGTCAACGCCTTTCCGCTGATGTCGATCCCCTTCTTCGTGCTCGCCGGCGAGCTCATGATGAAGGCCGGGATCATGCAGCGCCTGATCGAGCTCGCCAACGCGGTGGTCGGGCAAG
>Ga0224508_10005089_pt1 | contig 10649 bp, 10 predicted proteins | sample SF_Jan12_sed_USG_4_FD_170157 | JGI IMG/M metagenome (GOLD analysis project Ga0224508, IMG submission 170157) | Sediment microbial communities from San Francisco Bay, California, United States - SF_Jan12_sed_USGS_21 | ecosystem: Environmental > Aquatic > Marine > Sediment | place: USA... | reverse complement strand
GGAGGATCTCTCGGTCAGGGAACATCCCGGGATGCACCGTTATGCGCCGGTCCAGGGCCGCCGAGACCTGCTGGATGCCATCGCTACGCGAACCGAGGCACGAACCGGAACCGCGACCGGGATCGACAACGTCCTGGTGACCGCCGGCGCCACCGGAGCTCTTGGCGCCGTGGTCGGTGCCCTCGTGGAGCCCGGGGACGAAGTGCTTCTCCTGGCCCCTTACTGGCCCCTCATCGCCGGGATTGTCTCTTCGTTCAGAGCGCATCCGATTTCGGTGCCTTTCTTTCGTGGTGTCGACTCGCCGGTTGACTCACCCGAGACGGCGGTCGAAGCCGTGCGCCGTTTCAAGAGCGACCGCACGGTCGCCCTCTATCTGAGCACGCCAAACAACCCGAGCGGACGGGTCATGCCGCGCCGGTGGATCGAAGCGTTGGTAGCGTGGGCGCAGTCGGAAAACCTGTGGATTCTCGCCGACGACGTCTACGAGGACTACGTCTTCACCGGCGAGCACGTCTACACCCGGCCCTTTGCTCCCGAAAGCACGTTCTCGATCCACTCCTTCTCCAAGGCCTACGGAATGGCGGGCAACCGCTGCGGCTACGCCGTCGGCCCGGCGGACCTGATGAGTGAGGTTCGCAAGGTCTCGACGCACACCTTCTACTCGACTCCGACGGCAGCGCAGATCGCGGCACTCAACGCCATGGAGGGCCCCGGTCAGCAGTGGATTGACGCCGCTCGTGAGCAATACCGCCAGACCGGTCGACGCGCCGCCAAACGGCTGGGGGTAGAGCCCCCGGAGGGCAGCACGTTTCTCTTTCTGGATCTCGCCGAAGTACTGGATGAAGGCGACCTCGAGAGTTTTCTCTCGAAGGCGGTCGACCACGGCCTGCTTGCGGCCCCGGGGCCGAGCTTCGGCCCCTACCCGACACACATCAGGATCTGCTACACCGCGGCGCCACCCGATGTGACGCTTCGGGGCGTGGAGGTGCTCGCGGATCTGCTGGAGAAACGTTGAACATCGATTCGATCGGACTCGAGCTCGACCGCTACGAAGAGGTCTCGGTGAGCGATGACGCGACCGTAGGACGCACCAGGGCGCTCCTGGCCGGCACGGCGGAACCGCTCTCGCGGCACCAATACAAGCCGGGCCACATCACCGCCTCGGCCTGCGTTCTCTCACCCACAGGCGACCGAGTGCTCCTCGTACACCACAAGAAGCTCGGTTTCTGGGTTCAGCCCGGCGGCCATGTCGATGTCGGCGACGAGAGCTTGCTGGCCGGGGCAAGGCGCGAAGCCATCGAGGAGTGCGGGGTCTCGCCTTTGAGCCTCTTGCGGCCCAACCATCCGATCGACATAGAAATCCACTCGATTCCGGCGCGGCCCAACGAGCCGGCACATCTTCACTACGACATTCGATACGCCTTCCGTGCGCCCCTCTCTGGCCTACCGACAAAGAACGCCGAATCGCACGCGGTCGAGTGGGTCTCCGTGGCCCGCCTCGGGACCTATACGAACGAAGAAAGCCTCCACCGACTCGTGCGGCGCGCGGGTGAGCGGCTCTGAGAAGCCACTCGGTCGACACGGAGGTCGACCGCTACATCTTCTTGTGGCTCCGGTCGACGCGGAGGTCGACCGCTACATCCTCTTGTGGCCCCGGTCGACACGGAGGTCGACCGCTACATCCTCTTGTGGCTCCGGTCGACGCGGAGGTCGACCGCTACATCTTCTTGTGGCTCCGGTCGACGCGGAGGTCGACCGCTACATCTTCGTGTGGCTCCGGTCGACACGGAGGTCGACCGCTACATCCTCTTGTGGCTTCGGTCGACACGGAGGTCGATCGCTACATCTTCTTGTGGCTCCGGTCGACACGGAGGTCGACCGCTACATCCTCTTGTGGCTCCGGTCGACACGGAGGTCGACCGCTACATCTTCTTGTGGCCCCGGTCGACGCGGAGGTCGACCGCTACATCTTCTTGTGGCTCCGGTCGACACGGAGGTCGACCGCTACATCCTCTTGTGGCTCCGGTCGACACGGAGGTCGATCGCTACCTCTTCCTGCCGCTCGGTCGACACGGAGGTCGACCGCTACATCTTGCGGTGGCTTTGGATCGGCATCGACCGCCGCACACTCTCGATTCGAGACCGGTCGATCTCGGCGAGTGCCATCCCCGGCCCCTCGGTCGCCAACGCGAGGATGTCGCCCCAGGGGTCGAGGATGAGGGAATGACCGTGGCTCTCGCGGAGACCGCCGTCGTCGTGCCGGCCCACTTGTGCCGGCGCCAGTACATAACATTGGTTTTCGATCGCCCGAGCCCTGAGCAACGGCAGCCAATGGTCCTTGCCCGTTGTGGCGGTGAAGGCTGACGGAACGAGCAGGAGTTCGGCCCCCTTGTCGAGCAACCGGCGGTAGAGCTCCGGAAACCGCAAGTCGTAGCAGATCGTCAGCCCGAGGTTGCCGAGCGGAGTGGCCGCGACCACCGTCTCCTCGCCCGGCACAACCGTCGCCGATTCGGTGAACCGGACTTCGTCCGAGACATCGACGTCGAAAAGGTGGATCTTGCGGTAGACCGCCAGGCGTTCTCCCAAAGGATCGAACAGAACCGACGTGTTGTAGCAGCGATCGGAGTCGGAGCTCTTCTCGTTGAACGAGCCCAGGAGCAGAAAAACGCCGATCTCGCGAGCGAGATCCGCGAACGCTCGGCACACCGGGCCGTCGAGGCTCTGCGCTCGCCGCACCTTGTCCTCATGGGGGCCCAGGTAGTTGGTGTTTTCCGGCGTGGCAACAAATCGAGCTCCGGCCGAAGCTGCTTCTCGGACCCGGCCGAAGGCGGCCGCGAGGTTCTCCTCTTCGTCCGACGTCGAGGTGAGCTGCACCACCGCCGCAATGTAGGACTCCTTTCCCATCCGGTAACCATTGTAGACTCCCCGCCCACCGGTCTCGACTCAAGACTCTCGACCCGCAACGTGCTCTCCCAAAGACTTCCGGTCTCGCCGAGGCTCTATCGTGACACCACGAGCGGAACGTCGGAAGCGGTCGTCAGCGGATCCCTAGAACGGGCCGCCGAGGTCCGTGACCAGGGGTCGGGTCTTGGTCGCGATGCCCAAACCGTCCCCCAACGGAAGAATCAGACTTTCCAGCTGGGGATGGATCATCAAGTAGCCGTTGAAAGCTGCGATGAGCTCGGTCACCTCGTCGTCTGCGGCGTCTTCGCTCTCGGGAGGGTCGGCGACATGGCCTTTCCAAAGGAGATTATCGATCGCCACGACACCACCGACCGAAAGCAGCTGGAGTCCCAGATCGAGACACCGGCGATAGCTCTGCTTGTCACCGTCGAGATAGAGGAGGTCGTACGGGCCCTGGAGCTCTGGGAGGATCTCGAGCGCCTCACCCTCGAGGAAATCCACACGCTCGCGAAGACCCGCCCTTTCCAGATAGCCACGAGCGGTCTCCAGGGTAGCGGGGTCGCGATCGATGGTTGTCACCGTAGCTTCCGGCGCGCCGCGCGCTAGACACAAGGTTCCGTAGCCGATCGCCGTGCCCACCTCGAGGATCCGGCTCGCCTTTGTCGCTCGGGCCAAGATACCCAGAAGACGGCCCACCTCGGGATCGGAGATGGGGACCTCACCGGCCGAGGCATTCTTCTCCATCTCGACCAGGAGCGCATCTCTCGGAGGAAGAATCCGATCCAGATACCACGCCTGTTCGGGGCGCAAGATGGCGTCGGGTCGATCCTTCACCTAGCTGCTATCGCTTCGGAGCGGTTTTGGACATCTCGAGAATGACCGAGGCCGACACGGGCAGGCCGTTTACCGCTCCCAGCGGTCGCCAGGTCTCGACCTTCTCCGTCTCGCCTTCCTCGCTCTCCATCGTGACACTCATCCATTGCGCCTCTCGGAGCTCCACTTCGACCCTCATCTTGGCATCCGCCGGCATCGAACGAGAGCTCTCGGTCGTCCAGAAGTTGAACAGCGCGATCGTGGCTTCTCCCTTTGGCGGCACCGGCAGCATGAAGATCTGGTTGCCATAGACGGCAAGCTCCTGGCCGTTTAGCTTGACCCCAAACGCGAGCTGCGAAGCGATCTCGCCTCCCTGGTTCTGCAGCTCCACCTCGAGCCGGCAGAGAGTGTCGGGACCTGGTTTGCTCGGGGTAACCGTAATCGACTTGATCTTGACCGGTTTTTCTTCTTCGCCGTCCTGAGCCAGCCCCACCGGCTCTGCCATCGGCGCACACAGAAGCATGGCGGCCAAAACCATCACGAGTCTCGGGGCGTACGGACTTCTCATCGCTCCTAACCTACCACTGACCACGTCGGCGAGGGCTTCTAACTGCCAGCCCAGGCAAGGGTCTCGAGGGCGATCGTCCGACGCTCGCGGCTATCGACCGACAGCAGCTCGAAATTGGTCGCAAACCGAATCTCGCACTCCTCGACCAACCCACCGTCTTCTCCTTCGCCGATCTCGATCTTCACCGTCCAGCCGCCGACTCCCTCGACCAGAATCGGGCTTTCGAGGCATTCGGAACTGATCTCGGCGGCCGGAACCGACTGACCCGGCTGCAGAACCAACTCCTGATCTTGCCCCCCCTCGGACGGGATACCAACGCGTAACCAAATGGTTCCGGGTTGTCGAATCCGCGCCAGCCGCAAAGCGCCGTCGCCGCTCAACCAGCGGCGGCCGAGGATTTGTCGGTCCGTCCCGCCCTCAACTGGCATCCACGACTCCGAGAAGTAGAACTCTGGAAAGCCGCTTCCCGCGTCGGTCGCCTGAACCGTGGCGACCCGGTACTCGCCCTCGGCGATCCTCTCACCAGCGGTCTCGAGCGGCCAACGGTTGCCGCTTTCGTCATAGAGACCGGCGGTCAGTTCGTAGACGCCGTTCTCGAGCGCCGGACCAAGGGCCGACTGGAACAGCTCGACGTCGTATGTCCTCTCCTGCCCCACCTGCCATTCTCCGAAAAAGTCGTGGTCGAAGGTACGAAGCACCTCTCCTTCGCTGTTCATCAGGTGGACAAATACACGCAGCGCCCCTTGCTTGCCCACCAGCGGCTGGTTCATCTGCCAGCTAAGCGACGCGGTGGTGAATCCGGAACCCGGCAACTCGATCTCGGACGGGTTGACAGCCAGCGAAGCCACCGGAGCGGGGGCCTGACCGCACCCGACTACGATCGGCAGAAGCAACGCACACACCAACAGACGCAATCCGGGAAACATCATCTCTTACTCCTCGAGCTTGGACGGGCCGGTGTCCCGTATCGGTCAGGTCGACCGCTCCCCTCAACGGGCTCGGACTATAACTCACTTCGCGCGGTCCGCCGGACACCGTGATTGCGGAGGGCTAGCTGAAAGACCCTAGAACGGCCAGAAAACCGGGATCAGGAGTGAAGCGGCAAGCCAGAGAAGCAGATTCAACGGTACCCCCACCCTCAGGTAATCGGAGAATCGGTATCCGCCTTGAGCGTAGACCATCAGGTTGGTGTGGTACCCAAAGGGCGTAGCCAGGGACGAAGAAGCGGCAAAGGTCACGGCCATGACGAATGGACGGGGATCCAGACCCAGCTCACGGGCCGCAGCGATCCCGATGGGTACCAGCACCACGGCCGCCGCATTGTGCGACATCACCGATGCAAAGAGCGTCGTCAGGAGATAGAACGCGGCCAGCACCCCTACCGGACCCCAGCTCTGTGTCCAATTCAGGAGCGTCCCTGCGATCAACTCGGCCGTTCCCGTGTTCTGCATCGCAATGCCCAGCGGAATCACCCCGGCGAGAAGAAAGATGACGAACCAGTCTATGGCGTCATAGGCCTCCTGCAGTGAGATGCACTGGGTCAGAACCATCAGTAGACAACCGGTCACCGAAGCCAGGAGAATCGACGTGGCGCCGGTTGCGGCCAGCCCCACGACCAGGGCAATGATGGCGCCGGCGTAGGCCGCCTTTCCAAACCTCATCTCCGGCAGATCGACCGTTTGGAGTACGAGCGAGTAGGGCTTGTCCGCCAGGTGGTCGACCGAGCCACGCCTACCTTGCAATAGCAACGTGTCACCGATATCGAGGCGGACCCTCCCCACCTTGTCGCGCAAGGTCTCGCCATGCTTGTTGATGGCCAGCGCAAACACACCACTCAAGTGGCGGAAGTCGGCTTCCTTGAGGGTGCTCCCAACCAGTGACGAGGACGGCGAAACGATGCCTTCCAAAAGCACGGAGTCTTCGCTGGTCAGCGAACTGTCGGCGTATTTCTCCTCCGCGCGGATCAAGACGTTTTCCTTGCTCTTCATCTCCAGAATTCCGTCGAGAGCACCTCGCGCAAGCAAGTGATCGCCCTCTTCCAGCTTGGTATCGCGTAGACCCGAGTGGATCTTGGTCTCACCGCGGATGATCTCGAGAATCGTCACGTCGTAGAGCTCGTTGAGCCGCGCTTCCGCGGCGCTCTTGCCCACCAGGGGAGAGTCCGCGGGGATGTCGAGGCCGGTCAGATATCGCGCCATCGCGTACTTGCGAGTCAGACTCGTCGCAGCTCGATCGGGGAGAAAACGCCGCGCGACAAACGTCAGGTAGATCAATCCGATCGCCAGGAAGACAGCTCCGAGCTTGGTGAGCTCGAACATCGAGAACCCCTCGAGGCCGTTATCCGCGGCAAGCGAGCTGACCAGGATATTGGTCGAAGTGCCGATGAGGGTGCAGGTGCCCCCAACGATCGAGGCAAAGGACAGAGGCATCAAGAGCTTCGATTGGCTGACCCCACGATCCCGAGCCAGGCCGAGCGCGACAGGAAGGAAGATGGCCACCGCCGCGGTGTTGTTGATGAAGGCCGACACAACCGCTGCGGTACTGATGATGACGACGAAGAGCTTGGTGTGGCTCTCGCCGCCGAACTCGGTCAACCTCTGGCTGACCCAGCCGATGGCGCCAGTCTTGGTCAGACCGCTGCTGAGGATGAACATGGCGCCGATGGTCAGTGTCGCCTCGTTGCTAAATCCGGAAAAGGCTTCCTCGACGCTCAGAAAGCCCTCCCGGAACTGGCCGATCACGGCGAGCGAAGCCAGAATCAACATCGCCACCAGGTCGACCCTCATGCGCTCGGAGGCGAAGAGGGCAAATGCGATGACGATGACCGCGCAGACGAGTATGACGTCGAGCATTCCCTACACCTTGAAGCCGTCGATATCGAGAATCTGCTCCACCCTCGCGATCACCATCTCGAGCGCCACCCGGTTCTCGCCACCCTCCGGGACGATCACATCGGCCCAGCGCTTGGACGGCTCGACAAACTCCAGATGCATCGGCCTCACGGTCGCCATGTACTGCCCGATAACGCTTTCGATCGTGCGGCCGCGCTCGGCGAGGTCCCGGTTGAGGCGCCGGATAAAGCGCACATCGGCATCGGTGTCGACATAGATCTTGAAGTCCAACAGTTCGCGAAGCCGCGGCTCGGTGTAGAGCAGGATGCCTTCGAGGAGGATCACCGGACGCGCCTCGACATGCACGCACTCGGCTTTTCGCCGGTGGGTGACGAAGTCGTAGACCGGCACTTCGACGGCTCGGCCCACCTTGAGCGCATGCACGTGCTCGATCAGCAGTGCGTTGTCGAGCGCGTCCGGATGGTCGAAGTTGTGCCGCCGCAGATCTTCATCGCCCGACCAGTCGATGTCCTTGTAGTAGCTGTCGTGCGCCAGAAACGCTATCCGATCGGGACCGACCGCTTCGAGAATGGCTCGCGCCACCGTGGTCTTTCCGGAACCGGTCCCGCCGGCGACCCCAAGAGCCACCGCCTGGCTCAAAACGCGCGTGTCTCCATCGCCTGCATTGTAGTTGACGCTCGAGTACCTGCTACCGCTGGCAACCCGGACAGTAGAAAGTGCTGCGGCCGGTCTGGACGATACGGCGGATCGGTCGACCACACCATCCGCACGACTCACCTTCGCGACCGTAGACGGCCAGCGAGACTTGAAAATAGCCGGCCTCACCGTCGCCGTTAGTGAAGTCGTTCAAAGTCGTCCCACCCTGCCGGATCGCTCGCTCGAGAACCTCGGTCGTCGCCGAAGCCAATCGTCGCCAGCGAGGCTTCGAGATTCGCGCAACGGATCGTGCCGGATGGACCCGGGCTCGGTAGAGCGCCTCGCAGGCATAGATATTCCCCACGCCGACGACGACTTCGGCATTCATCAGGAAGCCTTTGACCGGTCCCCGTCTGCCCACCGCCGCGGCTGCCAGCGTGCCGCCATCAAACGTCGAATCGAGTGGCTCGGGGCCCAGATGTGAGAAATGTCGATCAACTGCCAGCTTGTGGGTCGGCACGGCAAAGACCAGGCCAAAGCGGCGCGGATCGCGGAAGCGAAGCTTTGTCCGGTCATCCAGAAAGAAACTCACATGCTCGTGATCCTCTGTTTCCACACCGGCCGGCGCCACGGTGACCCGGCCGCTCATCCCCAGATGGATCACCAGCGTCCGAGCGCGCTCGAGATCGATCAGCAGGTACTTGGCGCGCCGCCTGAGTCCGTCGATGACTCTGCCGGAACACGCGCGTCCGAGGCCCTGGGGGTGGATCGACTCCCTCAAGCCGCGCTGGCGGACACGAATCCTCTCGATACGGCGTCCGACCAGATGCGGCTCGAGCGAGCGGCGCAAGACCTCGACCTCGGGTAACTCGGGCATTGCCGGATTCTAGCCGTCGCCCCGGTCCCGCCGCCACGGACTACAACCTACCCCAGCGGGTGATCCGGTGAGCCGGAAAGGGACCATAAGCTGCCCTTGCAGCGGCACGAGGAAACGGCCGCCGCCGGGTCCCGCAGGAGCGGGACCTCGAATCTCATATAGGGAGCAACCAAGATGAAACGATTTCTCTCTTCTGGTCTGGTATGGGTCGTTTTCGCAACGATCGTGGGAGTGGCGAGCTCAGGCGCTCCTCTGGCCGCAGGTGAAGAAACGAAAGTAGAGCCGGCCAAGGCCAAAGCGCTCTTTGTCGACACCCACAAGTGCAACATGTGCCACGGCGTGCCGGCCGCTGAGATCGAGGCCAAGACCAAGTCCGAGAAAATGAAGGGCCCGGAGCTCGGTGGCAAGATCGAAGTCGAGTTCGCAAAGATCGCCGCCTACTTGCGTAAGGAAGCCGATCTCGACGGCGAGTCGCACTCAAAAGGCTTCAAGGGCACCGACGAGGAACTGCAGGCGATCATCGACTGGTTGGGGTCGCTCGAAGCTCAGGAATAAGGCTCTAGCCGCGGGCTCACAGCGTTCCTCCCGGGCATCCACCGGGCTGCGATGGGCCGGCAGGCCTCCCTGCGGCTCTTCGGCGCTCGCCGCACGCCCCTGATTCAGGGCCTCTTGACAAGTTTACGCCGATAGGTGAAAATAAGGCGTAAATGAGCCACCAAGCCACACTCCCGCTGCTTCCAGTCCTCCAACCACTCGGCCGCCCAGACCCCGACGCCGCCGCGATCCGCTCCCAAGGCGGCGTCGAATACCACGAATTGTCGGTGCGTAACGTCCTCAACCGTTGCCTCAACCCGCGGATGCCCTTTGTCTGGACCATCAATCCATACCGCGGCTGCGAGTTCGGTTGCACCTACTGCTATGCGCGCTACACGCACTCTTTCTTCGAGTTGAGCAGCTGGAAGGACTTCGAGCGGCGGATCTTTGTCAAACAAGGCGCCGCGGAGTCGCTCGAGCGAAAGCTACGCAAGACCGATTTGCGCCACCAGCCGATCTCGATCGGAACGGCCACGGACCCGTACCAGCCCGCGGAGAGCCACTACCGGGTCACACGGTCGATCCTCCAAGTTCTGCGGGGGGCCGAAGGGTTGCAGGTTTCGATCACCACGAAATCACCTCTCATCCTGGAGGATCTCGATCTCCTGGTCGAGCTCGATCGCAAACACGCCGTAACGGTTCACCTCACGCTGACTACACTCGACCCCGGTCTGGCTCGACGCATCGAGCAAAGGGCTCCCGACCCGCAAGCGCGACTCCGAACCCTTCGCCAACTGACGGCGGCGGGAATTGCGACCAGCATCTTCTGCATGCCGGTCATGCCGGGAATCAACGACGGTGAAGACCAGCTCGAGCCACTGTTCGAGGCGGCGCGCGACGGCGGTGCGTTCGACGTTATGGCAAGCGCCCTGTTCTTGAAGCAGGCTGCGAGGGCTCGATTCTGGCCGTGGATCAAACGCGAGTTCCCGGCGCTCGAGAAAACCTATCGAAAGCTCTATGGCCGGCGCGACTATCTCTCCTCCCGCCACGGCGACCAGGTGCTCGAACAGGCTCGTAGGCTCCGGCTGAGCTACGGCTTTCCCCGCCAGCGCACGGGCCGGGGATGAGCTGCGGGTTCCAGCAGAGATCTGAAGATCAGTCTCTCTTGCCGTGACGGTCGGCAAGATGAACGACAAGGGCGGTGAGGGCTACATCCGGTGAGCGGCTGTCGCCCTTCATCTGGAGTTCAGTCTCGAGCACCCTCGCCGGAAGCACTTCGAGCACACTTGCCGGAAAACTGGACGCCGCCAGATACGCACGGTGGAGACGATACGGGTGTAGACCCGCCAGCGGGTTTGTGCGTCCGTCGCCCAGCGGAGCCTGGAGGCCGGGAGCGATTCCGTTCTTGAAACGCTGATAGTTGCGTTCACCTGCCGGAACTTTGCCGGTCGCGAGCAAACCCCCG
>Ga0224508_10005088_pt1 | contig 10650 bp, 14 predicted proteins | sample SF_Jan12_sed_USG_4_FD_170157 | JGI IMG/M metagenome (GOLD analysis project Ga0224508, IMG submission 170157) | Sediment microbial communities from San Francisco Bay, California, United States - SF_Jan12_sed_USGS_21 | ecosystem: Environmental > Aquatic > Marine > Sediment | place: USA... | reverse complement strand
GCCGAGGAGCGGCTCGAGCATAATAAAACCTTCGCACCAAGGCGGACGATCGCACCGAGCGTGGTGCAGGGGCTGGTGTCCTGCAAGAAGTGCGGTTACCCATAGACGTATGTCGACGCGGGAATACCCGTGTCGGCCCGAATGGCTGCCAAACGCGAAGCTGGCTACCGCAGCCTGGGCTACGACATCGATGTCGCATCCACGATCACGACCTGATTGCTATAGCCGTTCTCGAATATCGACCGCTGCGTACTGTCAGAGGTAAATCGCCGATTCCGACGCTGAATAGCGGAAAAGAATGCGCCCAATCAGCATCGTCAATATTGGCAGCATCGGGCAACGTCCCGAAAACAGGCGTACCAAACGAAATGGGCTAAGAGACTTTCCCCACCACAACCGCCCAAGTGGCGCACCGGACGGTCTCTCTGAACGCCTATCAATACCACCGCACTGCGCAAGTTACGGAAACTACGGGACTATTCAGGGCTAACGCCAGAGAAGGTTAAATCGCGTAATATCAATAAGTTAACTGGCGGAGGGGAAGGGATTCGAACCCTCGATACCGGTTTCCCAGTATACCGGTTTAGCAAACCGGCGCCTTCAGCCTCTCGGCCACCCCTCCGGACAAGTGCCCGTTCTACCTAACCGATGAAGCCGCTGTCAATCGAAGCGGCACCTGACATTCGGCCTTGTCGACATTCGCCTATGGATTGGTCGAAATCCCTCTCGCCATGGCGCCGCCGGTGAGGAGGCTGAGTTCGAGCATGGTGGTCGGGAACACGCATTTCGGGTGACCAGCGGCGGCGTAGACGGTGTCGAAGCGGCCGAGACTGTCGTCGATCACCGTGGCCAGCGGTATCGGATGGCCAAGCGGCGCGACGCCGCCGATCGAAAAGCCGGTCGCCTCGCGCACGCGGTCAGCATCGGGGCGCATCACCAGTCCCGTCCGCCCGAACGCCTGCGGCAGGGCCTTGGTGGCGCAGCGGCGATCGCCCGCGATCAGCGCCATCACCGGCTCGCCGTCGATGGTGAAGACCAGCGATTTGACGATCGCCCCGAGCTCGGTACCAAGGGCGGCGGCCGCCGCCTCGGCGGTGGGCACGCCGTCTTCAAGCTCGACCACGGTGGCCGTCGACCCTTTTTCTTGCAACGCGGCTTGAACCCGCATGACCGCGGGATGGTCGAGCCCGCTCACGCTTTCGGAACTTCCTGACCGCGCGCCGGCACGTCATAGCCACGCTGCACGCCGGGCCGCGCGGCGATCTCTTGATACCAGCGCTTGACATTGGGAAAGCCGTTCAGCCCGTCATCAAGCGCATGCCACTCGAAGCGCGACACCCAAGACCAGGTGGCGACATCAGCGATCGAATAGTCGTCGCCAGCGAGATAGGCGACCTCGCCAAGGCGCTTGTCCATCACCCCGTAGAGCCGCTTGGTCTCGCCGACATAGCGGTCGATAGCATAAGGGATCTTTTCCTTGGCGAAGCGATGGAAGTGATGGGTCTGCCCGAACATCGGACCGACGCCGCCCATCTGGAACATCAGCCACTGCATCACATCCATGCGGGCGAGCTGTTCCGACGGCATGAGTTTTCCGGTCTTTTCGGCGAGGTAAACCAAAATCGCGCCCGATTCGAACATGGCGTAGCCCTTGTCCCGATCAACGATGCCCGGGATCTTGTTGTTCGGGCTGATCGCCAGGAACTCCGGTTTGAACTGATCGTCGGCGGTGATGTCGATCGGGTGGACCTCATAGGGAAGCCCGACTTCCTCCAGCATGATCGAGACCTTGCGGCCGTTCGGCGTGCTCCAGGTGTAGAGGTCGATCAAGGTTTTCTCCCAGAAGGTCGAGGCGGCATCGCCAGGGGTCACCTATCCTTTTCTAAGGGGGTGGTGGGGGAATGCAACGGTGCGACGAGCCCGCTCGCCATCAAGATCCCGAAAGTGCCGTCGGCGCTTCGCCGACAATGGCTGCGAGGCGTTGTTTGACCGCAGGCCGGATGCGCCGTCGATCAGGCCGTGCTCGTAGGCGATGATCTGCAGGTGATCCCGGACCACGTCGAGCAGCTCGCCCGGCTTTAGCAGAAAATCCGGATTGCTCGGCCGTCCGAACGCCTCCTGGCCGACCGCGAAGGTGTCGTAGAGCAGCACGCCGCCCGGCGCCAGCGCCGCCACGAGATGGGGAAAGAGCGGCCGGTGAAGATAATTGACCACGATCACCGCATCGAAACGCCGCTCGGCAAGCGGCCAGGGCGAACCGTCTTCGAGATCGGCCTCGATGATCTCGAGGCGCGGACGTGCGTCTGCGTCATGAGCAGCTTTCAGTAGCTCGAGTCCATCGACCGCTCGATCGACCGCGGTCACCGGGTGACCGCCTCCCAGGAACCAGGCGCTGTGTCGGCCGCCGCCTGCGGCCAGATCGAGCACGCAGCCGCCCGCCGGCGCCAGATGCGAAAACCGCCGAATCCAGCAAGATACGGACGGATTGTCGCGCTTTTTCACGCTCATGAGTCGACAAAGCCTTGCATATTTTGACGTTTTGCTCAAATTAGGGGTTGATCGGTCATGTTTGATCTTGGTTCTCGCCCGATCGGTGATCTGTTTGCCGTCGACGTGAAATCAACCTCAGCTCTGACCAGACGAGCGGACCGTCAATGATGGTCCGTAGTGACGACGTAGTGAAAGGAGTAGCGGTGGCTACTGGAACTGTGAAGTGGTTCAACCCGACCAAGGGTTATGGATTCATCCAGCCGGAAGACGGGTCGAATGACGCGTTCGTGCATATCTCCGCCGTGGAGCGTGCCGGATTGCAAAGTCTGCGCGAAGGACAAAAGGTCGAATACGAGCTTGTTCCCGGGCGAAATGGCAAGTCCTCGGCGGAAAACTTGGTCGTCCACGACTAAGCCGACAGCCTCTCGGACATAACGAATTCATGAAACGACCGGTGCCGGCAGGCCCCTAGGGCAGCGCACCGTCGGGATTTGAGAAGGGAGCCTCTCGGGGCTCCCTTTTTCATGGGGATGACGCGAGACCATCGCACGGCCGCCAAGCTTGCCTTGCATCAAGCCCTTCGCGATCAGAAGATCACGGTAAAACGGCTCGCCAGCATCATCGGCGTCAGCGAGACCGTCGCTAGACGATTACTCGATCCCCACTATCGATCGAACTTCGACAAGCTTCTGGAAGCGCTGGAGGCTGTTGGCAGAAGGGTCGAGATGCGTGTCCTGGAGTCGACCTAGGCGGAACGCGCCGCTTGAGCCGATGAGCCGATCAAGCCGCATCGATGATCGGCTGCGGCAGGATCAGCTTGCCTTCGGGCGCGCTCGACGCTCTTGCCATGAAAGCAGGATTGCCCGTCCAGGGGCTTTCTACCTTTGCCGCCTTCTCCGCCGAGAATCCGGCGCGCGGGTAGTAGTCGGGATGGCCGAGCACCAGGAACAGGGTTTCGCCGCGCGCCTCGAGTTCCTGGATCGCATGGTTCATCAAATCCGTGCCGATGCCAGAACGCTGGCGATCGGGCCGGACGGCGAGCGGGGTCAGCATGGCAGCGGGCAGGCGCGCGCCATTTCCCTGTTCGACCCAAACGCGCGAAAAGACGATATGCCCGAGCAGTCCACTCTCGTCCTCGGCAACCCATTCATCGAGAATGCAACCATCGGCACGCAGGGCGTCGAGAAAACTCACGACATCCTCCGGCCGAAAAGCCTGATCGACGACGCGGCGCGTCGAGGCGTGGTCTTCGGTCATCGCCAAGCCGATCTTCATCGTCACCTTCCCATCCAACTTCTGCCAGACAGCCGATGCCGCCCCCGGCAAGCCCTGCCCGCCGATGCGATCGGCCCGCCGGCGCGATCGGCCCGCTCACGGGAACCAGCGGGACCAGCCTTGCTCGTAGTAGCGTAGCAGCGGGTGGTCCTGAAGGGTATTGATCTCGACCGGGAGGCGGTCGATGTCGGGCGGGAAGATGGTCAGGCCCGGCAACGCTGCCTCGTCAAGGAACTGCAAGCCGGCCGGCAGCCGGATGCGGGACCAATCGAGCTGGTGCGGCGAGGCGGCGACGAAGCCCCAATCGCCGAAGCTTGGAACGTAGGCGTGGTAGGCGACGGTCGAAAGCTGCTTGCCGTCGCGGTAAGGATCGGCCGTGGCGTCGAGCGTTCGAGAAATGCTCCAGAACGCTTTTCGCGCGTAGACCGGGGAGGTGGCTTGGGTCACGAGCACGCCGTCGCGTGCCAGGCGGCGCGCGGCCGCGGTGTAGAAGGCGAGGCTGTAGAGCTTGGAGAGGCTGGGGTTTTTCGGGTCGGGGAGATCGATCAGGATGACGTTGTAGATGGCGTCGTCGGTTTTCAGGAATTCGAAGGCGTCTTGATTGACCACCGCGACGCGCGGGTCGTCGAGGGCGCCCTCGTTGAGCGCGCCTAAGCGTGGGTGCTCCTTGAACAGCCGGGTCATTGCGGGATCGAGATCGACCAGGGTCACGCTCTCGACCCCCTCATGGCGCAGCACCTCGCGGATCGCCATGCCATCCCCGCCGCCGAGAACGAGCACCGAGCCGGTCCGGCCCGCCAATCCCATTGCAGGATGCACCAGCGCCTCGTGATAGCGGTGCTCGTCGACGCTGTCGAACTGCAGACCGCCATTCAGAAAGAGGCGGATATGGCCGTTCTCATGGGTGGCGACGATGCGCTGATAGGGCGTCGTCTCGGTATAGATGATTTCGTCGTGATAGAGCTTGGTCTCGATCAGGCTGACCAGCCGCTGGCTGGCGAGTAAACCTGTGATGAGCAAGGCTGCCGTGGCGATGGTGAGCCAGGCGAACCGCCGATCCAATACGGACCAGAACAAGCGGCAGGCAAGGCCGGCGACGGCGAGGTTCAGGAGACCGAACAGGAAGCCCGTACTGATCAGGCCGAGCGACGGCACCAGCACCAGCGGGAATAGGATAGCTGCCACCAGGGCGCCGATATAGTCGGCGGTCAGAATGTTGGAGATATTGATCTCGAGCGTGCGTTCGCGCTTCAGGATGCGGGTGATCAGCGGGATTTCCAAACCCACCAGCGTGCCGATCGCCACGCAGATCAGTAAAAGGAAAGCCTCGTAATTATCGAGCTGGACGAAGGCAAAGAACAGCACTGGGGCGGCCAGTCCCCCGATCAAACCGAGCGCGATCTGGGTTATGACGAACGCCTGCTCCAGCCGGGTCTCGATGAAGCGCGAGAGGTAGGCTCCGAGCCCCATCGCAGTCATGAAGAGGCCGATCACGATCGAGAACTGATAGACGCTGTCGCCGAGCAAATAGCTGGAAAGCGTGCCGGCGATCAGCTCGTAGACGAGGCCGCAGACGGCAATCGCGAACGTGCCGACCAACAGCGGCAGATAGGCGCGAGGCGTGTCAGCCTTTGCTCCGTTCAAAGTCAACGCAGTCGTCGTACGACTACTGGATGATGCTGGCGATCAGGAGGGCCAGTGAGATCATCACCGAGCCGATGACGACGGCGACCGCGACATTGCCCTTCTCCGCCATCTCCTCATGCAGGTCGATCGGCGAGAGCCAGTCGATCAGGATATAGGAGAAGATGAAGAGGGCGAGGCCGAGGAAGGTGTAGAACACGGTCTCGACCACCTCGGCGGACTGGATATTGGCAAAGACTTCCATGTCTCTCTCCTTCTAGTAATGCTTGAAATCGCCGAACTCATTTGCCGCCGCCGATGAAGATGTGGCCGGCGCTGCGCTCGCGCACACTCTTCTCGACGCTCATGTCTTCTGCGCCGATGCCGTAGACGGTCATGTAGCCGGCGGCGAGGGTCAAAAGGGTGAAGGCGATGAAGACGACCTTAGTCATCGTCATCATCCTCCAGAACATCGGCCCAGCGCTTCTTCTCGAAGCGGTGACGGTGGAAATGCGGGACGACAAAGGCGAGGGCCGAAAGGATCAGCAACGTCACCATGTAGCGTTTGACCAGGACCTGCTCATAAAGGCGTGCGGTCAGCGCCGGGATCTCGCCACCGGCTTCGGCCGGGGTGATTTCGAGCTGGTAGTCGCCGGTCGCCGGGACCTTGAACAAAGCACGCGCGCGCCTGGAGCCCTCGGTCCAGCGACCATCGCTATCGCGCCCCTCGTAGTAGGAGATCTCCTTGCCGAGAAACAAGACCGTCTCATCAGCCTTCACGTCTTTGACCTCGACGTCGTAATAGACCCAGTTGTTGGTCACCGGTGCGTTCAGCTCCAGTTCCAGCAGCTGATCGGCATTGCCGACGGTGAACGGAATCACCTGCGCCCCGCGCGTCGCGCCGGCGTCGTAGCGGACGAGCTCGCGGCCGCCGCCGAAGACGAAGACGAGAAGAAGGCCGACAAATGCGACCGCCGCGAAGATCGGCGCCACTTTGCCGAGCGCCTGCAGGAGCGGGCCGGGCTCATAGGGCTGCGCCGGATGGATGCCGTCGGGCGGGCGCGGTGGATCGATGTCGAAGGCGGCATGAACGTCCTCGGCGTCGAAATACTCGCCAATCGAATATTCGAGCTCATGGGCGCCCTCCTCGTAGCTAAAGAGGAAGGGCGGATCGATCGCCTCGACCACGTGGACCTTATCACCGCGCTTCGGAGTCCAAGTAAATTCGCCTTCGACATAGGCGATTTCCGCCGGATAGCTCTCGAACACCTGAAAGGCGCGCCCTTCCAGCCGGACGCTCATCTTCTGAGCGAGAATGCCGGGCCGGCTCGGCTCGGGCAGCTCGCGGGTGCGGTAGCTGAACAGATAGTGGCCCTTGTTCCAGGTTAACCAAGCATAGCCGTGGGTCGGCGAATAAAGCTGGAAGCTGATCCAATCATAGCTCTCCGCCCAGCCCGCCCCCGACTGATGGCTGACATACTCGATCATGCCGATGATGGTGAAGGGAACGCCCTTCAGCGTCGCCTGCATGCCGAGCGAGAGCGGCGATGCCGGTCTGTCCGGGTGGTCGCGATGACGCTCGATCAGCTCGAAATCGGCGTGGCGATCCATCACCGAGCCGCAATAGCCGCAGGTCAGGCTTTTCACCCGATGGCCGCCCAAGACATCCAGCGTGCCGCCGCAGGCGGTGCAGTTGATCGCCCGGACTTCGGCTGGTTTCGCGCCGTCGACGGTCATAGCGCCTCGATCGCGAAGGGATCGAGCCAGTGGCCGCGATGGAGGGCGGCGCGCCCGCGATCGACCTCGAGGGTGTAGAGCCGCCCGCCGACACCGCTCAGGTGGAAGTAGGTGTAACTGTCGCCGACGCCGAGCGCTTCCGGCAGCTCGCCCTGGACGCCGATGCACAGAGCGCGGCCCTGCTCGGTGACCAGGAGGTCTTCGTCGCCGATTCGGATTTTCTTTCCCGGAACCAATTCGAACGCGGACGGCGTCTTGTCGACGTCGACCGTTTCTTCGAGCGCAAAATCGCCCTCGTCGACGCTGAGCCAGCGGCCCTCGCCGTCGCCGCCCATCACCCACCATTCGTCCCAGAAACCTTGGCCGTAGTCGAAGCGCGCACGACCAACGGCCATGAACTGCCAGCCGCGATAGCGATAATGGCCGCGCATCCGAATGAGGGAGGGGTAATCCGCCATCACGCCCTGCTTGCCGGCAAGACGCACCGCATCGTCTTCGAGAAAGACATTGCTGTCGCAATAGCCACAGGCGACCAGCTTGGTCGAGCGCAACAGCGCTTCGAGCTCGGCCCCGCAATTCGGGCAACTGAAGGTTCTGGGCGTCGACATCATGACGTCAGCGTTAGTAGTGTGAAAGGCGAGAGCTGTCGAGCCGCGTCGATCCAAGCCACGGAGACCGCACCGGTCCTTGCGAAAAATCATCCATGTCGACATGGATGCGTTCTACGCTTCCGTCGAGCAGCGGGATAACCCTGAACTCCGCGGTCTGCCCGTGGCAGTCGGCGGCGGCGGGCATCGCGGCGTGGTCATGGCGGCGAGTTACGAGGCCAGGAAGTTCGGGGTGCGCTCGGCCATGCCCGGCTTCAAGGCAAGGCGGCTTTGCCCCGAACTGATTTTCGTGAAAACCCGCTTCGATGCCTACAAGATGGCCAGCCGTCAGATCCGCGAGGTTTTTCAAGGCTACACCGACCTGATCGAGCCGCTTTCCCTGGACGAAGCCTTTCTCGACGTCACTACCCCGAGGCGGGGTGGCCCGATTGCCACGGAGATCGCCGCCGCGATCAAGGCTGACATCAAGGAGGCGACTGACCTGACAGCGTCGGCTGGCGTTTCGTTCAACAAGTTTTTAGCGAAGATCGCTTCGGATCTGGAAAAGCCGGATGGCCTGACCGTGATCCGCCCGGATCAGGCCGAGGCGTTCATTGCGAAGCTGCAGATCGAGCGTTTTTTCGGCGTGGGCCCGGTGACCGCGCGAAAAATGAAGGCGGCGGGCATTCATACCGGCCAAGATCTTCGCGACCGGTCCGAGGCCGAGCTGGTGCGTCTCTTCGGCAAGGTCGGCCGTCACTATCACCGCATCGCGCGCGGCGTGGACGAACGCGAAGTCAAGCCCGATCGCCCCTACAAATCGATCGGCGCCGAGACCACCTTCGATGTCGACCTCACCGACACCGCGATCATGCTGGAGCGCCTAAGGCCGCTCGCGGAACGCGTGGTCGAGCGCGCCGCCAAGGCGAACGCTCACGGCCGCACCGTGACCCTGAAGATCAAATACCGGGATTTTTCCGTGACCACCCGCCAGCGCACCCTCGATCAGCCGGTCGGTGGTGCTGACCAACTGATGTCGCTCGCCGCCAGGCTGATCGACCAGCCGACGCCGCCGGAATTCCCGGTTCGCCTCCTGGGCCTCTCGCTATCGAGCTTCGAGCCGCCAGGTGAAGACCGTCAGCTCACCTTCGAGAATTTTTGAAGGCGAGACAGAAATTCAGTCTACCGAAGGCTCGCATCGTCAAGTCAACCAGGTCCTGGCAGGACCTAGGCCGCGCGTCGAAACGGGTTCAGCCTTTTCCAAAACGCCGAGCGCCGGTGGCGCCGTTCGGATTGGCGGACCGCCACCTGATCGGTAACCCAGTTCAGCTGTAGGACGCGGCGCACGCCGTCGAACGAGCCGTGGCCGTGCCAGGCGTTCTCGCGGTTTCTGAAGCACACCATCGAGCCGGCTTCGGGCGGCAGTTCGGCGAGCGCGTCGTCCAGGCTGTCGGGCGAGCGCAGCAGGCGAAGCCGGCCGCCGTCGGCGTCCCAGGTCTCGTTCAGGTAGATCAACACGGTGATCAGCTTGCTGTCGCTGTCGGTATGAATCTTGCCGTCCTTCGACCTGCAGCGGCCGCGCACGGTGAGCGTGGTCGGACGGTCCGCAAGGTCCATGTCGAATTTCTCGGCGAAGGCATCACGCAACGCCGCGCCCTGCAATTCGGCGCAGAGCTCGGCGAAAACCGGGCCGTAGTCGAGTGCGATCAGCGGGAAGCTGCCGCCTTTCCCGATCACGGGATAGTCGGCGAGAATCTCCGCGATCCGATCCGCGCGCACGAAACCCGGTACGCAGAGATATTCGAACGGCTCGGTAACCAGCGGCGTCTCTCGAAACGCATCGATGTTGAGAAGCGACATCTTTGAACCTCCACGCCATGGCCGACATCGGCGCCAAACAACCACCGACGCCATCCCATCGCAAGGCCGAAGCGCCAGTCACGACGACCGCTTGCCCCGATGGCGCTCTCCGCCTAGTGTTCGCCACGTCCTACGCGGGCGTAGCTCAGGGGTAGAGCACGGCGTTTACACCGCCGGTGTCGGAGGTTCGAAACCTTCCGCCCGCACCAACGTTTTCAACACGTTAGCCAAATCCCCAAAATCTTAATTTGTTACCTTTGTAACAAATCGGGCCGATTCGACGTCGAAAACGCTCTGCGTTGGGTCGGGTCATGACCGCCACCACCTGCCTGCACTGCGGCGGCGACTGCCGGCTGACCGACGGCGCCGAGATCTACCCGCACCGGCCCGACCTTCACCACAAGCCGATCTGGAAGTGTGATCCCTGCCAAGCGACCGTCGGTTGTCATCCCGGCGGCACGAAGCCGCTCGGCTATGCCGCGGACAAGAAGACGCGCGATGCGCGCATGCAGCTGCACAATCTCATGCTCGATCCGCTCTGGCTGGATGAGCAAGATCGTAAAGACGCTAGACGGCGCACCTATCGATTTCTTGCGCGTGCGCTCGGCATCGGGCGCGACGAATGCCACACCGGCATGTTCACGATCGATCGCTGTCGAGACGCCTGGCGGGCCTTAAAGGACCAGACGCCCGAAACCATCCGTGCATGGAACGCATCACGCTGCAACGCCGCCCAGGAGGCGAGAACCGACCGAAAGAGCCGAAAGCGGGGCAAGCGCGGCCGACGCGCCAGCCGTGACGACGTGAGGCCGATCACCGGCCCGCTCTTCTGCCCGAGGCAAGCCGCCCTCAACGAGGTGCCCTGGTGATGGTCGGCAAAGTTCAGCTCCAAGGCCTTTCCGTCATCGAGCATATGGCTGAGGCGCACTACGCCGCCAGCTATCGCGGCGCTCCGCCGATCGTCCCTTGGTACGAGCTCAACGAGCTGTGCGTCAAAGTTGGTGACGGCGATTTGAGAGGGGGTGGCGTATCGTGGCGGTGTCGAGCCGACCACATCTCCCAAAGGAGTGATACGCCA
>Ga0224508_10005087_pt1 | contig 10650 bp, 9 predicted proteins | sample SF_Jan12_sed_USG_4_FD_170157 | JGI IMG/M metagenome (GOLD analysis project Ga0224508, IMG submission 170157) | Sediment microbial communities from San Francisco Bay, California, United States - SF_Jan12_sed_USGS_21 | ecosystem: Environmental > Aquatic > Marine > Sediment | place: USA: California... | reverse complement strand
GCGTTTTACCTACCAATCCGGTAATTTCTTCGAACCGACTGGATTGGTAGGTAAAACGCAATTCGGCATCCATTTCCCAGAACCAGTCCGCCGCCAGCATGGCGACGTCGCTGAAGCGACCCAGCATTTGCTCGGAATTTTGATTAGGCTTGCCGAACGACGGAAGCGCGGTCTTCTCCTGACCGGCTTCTATCTGGACCGCGCCCTGCTTGCCTGCCGACTGGGTCTTCATGTTTATTTTTGGTTATTGCCGTTTATTATCTGTTGCCAGATTCAAGTCTAGGTTTTCCAGCCGATAAGTCCAGCCCGATGTTGCAATCTGTCACCATCCAGGCGTTGCGGATTTCCCTTTTCACTAACCCTGTTAAGCCTGTAGACTTGCCTTTTTCAACCAGAGCTGCCGGCATGACCCTACTCTCCGCAAAACTGAGCCATCTCAGCAACAGCCGTGCAGACAGGGCTGAAAGCTATCCGCGCGAACTTCACGAAATCGCCAGCCTGGAAAAATCGCGTGACGCCTTTAGCCAGATATCCCGTTGGCCGGGATACAGCCCGACCCCGCTGCATCGACTCGATACGATCGCAGGCCGCATTGGCGTCGGCGGCATTTTCTACAAGGATGAATCGCAGCGTTTTCATTTAAAGAGCTTTAAGGCTCTCGGCGGCGCTTTTGCGGTCGCGCGCCAGCTCGAAAAGGAGATATTTCAACAAACCGGAGAAACCGCATCGATCGATGATTTACTCGAAAAGCGTTACCGAGAAATCGTCGAAGACATTGTTATCAGTTGCGCCACCGACGGTAACCATGGACGCTCGGTAGCCTGGGGCTGCCAGATGTTCGGTTGCGGTTGCGTTATTTATATCCACCGTGACGTTTCCGAGGGCCGCCAACAGGCGATGGAATCTTTCGGCGCCGAAGTAATCCGTATCGACGGCAACTACGATGCCTCGGTAAAGTTGGCCGACAGCGATGCCGCCAGCCACGGACGCATCATCGTCTCCGATACCAGTTACCCCGGCTACATGGAGATTCCGCTCGATGTCGCCATCGGCTATACCGTCATGCTGACCGAAGCCGTCGAACAGATGCAGGACGAGATGCCGACGCATGTTTTTATCCAGGCCGGAGTCGGCGGGCTGGCGGCCTCGGTCTGCGCCTATTTCTGGGAACTCTGGGGCGAACGGCGGCCACGCTTCGTGGTGGTCGAACCGGAACAGGCCAATTGCCTGCAGCAATCGGCCGCCAGCGGCAAACCGGTGACGGTCGAAGGCGACCTGGAAACCCTGATGGCGGGCCTTTCCTGTGGCGAGGTTTCGTTACAGGCATGGCGGATTATCGAGACCGGCGCGGACGATTTCATGACCGTGAGCGAAGACTCGGTGGCGCCCTGTATGCGCCTGCTGGCGAATAATGATCCGGCCATCGAAGCCGGCGAATCCGCGGTTGCCGGACTGGCGGCGGCGATTGCCAGCCGCGAAGACCCGCAGATGGCGGCAAAACTGGGGCTGGATGAATCAAGCCTGATTTTTGTCATCGGTACCGAAGGCGCCACCGATCCAGAACTTTACCAGCAACTGCTGTCGAAGCAGTGATGCGGTCACAGGCTCAACGCAGGTTTGCGGCGCCGGGGTATGACTCCGGCGCCAGTTAGTCGAATATCAATCAGGAAACAAGGCAACAATGGGTCAATTTTTAGCCCGACTAGGTCGGCATCGTCTTTACTGGATAGCGCTGGTGCTGTTCGGTCTCGCGCTCGAAGGCGGCGCGCTTTATTACCAGTACGTGCTCGGCGAGTGGCCTTGCGTGCTGTGCATTCATGTTCGCATCTGGGTGATGGCGATTATGCTACTGGGCATACTGGCCCTGTTTTTCACTCAGGCCCGTAAAGCGATGCTGTTTTTCCATGGCCTCAGCGTTGTCATCGCGATCGGCCTGCTGGAGCGCAGCTGGAAAGTTCTGGCGGTGGAACGCGGCTGGATTTTCGGCGACTGCGAAATGGATCTCGGCATGCCGCCATGGTTTGCGCTGGACAAGTGGGTTCCGTGGCTATTCGAGGTACAGACTTCCTGCGGCTATACCCCGTTGATTGCCTTTAACATCAGCATGGCCGAGGTATTGCTTGTTATATCCGCTGCACTGTTGCTATCATGCTCGACGCTGTTCCTGGCCTGCTGGTATAACAAGCGATAACGGATTCCAGCGGATTCAAATACTTACACTATAATCGTCGACAAACTGATAAACGTGAACTGGTTTATGATAACAACGCTGAGCCGGGCCTTTGCCGATAATTTCCTGGGCCATTCCGCCGACTGGTACAAACTTTCGATCGTCGCCTTTCTGGTAATCAATCCGATCGTCTTTATCATCAGCCCTTTCGCCGCGGGTTGGTTGTTAATCCTGGAGTTCATCTTCACCCTGGCGATGGCGCTAAAATGCTACCCGCTGCAGCCCGGCGGACTGTTGGCGCTGGAGGCTGTGGTCATGGGCATGACCAGCCCGCAGGCGGTTTACCAGGAAACCATTGCCAACTTCGAAGTCATCCTGCTGCTGATGTTCATGGTTGCCGGCATCTATTTCATGCGCGACCTGCTGCTGTACACCTTCACCAAGATCCTATTGTCGATCAGGTCGAAAATGCTGCTGTCGTTTCTGTTCAGTATCACGGCGGCGTTTCTAAGCGCCTTTCTCGACGCGCTCACCGTGACCGCGGTACTGATTTCAGTTGCCGTGGGATTTTACTCTGTCTATCACCGGGTCGCCTCGGGCAAACAATTCCATTCAGACGATCACGACCATAGCCACGATACCGATATCCAGGAAAACCGTCGCAAAACGCTCGACCGGTTTCGCTCCTTCCTGCGCAGCCTGATCATGCACGGCGCGGTCGGTACCGCGCTGGGCGGCGTTTGCACGCTGGTGGGTGAACCGCAAAACCTGCTGATCGCAGAACGTGCCGGCTGGACCTTCATGGAATTTTTCTGGCGCATGGCGCCGATAACCATGCCGACACTGATTGCTGGCCTGATTACCTGCGTACTGCTGGAGCGGACAAAATGGTTCGGATACGGCGCGACGCTGCCGAAAACGGTGTTGCGCACCCTGTCCGAATTCAACGACGAGCAGGAAGCCAAGCGCCATCACCGCATGACCGCCAACCTGATCGCGCAGGCGATCGTCGGCATCATCCTGATCCTGTCGCTGGCATTTCACGTCGCCTCGGTCGGCCTGGTCGGGCTGATGATCATCGTTTTGCTGACCGCCTTTAACGGCATTACCGAGGAGCACCAGATCGGTCATGCTTTCGAGGAAGCGTTACCCTTTACCGCGCTGCTGGTGGTTTTCTTTGCGGTGGTTGCGGTAATCCACGAACAGCACCTGTTTTCGCCGGTGATTACGCAGGTGCTGGCGATGGATCGCGATTTGCAGCCGATCATGTTTTTCATCGCCAACGGCGTGTTGTCGATGATTTCGGATAATGTCTTCGTGGCGACGGTTTACATCAATGAAGTGTTCACAGCGTGGAAAGATGGCGTGATCGATCGCGAACAATTCGACGTGCTGGCAATAGCGATCAATACCGGCACCAATCTGCCAAGCGTGGCCACTCCGAACGGCCAGGCGGCATTTCTGTTCCTGCTGACCTCGGCACTGGCGCCGCTGATTCGCTTGTCCTACGTCACGATGCTGTGGATGGCCCTGCCCTATACCATCGTGCTTAGCATAGTTGGCATGATCGCGATCTCGACGGCATTCTAGCCCCCGCGCGGGACCGCTTTTTCACAACGCTTAAGCGCCTGCGTGTTGATCGCGCAGGCGTTTTTCGTTTAGCTGCAACCACTGTAGCGCAATGATAGTCGCCGAAGACCTGATTTTACCCTCGCGCACCCAGTCGAATGCCTGCTCCGCATCGACTACCATTACGCGGATATCCTCATGCTCGTGCGGCAAGCCATGGATACCGCCAACGCCTTCGCTGTCGACGATGCCGCAGAACAGGCTGCAGTGTTCGCTGGTTCCGCCGGGGCTGACATAATAACGGCTGATGGTTTCGAGCCGGTCGATAGCGCAACCGGCTTCCTCGACACATTCGCGCATCGCCACATCGACCTCAGACTCGCCATCCTCGATAACGCCGGCGACACATTCGATCAACCAGGGTCCCTCGCTATCTTCGATCGCACCGGCCCTGAATTGTTCGATCAACACGACCTTGCCGCGGCCGGGATCGTAAGGCAGCACCGCGACGACGACGCCGCGTTCAAATATTTCGCGCGTGAACACGGGGCTGGATCCGCCGGCGAACAGTTCATGTGATACGTGGTACTCGTCCAGTTTGAAGTACTTTTCAAACAGCGTCAGATGCTGCTCGAGCTTCCAGCGGTACTTCATTGCGCTTTCTTCGCCATGATTTCGGTGACCCTGGCCAGGTCCTGTTCGGTGTCGATACCGGGACCGGGGCTGGCCTGCGCAAGCTCGCTGCAGATCGAATAGCCGTTACACAGGCAGCGCAGCTGCTCGAGCGATTCTGCAAGTTCCAGGTCGCAGGGCGGGAGCGCACTGAAAGTTTCGATAAAACCGCCGCGATAGGCGTAAATACCGATATGCCCGAGGTACTGATCAGTTTCGCCACTGCGGTCGAAGGGAATCACCGAGCGGCTGAAATACAGGGCCCTGCCGTCCTTGTCCAGCACCAGCTTGACCTGGTTCGGATCCGCCGCGGCCGCGGCGTCGATGCCCTTGTGCAGGGTCGCCATCGCGCAATCCCGGCGCGAGACAAGCTGTGCAACCTGGGTTATGTTGACCGAAGGCATCAGCGGTTCGTCGCCCTGCAGGTTGACCACTATGGTGTCGGCGCTCCAGCCGAGCTTTTGCGTGACTTCGAGGATGCGATCGGTGCCGCTCCTATGCGCGCTGGAGGTAAGACAGGCGCTGCCGCCGAATCCACTGACCGCGTCGGCGATACGTTGATCGTCGGTAGCCACGACAACCTCGCTGGCTTCGGACTGGCAGGCAGCCAGGTAAACCCACTCGATCATCGGCTTGCCGTTGATCTCGCGCAGCGGCTTTCCCGGCAAACGCAACGACGCATAACGCGCCGGAATTACAATTCGAAAATCGACAGCCATCGAATCAGTTCAGCGCCTCGACCTCGTCGCTGCTCAGTTCGCGGGCTTCTTCGGGCAACATCACCGGGATGCCGTCTCGAATCGGGTAGGCCAGGCGCGATGCGCGCGAAATCAGTTCCTGCCTGTTTTTGTCATAAATCAGCGGACCCTTGGTAACCGGGTCGACCAGTATATCCAGTAAGTGTTTATCCATGATGACGGCTCTCCAGCAATTTTAAGATCTGATCGCTCAGTTCCTGGCTCAACTCGATTTGCAATGGTACTACCCAGATATTTTCTCGCGCCAGTCCTTTTAGCTTGACCGCGTCCTTGTGCGTTACCAGCACCGGCAAATCGGGTTTCAGGTTGAGGTCCTGGGCGCTGAACTCGTGATGGTCAGGAAACTCGTGCTCGACGACTTCGATGCCCATTTGCATCAGGCTGGCGAAAAAGATTTCAGGAAAGCCGATACCCGCCAGCGCGTGCACCTGTTGACCGTAGAATTCGCTAATGTGACGCCGCTGCGCGGGATCGGAGAGATTCCAGACTTCACCCAGCGATTCGATCACCTGGTCGCTGTCACGATTGATGGTCACGTCGACCCGCCGCAACCGGTTCCGCGGTTCGCGAAGCGGGCCGGCGGGCAGCATAAGCCCGTTGCCCAGCGACAGATAGCGGCATACTGCGATCTCTATATCGCGCCTGAGCGCGTAGTGCTGCAGTCCATCGTCCGAAAGAATGACGTCGGTGTCCGCAAAGCGCTCGATAATCTGCTCCGCCGCCGCGACCCGGTCGGCGCCGACCCCGATCGGGCAGCGGCAGATTTCCGACATCATGTTGGCCTCGTCACCAACCGCGTTATGGGTAATCCCGTCCTGCAGTATCTGAACAGTTTTTTCGTGGCCGCTCTTGTAACCGCGGGTAACGATCGCCGGCTGGTAACCCTTATCTTTCAATAGTTGATAAAGGGCGACCACTACGGGCGTCTTGCCATTGCCGCCGAGGGTTATGTTTCCGACCACGATAGTGGTTACCGGCAGTTTTCTGGAGCGGATCAGCCGCAGCCGGTATCCCAGGCGGCGCATTCCCACCGCCAGGTAAAAGACCAGCGACAGTGGCATTAACAGGATCGACAACGGATTCATCGACCATAACCACCAACCCTGCCGCCCTTGCGTCGACAGGTTGGTCCAGTTTTGCATTAACGACTTGTTGAGCACCGACGAGCGAATAATCTTTGGCCTGGCGCTGATCGATTTGGGTCCGCTCTCCTTGCCGTCGCGGAACTGCATCGAGTGCAGCTTGGAATAAATACCCTCTTGCTTGAGCAGATCCGCATGACTGCCCTGCTCCAGTATCTTGCCCTGATCCATGACCAGGATATGGTCGGCGTGCTCGATCGTAGACAGACGGTGCGCAATGACCAGCGTGGTGCGATTTTCCATCAGGTGTTCCATCGCGTGCTGGATAAAACGCTCGGACTCGGTATCCAGCGCCGAGGTGGCTTCGTCCAGAATCAGGATGGGCGCGTCTTTCAGCAGCGCCCGCGCAATAGCAATGCGCTGGCGCTGACCTCCGGACAATAGTATGCCGCGCTCGCCGACCTCGGTATCGAGCTGATCCGGCATGGTCTCGATAAATTCCCAGGCGTGCGCCTGTTTCGCAGCCTCGATTATCTGGGACTCGTCCACCTGGTCGGCGACGCCGTAGGCGATGTTGTTGCGGATACTGTCGTTAAACAGGCGCACATCCTGGCCAACATAGGCAATCTGTCGGCGTAAATCGCTAATGCGGTACTGGTCGATAGGCTTACCGTCGAGCAATATCTCACCACTATCGTACTCGTAAAGCCGGGGTATCAGGTTCACCAGGCTCGATTTGCCGCTGCCGGAGCGACCGACGATGGCGATCGTCTGCCTGGGACGGACTTCGAAACTGATATCGTCCAGCACGTGTTGCTCGCTGCGCCGGTAACACAGCACGACGTTGTTGAAATTCAACCGTCCCTCGGCTCGATCCAGCGCCACCGTGCCTTCATTACGCTCGCTATCGCGGCCGGCCAGGTCGAACACGCTTTCACCCGCGGCGATACCTTTCTGGATACTGGCATTGATCGACGACAGCACGCGCATCGGCGCCAGCAGCATGGTCATCGCAAAAATGAAAGACACGAAATCGCCGGTGGAAATGATTTGACGCATCGACTCCGAAGTCGCAAAGGCGACAATGGCGGCAAAAGCAATCGCCACCACCAGCTGGATCAACGGCGTGCTGACCGATTGTACAATCGTCATTTTCAAATGCAGTTTCAGGTTCTTCAGGTTGACCTTGCGAAACTTGTTGCGCTCAAATTCGTCACCGCCGAATATCTTGACGATGCGATTGGCGTCGATGACTTCCTGAGCCACCTGGGTTACGCCGCCCATCGACTGCTGAATACTTCTGCTGATGCTGCGAAAACGCCCGGAAATCCTGACCACGATCAGGAATACGATGGGCCCGGCAATCAGGAAAATAGCGGTCAGCTGCCAGTTGAGCCAGATCATGTAACCCAGCAATACGACAATGCGCAAACTGTCCTGGATGAACACCGTCAGCGACGAGGAAACCGATTTCGCCACCTGTTCGACGTCGTAGGAAAAGCGGGCTACGATGGCGGCGCTGGACGATTGGTCGTATTCGTCGCTGGTCATGGTCAACAGCTTTTCGAACATCAGGTTGCGCAGGGAATTGATAACATTGCGCCCGATGTAGTTCATGCAATAGCTGCGCATGAATATCGCGACCATGCGCACCACGAAAATCAATACGATGGCCAGCGGCATGAGTTTGATGATGGTCGGATCGCGGTCGATGAAGCCGTCGTCCATCAACGGCTTCATCAGGTAGGCAAAGGCGGCGTCGGAGGCGGCGAAGATAATCATGCCGACGATCGCCACAAAAAAGTAACCCTTGTGCTCGAAGGCCATCGACAATAATGCGCGGTAGGCCTTTACGCCTGTCAAATTGCCTTCAATCGCTTTCACTGCACAGACCTCGGATAGGGCACGTATTCAACTACTCGATGGGGCGGGTGGTGGCTATCGATACCTGCGTCAGGCCCATTTGCCCAATCACGTCCATCGCAGTTACCAGTGACTGTACGGGTGAATCCGCATCCGACTGAATCACGATCGGTATTTTGCTGCCTTCCATGGCGCGTTCCAGCGCGGCCTTCAGCGTTGTGCTCCTGTTATTGGTCAGCTCGCGGGAATTCAAAAAGAAAGCCCCGTTGGCGTCGATCATCAGGTTCAACTTTTGCGCAGGATCCTGTGTCTTCAACTGGCTGGCCTCGGGCAGCTTGATCTTGAGCTGTGAAGTGGTATCGAAAGTGGTCGATACCATAAAAAAGATCAACAGCAGGAAGACCACGTCGATCAACGGCGTGAGGTTGATATTGACGTCTTCCTCGGGTTTGCCGTGATAGAAATTCATCGCTTAGCCTAATGCCTTGCGATCGCCGTGAAGAAACTCCACCAGCTTCATCGCTTCCTGCTCCATCGCCACCACCAGCTCGTCGATCTTGCGTTTCAGATGACGATGAAAAATGAGGCTGGGTATGGCGATAGTCAATCCGGCCGCGGTCGTGATCAGGGCCTCGGAGATACCGCCGGCCAGCTGTGCGGGGTCACCCACGCCGACAACCGTAATCGCGGTAAACACGCGTATCATGCCGATGACGGTACCGAGCAGGCCCAGTAGCGGCGTTATCGTCGATATCGTGCCCAGCGTGTTCATGAAACGCTCCATCTCGTGCACCACGTGACGCCCGGTTTCTTCGATACTTTCGCGAATCAGGTCGCGCGACAGGTGCCGGTTTATGAGGCCGGCCGCAAGCACCTTGCCCAGCGGCGAGCCGGACTCGATTTCGGCGATATGCTTATCGTTCAGGGCATCGTTGTTGAGTAATTTCCAGATTCCGGTCAACAGTTTAGCCGGGATAACTTTCTTTTGGCGCAGGGTCCATGTCCGTTCGATGATGATGGCCGCGGCAATCACGGAACACAGCAAAATCGGGATCATCAGCCAGCCACCTGCCTGAACCAGTTCGTACACGATTTATCCTCGAAATCAAATGCCGCACATCATACTGTGACGGGCAGCGTTTTACCATCGCCGCCAGATTCGTTTTACCGGTTTTCGCTCGACGCTGACGGACAACCCGTCAGCATCGCTGACAACCGTAATCGCGCCGTCGTGATCGCTCCGGTATAACGCCGCGCCGGCGCCGGAATAACGCGACAGCACCCGCTGAGAGGGGAAGCCCCAGTGGTTACCGCGCGACAGGGTAAATATGACATGGCGCGGCGCTACCTGCTCGACAAATCGGCGGCTGGAAGAGGTATCGCTGCCATGATGCGGCGCCAGCAATACATCCGCGCGCAATGCGTCTCCATGCGTTTGCAGCAGGCTGTATTCGCGCGCCGATTCGATATCTCCCGGCAACAGAACCCGGTGACGGCCGCTGATCATCAAAACGCAGGAGCGATTATTGGTATCGGCCAGGCCTTGCGCACTGGATAGAAACCTGAAATCCACTCCATCCCAGCGCCAGCGCGGGAAATCGTGACAGGAAGCAACCCGCCGGCTCAGCGCAAAGCGTTTATGTAGTTCCGCGGGCGTTCCGGACAGCAGGGGTAATTGCGGATGCGCTTCGAGCAATCGATGTAGCCCGCCGCTATGGTCCTGATCGACATGACTGACAATCGCCAGATCCGGCATTTTGATGGCGTGCTTGCGCAAGGCAGGCAACAGCGACCAGTCGGCAGCACTGAAGATTCCAGGTTTTCCCGGCCCGAAATCGTACACCAGGCTGTGGTGCCGCGTACGCAACAGCACCGACGTGCCCATGCCGACATCGAATACAAGCAGTTCGTAGGCGCCGTTCTCAGGTCTGTCGGGCTGCCAGCCGAACAGCAGACAAATAGCGATCAGGCCAACCCGCCGCGAGCCAAGACCCGGCGGCAGCAGTAACCAGGCGAGGACCAATAGCAGCAGCAGAACCATCGCTGCCGGATATACGCCAGCCAGCGGCGACATTCCGCTCGATATCAGCAGATCCAGGTAGGCTATCAGCAGCTGTAGCCCGAGGTCAGCCAGCCTGAACAAAAATCCGGCCACCGCCGGTAGCGCCGGCGCCAGCAGGCAGGCTAGCAGGATTACCGGCAGCAGGATAAAACTGACCAGCGGAATGGCGACGATATTGGCAACAAATCCGGCCGGATTGAGCTGATCGAAAATGAGCAGGCCCAGCGGCATGAACAGCAACGAGAAAAAACACTGCAGCGCCAGCAACTGTCGCCACCAGCTCATTCGAGCCGGCAGGCGAAACTGAACAAAAGCGATCACCAGCAGCGCACATACGCTCAACCAGAACGAACTCGTGCCGAGCACGCGTGGATCGACAAGCAAAATGACAATAACCGCCAGCGACAGAGACTGCAGCAGGTTGACGCGGTTGCCGAGCAACAACGCGACCAGCATGATCGACAGCATCAGCAG
>Ga0224508_10005086_pt1 | contig 10652 bp, 6 predicted proteins | sample SF_Jan12_sed_USG_4_FD_170157 | JGI IMG/M metagenome (GOLD analysis project Ga0224508, IMG submission 170157) | Sediment microbial communities from San Francisco Bay, California, United States - SF_Jan12_sed_USGS_21 | ecosystem: Environmental > Aquatic > Marine > Sediment | place: USA: California... | reverse complement strand
CTCGATCGCATCGAGCTCGGGAGAGAGCCTCGTCAGGCGATCCGCTCCCGCCGGAGCTTCGTGCCAATGCGCACCGCGCATGAAACAGTCGAAGCGCAGCAGCTCGCACGCGTCCGCCGCCCGGCGAACACGCAGGGTCGGGCCGCCCTCGCTACCGGGCATGCGATGCTCCACCTCGAGGCGAAGCGGGCCGAGTTCGACTTCGAACATCGGCGAGATCATACCTTCTGGCGGTGCAGCGTGCGGTCGACGGCACCGGACATTTCGTCCCGGTCGAGTCCACCTCCCAAGAATGTGTCGAGCGTCGCCGCCGACGCTGCGGGGGCGGAGAGGACGTCCCGGTGGCCCAGCTCGAGGAGGGCGACCTCGTGGCGTGCCGCCCAGCGAGTGACGTCTTCGAGCTGCCGCTCGAAAACCGCGATCAGGCGGTCGCTCGGCAGGTCCGCTGCGGAGCCTCCCGCCCGCTCGAGCATCGCTGCCTGCGAGGCCAACACCTCGCCCCAATCCCGGCGCACGAGCACCAGACGGTAGGCGCACGATGTCGGCAAGCGTGGCACGAGCAGGTGGATCACCTTCACGGCAGAGCCGCGAGCACGCGAAACCCAGTCCGCAGCTTCGGGCAGCCGCTTCACGGCTTCGTACTCGAAATAGCCTCTCGGGTTGTCGGCATCGGGACGGCGCACCCGATCCGTCCATGGATCGATTCCACCCGCCGCAAGCATCTGCATCAGCAGCGAAGTCCCCGAGCGTGGAACCCCCGAGACGACGGTGACGAAGTCGCGCTCCGGGGCGCTCACGGGTAGAGCCTGCGCGTCAGCGGCCCGATCGTCAGGCCTTGTACCAGGATCGAGAACGCCACGACGACGTAGGTCGCCGAGACGATCACGTCCCGCTCCGGACCCGCCGGAAGCGAGAGCGCGAGCGCCACCGAAATCCCGCCACGGATCCCCCCCCAGGTCAGCAGCTTGACCACGTGCGGGCTGAACGAGCGGCGTCGCCGCAGGATCGAAACGAGCGAACCGACGGCGAGGAAACGAACCGCCAGAACGAGCGGAATCGCGAGCAGGCCCGCGAAGACTCGCGGCGTGCTCCATGGCAGCACGAGGACCTCGAGGCCGATCATCAGAAAGAGCACCGCATTGAGCACTTCGTCGGCGAGTTCCCAGAACGAGTCGAGATTCTCGCGCGTCGTGTCCGACATTCCGAAGCGCCGGCCGTGGTTCCCGAGCAGCAATCCGGCGGCCACCATCGCGAGCGGGCCCGAGATGTGAAGCGCGCCCGCGAGCGCGTAGCCTCCGGTCACGACCGCGAGCGTCACGAGCAGCTCGACCTTCGTGTCGTCCATCGAGCGCAACATGCGATACGCGATCCAGCCGATCCCCAACCCGAAGACGATGCCGCCGACGACCTCCTGCAGGAACAGCCCGCCTACCGACGCCGCGTCCGCGCGGCCCGACCCGGTGGCGATCCCGAGCAGCACGAGAAACACCACGACGCCGACGCCGTCGTTGAAGAGGGATTCGCCGGCGATCTTCATTTCGAGACTGCGCGGAACGCCCACCTGCTTCAAGACCGAGAGCACCGCGATCGGATCCGTCGGGGAGATCAGCGCCCCGAACAGCAGGCAGTGAGCGAAGTCGATCTCGAACCCCAGCATCCCGCTGCCCGCCCACGTCAGAGTGCCGATCGAGATCGTCGAGACGAGTACCCCGCCGGTGGCCAGCAGGGCGACCACCCACTTCTGGTCGAACAAGTCGTCCAGTTTCACGTGGAGAGCGCCCGCGAACAGCAGCGCCCCGAGCATGCCCTCGAGCAGCGCAGGCCCGAACTCGACCTCGTGCCACCAACTCATCCAGCCGAGCGGCGCGCCGCCGAGACGCCCCACCGCAAGGACCACGAGCGAGAACGAGAGAGCGAAGGCCATCACGCCCAGCGTGGTCGGAAGCCGTAGCGTGTGGTGATTCGCGAACGCGAAGAACGCCGCCAGACTGAGCAACAACGCGACGGTGTCGAACATCTCCACCGATGGCACTCCTTCGGGCTGCGACCACGCGAAACGCCGGAATCCGTGCTCGGCGAGCCAGCAGTCTAGAAGCGGGAAGCCTATCCTCCGGCGACCCACGTCGAAAGGCAGACCCCGTGACCGCCGACCCCGCCCACTTCCCTCCCGACTACGCGACGGCCCGCAACGGATTCCTCGCGGCCGCCGAAGCGCTCTCGGCGCAGGTGGCGAGCTATCCGATCGGCGCCCGCGACCACCGCGGCAGAGAGCTCGCGGTCGACGTGTCCTACCTCGGGCCGGAGTCCCCCGAACGGGTCCTGACGATCAGCTCCGGCATTCACGGAGTCGAGGGATTCGCGGGCAGCGCGCTGCAGCACCAGGTGTTGAAGGAGCAGTGGCCGGGGCTCGACGTGCCGACCGACACGGGGCTGCTGATCGTCCACGCGATCAACCCCTATGGCTTCGCGGAGCTGCGGCGGGTGAACGAGAGCAACGTGGATCTCAATCGGAACTTTCTCGAGCACCCCGGAGAGCACGCCGCGAACCCCGGCTACGAGGAACTCCTCGACGACATCAATCCGGTCGCGCTCGACGAGGCCAGCGACGAAGCCTCGCGCGGACGCCTCTTGACCTGGGCGAAGGAGCGCGGATTCCCGGCGCTCCAGTCTGCGTTGACGACCGGCCAATACGTCCATCCGAAGGGCGTTCAGTTCGGCGGCGCCGCGGTCGAGGACTCGAACCGGATCTTGCGCGAGATCGCTGCCCGCGAGTGCCGCGGCGCTGCGCACGTGGCCTGGATCGACGTGCACACCGGCCTCGGACCCTATGGGATCCCCGAGATGATCACCGAACTCGCGCCCGAAGACCCCGCGTATCAGCGCGGGCGAGCCTGGTTCGGCGAGATCGTAAAGAGCACCGCGGCCGGAGAATCGGTTTCCGCCAAGCTGCAAGGGGTGATGGAACGAGGCCTCGAACAGGCGCTCGGCCCGGAGACCCAGCTGACGGCACTGGCAGCCGAGTTCGGCACCTATGATCCGATCCGGGTCTTCTGGGCAATGCGCGCCGACAACTGGCTCGAGCACCACGGAAAGCGGGACTCGGAACGCGGAATCGCGGTCAAAGCGGAGCTGCTCGAGGTCTTCCGTCCCGACGACGCTGTGTGGTTCCGCAGCGTTCTCGAGCGGGGCGCGGTCCTCGTCGAACAGGCGGTCGCCGGCCTCGCTTCACTCTGAAACGGCGCCTACCCTCCCCTCCCCCAGTCCCCGGCCCGGACCCCCGGGCCCCAGACCCAGAGACCTCATGGCCAGCGACCGCGACGAGTTCCTTTCCGTGGACCCCGAGCAGCTTCCCAAGCACTTCGACTCGACCGAGGCGGAGTCGCGCTGGGATGCGAGCTGGACGGAGCGGGGAGTCCACGCATGGGACCCGGCGCGTCCGCGCGAAGACAGCTTCGTCGTCGACACGCCGCCTCCCACGGCTTCCGGAACGCTCCACCCGGGCCACATGTTCAGCTACACGCACACCGACATCCTCGTGCGCCACAAGCGGATGCGTGGCCTCAACGTCTACTACCCGATGGGCTGGGACGACAATGGCCTGCCCACCGAGCGGCGCGTCCAGAACTACTACCATGTCCGTTGCGACCCGAACCTTCAGTACGAGTCGGGGCTCGTGTTCGAAGAGGCGAACGCCAAGGCGCGAAAGAAGCCGCCCCGGCACATCTCGCGCCCGAACTTCGTGGAGCTCTGCGAAATCCTGACCGCCGAGGACGAGAAGAGCTTCGAAGCACTCTGGCGACGGCTCGGCATCTCGGTCGACTGGAACCTCCAGTATCAGACCATCGACGAGCACTGCCGCCGCATCGCACAGCTCTCGTTCTGCGACCTCTGGACGAAGGGGCATCTCTACAACAGCGACGCCCCGACGATGTGGGACGTCGACTTCCACTGCGCGATCGCCCAGGCCGAAGTCGAAGACAAGGTCATCCCCGGCGCCTACCACGACCTCGAATTCGGTGTCGAAGGGAGCGACGACGCGCTGGTGATCTCGACGACCCGGCCGGAGCTCCTGCCCGCCTGCGTCGGCGTGACGGCCCACCCTGACGACGAACGCTACCGGGGGCTGTTCGGAAAGCGGGCGGTGACTCCCCTCTTCCGCGTTCCGGTGCCGATCTTCCCGAGCGAGCTCGCCGACCCGGAGAAGGGCACCGGCATCCTCATGGTCTGCACGTTCGGCGATGCGACCGACGTTCTCTGGTGGCGGGAGCAGGGCCTCGCGCTGCGCCAGCTCGTCGGATTCAACGGGCGCCTCGCGGCCATCGAATTCGGCAGCCCCGGGTTCGAGAGCCTCGATCCCGAGGCGGCCAATCGCTCGTATGCAGAGCTCGCCGGCAAGTCCGTCGCGGCTGCGCGCAAGGCGATCGTCGAGCTTCTCCGCGATTCGGCTGGAAGCGCGACCGGGAACGGCGCGCCGCTGCAGGCGGAACCCCGCGCGATCGAACACCCGGTCAAGTTCTACGAGAAGGGCGACCGTCCGCTCGAGTTCGTACCGACGCGTCAGTGGTACGTGCGGCTGCTCGACAAGAAAGAAGCTCTCCTCGAGAAGGGACGCGAGATCCGCTGGCTCCCCGACCACATGGGCAAGCGCTTCTCCGACTGGACCGAGCACCTGACGCTCGATTGGTGCGTCTCGCGGCAGCGCTACTTCGGAGTGCCGATCCCGGTGTGGTACCCGCTCGACTCGGAGGGCGCCCCGGACTACGACGCCCCGATCGTCGCGGATGCGGCGCGCTTGCCGGTCGATCCGACCACCGATCTCCCGCCGGGCTACACCGAAGCGCAGCGCGGCGAACCGGGCGGGTTCATCGGCGAGAAGGACATCTTCGACACCTGGTTCACCAGCTCGATGACCCCGCAGATCAGCTCACATTGGGGCACCGATCCCCAACGGCACGAGCGGCTGTTTCCGGCGGACATGCGTCCCCAGGCCCACGACATCATCCGGACGTGGGCGTTCTACACGATCGCCAAGGCGATGCTCCACGAAGACCAGGTGCCGTGGCATCACGCGGCGATCTCCGGCTGGATCCTCGACCCCGACCGCAAGAAGATGTCGAAGAGCAAGGGCAACGTCGTCACCCCGCTTCCGCTCATCGAGCAGTACACGGCGGATGCGATCCGGTACTGGTCGGGCAGCGCCCGGCTCGGCGTCGACACGGCGATGGACGAGAAGGTCTACAAGGTCGGCAAGCGCCTCGTCACGAAGATCTTCAATGCCGGAAAGTTCGTGCTCGCCCAGACGGGCTCGGTGCAACCCGTGACGAACGAACTCGATCGCGCCTTCGTCGCCGAGCTCCTGGAGCTCGTCGACCGGGCGACCGGGCACTTCGATGCGTTCGACCAGGCCCACGCGCTGATGGAGACCGAGACCTTCTTCTGGTCCCGCTTCACCGACACGTATCTCGAACTCGTCAAGAACCGCGCGCGCGCCGAAGACCCGGCCGAGCGGGGCTCGGCGATCGCAGCGCTGCGAACCGGCCTGTCCGTACTGCTCCGCCTCTTCGCTCCGACGCTGCCCTACATCACCGAAGAGGTCTGGTCGTGGGCCTTCGCCGAAGAGACCGGCCATCCGACGATCCACCGTGCGCCCTGGCCGGACCGGGCCGAATTTCCGGAGATCGCTCCGCCGACCGACACCGGCAGCCTCGACCTCGCGGTCGATGCACTCGCGACGATCAACAAGGCCAAGTCCGATGGGGAAGTTTCGATGGGTCGCGAAGTGACCCGCATGGTCTTGAGCGCCGACGCCGCCACGCTCGATCGCCTGCGCCCCGTTCTCTCGGACGTCCTGCAAGCGTCACGCTGCGCCGAACACGAACTCCGAGAGGACGCAGCGCTCGAGCCCGGCACGTTCTCGGTCCCGGAAATCGAGTTCGCCCCGAAACCCCCAAAGCCCCCCAAGAACTGACCCGGCGCAACTCTCGAAGCAAAGACAGTTCCGGCGCGGCAGGAACCAAGCGAGCACCGGAGCCGGCCGTGGTGCCGGCGAATGGAGCGCCGCCACCCCCCAAAGCAAAGACAGCTCCGGCGCGGCAGCGCGAACCACGTGAGCGCCGGAGCCGGCCGTGGTGCCGGCGAATGGAGCGCCGCCACCCCCCAAAACAAAGACAGCTCCGGCGCGGCAGCGCGAACCACGTGAGCGCCGGAGCCGGCAGCGGGACCGGCGAATGGAGCGCCGCCGAAACCTCGGCGAGGGCCATCCCGCCCCAACGGCGCGACTTTGAGCAAGGGCCCGCTGCCGGCTCCGGCGCGGCTCCCGCAGACCTACCCCCGCCGCGCGCGGACAGCCGCCGCCAAACCCTCGATCACGGACACGGTCGTCTCCCAACCCATGCACGCGTCCGTGATGCTGCGCCCGTAGATCAGCTCTTCGCCGTCGACGACATCCTGCCGCCCCTCGACGAGAAAGCTCTCGAGCATCACTCCGCAGATCGCCCCATTCCCCGCCGCGATCTGCGCGCCGACGATTTCGGCGGTCGCCGGCTGTCGAGTGTGATCCTTTCCGCTGTTTGCATGGCTGCAGTCGATGACCAGCCGCTCGGGCAAGCCGGCCTTCTGCAAAGCCTCGCACGCGCTCGCGACGGCATCTGCAGTGTGGTTGGGTCCATCGGAACCGCCGCGCAGAATCAGGTGACAGTCGGAGTTCCCGAGCGTCGAGACGATCGCCGCAACCCCCTGCTTCGTGACCGAGAGAAAGTGATGCGGATGCGCGGCCGACCGAATCGCATCCAGAGCCAGCTGCACACTGCCAGCGGTGCCGTTCTTGAATCCGACCGGCATCGAGAGACCGGAAGCCAGCTCGCGGTGCACCTGGCTCTCGGAGGTGCGGGCGCCGATCGCACCCCACGAAATCACGTCGGCCATGAACTGCGGTGAGATCGGATCGAGGAACTCGGAACCGGCCGGCAAACCCATCTCGGCGAGGTCCAGCAGGAATCCCCGCGCGAGTCGCAGCCCCTCGTTGATCCGGAAGCTCTCGTCGAGAGCGGGGTCGTTGATGAGTCCCTTCCAGCCGACGATCGTGCGCGGCTTCTCGAAGTACACGCGCATCACCACCAGGACGTCTTCCCTCACCTCCTCGGCCAGTGCGTGAAGCCGCCGCCCGTACTCGAGCCCCGCCTCCACGTCGTGCACCGAGCACGGGCCGACCACGGCCAGGAGGCGATCGTCCTCCCCTCGCAGGATCCGCTCCACCTGCTCACGCCCGTGCGCCACCGTCCCCGAGCTGACCTCGCCGAGGGGAAACTCCTCCATCAAGATCGCGGGAGGAATCAGCGGACGGAGTTGATCGATCCGCAGGTCGTCGGTCTGGAACATGGTGGGTCTCCCGGGGCCTTCGAAACCGGACAGTCTAGGAGACTGACCCGGGATCCGCGTCCCGGGCGGTCGGACGCCCGCAGCCCATCGGGTCAAGCACCCGGCGCCGCAGGCCGATCTCGCCCTGAGAGAACTCCCTGTGAACCCCTACCTGCTCATCCCGCTGCTCGCCGGGACCGCCTGCACGTCGCTCGCGGTCTGGATCGTCACGATGGGCTCCGGGAGCCGGGCGAGCCTGCGCGCGGCACTCCTCGTCGCGGGCGGTTCGTGGTGGTCCCTCTGCGAGGTCCTCTGGTCGGTCGCCCCCGACCCGGAATCCGCTCTCGCGCTGATCCGGTTGTCCTCGCTCGGCTGGGTCGCCATCGGCCCGCTCGGCCTCGAGTTCCTGCTCGAGATCTCGGGCGGGACGCCGCCCTGGGTGCGGCGCCTGCTCCCCTTCCTCTACGCCACGTCGGCGGCGTTCCTCGTCATGACGCTCACGACGCCGTGGATCCACACCGCGGCCGTCCCGATGCCCTGGGGCTACGGCTACGAACTCGGCCCGACCTATCTGCTCTTCTACCCGTTCACGTCGGGCTGCCTGCTGGGGGGGCTGGTGGCGGCGGCCCGGCGGCTCCGGCGGAACGCGTCGGCCGCGGACAGGAGTCAGCTCGGCTGGGTCGCAGCCGGAGTGACGGTGCCACTCGTCGTCGCCAGCGCCACCGACGGTCTGTTGCCGTACTTCGGTACCCAGACCGTGCATCTGGCGACCGCTTCGTTCGCCTTCCTCGGCTGCACGGTCGCCTGGAGCTTCTACCGCTACGGCCACTCGCTGCTCGCGCCGAGTACCTTCGCGCGGGAGATCCTGGAGACGCTTCCCGACGGCGTCGCCCTCGTCCATCCGGACGGCCGGGTCCGATCGGCGAACGCTCGACTCGCGACGCTCACGGGCATGACCGTCGGCGAACTCGACGGGGTCCGCCTCGAAGAACGGCTCCAAGGCTGGGATCCGACGGATGTGCCCGAGGGTTCCGAGCTCGAGTGCGAGCTCACGGGAAAGCACGCCACCGCGCCGGTCGCGGTGGCATGGAGCCCACTGCGAGACAAACGAGGCCTCGATCTCGGACGGGTGGTCGTCGTCCGAGACATCGCCGAACTCGTCGATCTCCGGCGCCGACTCGTCACCTCCGGCCGGCTCGCGGCGGTAGGCGCACTCGCCGCGGGCATTGCGCACGAGATCAACAATCCGATCGCGTACGTCGGATCGAACCTCGGCACGCTGCGAGAGTACTGGTCGGAGCTGGCGAAGTTCGCGCGCCCCGGTTCGCCAGGCCTGGACGAGCTCGTCGGCGACGGCGAAGAACTCGTCGAAGAGTGTGTCGAGGGAGTCCGGCGCGTCGAACTGATCGTCCACGACGTCAAGGGATTTTCCCACGCCAGCGGCGACTCTCGCGCATTGCTCGACGTCAACCAGCTCATCGACTCCGCCCTCCGTGTCGTCGGCCCACAGTTGGGGAACACGCGGATCGAGAGCTCCTACGGCTCGGTTCCGTTCGTGCGCGTGTCCGGCCGCCGTCTCCAGCAGGTCGTGCTCAACCTGCTCGTCAATGCCGCACACGCCGTCGAACACGAGGGCACCGTGAAGGTCACCACGACGGCTCACGACGGCTGGCTCGACCTCGTCGTCGCGGACGACGGCTGCGGGATCGAGCCGAACGTCCTCGAGCGGGTCTTCGACCCGTTCTTCACGACGAAGCGCGTCGGCGAGGGAACCGGGCTCGGCCTCGCCATCTGCTACCAGATCGTACGCGACCACGAGGGCGAGATTTCGCTCGAATCGACCCCGGGCGTGGGCACCCGCGTCCTCGTCCGGCTGCCCACCGACCACGCGGGCCGGTCCAGGGGCACTCAGCTCCCGGTCGGAACCGACCGATAGATTCGGCCATGAGTTCCTCGCGCCCCGTCCCGCTTCTCGGCCGCATCGCGATCCATCTCAAGATGATCACCCACGACCAGCTCGCGGTGGTCACCCGGCAACAGGAGCGCGACGGTCACAACCAGAACCTCGGCGACCTGATGGTCGAGTGCGGCTATCTGAACGCGGCACAGCTGAAGCGTCTCGTGGCCGCTCAGAAGCAGGTCATTGCCAAGCAGCGAGCGAGCGATGCGGTCGCCACGGCGGACGCAGAACCCGAGGTCGCGCCGACTTCCGCACGCTCGGCGCCGAAGCCGGCTGCCGCCCCGGTGGCGCGCACGGACTCCAGAACACCGGCAGCGAGCCCGGCCCCGACCCCCGCGACCGAGCCGAGCCTCTTCGACGATCCGCCGCCCGCAGCGCGGGCGCCGGCCGGCGAGACCCCGGCACCCGCCGCGACTCCCGCAGTGGAGCCCTCCCCTGCACCCGCTCCCGAGGCGGCTCCTGCACCCACGACGAGCCCCGCATCGAGCGGTGGGCTCGACGACCTTCTCCGTGCCGGGGTCGCCAAGGGGGCTTCGGACATCCACATCCACAGCGGTCTGCCGATGCGGCTGCGTCTCCACGGCCAGTTCGTCGCCGGGGACGACACCGCGATTCCGCCCGCCGAGGCGGCGGAGCTGGTGCGATCCGCACTCACGATGGACCAGCGGGCGCGCCTCGACGCCGCCGGCGAACTCGACTTCGCCTATCGCGTGCGAGGACTCGGCCGGTTTCGCGCCAACGTGTTCCGCCAACAGGGCGGGACCGATGGTGTCTTCCGCCACATCCCGGACGAAGCGCCGACGCTCGAAGAGCTCGGTCTTCCCGGTACGCTCGCCCGGTTCACGAATTTTCATCAGGGCCTGGTGCTCATCACGGGGCCTGCGAACTGCGGCAAGTCCTCCACGATGGCGGCGATGGTCCGCATCCTCAATGAAGAGCGGCGCGACCACATTCTCACGATCGAAGACCCGATCGAGTACGTGCACAAGCCCGATCGCTGCGTCGTCAACCAGCGAAGCGTCGGGCCGCATACCGAGTCGTTCCCGCGCGCGTTGCGCGCGGCGCTTCGCGAGGATCCCGATGTCATCGTGATCGGCGAGCTGCGTGACCTCGAGACGATCTCACTAGCGCTCACCGCTGCCGAGACCGGTCACCTCGTATTGGGGACGCTCCATACGAACAACACGATCCGCACCCTCAACCGACTGGTCGGCGTGTTTCCCGCAGACCAGCAGGACCAGATTCGCAACATGGTGTCGGAGTCCCTGCGCGCGGTGGTCTCTCAGCGTCTGGTGCGAACCGTCGCCGGCGACGCCCGGGTCCCGGCCCTCGAAGT
>Ga0224508_10005085_pt1 | contig 10654 bp, 6 predicted proteins | sample SF_Jan12_sed_USG_4_FD_170157 | JGI IMG/M metagenome (GOLD analysis project Ga0224508, IMG submission 170157) | Sediment microbial communities from San Francisco Bay, California, United States - SF_Jan12_sed_USGS_21 | ecosystem: Environmental > Aquatic > Marine > Sediment | place: USA: California... | reverse complement strand
CTGGTGACCACAATCAAGAACGCCCTTGAGCGTACCACGCTCAAGCAGGCGCTCAAGACCGCACCGGCAAAGGATGCCGACGGTTCATTCCACGGCTTCATCGGTGCCTCCGATGCCATGCGGGCTGTCTATCACAAGATCAGATCGGTCGCCCAATCCAAGGCCTCGGTCTTCATCACCGGCGACAGCGGCACCGGCAAGGAACTTTGTGCTGAAGCAGTTCACGCCTTGTCGCCGCGCGCCGCCGGACCATTCGTTGCGATCAACTGCGGCGCGATTCCCAAAGACTTGATGGAATCGGAGATTTTCGGCCATCTCAAAGGATCGTTCACCGGTGCCATAAGCGACCGCGAGGGTGCCGCCCGTCTCGCCGACGGCGGTACGTTGTTCCTCGACGAAATCTGCGAAATGGATCTGGCTCTGCAGACCAAACTATTGCGTTTCCTGCAAACCGGATTGATCCAGCGCGTCGGCTCGGCGGCAACCGAGGAAGTCGATATTCGGGTCATTTGCGCAACCAACCGGTCTCCGATGGACGAGGTGCGCACGGGCCGGTTCCGGGAAGATCTCTATTTCCGGCTTCATGTCCTGCCGGTTCACCTGCCGCCATTGCGCGAGCGTGGCCAGGACACCCTGGAAATCGCACGGCACTTCCTCAAGCAGTTTGCCATCGAAGAAGGCAAGGGTTTCAAGCTGTTCTCACGTGAGGCCGAGCAGGCGCTGACGGCCCATGACTGGCCCGGCAACATTCGTGAATTGCAGAATGCCGTCCGTCAGGCTGTGGTTCTATACGATGGTGAAACCATCGAGAGGCACATGCTCGACCAACTGATCTGTAAGGACAAAGAGGCCCCAACCGGGCCCGAGCTGGATGTCGGAGACTTGCGCGAAGCCGGCGATGTGCCAGTCTCCAGGTCATTTACCGGTATGGAACTTTGGCAGATTGAAAAACAGGCCATCGAAGGCACAATTGCGGCCTGCGACGGCAGTATCCCCAAGGCAGCCAGGGTACTCGGCGTCAGCCCTTCGACAATCTACCGAAAAAAAGAAGCCTGGGAAACGCGGAACGCTGCCCAGGACTGAAAACTCGCTAGATCACGCGCGGCCGAAATCGTCTTCAATGCGAACGATATCGTCTTCACCCAGGTAATCGCCGCACTGCACTTCAATCAGAACGATGTCATCGCTACCCTGGTTATCGATCCGGTGCACGGCACCCAGTGGAATATAGATGCTTTCATCCGGCTGCAGGATAAGGACGTCATCGTTGAGCGTAACATGTGCGGTTCCTGTAACCACGGTCCAGTGCTCGGAGCGATGGTGGTGATACTGCAGCGACAACTTCTTGCCGGCCGAAACGACAATGCGCTTCACCTGATAGCCGTTGCCGTTGATAATTGATTCAAAACTCCCCCAGGGACGGTGTACGGCATTGGCTGCCATCGCGTCCTGGTGATCGGGCAGCAACGCGGTGAACTCTTCACCATCCTGCTTGCCGCCAACTGTCGGAACAATACTGTTCATCTGTCTTTCCTTTGCAATGCGTCTCCCTCAACAGCGGTGCCGGCAATGCAATTTGCACAGATCGGCCGCAGACAGCGCTGACAAACCGGTCCGTCGCAATCTGCATGCCAGTTGGCAGTTTGGTTTTGTGGCGATTTGAATCATGGCGGAAGTCCGGGATTTTTCCGCAAGGTAAATTTCGTCGGAAACCCAATGTTGCCCGGCGTCACATCTGCGCAATACGCAACAATAATTGCAAAATGCGCAAAGTTGATCATGCGTTGCGCTACCGCCCAGCCTCAGAACCGCAGAATTCAGCCGTTTTTAAACTGGCATGTGACTTGCTTTTTACGCGCTAAGGGGAGCTGTGCATCTCAATTTGTGCAGACCAAAAAGAATTATGACTGTAACAGTGCGTCGAGAAAAGCCGGACCAGAGGCGTCACCACCGGGTGACAGCGCCTTTGTTTCTGCGCGTCGGCGATGATGGTCCTACAGTCCGCGCCCACGACTGGAGTCTGGGCGGCTTCCGCGTCGATAACTATCCGCTAGAACTGCCGAATGTTGGCAGCGAGATCGACGTCTCGATGACGTTGCCCTTCCAGGGCTTCGACATTTCCTTCACCGCCAAGGCCAAGGTGGTCCGTGCGGTTCCCGAGATCAAATCCTTCGCCGTCGAGTACACCGAAATCGGTGAGCGCGAACTGGAGCTGATGCACCATTTCATCGAGGACCTGGTGCGTGGCGCCATGTCCGAGGTGGCCGACTCGATCTCCCGGATCGATGTTCCGATCACACCGGTATCCACCGAACCGGACCCGGAAAGCACCACCGTGGTGGTCGAAAAGAAACTGCCCGTGCGCCAGATCGCCTGGGTCGGCATCTATTCCACAATTGGTTTCCTGGTTTTCGGTTACATGGCCCTGGTGCTCTACTCGAATATTTTCCGCATGGAAGTCCAGACCGCCGTCGTGGCTGCCCCGATGGTTGAAGTTCGCGCCCAGGGCGATGGCCAGATATCGTTTGTGCGTGCCTCGGTTGGCGAACAGGTCGGCGCCGGCGACACGATCATCTATTTTGCCGATTACGATCTGGAAAGGCAGATCGACCTGGCCAGGCTGGAAATCAGCCGGCGTGAAGCCGAACTCAACCAGCTCCTGCTGAAACGCGCTGCTGAGCTGGAAAAGATGAACGACTACGCCGCCGTTGGCCTCAAGAACATCGAACAGGTTTCAATCGACATCGAAGCCTTGCAGGCCGACCAGAAGGCCGCCAAGGCCCGCTATGCCCGCACCCGCCAGTTGCTCAAGGAAGGCTGGGCCACTCGCACCCAGCTGGAAGAAGCTGCCCAGTGGCTGAGCTCATCACGCGCCAAACTGAAATCGCGCCGTCTTGAACTCCAGGAGCAGATCAAGCTGGCCGATAGCGGTGTTGGCAAGCGCTTCTTCAACGGCCGCGAATTACTGGGCGAAGTCGGTGAGGTCGATGCCAACGTCAAGCTCGCTCGCTATCAGATCGCCCTGGCCCACCAAAAACACGAGGCTCTCCTGAAACATCGCGAACGGCTAGCGATCCGAGCGCCCTTTAACGGTCGTCTGGCCAAAATGCCCAAGCCGCAATCGGCTGCCGTAAAACAGGGCGATGTTATCGCCGTGTTCGAGAACGACTCTGAGCGCAAGGTCTTTGCCTATCTGACGCAAGATGAAGTGATCAAGGTTGGCATGGGCGACAAGGCACGGGTCTTTTTCCCCTCGCTCAACGTGTCGATCAACGCAGACATTATCGGCATCGATCGCACAAAAGGCTTTCACGAGGAGGTTGCCAGGCGGTATTCTTGGCGATCGCCCGATGACAGATCGGCCGAGGTCACCCTATCGCTGGGTGACCAGTTACCCCAGGAAACACGTGATGCAATCACCGCCGGCTTGCCGGCTGTTGTGCTTTTCGATGCCCGCTCGACCAGTCCCATCCTGGCCGCGATCTGGCGGAGGATTTCGGCTCTGCTGAAATAATTCTGGTGGCGACGTCATGATCAAGCCGGCTTCCTACAAGCTGAACGACCCGGGATTCTGGCCCAAGGGCTGGGAGAAATGGAACCTGACGGTTCTGTTGCAGATCGCGCTTTACATAACTGTGTGCATCATCTTCCTGTCGCTCGTACCGAACAAACTGTTCGACCCCGAGATTCGCCAGGTGACCTATGTTATCGGGTTCCTGGGCTGCTGGCGGTTTTCCTGGTGGTTCACTCATGCCGTCCGCGCCATGATCTACAGCAAATACGTCTACCCGCGCATGCGTGCCGAGGGCAATCGCGTACTGGATGGCGGCTGGCGCCCCAAGCATCTCCATTTCATGATGACGACCTACAAGGAACACCGCTCGATTACCGAGGGCGTTGTCCGCGGCATAGTCGTACAGATCAGGGAAGCCGGCATTCCGGCAACCATCTGGCTGGGATCCGGCGACAAGTTCGACGAGGACATCATCGAAGACCATTTGCGCAGTGTCGGCAACGACCTGGACATTACATTGAACATCATTCGCCAGAACGTCGGCGGCAAGCGCATGGCGATTGGCCTGGTGTTGCGCGCCATGTCGCGCGCCAATGTGCCAGACGATGATATCGTTGTCTTTATGGATGGTGATTTCATCATGGAATCAAATGCTGTCCGCTCGTGCCTGCCGCTGTTCAAGTTGTATCCTGACCTTGAAGCCGTCACCACTGATGAAGACGTGATCGCCGAAGCGCCGCGCTGGATGCGGTCCATGCTGTCGATGCGTTTTGCCCAGCGCCGCCTGGCCATGCAGTCACATGCCCTGTCGGGCCGGGTCCTGACGCTGACCGGCCGCATGTCGGTTTTCCGGGTCAAGCATGTCAAAACCCTCGAGTTTATCCGCCTCCTGGAGGCAGATTATCTGGATCACTGGTTGTGGGGCTCGTTCCGCTTCCTGTCCGGTGACGACAAGTCGACCCTTTATTACATGCTCAAGCACGGCGCCCGGTTGCTCTATGTGCCCGATTCCATGGGTTACACGGTAGAAGTGGTCGAAGGCAACGGCGTCAACCGCATGGTGCAGAATTACCGGCGCTGGTCCGGTAATATGCTCAGGAATGGTGCCCGCGTCATCGCTCTCGGCCCAAGAAGGGTGCCATTCTTTATCTGGTGGTGCTTTGTGGATCAACGCATTGCCATGTGGACCATGCTGGTAAACCCGGCGGTCGCGATCGCCGCCGCCACGCTTTATTCCTGGGCTTATCTGATTCAGTATTTCTTGTTCCTGGCGATTTCTCGCCTGTTGCTGTCTTTGGTGCTGTCTTCATACGCCCGCACCGTCGATATGTGGTTCCCGTTCGTGCTGTACATCAACCAGCTGATCAACGCGGCGGTCAAGGTTTACAGTATCTTCCGGCTGTCCAAGCAGAGATGGTTCAACCGCGGCGATCAAAAGTCAGCAGTAAGTGGCGACCGTCTGCTGATCATGGCCCGCGAAGGCTTTGCCGGCTTCCAGACCACCGTCGCGGTAACCGCGCTTTTCTTGATCGTGATCCTCATGACGGGCCTGGTCGAAACGCCGGGTTTCCGCCTGTTCGGCTTCTTTACCGGCGATCTTTGGGGATGACTTCCATCTCATGAATGAGGCCATTCAGGTCCAGAGCGGGAAGAGTAAAAGTGTGAGCGGTTTTGCGCATGCATCCCGCTCTAACTTATTAACGCCGATCAGCAATTTGCCGGCAAATATTTACCAATCACACAGCATGAACTTTCACGGATTCTTGAAAACATCGTGCTTTAATCAAGGCAATGGGTTGGAAAAGCCACTCAACGAAAACCAAAATTGAACACGACAGGGGACTAAAGGGACATGCCAAACGGGGCTGCAGCCATGCTTAAAAATCAGGGCGAATTGGTCGCAACGAGCGATATTGTTGCCAGCGACATTACACAACGCCCATCCATCAGCGTTCTCGGGTTAGGTTACGTTGGCGCCGTTTCGGTCGCCTGTTTCGCCAACCTGGGCTTCCATATGGTCGGTGCTGATGTTGTCGAGGCAAAGGCCGAGGCCATTCAGGCCGGCGTTTCGCCGATCGTCGAGGAAGGCCTTGAGACATTGCTCCGCGATGGTGTGTCACGCGGCCTGATCGAAGCCACCACCGATATCGAGGACGCTGTAAAGCGCACCGACATCACATTCCTGTCCGTCGGCACGCCGACCGCCGAAGATGGTGGTTGCGACATGACGTATGTCCGCGCCGCAGCCCAGTCGATTGGCCGTGCGATCAAGGACAAAGACGCCTACCACCTCATCGTAATGCGTTGCTCGGTACCGCCGGGAACAACCATGAGCGTTGTAGTGCCGGAAGTCGAAGCCGCCAGCGGCAAGCAGCTGGACGTCGGTTTTGGCGTAACTTTCAATCCGGAGTTCCTGCGCGAGGGCGTCGCCGTAAATGATTTCTACAATCCGCCGAAGACCGTCATCGGCGCCTCAAGCCCGCGTGCCGCTGCCCAGCTTGCAGCCGTTTACCGTGTGGTCGATGAAAAGGTGCTGATGTGCTCGATCACCGGCGCCGAGATGGTCAAGTACATAGATAATGTCTGGCATGCCGCCAAGGTCACCTTCGCCAATGAAGTTGGCCGTCTGTGCAAGGCAGTTGAAGTCGACAGCCATGAGGTCATGGACATCTTCGTTCAGGACACCAAGCTCAATCTGTCGCCATACTACCTCAAGCCCGGTTTTGCCTTCGGCGGCTCGTGCCTGCCCAAGGAAGTGCGCGCCGTTGAGCACCTGTCGCAGGTTTACCAGATCCGCACCCCACTGTTCGACAGCCTGATGGCTTCCAACAAGCTGCAGATCGAAGAAGGCCTGCAGCTGGTTCGCGAATTTGCCGGCAAACGCGTTGGCTTCCTTGGCGTTGCCTTCAAGTGCGACACCGATGACCTGCGCGAAAGCCCGGCTCTCGAGCTAATGGCCGGCCTCCTCGAAGATGATCAGGAATTCTGCGCGTTCGACCCCAATCTCAAAATAGATTCATCAACGCGTTCGCATTTCGAATACATGCGTCACGCACGGCCGCACCTGGCCACATTGATGGACAAACTGCCCGACGTTCTGCGACCAAGCATCGATGATGTTGTGAGCAACTGCGATGTCGTGGTCGTGTCGCATTCGCGCGATGATTACCGCAATGCCGTGATCCATCGCCCCAAGGGCGTCAAAGTGATCGATCTGGTGCGCCTGTTCTCCGAACTGCCGGATGATCCCGACTATATCGGCATCTCCTGGTAGCCGAACAATCCAATCTCATCCCAGAATGCCGCGGCCGACAATCTGGCCGCGGCAGTTTACTTTTTGTGCACCTAAAAGTTGCAGTCCCGGAACTAGTTAAAATTGTACCGTCCGCATTTGCGCCATCCTAATGCGGAACTGGCAAAAACAGGCCTGAAACAGTTCCGGAATTATGTGTAAATGTCGGAAATACTTGGCACAACGACCAACGACACGTTGAGCGGCACCAATGATGGTGATGTCATCCGTGGCTATCAGGGTGACGACACGATCAATGGTCTTGATGGCAATGATGTCATCTATGGCGACGGTTCGCTGCAACGGCTCGACACCAACGGAATTTCCGTCACCAACGAAACTGTCGCCCGGTTTGAGTTGGAAAGCATCGCCAAGGGCTTCCACAACACCGTCGGCATGTACAAGGTATCCACCGACGGGACGATCCACTCCGTCAACGTCCTGTTCTCACCCGAAGGGGGCAAAAACGGCGGCCAGGCGGTCTATCCGCACAAGACGATCGATGTCAAACTCGCCGCCGGCGAACAACTCGGTTTCTTCGTCCTCGGCAACGGTTACGGCAAGGGCGACACGGCCGCACTCCTCAACGACCCTGATGCCAAATGGGAAATGCGCACCGCCAACGGCGACCCCGGCCTCATCGTCGATAAGAACCTGATGCTGGTGCACGTCGATCCGGTAACCGGCGAGTCAACGCCGATGGCCCAGGGCAAAGGCCACGAGATCTTTCATAGCCTGGGCACCGCCGAGAACGGCTATGCCCCCAACCCCGATGGCACACCGCATGCTGTTTCTGTCGTCGACACCGCCACCGGCACCGTCAGGCTCGGCCTGGAGGCACAGAAGAACGGCGGCAACCTGAGTTATGACGACGCCATCATCCTGATCAAGCTCGGCGCCAACAACATCCAGCCGCTCGATGGTGCGCTCGAACCGATCGCCGGCACCCACGACGACATCATCGATGCCGGCGACGGCGACGACACCGTTTTCGGACAAAGCGGCGACGACCGCCTGCTCGGCGGCAACGGCGAGGACTACCTGTCCGGTGGCAGCGGCGATGATTACATCTCCGGCGGTGCTGACGACGACACCATATCCGGCGGCAGCGGCGATGATGATATCGACGGCGGCGGCGGCGACGACGACATTAACGGCGGCACTGATGACGATGCCGTCTACGGCGGCGACGGCGACGACAACATTTCCGGCGGCAAGCAGAGCGACACCATCTACGGCGAGGCCGGCAACGACATTATCTTCGGCGACACCGGCGATGACGTCGTCGACGGCGGCGACGGCGACGACACCGTGCTCGGCGGCGAGGGCAACGATGAGGTTTATGGCGGCGCCGGCAACGACTACATAACCGGCGGCAAGGGCCACGATACACTGGACGGTGGCTCCGGCAATGATGATGTGGACGCCGATAGTGGCGATGACATTATCATTGCCGGCTACGGCACCGATTCATACAACGGCGGCTCCGGCACAGACTGGATCGACTACTCTGCTGCAACCACCGGCGTCGATGTCAACCTGCACAGCCACGTTGCAACCAGCGACCTGGGTACAGACAGTATCTGGAGCGTTGAGAACGTCATTGGATCGGCCCAGAATGACACGCTGACAGGCGACAAGAGGGAAAATCTCCTCAAAGGCGGCGATGGCGACGACTGGCTGCGCGGCGGCAAGGCCGATGATACACTTGAGGGCGGCGACGGGAGCGACACCTACAACTGGTCACGCAAGGACGTGATCGGTGAGACCGGCACCGACGATTTCGTCGACATCATCATTGGATTTTCTTCCGATGATATCCTCGACCTGTCGGCTTTGACCGAGATCACCGGCGCTCAAACGGCAACCGATGTGGTACAGCTGACAGTATCTGGCGGCAACACCACCGTCAGCGCACTGGATGCGGACAACGGCGTGTGGGTCGACGTGGTTGTTCTGACAGACGTGAATGGTCTGAGCGTTACAGCGCTCGATACCGACGGGCAGTTGATCCTCTAACGAGGTCAAATGTGCTCTACAAAATGCGCATCTTCAGCGCTTTGTAGAGTTCGCCGGCTGCTTGAGTTCGATAACTTCCAGCATGTGCAGAACTTCCCACACCTCCGGACTGATCCCGGTGTTTTGCCCGGCAGGTGCGCTAGCCTGCCCGTGTGAGCTATCCTGCCTCATCTGTTTACTCTCTTCATACATGCCCCGACCCTCCAGAAGGTCCCGGTATCAGGCTAACCACGGCTGCTTAACGAAAACCTAAAATGATGCCGTCACCGGTTGTCTGATCGAAAAAGTTGCAATTAAGTCGCGATCCGTCCGTCCGTTGATGCCGCCTGCACATCCCGTTACGATGCGCGGCTGAATAGGCGCCGTTGTTGTCGAGAACGTGTCTGGGAGATGACTGTTCAGTGTTACCCGAACTAAATGACTACAGCGCCATGCGGCGGGCGTTTCGCTGGCAGATCCCGGCCCAGTTCAACATAGGCACAGCCGTATGCACGAGATGGGCCCAAACCGATCCGCAGCGCACGGCAATCGTGTCGAAGACTAGGCAGGGCAGCACACACAATGTCAGTTTCGATCAGCTGGAGCGCTTGTCCAACCAGTTCGCCAATACGCTAGCGGCCCACGGTGTCCGGCGCGGCGACCGGGTGGCGCTGCTGCTGCCGCAATCGATGGAGACACCGGCTGCTCATATCGCTATCTACAAGCTCGGCGCCGTGGCGGTGCCGCTGGCCATGCTGTTCGGGCCGGATGCGCTGGAATACCGCCTCAACAATTCCGATGCCGTTGCTCTCATCATGACCACCGACAGCAGCGGCAAGCTCGCCAGCATACGCGACCGCCTGACCACTTTGAGGTTCGTTTTTGCAACCGACGGCACAGGCCCGGATATCCTCGACCTTCAAAACGAAGCAGGAAAGGCCAGCGACCGGTTCTGCGCCGAGGACACCTTCCCCGACGACCCGGCCATGATGATCTACACTTCCGGCACCACCGGCCCGCCCAAAGGCGCCCTGCATGGCCACAAGGTTCTGCTCGGTCACATCCCCGGCATCCAGTTCGGCTATGAATTCCTCCCCCAGCCCGATGATTTCATGTGGACACCGTCCGACTGGGCCTGGGCCGGCGGCCTGCTCAACGTGCTCCTGCCGTCGCTCTACTTCGGCCTGCCGGTTCTAGCCTACCGGTTCGACAAGTTCGATCCCGAGTACGCATGGACGCTGCTGGCCGAGACCGGGGTGCGCAACGCCTTCATCCCGCCAACCGCCCTGAAGATGATGCGCGCGGCGGCCGGCGATGACTTTGCCAAAGGCCTCAAGCTGCGATCCATCATATCCGGCGGCGAGGCCGTCGGGCGCCAGCTGCAGGAGTGGTCCAAGGATCAGCTCGGCGTCAGGGTCAATGAAATCTATGGTCAGACCGAGTGCAATCTGGTGCTGCAATCATGCGCCGCAATCGGCATCTGGCGCCCCGGCGCCATCGGCAAGCCGACACCTGGTCATGAGGTGGCGGTGATCGGCAAGGACGGCGCCGTCATGGCACCTGGTGAGGCCGGCACCATCGCCATCAAACGTCCCGACCCGGTTATGTTTCTGGGTTACTGGAAGAACGAACAGGCGACCCGCGACAAGTTCATCGGCGACTGGTTGCTGACCGGCGATCAGGGCATTGTCGATGACGACGGTTATTTCTCGTTCTTTGGCCGCGATGACGACGTCATCACATCAGCCGGCTTCCGCATCGGCCCGACCGAAATCGAGGATTGTCTGATCTCCCATCCCGCCGTCAAGCTGGCCGCCGTCATCGGCAAGCCCGATGAACTGCGCACCGAA
>Ga0224508_10005084_pt1 | contig 10655 bp, 17 predicted proteins | sample SF_Jan12_sed_USG_4_FD_170157 | JGI IMG/M metagenome (GOLD analysis project Ga0224508, IMG submission 170157) | Sediment microbial communities from San Francisco Bay, California, United States - SF_Jan12_sed_USGS_21 | ecosystem: Environmental > Aquatic > Marine > Sediment | place: USA... | reverse complement strand
AAGAAGTGTTGATAAAATAGTAAAGGCACCAGCTACATGGTATTGAGGTGCTGCGTCAGTCGCAGTTTCGGCCCATTCACAATACATATCCAAGATCGTATATAGAGATGAAACTTGCTTCTTGTCTGCCTCAGATAGAAGCTGTCTGTTAGGTATGTAAGTGTCTAGCTCTTCTACTTCACTCGGCTGCGCAGCTAGTAAGTTGATCTTATTCTTAGCTGAAGCTTCGGCTCTTAGGATGTCATTCCACAGATACCGATCATCATCAAACTTATTACAAGCTGACCCTTTAGCTACTACAAAAACTTCTTCTCGTGGTGCCCCTACATCAAAGAGCATCATCATCAAATGCCAAAGCGGTTCTGACCGGCTCCCTGTGGGAGGATCATTAAAGGTTGGCCAGACTTTAGGATTTATAGTTGCTTTGTAATCATCAAGAATTTCTTCTGGTTCTCTATCAGGTAAGAACGAAGGGAAAGGTATGTCCGGTACATCTGTTACTGATTCTTCTACTTTAGGATACAAATCTTTAAATTGATCAAGGTCATAAGTATCCTTGAGATTGCTGGTATGAATCTTTACGTTATGAGGATCGCCATACTTGAAGTTTAATGTGTTTGGTATTCTTAGTAGTTGTGTCAAATCCCAGCCACTGATATCAGCTCCGAGATCTGCATGTCCATAGGCAATTCTCTTGTTGATTCGCTCGATGTCTAGTGAGTGATATGGCTTACTCAATTTCCAGTATGATTGATATCTATTCTTAGAAGTCTCAATAACTATTGATGGAGGTAAGTATAGATTGTCTGGGTGGCAGTCATCGAGATCTGACCACAGGACAGAACTTGTCTTTATGTTTTCTTTGAGTCGCCTAGGTTCTGTCAAAATTGTTGGACAGAAATAAAGATCAGATGTGTGTTCGTTTAGTCGAATGAATTTCTCAGCATCGCCCAAGTCCTCTGGGTACTTAACTAGTTCTTCCATCCATTTACCAGAGTTTGATACTTTTGCGGCAAGACCGATCCAGCCCTTTTCCTCCTCTCCTATTATCCACTTTATGAATGTAAGACGGTTGTCCATACTAGCTTTCTAGGGAGAGAGCGAAGCCCCTAGACTTGAAGCCGAAATTTACGAGGAATAAATTCCGTTAATGCTCCAAGCCAGGGGCTCCTGTGACAACTAAAGACTTCATTTGATTTCATTGATGGAACGGACGGTTTCACCTATGCATCAAATGAGTCTGTGTGTGGGTTTAGTTGTCAGTCCTAAGGCATCAACCCTGTACTTGCTGCGGCTTTTGCCTTGCGTTCGTCGAGATGCTTCAGAGTACGAATGTCATTCTTAGGTTCGTAATCCTTGGACTTAGTGACTTTGAGTTGTGCCCACATCTCAGCACCCACAACTCGCTCACGCTCATTAAGCAAGTCCATATCTTCTGCAAGCTCTCCATCAACGAATACTCCAGAGGCTTTATACAAGGTCTTCCAGAAGCCAACAGTCTTTCCATGATGCCAGTACGTAGCCCAAATCATTCGACCATCGTGCTTGTCATCATCAACAATCTTGAAGGCCCAGGATGTACCCTTAGTTCCTTCTGGAAGCTTACCATCTTTCCTCTTGATAACGATCTCATTGCCGTTACCGTACTCTTCGCTATAGCTATCAACCATAACTCGGTACCAACCTGGAGGAACAGGAGTATTATCGAATTCGGTGTCTTCGACATCATCGAAGTTTACTACAAATTCATCAGTCATTTTCTAAGTTTCCTTTTATAAAGTTGTGTATGTCTTTGTATGTTGGATCGATAATCAACGAAGGCAATTTGTCGGATCTATCTTTAGCAATGATTTCATCTGTACCGCTAGAGAGTAGAACCCTATGAACTGTCTCCGTTGTATCATCTGCTTTCTTGTACATGTAGAGAACGATGTCAAGGAACGCTGCCACTTCATCGGCCATCTTGCCATTAAGATATGGCTTAGCCTTGGGCTTTGTTGGTCGACTGCTGTCTACTTGTGCAAGAGCTGTAAAGATCGTATGGCATTCAAGGTTTCGGAATGCACGAATCATACGCCTAGTTTGGTTGGCGTTCTTTGCCCAATCACCAAAGTCAGGTTGATCAGGATCTTTATCATCGCCTCGTTCGTGTGCTCGCTCGACAGTGCGTTTTAGGACTGCCTCCATGCCAAGCTTCTGCATCTCTGTGATGGAATCGAGGATGATAGTTTTGTATGGAAGGTTACCTTCCTTAGCCTCAATCGTCTTTAGGTCGTTGTATATCTCTACTAATTCTTCATATGTAGTTACACGTACGATGTCGATGCCTGGATACATAGCCACAGAAGTGGAGCCTGCTTCGACATCTATAAGCAAGACGGGTAAACACTCAGCAACTTCAGAAGCAGAGCCTGCAAGCCTTGTCTTACCTACTCCAGCCTCACCATAGAACAGAATGTTAATCCACTCAAGTTGCTCAGGATGATATATGGTAAGTCCACCAAGATTGCCGGGAGTAAGAACCTCTAAGTTTGGTTTCGGTCTAGGCTTAGGTCCTTCATCTTCCTTAAGAGATTCGATGGCATCAGTCAATGGATTGTCAATTGTCATATGAAGTTTCTTGGTAGGTAGGCGACAGGTATGTGAACGATTGCAAAGTTATCTCCATAGAAGTCTTGAATCTCTTCTATCAAAATGTGTGGACTACCAGAGCCAGGATATCTACCCTTAACAAAAGGTATGAGCCTACGTTTCTTCTCTATGATCCACCAGTTGTTTAGAATCGAATTGCTCTTGTGGTGCTCTGTTTGTAGCTCTTCTAAACTTAATGCTCTTACCATATTTCAAAGCCTCACTAATGAGTATCAGTATCATTCCAAATGCCATACAAATACTACCTATTATGAATAGAAATATGATAACAAAGTAAATAGAATCAATTTGACCAATCATCATAATTGCTACTATGATTGAGAAAAGTAGCCATATTTTATGTATCATCATATGTTCCCTTGGAAGTACATCTTGCTACTTTGTAAATAGAAGGTATCGTCCGACCCTTCAAGCTTCATTCTGCATGGAGTTTTAAACTCACAAAACATGCAATTGAAGAGGCCAGGGTTGGGATAAATGAAGGGGTCACCCAGCATATCAATAGCTTCCATGAGAATCAACAGGCCAATCTGCTCTAGCTCATCCTCCGAGCGAAGAGTGTCAATCCTACGGAAAAATTCAGGCTCCTCAAAGCTCTCTATAAACTCTTGATATTCCATGGGATTGGCACCAGTTTCAGCGACTGCTTTCCAGAGCAGTTCCTTGCTGGTTTTCTGTGACCTGTCTTTAGAGACCTTGCCACTCTTTAGTATCCTTGGTGGTACAGGCACCGACTTCTTTAGTTGGTTGAAAGTAACACCTGCTGCATCAATCCCAAGTACCCGCTTAGTCACCCAGTAATAGGCACTAGCTTGTGAATCAATATCTAACCATTCCACATTGTCATGAAGAATCTTAGCCGTCTTATGATCCCAAACCCAATACTGTTCTGTAATAGTGTTCTGTATGATGAGGTCAATACGACCTTCATACATGACAGGTACATATTTATCTTGCATGTAATCCCATACATGAAGATGTCGTTCTTCTACATATTCATTAAAAGGTAGAGCTGTGAACTTAGGTCTATCGTATACATCAACAATTCTATCTTCGACATTAAATCCATCGGGTACAGGAATAGGTACAGAAAATTCCTGCTCTATCATTATAGGTTTCCAAATGGAATCTTCTTCTTCTGCCCACTTTGCATAACGTTCAAGAATTTGTCGGCCTAAAGGAATAAGCTCTTCATCAAACTCTGATTCTAAATCGAGCTTACGAAGTCTATTTCTCCATTTAGCTAATGATACTACAAGTGCAACTTTGGCCTCTGCTAGTCGAACTTCTATAGGATCATTCCAAGTATCAGGGTGATAGATAACTTCTAGTCCAGCATGAATAGCGGTACCAAACTCAAGCGCTTCAGCTCCAGGAATGTACTCCCAATTCTGCCGAATCTTAGAGTTGTAATCCCATCGCTGTCGACAACCTTTGTAAATACCTCGATCAGAAGTTCTGACTATATTACTCATACTTAATCCAAGTGCTCGTGGTTCGTACCAAAAAAGATGTTGTTGGCACCACTCATGCTAGTAGCAGCATAACCGCCATTTGTATTGTAATGAATATATGCTCGGTCGCTATTGATATCAGATCGAATTCTGTCTTTAGTGGTAAGAAGTTTGGTTCCTTCCCTACCTGCTGAATTCGTATTCATTCGACGAATGACCACATCTTCATCGCCAACTGTTACAACTTCATAGGTATTATTTCGACCATCATGATATCGATAAGTAAATCCGGGTTGAATGTCAAATTCCCTTGATGCAATATCCTCTAGTTCAGCTTTGACTAGATCACCTGCACTCTTAAGAAATGCTACACTTTCACCCCTCAAAAGCCCATCTGCAAGTGTCTTTGATACAAATACAGTTACTTCGGTAAACTCACTCATTTCTTTCTAAACCCTTTCGGTAGTTCAAAGCTATGATTTATAGCTTCGAGAATTACATCCATCTTATGCTTCTTAAGATCTACATCATCTCGTTGTCCATAGAAGAATAGCGCTTTAAACATGTCATGTATGGCGCCTATTGCATTGGGACCTTCAATGGTAATTTGCATAGCATTAGCATCATGCCTAGTGATTACCTGTACAGGCTTCTCCTCATAAGTAGGCAATCCATTCTTACGCTCTTTCAGATAGCTCATCCATCCTCTTCTACTTCTATGATTCTTCCATCGTAACTAACTGGTCCTGATAGTTGAATTAGCATCATATGTCACCTAACGTTTGAAGAACCCATTTCTTCTTGAGTTCTATTTTCTCTTTACGATCTCTGTCTATGGTTCCGTTTGCTTGGATTGTAATGATGTGGACAGTCCGCTCTTGACCGGCACGCTGTAAACGAGCGATTGCTTGATCGTTTCGCATGGGTGACCAGTCAAGGTCGAGGAAGATTCCTGTTCTACAGACTGATTGGAGTCCATCAACTCCTTCTCCGCCCGCACCAATCGTCGCCAAGAAAACATGAGCTTTACCCTCCATAAATAGTTTCTTATTGTCTGCTCTTTGGTAATGATCTTCGTCTCCTGTGAACATCACAGCAGGAATGCCAGCCTTCTGAAGTGTGCGCTGTAGCAGCTTGAGTGGCGTCTTGAACTGGGAGAACACGACAATAGGCTCAGCTTCATTGTCTGCAATTAGCTGAACTACAGCCTCGATCTTTGGTGAAGGAAGCACCATTGCGTAGGCTTCTCTTACCTCATCATATTCGATCGTTGCCATTGCCAATTGCTGCAAGCGTTGCAGTTTAGCAATGAGTACAGGTGCAACTAATGGGTGATCTCCATCCTGTGCTTTAACCCAAGTGATCATCTCATCGTGCATCTCTTTGTATGCACGTCTCATCTTAGGAGTGAGATCTACATGTATTGTAGTCTCCATGATTGGACGTCTTGCGTAGTGTAAGTCAGGACAATCCTTGGCTAACACACGAGAGTAGAACGGTTCTATATCAGCTAACCCGTTGGTCATCCATAACTCAGTTGGCCCATAAGTCACCCAGTACTGAGCTTGTGCTACTTTCCCATTTTCATCTGTAATGATTGGCTGTTCTGAGTTTGTCATGTTGTGAAAGAAGCGCCAATAAGAGCTGTACTCTCTCGGATATAGGTGATTGAGAACCGACCATATATCCTGTGGTCTATCTGTCACCGGACTGCCACTCATGTCTGTGAGAAAAGGAACCTTTAGTTTCTTAGCTGCCTTGGTTTGCTTGCTGTTTCGGTTCTTTAATCTGTGGCACTCATCAAAGATTGCATGGTCAAATTGCTTGACCAACTCTGGCATGAGACGTAGTGCCTCATAGTGCATGATGTATACATGATGTTTGCCATCAAAGAAGTCCTTTCGTTTCTTCGGATTAATAGCCTTGACTCGCAAATGTGGAGCCTCTATCTCCCATGCTTTCAGCCATGAATCATGAGTAGAAAGTGGAGCTACTACCAATGTAGGAACGCACTCTAATTGTAGAGTTCGCTCAATAGCAAAGAGCGTTTTGCCAGTTCCCATTTCCCAAGCACAAAGCACACTATCCTGATCTACAAATCTCTCTATGGTTTCAACTTGATGATCCCAAAGAGGAGTGTTAACTCTCTGCATTCAATCGTTCCAAATACTCATCTGTGGTTTTAATAATTTCGTTAGCTATCTTTTCTAATTCAGCATGAAGCTCATTGGAGTATGGTTTATCTAAGACCTTTTGTGCCATCTCTTTGGCTCTGATCATCTCTTCTGTAATTGGATCAGCCATCGAGCAGCTTCCTTAGATCCTCCACAGGGATGTAGATTCTTTCGGTCTTGGTATGTTTAGATAGATCATCAAGGGAGTAAGTCCATGAGAAACTAACCTGCACATAGCCCGCAACTATCCTAAGCAGACTAGGTGATTCATACACGCTTCCATCGTTGTCTGTGATGTCACTAAGTATTCCGTCCATATGTCTCCTTAGGAGAGTATCTCAAAGGCTAAAAGAAAGATGAAAACCCACACAACTAAACCACCTAGTATGCCTAGAAAGACTGCCATTGATACATTGTATGGATTTTCGTCTTTCATTTATGTATTCCTGTTTTTGTTTGACCAACGTACTGTTGGCCTAGTTTTAGGGGCATCTCGGGCTTCCTGTGCTGCTTTGATATCAGCCTTGCGTTGTATGATTGCTCGATCGGCTGCATCAGAAGCACCATCGTCAGACGGATCAATGAATCTAGTCATTTATTTTCCTCCATAATTGATATGATTTTATAGGCGGTATTCTCATCTATACGCACTAAACCAATTCGTAGTGACACGTTGATTCAGTCATAGTCGGCGTTATCCAGCATGGGCGGCACAGGTGACTTTGGGTAGGCGACGTGTAGCCAGCCAGAGGAGCAGCGGTAGCCCTCCATGTCGGGATGTGGTTCGATCCACTCGCGTGCGGTGTCCCAGAACGGTGCATAGTCGTCGGGGTCGCACGGAGTCGGGTCGAGATCGTTGTTCGTGACGATGTCGGGCGGTTCGGGAGAATCGAACCAATCGACTGGCAGCTCAAGCCGATCCATAAACTCAGGGTCTTGGCGTCGGCGTTTGATCTCGGCAAACAGCTCGTCGTTATCCATCGTTGGCTCCTTCGGCGCTCTTCATCGTTTCTTGCCCGTCTCGGGATCGATGATTACGACCAGGGTCCAACCGCTCGGGCCCACAGGTGGGCGGGGTGCCCGCTCGACTGACACGGTCTCTGAAACGGTGTCGAGAGTCACATCCAGGAACCACACTCGCCCCACATCGCTTATGTAAAGCCGATCGCCCGAAGCGATGTGTGGGTGTTGCGGCACAAGGAAGTACGCAGTCTCACGGTCAGACCAGACTTCTTGAAGTTGCAGATCAGCCATCATTGCCTCCTGTACTAGTAGTTACTAGTAATTACTAGTAGTTACTAGTAACGGTCACTGCTCGACCCTTCGGAGTCGGCGTTATACATGAAAAGCATCATCATTGTGCCACTTTCTTAGTGATTCATCAGATACTTTGATACCGGTTATTTCATACACTCTGAATACTAAAGTAGACCACGATACGCCTAACTTCCTTTGGCCTTGCACGTACATTTCAAGACTAATGCCACGCTTTTGCAGCATCACATCGTCAATCATGTCACGTAGTCTGCTGTTAATCATGTTTATGCTGCGTCCTGTTCATTGTGAGATACAGCAACCTCATCAAACCAGAGGCCCCCATGATTGAAACCTCCGCATCGACAGAAGCATGATGTATCTGCATTAATAGCGCCAGCGCAGTTAACCGTGCATTCCCCTATGGCAATCATATGACTGATTCGTTGGTGCCTTGCATAGATTTCTTTAAGCCTAGTTTTCATGATTGCCAAGGCTTCACGCCACGTGCGTTGTCTTCCACGTAGCGAATCATGTTGAATGCCTTGTCAGAGATACCAGTAAACATGTAGTTACCATCGTCTACCTTGACAGGTACACGACCATAACCTTGCAAATCCCAAATGTAAATAGGAACATCCAACTCAGGCATACCTCTAGTATTGAATTGCATATCGGTAAGGACAATAACACGATCGTATTTAGACGAATAGCTTCTGGCAAGTGCGCTCCATGCGTCAGTTCCACCGCCAATATTTATAGGTGTATTGGCAATCTCAATGGCTTTCATAATTGATCGACCACCAATATCTATACGTGTTGAACTTGTAGCGAAGCCCACAAGATCATACCCTACACAGGAATTAGCAAGTGCGGCGGCAAATACAGATCCAATCTCAGCAGGGAACATATCCGACATCTTAGATACTGGAGTGAAAGTCATTGATGCAGACTTATCCAAAAGAATCAAAGTGTTGCCGTGAATAACAGGCACGTTGTCAAAGACATGCTCTACTGCAACCTCAAGAGTTCGTGAGAACAGATGAGTATTGACAGCTTTCATTGCTGACCAGAATCGGAAAGGCAACTGTCGACTCCGAGCTATCTCCTGTGGATCAATTAGCTTTGCAATTACATAGTTAACTGTTTCATTGGAGATATCAGCCTCTTCAAAGTTACGAAGATTACGCAGCAGAGCCATGTACCCCATACTTGGAATCATTTTCTCCCAAGCTGTGGCATCCATAGGTCCATTGATGTAAGAGCTGTACGATTCCCAAGAAAAGCCAGCAAGTATAAGATCATCGCCTGTTACCTTGTGTCGCATCCCCTGTGGGATACTCATCAAATCAGATCGTCGGCGAATAGTTGGCAGGGTTTCAGTGAGCGCAGTCTGAAGCTTCCGATTGTGTCGTTGTTCAATCAACCAAATGAACAATTCGGCTTGTGCTTCATCCTTAGGCTTTGGATGGCACAGCTCGATGACGTCACCCATACGCACACCTGATCGGCTGGAGTCCCATCGCAGGGCATTGCGCTCGGTGTAGAGCCTCACCACAGCGTCAGACAGCCCACGCTTGACACTTGAGGGAATCGGACGACCGAACATCCCAAGCCAGTAGCCGAGCAGCTCAGCAGGCTCGTCAGCTCGCACACAAACACGATTCACAAGAGTCCTAGCGTACGGACCTTTGTAGTTTGCGTATTCACAAGCTGCGGCAATCGGAGCCGATCGCATGTTTCCTTCAGCTCGACACCAATGAATCATCTCTACCAAATCAGCAGGATCGGCATCAATCGCAGCTTGCACGAGTGCTCGAATCTCTGTCAACTGAGTGCTAGCAGACTCATAGAACTTATCTTCTACAAAGCCAGTAACTAACCGTGAAAACAATTCAGCAGTTGGTTCTAACTGCCATGAATAAGCGCCTTCATGCCCAATCACTGAAAGATCAGTAGTTGTCATAACTTGCTTCGGTCGTTGAGTTTCTAAATTTGTAAACTTAGCCATTGTCCGTTCCTCATTTCTTGTTTGTGTTTAGAAATAGGAAAGCTCCACCTTGATCTGAGGGCTGAGGGCGATCAGACAGCGACAGGTGGAGCTTTCCCGATAGATTAGCATAAGCAGCTAGGTAGCTACATGACAAACATTTATGCTAATCCAGATCTACCGACTATAGAGCTTACAGAGAACATAATAAGACCAAGTGTTTTTCAACCGAAAGAAGTAACTCGGTCTCTTCACTTCTGTAAACTCTATAGTCGATAGAATCCTATGTTTGGGGGGAATTTAGTCGGATTCTATCGACAATTGAATATATGAGAACAAAGCGGATTAAGGTGAACATAATGCGCTCTACCAAACTGAGCTATCTGTAATCAATGACTACAGAACAGGAATCGAACCTGTGACCTCATCCTCCAAAAGGAAGTAACCCTATTCCTTCACTTCATATATTCAATTGTTGATAGACTTTCTATCGACATTGAAGCTAACAAGCCCAGGACGAATTAGTTTGGGGCCAATTAGGTGGACTTGTTAACTTCGATGTCGATAGAACCGTTATGTGTGGAGTATTTCAGCATTGCGGATGGTTCTATTGAGTTGTATTCGGTTCTATCAACATTGAAACTAACAAACCTAGCCGATTCGATCTGTTAGCTTCAGTGTTGATAGAAGCTTTTTAAGACTTCTACCAAACACTCCGCCGTCTTCCGAAACCCTCGCTGTTGGTTTCGTTGACATTCACCACTATAGAAGATTGGCAATAGTTTGGCAACCATTAAATAGTGGGTATTTCTACCTAGGCTGAGACCTCAACCGGTGAGTCTCCATTACTCTCTGTGGCCTCTGGCTTGCCAGCGTTGTACGAAACAAGCGTACGATTCAAAGTACCATCGACCTGTGTATATCGAATGGCTGACTTCTCATCTACAACGTCGTTCCGCTCGATACCGAGATTTGCAAGAACCTCTACATATCGCTCTTCACTATCACAATCGACAGCTACGAGAACAAAATCCCGATCGTTATCAAAAACTTCCTGAACACTCATACTTATTCTTCCTTATCACTAGTTGGGTTTTCTTCATTGTACTCTCTGCCTAAGGTATCTTCAAC
>Ga0224508_10005083_pt1 | contig 10657 bp, 12 predicted proteins | sample SF_Jan12_sed_USG_4_FD_170157 | JGI IMG/M metagenome (GOLD analysis project Ga0224508, IMG submission 170157) | Sediment microbial communities from San Francisco Bay, California, United States - SF_Jan12_sed_USGS_21 | ecosystem: Environmental > Aquatic > Marine > Sediment | place: USA... | reverse complement strand
TGCACGCTTGTATTCTTCATCTCCTCGTAAGTCGGCCGAAGGGCTGCAGTCTTCACTAGCGGCCTGACCAGCCTGGGCCATAAGGTCTTCACTTATAGCCTGTCCTGTAAGTAGTTGTTCACTGCGATGGGCTCGCATAGGTGCATAATTGACATTAGTTAACCCGATGCCCACCTTTACAATAGTAGTACCCTCCAGGGTAACTTGAACGGCCACACCGGCGGTGGCATAGTCTCCTACCTTACGCTCCAGCTTTTGATAAGCCCCTCCGCTATGGGCAGCAGGTACCGGAATGCGGATTTCGGTAAGGATCTCATCAGCCTGTAGCGCCGTAGTATATAAGCCTTGGAAAAAGTCATTAATATCCACGGTGCGCTCCCCGTTTGGTCCCTGTATTACGATACTGGCACCCAGAGCCAGCATGGTAGCCGGATGGTCATTGGCAGCATCTCCGTGAGCCAAATTTCCACCGATGGTAGCTAAGTTGCGCACCTGAGGATCGGCAATCATCTTGGCAGTGTCCAACAGAATAGGGTACTTGGATTTGATAAGGTCGGAATCTTCCAGCGCTACTTCACGGGTAAGTGAGCCTATCTTTAAAAAGCCGTCCTCTTCTTTTATGTAATCCAACCCTGGAATGTTATTGATATCAATTAAGTAATCGGGAGTGGCAAACCTCAGCTTCATCATGGGGATCAAACTATGGCCTCCCGAAAGGATCTTAGCCTCGTCGCCATATTGCTGAAGCATAGCAATAGCCTCATCCAAGGTCTGGGGCGTGAGGTATTCGAAAGCGTTAGGGATCATTGGTTAAAGATTTTATTTAGAGAGAAAATCAATATAGTTATTGTCAGCTTAAAATAAAAACCAGTAACCGACACCTTAAGTAGTTGGTATTAAGCTTATTGACTTGTAGAAGTTTTAGCAGTTTTTTTTTGAAAATTTTCAACAAAAAAGGGGAGTTCACTCCGGAATGGCAGCCTTGATTATCAGCAAAGAAAACATCAGTCATTTAGAACCCAAAGCGACTGGATGACAGCCTTTTGTCTATGCCGGGATTAATAAAATAGGGATCAGTTCCTATTTCTGATACTACCGGGGCTTACCTTGTTAAAAAGTTCATTTTATTTAATAGCAAACCAATATGGAATTGCTCCTAAGGGGAGGTTGCTGAGCAAACGGTGATGGCCGTTTGCCATGGGGAGGGATTGGGCGGAGTTCGCCAAGAAGTCCTTACATGTTAGGTGCTCAAAGAAAATCCACCGAATAGATCATGGGCAAGGTACTGCTGATTGTCTCCCAGTTATCCCCTTTGTTGTTTGATACAAACAGATTACCGGTAGTGGTGCCGAAGGCTAAGGTATCGCCGGTATTGCTAAGAGCATGTCGAAACACAATATCGTAACAATCCTGCTGAGGCAAACCTTGTCGCAAGTCCTTCCAAGTAACACCGCCATCATCGGTACGGCAAACGCATAAAGCTCCGTCAACAGCTACCCGCACTTCGTCGCTTACCGCGGGTACGACCCATGCCTGCTCGGGATCCTGCCGATCTACAGCCACCGCAAAGCCAAAACGGGCAGGGCCATCCTCCTGTGTTACATCCTGCCAATCTTTTCCACCGTTGACGGATCGGAAAATTCCACAATGATTCTGTTGCCAAAGATGATCCGGGCTTTCTGGACAAGCTACCAGTAAGTGCGGATCGTGTCCTACCTCCGCTTGAGGATCCGGTAGAAAATCAGCCCGCAATCCTTTGTTTCTCACTTCCCAGGTCTCGCCCCCGTCGGTAGTTTCGAAAACGCCTGCAACACTGATCCCAACATAAATATGATTACTATCTCTAGGATCTACTACAATACTGTGAATACCTGCATAGTCACGACCACCACCGAACCAATTATCGGGTCGTGAGGGTTGGTCCCATAAACTGCTAACCAGCTCAAAGGTCTTACCCTGGTCTTGGCTTTTAAAAAGTCCACCCGGTTCGGTACCCACATATATTAAACTATCATTATCAGCACCACCCTCCGCAAAGGCCCATAAGTAGCGCACAACAGCAGGGACCCCTGGTTTCATTTCTGCTCCCTCAGGGAACTTAGGAGATTCCACTTCTTCCCATGTACTACCTTGATCCATGGAGAAGTGCAGTTTCTGTCCCCAGTGACCATGGTCGAGGCAGGCCCACCAAGTATCGGTACGAGGATCCACATAAGTCAGGGACACCGGGATACCCAGGAAGGAAACACTGTGATGTTTCCAGCCTTGGCCATGGCGTTTCAAGGTTACCAGACCTTTTCTGGTACCTAGCATTAAAGTGTTTTTTTCGCTCATAATAAGGTTGGTTATCCTCCGGACAAAGCCTGCATGATAAATACTTCATCTTGATCGTCCACCTCATCCAGCAGGTTTACTTTATCACGGATCAGTTTATCTCCAATAAAAATATTAACATGCTGCCGCAGCTGACCCTGCTCATCAACCAAATAGTCCTTTAAGCCAGGGTGCTGCCTGTTTAATTGATCCAATAGTTCAGCCACATTGGAGGCAGGAACCTCCATGGAATCTAAATCGGGATAAAATCTTTTTAAAGCTCTGGTAAAACTTACTTTAGGCATAGCCGAATTTAGGCTCAGCTGGTGGTGGCTGATTCATTTTGTTAAAGATCCAGATGGAGTAAATTCCTAAGGCCGTTCCCAATGGGAAACAAAGGATATTTAATATACCTACAACCAACGCCACCGGTAATCCCCAGGATTTCTTTTTCAATACCCCGTATCCAGCTAGCAAACCGGGTATAGCCAAAACGATAAGAAAAGCTGCTACGAAGGTGCCCACCAATGGGAGTATTTGCGCTGCCTCCGGGTCATCCACCAAGACGCCTACACTGGTCAATACCCCAAATACAATGGCAGCGGGAACAATAAGTAACAGGCTGTAGATAATATGCCCAATACCTAAAGTACGTAAATGTTGATCCATGTCCATAGTTCAATAAATTTATGTGTTCCTCAATTTAATAAAATCTAGCTAATACTATTTATACGGTTGAATTTGCGGAAAGATAATGTTCCAGGCGTTCCCGGATCTTTTGAAAGGTGCTGTAACCATAACTGATCCCGGTAAGTTGATGCTGATCTTTTATGACTAAAGAGGGATAGCCGTTAATGCCCCATTCCCGGGTTTCAATAAAATCGTCCTTGGTAGCTTGTACGATCTCCTCTGATTGGAAATGATCGTTGAATTCCTGAAAATCTATGTCAAATTGCCTACAAATAGTTCGAATGTTGGATATATCGCCCAGATCCAAAGAGTCTACGTAGAACGTTTTTTGCAATTGCTTAAACCATTGAATATTTCCCTGTCCCAGCCATTTTCGGGCGGCTACAACCAGACGACATGCCGGTTCCGTATCGTAGTTGAATGTGGGGAGTTCCAGTAGCTTAAAACTGAAAGGTTGTCCAGTAGCAGCGTGCACTTGGTCCCAATGATGACGTAGAAAATCTTTCATCTTTTCATCCCAGAGATCTCCTCCTCCCGGCCTCAAACCACCTACTTTAATCTGGAATTCTAACTCTCGATGCTCACAGAAATCCGCTACCTGCTCCAACTCCGGCGCCATACCCCAACACCAACTGCACATAGGGTCACCGATATAGATCAAGGACTTCATTAATTATAGGTAGTGTATAGGTGTAACTTCATATCCAAAGCTCGCATCTAACTAAGAAATGCCACCGGGTTAGCCCACTGCTCAGTGGCATGGGGAAGGCTTCACCGCCTTCCTTTTTTTAACCGCCAATAACGGACATGGACTCCGATATCTGATATGATCGTTTTGATTCGGCCTCAAAGCCATCCCGGTCCCGGCTACCAAAGGCTCTTAATAGATGTTGTCGGATATTTTCATCCTCTGCACCACTGCGCATAATACCTTTCAGATCCAACACTCCATTGTCGTACAGGCAGGTCTTCAGTGTTCCTTGAGAGGTAATCCTGATTCGGTTGCAGCTTCCACAGAAGGTCCGGCTGAACGCTGCAATGATGCCTACGGAGCCTTGATGACCCGGAATACGGTAGTTAACAGAGGTGCTGTTTGCTACCCCTGGCAAGGCTTCTAACTGTCCAAAATGTTGCTCCAACTCCTGCTTTATCCTCAGATGATCCCATGTGAGTTCAGGATAATGTGCTCCTTCCCCATTAAAGGGCATCTCTTCGATAAAGCGGACGTCTACCCGATGTTCCCTGGTAAGCTTGGCCAACTCCACAATATCCTGGGTATTTTTTCCATCAATCACCACTGCATTAATCTTCAGAGGAATACCCGCTTCCAACAGCTCATAAAATGTAGCTTTGACTTTTTCCACTTCATCCCGCCGGGTAATCTGTTTGAAACGCTCCCGGTCCAGGGTATCGATGCTGAGGTTTATGGAACTAATGCCCATGGCTTTTAATCGAGGGATGTAGGGAGCTGTAAGTACTCCATTGGTGGTCAAATGAATGTACTCCAGATTAGGGATATCGGCTGCTCGTTCCAGAAAATCCATCAAATTTTGTCTGACGAATGGCTCCCCACCAGTAATGCGTAGTTTATTCACTCCAAGATGTGTAAGAATACGCAGCAAGCGTTCCATCTCTTCATAGGTCAGCAATTCTTTCCTGGGAAGATATTTAATACCGTGCTCCGGCATACAATAAAAACATCTTAGATTACAGCGATCCGTTACCGCCAATCTAACGTAGTTAATGCGCCGTCCGTGATTGTCGTATACTTGTTGGGTTTCCTGGTCCATGTCCTTCACGTGAACATTAAATATAATTGAATTTCTTTACTTCAATGACCAATCTGGCTTTTTAAATAATTCTGCCAGTCCTCCTCGGTATCAATATCCACAGCGCCACCAGTGAGACTAACCTCTCGCATGAATTTACCTTTTTGCGTAAACAGGGCACGTGCTCCCTGATCACCGGAAGTGGTCATAATATCTTCAAAGTGCGCCGACCCAATGAAGGCGGGAACACCTCTGCCCTGCCCGTACCCGGTAACCACCATAGCCTGAGATTCCTCCCGGGCCACATTTATGAGCTCTTTTAAATGATCCAGATGTACCAGCGGTTGATCCACCAGCAAAACCAACACTCCAGACAAGCCCGGGCTGATTTGCCTGGCACATTTTATTCCCGATTCAAGTGAGCTGCTCATGCCCTGCTTCCATTGTGGATTCATCACCATGTGCAAGGGCAAGTCCTGAATCTGCTGGCGAATCAATTTTTCATGTGCTCCCAGCACCACTACCACCGGCACCTTCAGCCCCAATGCCAATTCGCTGGTTTTCCGGATCAGGGTGGTGCCTGCTACTTTTAATAGCTGTTTGGGTCGGCCTAATCGAGTGGACCCTCCCGCCGCCAGGATGACTACTACCAAAGAGTGCTCAGCCATAGTGAAATATACAACTTTCTATACAAGGGCGCAGCAAAAGCACTCCAGACCTCCATTAGGCATAAAACGTGTTTGGGCCACCGAAAATTGCAGAGAGATTATGCCTTGCAAGGGTATGAGCTGGACGTAGTGGACCATTTACTGAAGCCTTTCTCATTCCAGCGATTTTTTAAAGCAGTCAACAAGGCCCAAAATTTTCTATCCAAATTATCTGAAAAATCTGGCGACTGCCCCTACATCTATTTGAAATTGGACAAACGAGTGGAACGGGTAAACTTGCAAGACATCCTGTACATTGAGTCTATGAAAGATTATATCAAAGTGAAAACTTGTACTCAAGAAGTGGTTTCACATCAAAAAATCAGTTACATGGAGGAACATTTGCCTGCTGACAAATTTTTGAGAGTACACCGGTCCTTCATTATCTCCCTTTCCAATATCGATGCCTATAGCGCCTCTAATGTTGAAATTGGGGGCTTTAGTGTCCCCATAGGCCGAAATTACAAGGAAAAAGTCATGCCCCGGCTCAACCGGAACATTATTTAAATATAAAAAAAATGCAACTAATTAGTTTTTTAATACCAAAAGGGTTACATTAGTGTAGTAAGTATATTAATATTGTAATATTTAATTATACTTTACTTATTTCCACATGGATAATCGCATTCTTTTTATCTGCACCGGCAATTACTACCGCAGTCGTTATGCCGAGATACTTTTTAACAATTATGCCCAAAAATATGATTTGAATTGGAGGGCATTTAGCAGAGGGTTCCAGGAAAGTACCCGCCCCTGGCCGATCAGTCCTAATGCCAAACATGGGCTGGCTGCCAAAGGAATTACGCTGGATCAAACCCGATACCCTATGAAATTAGATCCCAAAGATCTAAGCGATGCTTATCATGTCATCTTAATGGATGAGATCGAACATCGGCCTATGATGACGGAGGAATATCCCGAATGGTTGAGTAGAGTGGATTTTTGGCAGATCAGAGACATCGACTTTGAATCACCACATTCGGCCCTGGCCAAACTGGACATTCGACTCCAGCGACTTATGGCCGACCTGAACATCAAGCACGCTACCGCATAAACAGGCTAATTGGCATCGGTTACGGTACCAAGGCCGTTTATATCCGATACTACGGTAGGCATTCCTTTGTAAAATACATTTCCTTGCCCGTTGATGATCACGAACAACTCCTGATTGGCGGTCACCTCGACGTCTCCGGTACCCGCAATAAGGATGTCGCAACGTTCACTGATCATATCAAATCCGTTTACATTACCCTGACCGTTGATGGTTATTTCCAACGTATCTGCGGCTCCCTGTATAAAGAAGTCCCCCAGACCGGTGGTAACCAGCTCTAGTCTGGGCGTAACCACCTCATTTTCAAATTCAACATTGCCTATTCCCGCTAAATTAATGGTCTCTAAGCTGGTGACGGATACGTATACATTAAACGGTTGGCCAGTTTCGATACAATCGGTAAATGTTACCGACAGCAGGTCATCGGCTATTTCGGTATTTAGAAATGGTAACAAATTTGACTGCCCTTCCACAACCACTGAAGGGAAACTACCCTTGGTGATGAAAATGCTGCCGGGGAACTGATGAAATATTGCGTCAAAACTTCCAGCAGTTCTGGTCTCCTGTACCAGCGAACCCTCCCCATTCAAGCAATTAGGGCCATCATCGGAGCTCAGATCGCAAGAAAACCACAATATGGAGGTCATTAGAATCGCTAACCTACCCATCCCCCAAATTCTCAACTTCATTGTTATTTTCATTTTATCTACTAGTATCATGTGTCCACAAACTTATCAATTATACCCTATAATTAGGTACTAGGCTTAAAAAAGCTTTTGTCTTGGGTATTGTGCTTAAAAGCAATATTTTGTTCGAACAAATCTCATAACATATGAAAGCATCTTCAACTAGACGTAAGTTTTTAAAATGGGGTTCCTTGGCTTCGCTGAGCGCACTGGCTAACCCTTTGTCAGCTGGTGATATAACGGATATAACGCTCAAAGGACAGATCCCTGAGAACCTCACCGTAGTATTTCAGGGTGACAGTATCACCGATGCTGGCCGTAACCGCAGTCGTTATTACGCTAATGACATCAGCGGCATGGGCCATGGCTATGTCTACCAGATAGTAGCAAAAATGCTTGCCAACCATCCCAAAAGTAACTTAAGATGCTATAATCGTGGGATTAGTGGCAACAAGGTATTTCAACTGGCGGCCCGCTGGCAGGAAGATTGCCTGCAACTGCAACCACAAGTGCTTAGTATCCTAATTGGTGTTAATGATTTCTGGCATACCCTCAGTGGAAACTATCAGGGTACTGCTGAAGTTTTTGAAAAGGACCTCCGGCAATTGTTGGAACGCACCAGAAAACAACTGCCTGAAGTTAAACTTATTTTAGGCGAGCCATTTGCCGTAAAAGGCGGCAGCGCCATCACCGACGTCTGGGAACAGGATTTCCCTCAATATCAAAGTATGGTACGAAACATTGCCAAAGATTTCCAGTCTGGGTTTGTCCCCTATCAGCAAGTATTTGACGACGCCCTGTCCCTAGGCACTGTCGATCACTGGTGTGCTGATGGCGTCCACCCATCAATGGCCGGGGCCATGCTCATGAGAGATGCTTGGTTGAAAGTATTTAATCAAATGTGGTAAGAATGAGTAAAAGGGCGTTTGTAACCGGAGCCACGGGATTCCTGGGCATCAATTTGGTTCAGGAGCTTTTAGCTCAAAACTGGCAGGTTACCGCTATCAAAAGATCCAGGTCGCAAACCAAGCACTTGAATCCATTAAATATCAATTTGGTAACTGGCGACGTAGAAGATATTGATTCTCTAAGAGCTGCTGTACCCCACCAAGTAGATGCAGTGTTTCACGTTGCCGCCAGCACCAATCTATGGTCGAAATACAATCAAAGACAGTATAAAACTAATGTTGAGGGTACCAGAAATATGATTAAGGTGGCCCTTGAAAAGGAGGCAGGTCGTTTCATTCATACCTCCTCCATAGCAGCTTATGGCATTCACGAAGATCAGGTCCGTGAAGACACTTTGAGCAATGCATTAGATTCTGGAATCAACTACCACGTTACCAAATATTTATCAGAAAATGATGTTAAGGAAGCAGTAGGCCGAGAGCTTGACGCGGTAGTGCTGAATCCCGCCCACATAGTAGGACCCTATGACACCCATAACTGGGTGCAGATCTTTAAGAACGTGTACCGTCAAAGCATGCCGGGTATCCCTCCCACTTTAGGAAGTTTCACCTATGCACCTGAGGTTGCTAAGGTTCATATTATAGCTTATGAGAAAGGAGTCAAGGGCGAGAACTATCTTCTGGGTGGAGTGGAAGCCAGTATGCTGGAATTTGTGAATTTCATCGAAAGATTTTTAGATAAACCGGTTAGCATGAAAACTACAGCTCCGTGGATATTGCAATTGGCTACTAAGTTCTATCAGTTAGGGGCATTGTTCACCGGCAAAGAACCTCTTTTAACTCCTGAAAAGACCAAGCTGCTCACTCACAATGTGCGCTGCGATGACTCAAAGGCCAGGCAACAATTGAATTTCCAGGCAGTACCATTAGAAACCATCGTTGAAAAGACCTGCCACTGGCTTAAACAAGAGAACTTGTTGTGATGGAGCATTTTGGTTTTTGGTCGGTACTCCCCCCCGTTTTAGCCATAATTCTGGCCATTCGCACCAAACAGGTCTTTGTTGCTTTGATCTTTGGTATCTGGCTGGGATGGGTGATCGTGAATGGTGGTAATATATTAAGCGGCACAGTAGCCACTCTTCAGGCCCTGGTGGATGTTTTTAAAGATGATGGTAACACCCGCACCATCATGTTCAGCGCCCTGGTGGGGGCTCTTATTGCTTATATTCAGCGCTCTGGAGGAGTACAAGGCTTTGTGAATCGGGTGGAATCATGGCTTCAGCGACTGGAGACGAAGCAAGGCACCAGCAATCGCCAGGCCATTCAGTGGCTGGCATGGGTTACCGGAATCTTGGTGTTTGTGGAGTCCAGCATCTCGGTGCTTACCGTGGGTTCTTTATACCGACCGGTATTTGATAAATTGAAGATCTCTCGAGAAAAACTGGCTTATATTGCGGACTCCAGTTCAGCTCCCGCCTGCATTCTTATCCCTTTCAACGCCTGGGGGGCCTATGTAATGGGCCTTATTCTTTTACAGGGATATCAGGACCCGGTGAATATGATGATTAAAGTATTTCCCTTCAATTTTTATCCTCTTTTAGCGTTGGGTATGGTGGCCTTTATCATCTGGTCAGGCAAAGATTTCGGGCCCATGAAAAAAGCCGAGACCAGAGCCAGAGTAGAGGGTAAACTAATGGCCGACGACGCCCAACCAGTAGTTTCGTCTGAGATTACCATGATGGAACCTAAGTCAGGAACAGTGCCAAAAGCCCGGCACATGATAGTCCCCATAGCCACTATGGTAATCATGATGCCCTTGATGTTGGCCTTCACTGGTTGGTCGGAGGTAGATGCGAACACCCACTGGTTAGCTCACTTTTTTACGGCCATCGGCAAAGGATCGGGATCGGCCTCTGTACTCTACTCGGTCATTACCGCCATTCTGGTGGCCATGGTGATGTACCGCAGCGCTGGGATCATGAAGCTATCTGAATTGATAGAGGTAGCCTTCAAAGGCATCGGAGGCCTGATGCCCATCGCTTTGTTGATGCTTTTTGCATTTGCCATTGGCAATGTATGCCGCAGTTTGGGCACCGGTATTTTTGTAGCCGAATTCACACGTAGTTGGCTTTCGCCGGGAGTAGTGCCGTTGCTGGTGTTCCTGGTGAGTGCTTTCATCGCTTTTTCCACAGGCACCAGTTGGGGTACTTTCGCTATTATGATGGCCATTGCCGTTCCCATGGCTCAGACACTGGAAGCCAGTGTGCCTATGGCCATCGCGGCGGTATTGGGAGGTGGGGTATTCGGCGATCATTGTTCACCGATATCCGATACCACCATACTAAGCTCCATGGCCGCTGCCAGCGACCATATCGATCATGTAAAAACCCAATTACCCTATGCCCTATTAATGGGTGGAGTAGCCGCTATTTTGTATTTGATCGGGGGTTTTGTGGTAATCCTATAGCGGTTTTTGAAGTATCAGAAAAAGTTCTTAGGATCTCAAAAATTGAGACCAATAGAGCCTAACTTC
>Ga0224508_10005082_pt1 | contig 10657 bp, 7 predicted proteins | sample SF_Jan12_sed_USG_4_FD_170157 | JGI IMG/M metagenome (GOLD analysis project Ga0224508, IMG submission 170157) | Sediment microbial communities from San Francisco Bay, California, United States - SF_Jan12_sed_USGS_21 | ecosystem: Environmental > Aquatic > Marine > Sediment | place: USA: California... | reverse complement strand
TGGAAGACAATGCCGGCCAGGACGAAAAGGTCATCGCGGTGCCGTCGCATGCGCTGACAAAGCGTTACGACAACGTATTGAACGCGACTGATCTGCCCGAAATCACGCTGCAGCAAATTGAGCATTTCTTCGAGCATTACAAAGACCTCGAACCCGGGAAATGGGTCAAGATCGGTGATTGGCTCGGGGCCGACGACGCGAAGCGACTCATTCTGGAAGCTATCGATCGGGCCAGGTAGCAGCCCACATAACGTATCATCCAACCTTATTATTGAATTCGAGATTCCACATGCCAGGCCTCTACTTCGAAGAATTCTCGCTTGGACAGACCTTTGATCATCCAATCCGCCGGACGATCACCGAGACCGACAATATTCTGATAACGACGCTGACGCATAATCCGGCGTCCCTGCACCTCGACGCTGAGTACATGAAGAATACGGAATTCGGCAAACCGCTCGTCAATAGCTGTCTGACGTTGTCGTTGATGGTCGGCATCTCTGTCAACGACATTACGCATGGAACAACCGTTGCAAATCTCGGTTGGGACGAGGTGAGGTTTCCAAAGCCACTATTCCATGGTGATACGATCCGGGTCGAATCCGAAGTTGTCGAATTGCGCGAAAGCAAATCGCGACCCGAGAACGGCATCGCGACGTTTGCTCACCGTGCATACAACCAACACAACGAGCTGGTTGGCGTGTGCAAGCGCACGGCGCTGATGCTCAAGAAGCCGGCATGAATCGCAGCTATCTCTTCGTGCCCGCAGACAGCGAGCGCAAAATGCAGAAGGCTGCCGACGTCGGCGCCGACGCTATCATTCTCGATCTGGAAGATTCCGTTGCTGCCAGCGCACGAGCGGCGGCGCGTGAGCTCGCGCGCGGCTACCTCGCCGGCAAAGAAAACATCTGGGTCCGTATCAATCCGATTGATACTGAGGATGCTGTTGCCGATCTGAGCAGCATCATGCCATCCGCCCCGACCGGTATTGTTTTGCCGAAGCCACGCAGCGCTGCCGATGTGCAGCGACTCGCTGCGATGCTCGACGAGCTGGAACGCGAACACGGACTCGACATCGGCAAGACCGGGATCCTGCCCATCTGTACCGAACGTCCCGAGGCGATATTCACGCTGGGAAGCTACGCGGATGCGACACCACGTCTCGCTGCGATGTCTTGGGGCGCCGAGGACCTGAGCGCGGCAACAGGAGCAAGCGCTAATCGTGGAGACGATGGCAATTGGCTGCCGCCGTATGAGCTGGCGCGATCGCTATGCCTGTTTGCCGCCAGCGCCGCGGAAGTGCCTGCAGTCGATACGGTCTATACGGATTTCCGTGACACAGGCGGTCTGGCAAGGTACGCAGCGAACGCCCGACGCGATGGTTTCTCCGGCATGCTCGCGATTCATCCGGCACAGGTTGATGTCATCAACAGTGCATTTCTGCCGAGCGCGGCAGAACTCGAACGTGCCGAGCGAATCGTCGCGTTGTTCGCGGATAACCCGGAAGCTGGAACACTGGGGATGGATGGTGAAATGGTTGACCGTCCGCACCTTGTCCAGGCCCAACGGATCTTGCAGCTCGCCAAGCGGCTTGCTGCCTTATAAGAAAAGGCTGTAAACGATGAGTGATATTTATCCTGTTGCTAAGGAGACGAAGGAACGTGCATTGCTTGATGCGGATGGCTATGCCGAGATGTACACGCAGTCCGTTAACGGCAATGAAGCATTTTGGGCGGATCAGGCGAGCCGCATTGACTGGATCAAGCCGTTCACGAAGACCAAAGACGTTTCGTTTGCCAGGGACGATCTGCACATTCGCTGGTATTACGATGGCACTCTGAATGCCTGTTATAACTGCGTCGACCGGCATCTGGAGTCGAAAGCTGACGACGTGGCGATCATCTGGGAAGGTGACGATCCGGCACGCGATCTCACGATTACCTATGGCGAATTGCATGCCCGAGTGTGCCGGTTTGCAAACTCGCTCAAGGCATTGGGCGCCAAGAAAGGTGACCGGATAACACTCTACATGCCGATGATCCCCGAGGCCGCAGTGGCCATGTTGGCGTGCGCCCGCATCGGCGCGGTGCATTCCGTTGTATTTGGCGGCTTTTCGCCCGACGCATTGGCCGGGCGGATTCACGACTGTGCCTCAAACATTGTCGTGACCGCTGACGAAGGCCTGCGCGGCGGCAAGACCATTCCGCTCAAGGCCAACGTCGACGCTGCAGCGGCTAATCCGGACGTGACGACGCTCGAAAAGGTCCTCGTTGTCAGGAATACCGGGAATGACATCAATTGGGTCGAAGGGCGCGATGCATGGCTGCATGATCTCGAGGCCGAGGTCGACGCCGATTGTCCGTGTGAGGAAATGGGCGCCGAAGATCCACTGTTTATTCTCTACACGTCCGGCTCGACCGGTAAGCCGAAGGGGGTCTTGCACACGACTGGCGGTTACCTGGTTTATGCCGCGCTGACCCACGAGTATGTTTTCGATTATCACCCGGGTGATATCTACTGGTGCACGGCCGATGTTGGCTGGGTAACCGGACACAGTTACATCGTCTATGGCCCGCTCGCGAACGGTGCCGTTTCGTTGATGTTCGAGGGCGTGCCAAACTATCCGACCGCGTCTCGTTTCTGGGAGGTCTGCGACAAGCACAACGTCAATATCTGCTATACGGCGCCGACGGCCATTCGGGCGCTGATGCGCGAGGGCGACGAACCGGTCAAGCGTACTTCACGCAAGAGCCTGCGCCTGCTCGGATCTGTCGGCGAACCCATCAATCCCGAAGCATGGGAGTGGTACTACCATGTCGTGGGTGGCGGGCGCTGCCCGATCGTCGATACCTGGTGGCAAACCGAAACTGGCGGCATATTGATTACGCCATTGCCCGGCGCGACAGCATTGAAGCCCGGGTCGGCGACGACACCGTTTTTCGGCGTCATGCCAGCGATTGTCGATGGCGACGGCAACATGCTCGAGGGTGCGGCAGAGGGCAACCTGATCATCACTGACAGCTGGCCTGGTCAGATGCGCACGGTTTATGGCGATCACGAGCGCTTCGTGCAAACCTATTTCTCGACCTTTGATAATGCGTACACGACCGGCGATGGCGCGCGTCGGGACGAAGATGGTTACTACTGGATTACGGGTCGGGTCGATGATGTGCTAAACGTCTCCGGCCATCGCATGGGTACGGCAGAAGTTGAGAGTGCACTTGTGTCTCACAAAGATGTGGCCGAAGCGGCCGTGGTCGGCTATCCGCATGACATCAAGGGGCAAGGCATCTATGCCTACGTCACCTTGATGGAGGGTGTTGAGTCGAGTGACGAACTGCGCGCCGACTTGCAGAAGTGGGTGCGCAAGGAAATCGGTCCGATCGCGAAGCCTGACTTGATTCAGTGGGCCCCGGGTCTGCCGAAAACGCGGTCTGGCAAGATCATGCGACGCATCTTGCGCAAAGTTGCCGCCGACGATTTCGCAGAGCTTGGCGACACATCAACGCTGGCCGACCCGGCGGTTGTCGATGACCTGATTGGGAATCGTCAAAACCGCGCTGGATAGCGCAACGTCGGTCAGGCTTTGGCCTGATCGATGGACTCGTCTTCGTCAGGCAGGTCGTCGAGCGAGATTTCATCGAGCAAATCTTTCTCGAAGACCGGTTTTTCGAAGACCGTGTCATGATCGTTGTCATGATCGTTTGCTTCGAGATCGTCCGTCCGCAGGTCCGACTCATTCAAAACGACGGTTGCCTTCAAGTGATCGTCAGCGCCACCGAGTCGTTTGTATTCTGCAATTTGACGTTCGTAGGCGTGGACAAACTCTTCCGCGTACATTTGCGGGAAGCGACCACCGCCTTTCTCGGTCAGTATCGGGTACAGGTCGCAGTATAGCTGCCAGTACTTGGATTTGTTCATCCAGCTCGTCAGGGGATTGCTGCTGAGCGAGCGGTCAAAACCATCAGCAAGTTCGTCCGGGTCGAATCGATCGGCAAACTCGATAAACGCGCTGTTCATGGCATCGAGGAACGCATCCTGATGGAACAGCAAGTCACGGCAAACTTCACGCACGGCATCGCGCGGGCCAAGGTATTCACCTTCTTCACCAACCAGCAGTTGCTTGATTGAGTCCTTCGTATTGGCCGAGAGCTTCAATGGATTATTGTGTCGCGGCAGTACGGTCGTCTGATCCAGCCGAAAGGCATTCTTGAGATTCGCACGGCTGGCAAGCAGCTGCGCTGTGCCTTCGACGTACTCACGCATGACCTCGCCGGCATTCTGCATGATCGAGCCGAGATCGGCCGACGGGTGCAATTCGGCCCGGTTGATGCCCAGTCCGTCGAGAAATGAGTCAAGCAGATCCGTAGCAACGAGGTCGGCTTCTGCCAGCGGCCTCGCTGGAGCCGGCTGCGGCTTCACCACCTTTGCGACTTTTTCTTTTGCGCGTTCGACAATCCCGGTGTCGGCGGGTTCGCCAAACAGCGTGGACTGGAACTCGTCGTCGCCGGTGAGTTCTTCCTCGTCGAGCAGTTGCACGCCGGTCCGCAGTGACGCCTCGGGCACCAGCGACGCGTCGTAATCGGTCACAACCGAACCCGTTTCGTCCAACGGCATGACGATGCTCTCGCCGGCATCAATTGAGACCGTAATCTCAAAATCACCGAAGCGCAGCGTGTCACCGTTGAAAAGACGTCGCGGATTACCGTTGCCGATCGGTTCGCAATCACCGTTGACATAGACGCCGTTGGTGCTCGTATCTACGAGGTAATAGATACCGCCCTTGTAATCGATGGTGGCGTGACGCCCGGAAATGAAACGGTCGGGGTCGGGCAGAATCCAGTCGTTTTGCAGCGAGCGGCCGATAGTGCCGCCATTTTCACCGAAAACGCGCACGGCATCGTCGCCGACAATTTCCCGGTGCTCTGAGATAATTTCGAGTTGGCAGGTCATGACAGACGAATAGTGCAAAGAATCAACGGCATACGCTGCCAAGTAGTTCACATAAATCAGATTCGGCGCAAACGGCAGCAACTGCATATATGAGCCACAGTAACCATATTTGACATATGTCAAGATCAATAGATTTGGGTACACTACGCGCCCCTTAACGTCGTTGAATGAGCATGAGCACGAAGAATCTCTATCGAGTTGTATTCATGAGCCAGGGCCAGGTCTACGAGATCTATGCCCGCGAGGTCGCTCATGGCGCCATATTGGGTTTTGTCGAGGTCGAACAGCTGGTCTTTGGCGAGCGCACGACGGTCGTCGTCGATCCATCCGAGGAAAGGATCAAAGCCGAGTTCGAACACGTAGTCCGGACCTACCTGCCGATGCATTCAGTCATTCGAATCGATGAAGTCGAAAAGCACGGCGTAAGCAAGATCTCGAAACTCGAGGGCAACGTGACGCAATTTCCTATGCCACTCTACACGCCGGGTGACAACAGCAAGTAGACCGGAGGAGTGCACGGGACAGCTGTCCTTTGCATGCCTCGATCCTGCTTTGCCCCGAGGGCACGTAGGCAGCACGTAGGCACTCCGGTATGATCGCGTCTCAACTCTCGTTAATTTACGGATAAGGTCGCACCGGCTTGCCGACACCTGCAACTGATCTAGACACTCAGACTCGCATCGACATGCTGGAGCTTCCCGGGCAGTCCGCACTCTCCGATTTTCGTCTCGCAAAACTGTTGCAATCCCTGCAGCGGCAGGACGAGCGGGTGAAATCAATCCTTGCTCGTTTTGTGTACTTTGTTGCACTGACCGAGCCGTTGTCTGCGATGCACAAAAGCCGCCTGAATGCCTTGTTGTTGTCGGGTGAGCGCGCTTCATCGTTGGGTAAGGGTGCGAGGAAGATCTACGTTGTGCCTCGTCCGGGAACGATCTCACCCTGGTCGAGCAAGGCGACCGACATCGCGTTGGCGTGCGACCTGACTGTTGAACGCATTGAACGCGGCATCTGCTATGGCTTGAAGTTCAAAGGCAAAGCCAGTCATGCCGATGCACACGAACTTGGTGCCTTGCTGTTCGACCGCATGACGGAGGCGTTGCTCGACACGGGCGATGAGGCTCTCGCCTTATTCGAGGCACATGAACCGGCGCCTCTGACAATGGTGTCGCTGTCTGAAAACGGGCGCGAGGCACTCGTGCAGGCCAACATTGATCTCGGGCTGGCGCTGTCCGACCGGGAAATCGACTACCTGGTTGATAGTTATGCCAGGATCGAACGGGAACCGACCGATGCCGAGTTGATGATGTTCGCCCAGGCAAATTCGGAGCATTGCAGACACAAGATTTTCAACGCAGATTGGGTCATTGACGGCGAGTCGAAGGAGCAACGGCTATTCGGCATGATCAAGTCGACGACGACAGCGTCTCCGGACGGTGTCATTTCCGCCTACTCGGACAATGCGGCCGTGATCGAAGGCTGGTCGGGGTCGCGGCTCATTGCCGTGCCTGGCACTCGCGAGTATCGATTCAGCGACGAGCCTGTGCACATTCTGATGAAGGTGGAAACGCACAATCATCCGACCGCGATCTCACCGTTTCCCGGCGCGGCGACCGGCTCGGGTGGAGAGATTCGTGACGAGGGTGCGACCGGTCTTGGTGCAAAACCAAAAGCGGGACTGACCGGTTTCACGGTGTCACATTTGCGCATCCCTGATTTTGCCCAGCCATGGGAAATCGATTTCCCGCATCCGGACCGCATGGCCACTCCACTCGAGATCATGATCGAGGGGCCCATTGGTGGCGCGGCATTCAACAATGAATTTGGACGACCGAATTTGCTCGGATATTTCCGTACCTACGAAGCCGCGTTGCCGGGTTTGCCTGACAACGAGATTCGGGGTTACCACAAGCCGATCATGATTGCGGGTGGTGTCGGCAACGTGCGAGCCGGACACGCGACCAAGATCGATGTGCCTGTTGGTGCGAGAATTGTCGTCATCGGTGGTCCCGCAATGTTGATCGGCCTGGGTGGCGGAGCCGCATCGAGTCTGGCCAGTGGAACGAGCAGTGAGGATCTCGATTTTGCATCGGTCCAACGCGGCAATCCCGAGATGCAACGTCGCGCGCAGGAGGTCATCGACCGCTGTTGGCAGATGGGTGACGATAACCCCATCCTCCTGATCCACGATGTCGGCGCGGGCGGCTTGTCCAATGCCATACCCGAGGCAGTCGACCACAGCAAGCATGGAGCCCGGATCGAGCTGCGAGACATCGACAATGCCGAACGCGGTATGTCACCGATGGGCATCTGGTGCAACGAGGCACAAGAGCGCTATGTACTGATTGTCGGCAACGATCGCATGGATGAGTTTACGGCCCTGTGCGAACGTGAGCGATGTCCCGTGTACGTCGTCGGAACGCTTACTGATGACGGCCGGTTGATCGTCGACGATCGCGAGTTTGGCAACCGGGCGGTCGACATGCCGATGGATATGTTGCTCGGCAATCCGCCAAAAATGACCCGCGATGTGCAACGGTCAAAGGCCCCCGATCTGCATCTCGATTTGTCCGGCATCGAACTCGACGAAGCGGTGCTGCGCGTGCTGAGATTTCCAGCTGTTGCGGACAAGTCGTTCCTGATTCACATCGGCGATCGAACCGTCGGCGGTCTGAGCGCTCGCGATCAGCTCGTTGGTCCATGGCAGGTGCCGGTCAGTGATGTCGCGATTACGATGAGCGGCTACGAGAACTCGACGGGCGAGGCGATGTCCATGGGCGAACGCACGCCACTCGCAGTTCTTGACGCGCCCGCATCGGGACGCATGGCCGTCGCCGAGGCGATTACAAATATTGCGGCTGCACCAATCGAGGACATCAGGAAGATCCGCCTCTCAGCCAACTGGATGGCGGCTGCGGGGCACTCGGGCGAAGACGCAAAGCTGTTCGACACGGTCAAGGCCGTGGGCGATGAGTTGTGTCGTGACCTTGGTGTTGCGATTCCAGTCGGCAAAGATTCCATGTCATTGCGTGCGAGCTGGCAGGAAGGTGCTGACCAGTATCAGGTCGTTGCGCCTGTTTCGTTGATTGTGACTGCCTTTGCGCCGGTGACTGACGTCAGACGGCACCTGACGCCACAACTTCAGTCGCTCGATGAGTCGAGTTACCTGTTGCTGTTCGATCTCGGCCAGGGAAAGAACCGTCTCGGCGGGTCCTGCCTCGCTCAGGCCTACAATCGAACGGGCGGAGCAACGGCCGACCTCGACAGTCCGGAGCTGCTGAAGAATTTTTTCGCGGCGATCCAGGAGCTCAACGAGCGAGATATGGTGTTGGCCTATCACGATCGCAGTGACGGCGGGCTGGTTGCCACGATTGCCGAGATGATGTTTGCCAGTCGGCTGGGTGTGTCACTGCAGCTCAGCGGTTCGTGCCAGGATCTGCTGGCACAGTTATTCTCTGAAGAGCCGGGCGCCGTCATCCAGGTCGCCAAGAACAAGCTGACGCAGGTTCAAATGGTGCTGGATCGGACGGGCGCGACGGCAACCGCCATCGGCAGGGTCGAGAAGAGGCCGCAACTCATCGTTCGTAACGACGAGAACGTCGTGCTGAAGTTGCAGCGTAAGCAGTTGCAACGCGAATGGTCGGGAATGAGTTACCGCATTCAGGCGCTCCGCGACAACCCGGCGACGGCCCTCGAGGAGTTCGATCGTATCCTGGACGACGACGATCCGGGCCTGAATGTCGCACTCTCATTTGATGCAAACGACGACATTGCGCGGCCGTATCGGGGCACGGCCGGACCACGCGTTGCGGTATTGCGTGAACAAGGCGTCAACAGCCAGTATGAAATGGCGGCGGCATTCATTCGCGCGGGCTTTATAGCCGTCGATGTGCATATGAGTGACTTGTTGAGCGGCCGTGACGATCTGAGCAATTACCAGGGACTCGTTGCCTGCGGTGGATTCTCGTTCGGTGATGTACTTGGTGCCGGCGGCGGCTGGGCCAAGTCTGTGCTCTATCATGCGGCCGTAAGGGACCAGTTCGCGGACTTCTTTGCGCGCGCTGATACGTTCGCCCTCGGCGTTTGTAATGGTTGCCAGATGATGTCACATTTGCGCGAGCTGATACCGGGCGCCGGAAACTGGCCGCGTTTCCTGCGCAACAAATCGGAGCAATTTGAGGCACGCCTGAGCCTCGTAGAAGTGCTGCAGAGCCCCTCGATATTTCTCGATTGCATGGCCGGGTCGCGTATGCCTATCGCGACATCGCACGGTGAGGGTCAGGTGAGTTTTGCGCACGATACCGACCGTTATATGGCATCGCACACGATAGCTGTGCGTTACGTGGACAACTTCGGCAACGTCGCCGACAAATACCCGGCAAACCCGAATGGCTCGCTCGATGGGATATGTGGGCTATCGAACGAAGACGGACGCGTGACCATAATGATGCCGCATCCGGAACGTGTCGTAAGAACAGTGCAAAACTCCTGGCATCCGGACGAATGGGGTGATGATGGTCCGTGGATGCGCATGTTCAGAAACGCGCGCGTCGCGATTGGCTAGAATGTCCCCACTTAATTGGCTTACGCGGACGAGGCTAGATCCTTATTGCCTTCCTGAACGAAAAAGCGTCGGACTTTGATTGCACGTGTCAGTTTGCCGCGACGCACGAAGCACTGATAGAACATGTCCTTGAGGACCTCGAGAAGAATTCCGGCTTGTGAGCGATTGAGAAGCGGGAGCTCTTCTTCTTCGCTTGTGTCAAAGAGCACCATCTTTACTGGCGCAAAAGTCTCATCGTCAATGCCGGCGATGTCCTGCGCTATCAGGATTTCTTCGAATGCCCTGAGCCTGCCGCCTTCACCCAACGCGTTAAAAGCGCTGGACGCGGAGCGACGACACATTGATGCGAACGCGTTGAAGTTATTACCGGAGTAGCAAGCGAGCGCTTCGCGAAATAGCACTTCGGTGTGCTTCGGCAGATAGGAAAATGCGAAGCGCTCTTTCGGCCGTTCCAGCTCGATGAAATTGCGATATAACTCGACCTGGTTTTCGGAGAATTTTCTAACCGCAAAGCGCAGGAAAACAGGCGCCTGGCAGGCGTCGCATCGATACACGAGACCCACGTGTTTGGGCTTGTGTTGCAGAAGATCGTCGGCGTGTGGCACCGACTGCGGACTCATGTGCGAATACACGCCGCAATACGGGCACTCGAGCCCGATCTGCTCGTCATCTTCGAGCAGGAGCCCCTGATCCCTGTCCAGTACTATCGCCATCTTCGCTCGTTATTATTCTATGCCAAATCAATCGGCTAGATCAGTATGCACCAATGAACCGGTGCTGCTAACAGCCGTTAACATAATATATGAATCAATCGTCCGCCCGTCCCCACTCACCGACAGCATTTCGCGCCTGATCATTGATCGGCCGTGCGATCAGCGCATCGCGGCTCAGTGTGACACGAAATCGTGCGCCGTCTGCCATTGGCACATAGGTCGCCGTGCCGTAAAAAGCATCGATCCCGGGCGCAAATTTCGGGAATTTTCTGGCGAGACTCCAGATGTCAAGCGGGCGTTCAACGGCCAATCCATGCACCGTACGTTGTTCGCTCCGTTCGCGTTCGACGGATGTGTATCGGCCACTCAGTCTTTCAAGTTGATACGCCGGCTCGAGCCCCAGCACCGTCGCCGGCGGTTTCCAGGTCAC
>Ga0224508_10005080_pt1 | contig 10659 bp, 11 predicted proteins | sample SF_Jan12_sed_USG_4_FD_170157 | JGI IMG/M metagenome (GOLD analysis project Ga0224508, IMG submission 170157) | Sediment microbial communities from San Francisco Bay, California, United States - SF_Jan12_sed_USGS_21 | ecosystem: Environmental > Aquatic > Marine > Sediment | place: USA... | reverse complement strand
CGAAGTCGCCGCACCAGGTGTAGCGGGAGACCAGGTCGAGGATCTCGAGTCGCGCGCGCAGCTCCCACTCGAGCAAGGCGGGCCCAGCCTAAGAGGGCCGCTTCGGCAGCGTGTCGCGGACCGGGGTGAACTCGGGCATCACCACGTTGCGGCGCAGCCAGTTGGCGCCGTCGAGCACCATCCAGTGCCCGGTGAGATAGGCGGCGAAGGGCGAGCACAGGTAGGTGGCCGCCCAGCCCAGCTCGCGCAGCCGCCCCAGCCGACCGCCGGGGATGCGCTTGGCCCGCTCGGCCTCGTTGGCGCCCACCTGGAGGGCCTTCATGGAGTCGGGGTGGTCTTCGGTGGGGAAGAGCCCGGGCACCAGGCCGTTGACGCGGATGTCGTCGGGCGCCCACTCGACCGCCAGCGACTGGGTGAGGCTCCAGACGCCGGCCTTGGACGCCGCCGAGTGGGCCGTGCCAGGCCCGCCCGTCCAGGCGTAGGCGGCGCCGATGTTGACGATCGAGCCGCCCAGGCCAGCCGCCAGGCGCCGGCGCCCGAACTCGGTGGAGCAGAAGAAGGTGCCGTCGAGCACGATCTGGGTGACGGCGCGCCAGGCGTTGGGCGAGGTGTTCTCGGCGGCCACCGGGAAGTTGCCGGCGGCGTTGTTGATCAGGTGCGAGACCGGACCGAGGGCGCTCTCGACCTCGTCGAAGGCGCTCTTCACGTTGTCGGCGTCGCGCACGTCGAGGGCCACGCCCGCGGCGCGCGCGCCGACGGCCTCGACGGCTTCGACGCCCTGGGCGCGGTGCTCCTCTTTGCGGCTGGCGATGGCCACGGCCGCACCGAGGCGCCCGAACTCGACGGCGATGGCGCGGCCCAGCCCGGTGCCGCCGCCGGTCACCACCACGACGTCGCCGTCGAAGGTGCCGGGCGGAAGCATCGAGGTGCCTAGTTCGGGGGGCTCGCGCAGGGGCATGGAGGATCCTCGCGGTGTCGGGAGGGCGCCTACCCTACTCTCGGGCGGGTTCGATCGTCAACGGAGCAGAACGTGGAAGCCGGAGACCTGCTGCTGAACGAGCGCGTCGCTCTGGTGACCGGCGGCGGGGCGGGCATCGGGCGCGGCATCGCGCTGGGCTTCGCGAAGCTCGGCGCCGACGTGGTGATCGCCGAGATCGATCTGGCGCGCGGCGAGGCCTGCGCCGAAGCGGTGCGCGCGCTCGGGCGGCAGGCGCTGGTGACGCCCACCGACGTGATGGACACCGAGCAGATCCGCGCAGCCGTCGCCGCCGCCGAAGAGCGCTTCGGCCGCCTCGACATCCTGGTGAACAACGCCGGAGGCGTGCGCGGGCGCCCCTTCCTCGAACAGAGCGAGAAGAGCTGGCGGCGCCACATCGACCTCAACCTGGTGAGCGCGCTGGCCGCCAGCCACGCGGCGGTTCCGATCATGATTCGCGGGGGCCGCGGCGGCGCGGTGCTCAACGTGGCCAGCATCGAGGCCTTTCGCGCCGCGCCGGGCTTCGCCGTCTACGCCGCCTGCAAGGCGGGCCTCGCGAGCTTCACGCGCAGCCTGGCCCTCGAGCTGGCCGAGCAGCGCATCCGCGTCAACGCCATCGCGCCCGACCAGACCGACACCCCGGGTCTGCGCGGCCAGACCGGCTCCATTGCGGAGGGCCCGCTCCCCGAGCCCGGCGCCGAAGAGGCCGCGGCGCTGCGGCGCCGGATTCCGATGGCGCGCATGGGCCTGGCCGACGAGTGCGCCGCGGCCGCCGCCTTCCTGGTGAGCGACCTCGCCTCCTACGTCACCGGCGTCACGCTGCCCGTCGACGGCGGCACCTGGGCCGCGTCGGGCTGGCTGCGCGCAAGCGACGGCGGCTGGACGGTGGGGTAGGCCTGGCGCCTAGAGATTCTCGGCGAAGGTGCCCTTGCCCTTCAGCGAGTGCTTGCCCTTGCCGTCGCCGACAATGCTGGTGCCCGTTCCCCCGGACTTGAGCTTGAGCTTGATCTTGCTGAAGTCCTTGTCGAACTTGACTTCGAACTTCTTGAACTCGAAGACGTCGATCGTCACCAGGGCCCAGCAGAGATCCGTGGCCGCGTCTTCGATGGAGTCGAGGTAGTCGTCCAACGACTGCGCGTCGAAAACGAGCTGCCACTTCCGGCCCTTCGAGTCGGCGGGCTGCATCGTCCCACTGAGCTCGCCGCCCAACAGATCCGCCTGCCAGGTGGAGTCTCCGTTGGTGGTGAAGGTCAAGATGCCCACGTCCTTGAAGGAGCCGCAGCCGCTGACGGAGAGCTTCTCCTTGAAGACGATCGTGCCGGCGCCGGCGGGGGCGGGCAGGACGTCTCCGCCCAGCGCGGCCAGGGGAAACAGCAGCAGGGCCAGGGTCGTCGCGGTTCGCTTCATGTCGATCCTCCCTAGGGGTTCGAGAGCGCGGACAGCGTCGGCCGGACGTCCTCTTCGAGGAAGCCGATCACCGCGCTGGAGAAGGCGTCGTTCTGGTCGCCGGCGACCATGTGGGCGGCGCCGCTCACGTCGGCGAGCTTGGCGCCGGGGATCTTGGCCAGGAAGTCGCGCACGCCCTCTTCCGTGACCACGTCCGAGAGCAGGCCGCGCACCAGCAGCGTCGGCACGTGGATGTTGCCGAGCGCGGCTTCGAAGAGGCCCTGGAAGTCGGTGGACGGCACCTCGGTGCGGCCGCGCTGCATGAAGCGCGGGTCCCAGTGCCAGTGCCAGCGTCCGTCGGCGCCGAGGCGCAGCACCTTCTGCAGCCCGGCCGGGTTGGCCTTGCGCTTGCGGTGCGGAGTGAAGGCGGCGATGGCCTCGGCCGCCTCGTCGAGATCGGCGAAGCCGCCCATGCCCGACATCATGAAACTCTTGATGCGCTCGAGGCCCTCGGGGTTGCTCTGGTGGGTGATGTCGACGATCACGAGACCGCTGGAGACGACGCGGTCGCTGTTGCCCTCTGCCATGATCGCCGAGACGCCGCCCAGCGAGGCGCCCACCAGCACCGGCGGGCGGCCGAGCTGGTCGCAGACCGCGATGCAGTCGGCGGCGAAGCTGGTGAAGGAGTAGTCGCCGTTGTTCGCCCAGCCCGAATCGCCGTGGCCGCGCAGGTCGAGGTTCACCGCGCGCCAGCCGGCGGCGGCCAGTGCGCTGGCGGTGTGGCCCCAGGCGTGGCGGGTCTGGCCGCCGCCGTGCATGAGCAGCACCGGCGGCGCGTCGTCGTCGCCCCAGACGTCCGCGGCCAGGGGCAGGCCCTCGAAGCCCTCGAAGCGGGTGAAGGTGGAGTCCACGGGCGGGAGCATGGCACGAGCCCGCAGCAGGCGCTCAGGCCATGGTCAGGCCGCCGCTCACCGACAAGGTCTGGCCGGTGATGAAGCCCGCCGCGTCGCCGGCCAGGAAGGCCACCGCGCTGGCCACGTCGTCGGGCTGGCCGAGTCGGCGCATGGGGATGGCGCGGGAGAGCGCGGCGTGGAGCTTGGGATCGAAGTCCTCCACCTGGGCGAGCAGCGCCGTGTCGGTCGGGCCGGGGCAGACGCAGTTCACGGTGATGCCGTGGCGGGCCACCTCGCGCGCCAGGGTCTTGGTGAAGGCGATCACGCCGCCCTTGGTGGCCGAGTAGACGGCCTCGCCGCTCGAGCCGACGCGGCCGGCGTCCGAGCCCAGGTTGATGATGCGGCCGCGCCGGCGCTCGATCATCGAGTCGAGCACGGCGCGACAGCAGTGGAGCGTGCCCTTGAGGTTCACGTCGATCACGCGCTCCCAGTCGGCCGGGTCGGAGTCGACGAAGAGCTGGATCACGTCGATGCCGGCGTTGTTCACCAGCACGTCGATCGGACCCAGCGCGGCGGCGACCCCGGCCACGGCGTCCCGCACCGAGTCGGCGCTCGAGACGTCCAGGGACACGGCGAAGTCGCCGGCGGCCGCCGCGGCCTCGGCGTCGAGATCGCCGACGGCGACGCGCGCGCCGGCCTGGGCCAGGGCGCCGGCAATGGCGGCGCCGATCCCGCGGGCGCCACCAGTCACGAGCGCCACGCGCCCTGCGAGCCCGCCCACCTACTCGCTCGTCGGCCCGTCGAAGCGCGGCGCGCGCTTCTCGCGCAGGGCGGCCAGGCCCTCGGCCGCGTCGGGCCCCCCGAAGCCGTAGAACTCGTAGCCCAGCGAGGCGTCGAAGACGGCGCCGAGCTGACGGTACCAGTGGTTCAGCGTGTGCTTGGTGAAGCGGATCGCGGCCTGGGCGCCGTCGGCCAGGGTCTGCGCCACCTCGAGCGCGCGCTCGTGCAGCGCCTCGGGCTCGACACACATCGACACGAGTCCGATGCGCTCGGCCTCCTCGCCCGACAGCGTCTCGCAGGTGAGCAGGTAGTACTTGGCCTTGGCCATGCCGCAGAGCAGCGGCCAGCAGATCGCGGCGTGGTCGCCGGCCGCCACGCCGAGCTTGGTGTGGCCGTCGATGATGCGCGCGCCCCGGGCGGCGATCGAAACGTCGGCCAACAGCGCCACCACCAGGCCCGCGCCCACCGCCGGCCCGTGGATCGCCGACACGATCGGCTTCGAGCAGTCGATCACGTTGTGCACGATGTCGCGGGCTTCGCGCAGCACCCGGGTGCGCACGGCGTAGTCGTCGAGCATGCTCTGCAGCAGCTCGAAGTTGCCGCCGGCGCTGAAGGCCTTGCCCGCCCCCTGCAAGATGGCCACGCGCGTGTCGGGGTCGCGGTCGACGGCGAGCCAGACCTCGGCGAGCTCGCGGTGCATGTCGAGGTCGACCGAGTTGAGGCCCGGCGCGTCGAGCACGATGCGCAGCACGCCCGGCGCGGGGCGCTCGAAGTGCAGGCTCTCGAAGGGGGCGTAGCGATCGCTCATGGCGGTCCTCCAGCGCTCAGCGCGTGACGCGCTGCGCGAAGTCGACGGCGCGGCGCTCGATCTCTTCGCGGTCGTGATCGAGCGTGGCCACGTGATAGCTGCGCGCCAGGCTCACCCGCTCGACGGGCCCGGCGACCCGAGCCGCCAGGTGATCGCTCGACTCCGGCGCCACCACGTGGTCCTGGGGGCTGTTGAAGATCAGCACCGGGCAGCGGATCTTCGCCAGCTCGGGCTGCAGGGCGTCGAGGGCGTCGATCAGCGAGTGGGCGGAGACGGTGGGCACCGCGTCGTAGGCCAGCTCGACCACGCCCTCGGCAGCGATGTCGCCGGCCACCGCCGGCATGCGCTCGACGCCGTCGGCGCGCGCCTGCTCGAAGACCGCGCGCACCGCTGCGTCGAAGGGCTGGAAGGCGCCGTTGATGACGGCGACGCCGGCGATCTCGGGGTGGCGAGCCGCCAGCCAGACGCTGAGCGCGCCGCCCATCGAGAGCCCGGCCACCACCAGCTTTTCGCAGCGAGCGGCGAGCCGCCGGTAGGCCGCCTCGGCCTCGGCGGACCAGTCGTCCCAGGTGGTCTGCGCCATGTCCTCCACCGAGGTGCCGTGGCCGGGCAGGCGCGGCAGCTCGACGGCGAAGCCGGCCGCGGCGAAGGCCTCGGCCAAGCCGCGCATCGACTGGGGCGAGCCGGTGAAGCCGTGGAGCACCAGCGCGCCCGAGGGCCCGCCCGGAAAGGAGGCGGGCTCGGCGCCGGGCAGCACCGCCGCGCTCACCGCTTCTCTCCGAAGCGCTCGACGGCACGGCGCACGTCGTCACTGGCGAAGGACTCGCTCTCGGCGGCCAGGGCGAAGGGCGCCACGGCCAGCAGCGCCCGCTGCACGTGCAGGTTGAGCGCGCGCTTGGTCTCCTCGAGTGCCTGGCGAGGCTGCTCGCCCAGGCGCTTGGCCAGGGCCAGGGCGCGCTCGAGGAGCTCGGCGTCGGGCACCGCGAAGGTGGCGAGTCCGAGCTCGACGCAGTCGGCGGCCGGAATCCGATCGCCGGTGAAGAGGTAGAAGCGCGCCTTCTGCAGGTTCAGGAGCAGGGGCCAGAGCGCGGTGCCGCCGTCGCCCGCCACGAGTCCGACGCTCACGTGGGTGTCGGCCATGAAGGCGCTCTCGGCCATCATCACCAGATCGCAGCTCACCGCGACGCTGCAGCCGAGGCCCACGGCCGGGCCGTTCACCGCGGCGATCGTGGGCTTCGGGCACTCGGCCATCGCCTCGAGCAGGCGCCGAGCCTGGCGCATGGTCTCGCGGCGGTGGGCGGGGCTCTCGTAGTCGGCCACGAAGGCCGGGATGTTGCCGCCCGCGCTGAAGGCCTCGCCCGCGCCGGTGAGCACGATGGCGCGCACCGCGGGATCCTCGGCCAGGTGCTCCCAGACCTCGCGCAGCGCCGTGTGCATGGGGTCGGTGAAGGCATTGCGCATCTCGGGGTTGTTCAGCGTCACCACCGCCACCGCGCCGCGCCGCTCGATCGGCAGCTCGGGGATCGGGTCGAAGCTCACGGCATGCCTCCGTCGACGGGCAGGATGGCCCCCGTGGTCCAGCTCGAGGCTTCGCTGGCGAAGTAGAGCGCCGCGCCGACCACCTCTTCGGGGTTGCCCGGCCGCTTCATGGCGAAGCGCGCCTCGTGCTCCGCCTTCACCAGGTCCATGGGCCACGACTTGCTGATGTCGGTGAGGAAGGAGCCGGCCTGGATGCAGTTCACCCGCACGCGCGGGCCGAAGGCATGGGCGAAGCCGCGGGTGAGCGCGTTGAGCCCGGCCTTGGCGGCCGCGTAGGGCAGCATCATCGGGCTCGGGTGCGCCGCCGCCAGGCTGCTCACGTTGAGGATCGAGCCGCCCTCCCCCGCCGCCATGCGCGCGCCCACCCGGGCCGTGAGGCGGAAGGCGCCCTTCAGGTTGACCGCGAAGACCTTGTCGTAGAGCGCCTCGTCGAGCTCTTCCAGGCTCGGGTAGAGCGGCGACATGCCGGCGTTGTTGACCAGCACGTCCACCCGGCCGAAGTGTGCGTAGGCCGCCTCGACCAGCTCGTCGCACTGCGCCCAGTCGCCGACGTGGCAGGCCACGGGCAGGGCTCGGCGCCCGGTCTCGGCCTCGATCTCGCGGGCCAGGCTCTCGCAATTGGGCAGCTTGCGGCTGGCGATCACCACGTCGGCGCCGGCGGCGGCGAAGGCGCGCACCATCTCGCGACCCAGGCCGCGCGAGCCGCCGGTGACGAGGGCGACGCGATCGTCGAGGCGGAAGGAGGGCGCAGCCGCGTCGCTCACGGCGTCGGGCCTACGGGGCCGGCGTCGCGCAGGGCCCAGGCGCGGATCAGGTGCCCGGCGATGGCGAAGGTCGGCGGCAGCGAGAAGTCGCTGCGGCGGCCCTCCAGTGCGGCGCGCAGGGCGTCGCGGCCGAACCAGCGCACGTCTTCGAGCTCGGCGGCGTCCACGGTCAGCTCCTCGCTCAGCCCCTCGCCGATGCAGCCGAGCATCAGTGAGGAGGGGAAGGGCCAGGGCTGCGAGAACAGATAGGAGACGTCTCCCACGCGCACGCCCGCCTCCTCCATCACCTCGCGGCGCACCGCTTCCTCCAGGCTTTCGCCGGGCTCGACGAAGCCGGCCAGTGCCGAATAGAAGCCCTCCGGCCAGCCCACGCCGCGCCCGAGCAGGCAGCGGTCACCGCGCACCACCAGCGCGATGCCCACCGGGTCGGTGCGCGGGTAGTGCTCGGCCTGGCATTCGAAGCAGACCCGGTGGATGCCGCCCTGCACGCTGCGCGTGGTGCCCCCGCAGACCGCGCAGTGGGGGTGGCGCGCGTGCCAGTCGACCAGGGTGCGGGCCTGGGCCGCGATCGCCGCGTCGCCGGCGGGCAGCTTCGAGACGGCGGCGCGCAGGTCCTCGAAGCTCGCGACGTCGGCGATGCCGAAGCTCTCCTCGGGCTTCTCGGCGGCGGAGACGTCGACGGCGAAGTGGGCCACGCCGTCGGCCGTGCCGAGCAGCACCGGCTCGGGGACCTCGAGGTCTTCGAAGAACTCGCGCTTGGCCCAGGCCAGCTCGTCGGGATCGCGCTTGAGCAGAGGCTGGCCGCGCCAGACCGGCAGGTAGCGGCTGGCCGGGTCTTCACGGCGGCCCTCCACCCAGCCGCGCTCGCGGCGCCGCAGCGCCTCGCGGTCGAGCGGGCTTCCGCAAAAGGGGATCGGAGCGGCCATCGCGGCGATCCTACGCCGCCCGGGAGTCGGGCGCAGGCGCACCGGGCAAGGCGATGCCGGCCTGGTCCCAGGCGCGCAGCACCCGCTCGGTGACGTCGCTCGCGAAGGCCTTCTCGTGGCGCGCGTCGAAGACGTAGGCCTTGGCGGTGATCTCGACCACGCAGCCCAGGCGCTCCTCGAGCACCATGCCCATCAACACGGCGATGGGCTTTCCCAGGTAGCAGAAGCGCGAGCTCAGGACGGCGTCGCGCACGATGTCGCGGGCGCGCTCGCGGTCGGCTTCGAGAGCCGTCCAGAACTTCATCACCACCATGCAGTCGAGCTCGCCGGCATTGGCGCTGGCCACCGGCTCCGAGAGGAACTTGCTCGAGGGAATCGTCACCAGGTTGTCGTCCAGAGTCACCAGGCGCACGGTGCGCAGGCCGATGTCGAGCACCTCGCCGTAGTAGCCGCCGAAGGAGATGCGATCGCCGACCGAGAAGGGACGGCTGATCAGGATCGAGAGCCCCGCCACCACCGACTCGGCCACGTCCTTGAGCAGGAAGCCGGCCGCCAGGGCGAGGGTGCCCGAGAGGGCGAAGAGGGCCTGGGCCGAGAGCTCGAAGACCAGGCCGATCGCGGCGATGCCGCCCACCGCGTAGATCGAGAAGCCGAGCAGCGTCGCGCCCTGCTTGATGGCGAGGCGGCGCGCGGTCATGCGGTCGGCGAGGCCGCTGGCCAGCCGCTGCACCAGGCGCACCGCCACCGCAGCCAGCACCAGGCAGAAGAGCGCGATCGGCAGCGCTTCGGGATCGAAGAAGGCCAGCGCCGCATCGGCCGCCTCGGGGCCGGACGCCGCGTCGATCACGTCGATCGTGGGGACGGGGCTCTGGGCCGCGCCTTCGGCTTCGACTTCGTTCATGTCTACCTCACTCGAAGAGCAGGTGTTTGTTGCGCAGCGCGCGCAGGGTCTGGCGGTAATAGGGGGCCGAGAGCGTCACCCGGTCCTTGCTGCCGTCCTTGGGCGTCACGAGCCCGGCTTCGCCCAGGTACTGCACGGCGAAGCGGGCCAGGCCCTCGGGCACGTTCAGCACCCGGCGCAGCTCGTCGGTCGAGAGGTTCTCGTGCTGGCTGATCGCGGCAAGGGCGAAGAGCAGCTCGTCCGAGAGGCCCGAGAGCGCCTGGCTGACCGGCTCGCGGAAGGTCTGCACGCGCAGCTTCTTCTCGCCCACCACCGACAGCGAAGACAGCCACAGGCGGGTGGCGATGCGCGGGTTGCCCCCGCTGGTCTCTCGCAGCAAGCGGAAGTAGCCGTCGGCGCCCTCGATCAGCTCGAGCTGCCCCGAGCCGGCGCGCTCTCCCGAGAGCAGCGCCTCGTCGAACTCCACCTCGAAGCCGGTCTGGTTGTTGCGGCGCCGGATCAGCTCGCGGATCTCGTCGGCGCTCCAGGCCGGCACCTCCAGCAGGCGGCGGAAGTAGTGCTGCCGCGAGCGGCTGTCGTTGAGGAAGCGCCAGGTGAAGCTGTTGAAGAGCAGCACCCAGAAGACCTGCTTGCTGGTGGCGTTGACCAGCTCGACCAGGGCTTCGTACGCCTCGAAGCCCCCGACCGTGCGCAGGAAGGTGTTGTGGCACTCGTCCAGCAGCACCACCCGCTCGGGCCCGGCGCAGAGGCCGTCGATCCAGTCTTCGAAGTCCTCGGCGCCGTTCACCGAGAGGCTCGGAGCCAGCGCGCGATAGAGCCCCTCGCGACCGACGGGCTTGCCGCGCAGGGTGTGCTGGGTCACCGCCACCTCTTCGATGCGGGACGCCACCAGCGCCGCCAGCGTGGTCTTGCCCGAGCCCTTCTCGCCCACCACCGCGATCGAGCCCTCGCCGCCGCCCGACTCGCGCCAGCGCCCGAGCTGGGCCAGCACCTCGTCGACCGTCTCCCGACGCGGGAGCAGCAGCGCGTCGCCGTCGCCCAGGATCGGGCGCAACGGGAACTCGCGCAGGTATTCCTCGGGCAACGCCTCGGGCTCCGGCGCGGGCGTGTCGTCGCTGCGCGCGGCGCGGCGCAGTCGCCGGGCCTCGAGCAGCTCGGCGATGTCGGTGCGGCGCGAGATCTCGGCGATGCCGCTCTCGAGCCAACCGATGACGAGTCGCAGCGCAGCGGGCAGCGAGAGCACGGCGCCCCAGCGCGAGCGCTCCATCCACACCGCGACGCGGCGCTCGAGGCCGGGCTCGGCGCCCTCCTCGGGCTCGGGCAGCCGCTTCTGCCAGGCGAGAGCCAGGGTCTCGCGCCAGGCCACGGCCTCCCAGGCGGCCCACACTCCCACCCAGACCAGCAGCAGCGCGCCGAGCCAGGTGACCAGCAGCCCCTGACCGATCGCGATGCGCGCGACGCCGTGGGCCACTGCGCCCACCGCCACCACCAGGCCGAGACGCGCATAGGTGTGCTGCAGACGCGGCAACACCGAAGCCGACACCTCGATCAGAGCCGGACGCCAGGGCTCGATGCGACGAGTGGCACCGAGCAGGGTCTGCAGACCCAGGGCGTACCAGAGCAGGGGCGAGGCGATCGCACCCAGCAGCGCGGCCAGCACGGTGTCCCCGCCGAGGAAGGCCTGGG